>Ga0181560_10000723_pt1 | contig 30435 bp, 15 predicted proteins | sample 011ome_20_FD_133751 | JGI IMG/M metagenome (GOLD analysis project Ga0181560, IMG submission 133751) | Coastal salt marsh microbial communities from the Groves Creek Marsh, Skidaway Island, Georgia - 011509CT metaG (megahit assembly) | ecosystem: Environmental > Aquatic > Marine > Intertidal... | reverse complement strand
GTCGCCGCAGAGATCTGGCGCGCGGAAGGCGGACCGCACCTCGCGCCGCGGCTCTTCCCGGGGGAAAAGTCGCGCCATGGCCGCCGCGGATACCGGCGTGGCATGGGGCATGGAGGGCCTGTTGTTCAACGCCAAGGACGGGTACAACGAAGGCATCGTCCGGGGCTTGAAATCTGGCCTCCTTTCCACGCAGGACTACGCCAACCTGACGCAGTGCGAAACCCTGGACGACGTGAAACTCCACCTGTGCTCCACGGACTACGTTTCCGTGATACAGAACGAGCCCTCGCCGCTGCACCCCTCGACGATCGTGGCGCGGTGCACGCAGAAGGTGGTGGATGACTTCGAGATGGTGCGGTGCCAGGCGTCGGAACCCCTGGCGACGTTCCTGGATTTCCTGACGTACGGCCACATGATTGATAACGTGGTGCTCATCGTGACGGGCGCGCTTCACGAGCGCGACATGCAGGAGCTGCTGGACAAGTGCCACCCGCTCGGGATGTTCGACTCCATCGCCACGCTCGCGGTCGCGAGCAACACGCGGGAGCTCTACAGGCTCGTGCTGGTGGACACGCCCCTCGCGCCGTATTTCAGCGAGTGCGTGTCCAGCGAGGACCTGGACGAGATGAACGTGGAGATCATGCGCAACGTTCTGTACAAGGCGTACCTCGCGGACTTCCTGCGCTTCTGCGAGACGCTCGGCGGCGCGACCGCGAGCCTCATGCGCGCGATTCTGCGTTTCGAGGCGGACCGCCGCGCGATCAACATCACCATCAACTCGCTCGACACCGAGCTGTCGCGCGACGACCGGAGGCGGCTCTTCTCCGACTTCGGCGCGCTCGCGCCGTCGGGGCACCTGGACCTGGTGGCGTGCGACGACTTCGACCAGGTGCGCGCGGTGATGGACAACACCCCGGGGGTGCTGTCCTCGATCGCCTCCAGGCTCTCCGCGTCCTCGGACCAGCTCCTGGAGAAGCACTTCTACCAGGAGGAGCAGAAGATGTGCGCGGCGGCGTTTCTGGAGCAGTTCAACTACGCCGTCTTCTACGCCATCCTGCGGATGCGCGAGCAGGAGATCCGCAACGTCACGTGGATCGCGGAGTGCGTGGCGCAGGATTGCCGCGACCGAGTCACGGACGGACTCGTCAGCGTAGGCCTAGAGAACTTGTAGATCCGAAACGCGAAACGCGATGACACGTATCCTCGCGCCGCCTCCGCGGTCCCGACGCCGCGGCGGGGACCGAAAAACGTCCGGCGGGGATTTTTCACTAAAGAAAAACCTCTCTTCGTCTCAAGAGCAGCGATCGTGACTTGCTCGCCGGCGCTGCTTTTCGCCCGAATCCCCTGGAACGCGTTCAAACCTGGGCGCGATGGACGACGGCAGGGGCCCCTCGGGGAGGGGCTTCGGGAGGCCCGAGGGCGGCGCGCCGGGCGGGTCAGCGCGGCCCGGCGGGTTCGCCGGAGGTGACAGGAAGGGCCGACGTCGGGGTAAGCGCCAGCCGACCCCGGTCGGTGCGAGTCCCGGGGGGAAAGGCCCGCTCGAGAACGAGAATGTCGTGGTCGAGGAGGAGGAGGAGGAGGATGAAGACGACCTCGCGGACGTCGTGGTCGACGGAGAGAACCGCGGTGGCGGCACGCACATCATCGGGACGTGCGTGCTGATGTGTCCACCTTCGGAGCGCGAGTTGCGCATGCGTAAGAACGACATCGAACTGTTCGAGCGCCGAGATCCGAACGACCGCAACTCCTCTGACGAGACACTTGCCGTGAAGAAGTACACGCGCATCGTCGACAACGTGACGCCGGACATGGTCCGCACGCGCGACGCGCTGGCGATGACCGCCTCGTACCTGTACGGCCTTCTGGACGACCGACCGGAGGTGCCGTTCATGGTCAAGAGCAAGTTCCTGTGGGACCGCTTGCGGTCGGTGCGCCAGGATCTGTCGCTGCAAGCCGTCACCGACGGTTTCGCGGAACGGTTGCTGGAACAGATGGCGCGGTTCGCGATCCTCTCCGAGCACGAACTGTGCGAGGAGACCGCGACGGTCACGAACCCGGACGGGCACAACAGCCACCTGAACGTGGAGCAGCTCGCGAAGACGCTCACCTCGCTGAGGCACATGTACGATGACCGCGCGGCGCGCGGGGTGGGCACGGATCGCCCGGGCGCGGAGGCGGAGATGTTTGCGTTTCAGCTTCTGCTGCGCATCGACTCGCACGGCCGGTACAACGTGCAGAGGAGCGAGATGCTGAACGACCTGCGCAGCGCGCGGCCCGCGGTCCTGCTGTCCCCGGACGTGCAGCTCGCGCTGGCAGCGAACCGCGCGTATCACGCCAACAACATCATCGAGTTTTTCCGGCTGGTGCGGAGCGCCTCGTACCTGCAGGCGTGCGTGCTGCACAAGTACTTCTCCAAGATGCGCTCGCGCGCGCTGGAGGTTGTGAACGCGACGTACGGGAAGCAGGCCATGCCTCTGACGGAGGTGGCGCGTCTGCTCCACACCAGCGCGGAGGAGGCGGAGGCGCTCGCCGCGCACCACGGCTTGACCGTGCAGGCACGGAGGCGGGGGAAACACAACGCGGCGCCGAGCCCCGAAGCCGACTCGGCGCGCAAAGTGCTCATGATCCGCGAAGCGGGGTTCATCGAGCCCGCGGACGAGTTTCCTATCCTGCGGTCGCCCATCGTGGACGCGAAGCGCGCCTCGACGTACCTGGCGGAGATCGTGCCGCGGCTGTCGGGGCAAAGCGCGAGCGCCCCGCCGAAGTCGCCGAGGCGGCTCGCCGTCCCGAAGCCGCGCGTCGCGGCGGCGTTTTCGCCGCCCGAGAAGGCGTCGGCGGCGGTCTCCGGGCTCAAGGCGAAGCAGGCGGCGACGGAGGCGGACATGGAGAAACTCCGCGCCGCGCTCGCCGCGAAGGAGGCTGAGATCAAACGCCGCAAGCAACAGCTCGCGGCGGCGCAGAAAGCGGAGCCCGCGAAGGCGGCGCCGCCGCGCGGGCCTCGCGGCGTCGGGAAATCGGACTCGCCGCCGCCGCCGACGACGGCGTCGCCGAAGCCGGCGTTCGCTCTCGCCCCCCCCCTCCCGGCGGACGCGGGCGGAAGCCTTCCGCCCGCGAGCCCGAACCCCCCCGCGCTGAACACACGCGCGGTTCCCTTTTCGCCGGCGGCGCGGGGCGCGATGGTCGCCTTCCCGCCGGCGGCGTCGCCGGAGCCCGCGGCGGAACGAAACCCGCCCCCCGTCTCGCCCCCCGGCTACGCCGGGTTCGCGCCTCCGGGGCGGGCGAGCGCGGAAGCCCCCGAAGCCGTCGGCGCGCCGGCGTTCGCGTCGGCCGCGGCGGAGGCGTTCGCTAAGGGCGAGGAGAAACGAACCGCTTCGGAGGCGGCGGCGGCGGAGGCGGCGAAGCGCGCGCGGGAGACGGCCGAGGCGGAGGCGCGGCGCGCCGAGCGAGGACGCGAGGACGCGGCGCGGCTGAAGCGCGACGCGGCGCGTCGCGCGGAGGAGGCGGAGGCGGCGGAACGGGCCGCGCGCGCCGCACGCGCGGCGCGCGCGGCGCGCGAGGCTGCGGCGACGCGGGAGCGGGAAGCGGAAGCGAGGCGCGAAGCCGCGCGAAGGGAAGAGCGGGCTCGCGCGGTTGCGGCTGCGTTGGAAGCCGCCCGGCGCGACGCGAGACGCGCCGAGAAGAGCCGAAAGGCTCGTCTGGCGTTGGCGGTTTTCCGGTGGCGACGCCGCGCCGCGTTCCAGGCGCACGCGCGGCGGGAGGCGCGCATCGCCGCGGCTCGCGCGGAAGCGTCGCCGATCCCCGGGATCGGACGGTCCGCGTTCCGCGCCGCGCCGCTCTCCGCTCTCGACGCGTCTCTCCAGCCGCGGCGGCGCGTTTCTTCTGCGGGTCTCGTCTCTCGCGCGGGCCTCTCCGCCGCGCTGGCCGCGCTCGGGGCCAAACTCGACGCCGCCAGGAACGCGCCGTGGGGCGCGCCCCTGGACGTCCCCCGGATCCTCGTCGACGCCGTCGCGCGGGACGCGGGGACGACTCCCGCGAGCGCGCTCGGGAGCCTGTCGCACTGGAAGCTTCTGACGTGCTCGGGCGGAAACGGCGAGGGGACCGAGAGCGAAGCTCGGTCGACGCGCGCGTGGGTGCGCGCGAAACTCTCGCGCGGAGCGTCCCGCGCGCGCCGCCCCGAGACTTCCGGCGAGACTTCCGGCGCGCTTCTCTCCCTGTACGCGTCGCGCCCGTTCGCGGTCGCGGAGGCGGTGGGAGGCGACGCCTTTCCAGGAAAGCCGAACGAGGCGACGCTGTGGGTCTGCGCGCGGGACGCGCGAGACGCGCCTCCGCCGAGGTACGCCTCCGCCTCCGCCGCGCTCTTCGTCCTGCGCGCCTCCGCGGGCGCCATCCCGAGCGCGGAGGAGGCGCGGCTGCGCGCGTTCGCGTCGTCCCTCGTTCGCGTCGGCGGGGACCAGGCGCGCGCATTCGCGAATCCGCGGCTCGTGCCTCCTCGCGCGCTCCCCCTGCTGGTCCTCGTCGAGGGGGAGGCTTTTGAAGGTTCCGCCGCCGAACGCCGCGCGACGGAGGCGGCGATCGCGTCCGCCGTCGCCGGCGCCGTCGCGTCCGCCGCGCCGGGGAACGTGGAAAACGCGACGCCGTCCGTCACCGTCCGCGTCGACTCGATCGGCGGCTCGATCGCGGCGGACGCGGGCTCGGAAGCCTCGCGGACGCAGGCTCGGAAGCTCTGGGCGCGGCGGAACGACGCGCTCGCCGAAGGGCTGAGTTGGATGGCGTCCGTCGCGCCCCCGGAGCCGTACTTCCGCGCCGCCTACCTGCGCGACGAGGTGCGGGACGCGCTCGCGCGGCGCGGCGGGACGTGCGACGCGCCGGCGGCCACCCCCGGGGCGTGCGTCCGCGCGTGGAACGACGCCACCGAGTCCGTGCGCGCGCGCCTGGCGAGCGCGCACGCGCGCGCGCCCTCCGGCCTCGCGGCGGAGTTCGCGGAGGCGGACACGCCCGGCGCGTTCCGGCGGAACCTTCAAAATCGCGGCGGCGCGCTCGCGGAAAACGACGCGGCGGCGGAAAGTATCCTCGCCGCGGCGAGGCTTCCGCCGTTCCCCGACGCGCCGAGCGGCGCGACGTTCGAGTCGTTGGTCGGGTCGTACCTCTCGGCGCTGGACCCTTCCGGCCCCCTCCCCCCCGGCGCGGTCGCCGCGTGCCTCGCCAAGTCGGGCCTCGCCGGCGCGGGCGGGCCTCGCCGCGTCTCCGAAGGAGAGGCGGATCCCCGCCGCCCGCACCGGGTCTGGCCCGCGGTGTTCCGCGAGATCTTCGCGCGGCGCCTGGCGGATATCGAAACCGCGCAGAAGGCTTTCGGCGCGGGGCCCGCGTACGTCTCCGCCTTCGTCGGGGTCTCGGAGACCCCGACGAAGGCGCCTCTGTCGGATCTCCGACTCGCGCAGGCGCCGGAACCGGATCCGGTCATCTCGCGATCGCCCGCCAAAATACGAAAAACGCCCGAGGAGGACGTGGACCGAGTCGCGCCCGCGTCCTCCCAGAAGCGCAGACGCGTCGACTCGGACGACGGAACCGTCACGCCCCTTTCGCTCGAAACCGCGCTCCCGCGGCTGGCGCACGCGAAGGCGGAGGTTGAAAACTTCGAGGCGTGGCTCTTGCAGGCGGCTTCGCCGACGCCTCACGCGGGTGGCTTTTTCGACGAAAAAGACGCGGCAGCAAAGTTGAGGAAACTCGCGGGGACGGGGGATCTAAAGACGATCTCCTTCTAGCTCAGTAGATAGACATTTTTTTTTTTTAGTGCACACACCCGCCGTAGACCTTCGTCGCGTCTCGATCGCGTCGATTCGTCTCGTCGTCTTTTCGCGTCGTCGTACGCGTCCGTCGCGGTATCCGTCGCGTTCTGGAAAAAGCGCTCCGCGGTCTGGAAAAAGCGGCGGCTCAGAGCGCGAGTCGTTTCCGCGCCGTGGGCGTCGAGCTCCCCCCCCTCCTCGCGCGTTTTCCCCGCGGCGTGCTCTTGCCTCCCCGCGGGGACGCGATGGACGCCGTCTCGGGGATCGCCGGCGAGAACGGCGTTAAGTCGTCGTCGTCGCTCTCGTCGCTTTCGTCGTCGTCCTCGACGGCGCGCGCCTTCTTCGGGCGCCCGCGGCGCGACGACGCGGCGTACTCGCCGTAGTCGTTCGCGTCGTCCCGCATGAGCCGCGCGAAGAGCTCCGCCTGCGCCCTGCATCCCGCGACGGTGGCGCCCGCCGCGGGGTCGCACCAGGAGAGGTCCATCTCGCTGGCGCCTTCGTCGTACCGGAACGCCTCCGCGGACTTCAAGGGCTCCGCCGGGTTGTACGCCCGCGTCCTCGCGTCCGCCAGGTCGTACGTCAGCTTGAGGTGCCGCTTGAGAGACAGCGCGACGGACGCGGAGAGGGACGCCTCGACGTCCTCCCGCGTCTCCGCGGGCGGTTCCGCGTCGCCGTCTGCGTCCGCGCACGCCGCGACGCGCGCCGCGAGCGAGTCCTGCAGCGTCGACGCGCGAAGCGAGATGATGCGGTTCAGGTGGAAAATCACGAACAGCGGTTCGTCGCTCATGGTGAACGGAAGCGCGCCGACGGCGTTGGCCAGGAAACACAGGTACGTCGCGTCCGACCCCTTCGATTCGCCCTCGTACCGCCGCAGCAGCGCGCGCAGAAACTTGAACCGCGTCGAGCGCGCGCCGTTCACGAGCTTGTAGATGTTGGTGAACCCTTGGTTGACCACCGCCGCGCTCGCCACCAGCCCGGCGTGAGGGTCGGCGGATCCGGTAACGCGCGCCCCGGCGCGCGCCGCGCGCCGCGCCGCCGCCTGCAGCCGCTTGCAGAACTCGAAGAGGAGCCCGAGCCCGGCGCCCAGCTGGTGGTCGAAGAAGTCGGGGTACTTGCCGTGCTGCTGCCGCAGCAGGCGCATGGCGAGCTTGCGCACGGTGAGCACCGGGTCCGCCTGCAGCGCGATGAGGGGCGGGAAGCACGACATCGGGTGGACCAGACCCTGCCGCAGCACAACCTCCGCTAGGTGCGTCGCCTTGAGTCGAACGGACGGCTCGGGGTCGGTGCACAGCTCCACGACGAACGACCAGTACCGCTGCGCGACGCCGTTGGCCAGGCTGTTGTCGTGCTCGCCGTTGATCGTCTGGAAGCTCTCGCCCTTCTTCCCGGCGGCGTCGCTCGCCTTCGCGCGCTTCGCGTCAGCCTGCCTGCGCCGCTTCGCGCGCGATAACGCGCCGCCGGCGCCGGCGACGGCGGCGGCGGCGCCCTCCCGCGCGTCGGCGTCATCCGACATCTGGATCAGCGTGCGGATCTCCTCCTCGCGCAGGTACTCGTCCAGGTTCAGGAGCGCCTGCTCCTTCAGGTTGCGCTCGGCGGAAGACCCGAGCGCCGCGCGCATGATCCCGTCCATGGAGCCCTTGCCGAAGCCCCCCTTCGCGCAGAGCATGAGCTGCGGCCTGGCCACGAAGAGGAACCCGCACGCCTGCAGCGCTCCGCGCTTGAGGTCGAACTCGGCGGGGCTGGCGCGCTGCAGGAAGCACCGGAACAGCCTGAGCAGGTTTCCGGGGGACACGGCGTCTTCGCGCGACGCCTCCAGCGTGTCCGCGCCGAACCGGGCGAGGTGTCCCAGCACGAAGAGCGCGCGAGAGACGTGCGCGCGCTCGCTGGCGGAGAGCTCGGTTCGCTCGGAGACTTCTTCCAGCAGCTTCACGAACCGGCGGCAAATCTGCAGCGCGCCCGACGCGACGTCGCCGGCGGCGGCGGTTTCCGCCACGGAGCAGATGCACCGGCTGGCGTAATACAGCACGCCGTGGAACGTGTTCCGCAAGAGCAGGAACCGCAGGTCCTTCTCCATCTCCGCCGCCGTCGCGGCGGACATGCACCCGGACTCCTTCACCACGGCGTCCACCACGGAGATGCAGCACTGCAGCTGCAGCGAGTTGGCGCTCGTGTTCTCGGCGCGCTTGATGTACGGATGCAACGCGGCGGCGAAAGCGAGGGGGTTGCCCTCGGCGACGCACAGCCGCGGGTCCGTCGCGCAGAACACGTGCAGCCCCAGCGCGTACCGCACCGCTCGCGGAAAAGAGGACATGTCCTTGTTGGTTTTCTCATCCTTCTCGTCCTTCTCGTCCTCCTCCGCCTCCTCCTGCGAGAGCATCCCGTCCAGGATCGCGCCGCAGAGTCGGCGCGCCGTGGACACCGTCTCGGCAAAGTCGCTGCGCGCCTCGTCGGCGGCGGCGTCCTCGTCCGACGGGAACACCACGCGGCGCAGGATGGCGACGATCGGGAAGGTGGAGAGCAGGGGAAGCTTGGCGTGCCCCACGCGGCTCACGCCGCAGTACACCTCCCAGAGCACGGCGACGAGCTGCTCGGCACGCTCGGCCACCGGGTCCGCGGCTTCGGCGCCCGCCCGGCGCGCGGGAACGGCGGGTCGCGAGAACCACAGCTCGCGGAAGATACGCGTGACGAGCTCCTGGATCCCGACGTCGTCGTCCAGGATGCGGAACGCCAGGAACCGCAACGCCTCGACGCCGTGCTTGAAGTCCACGCTCGAACTGCGGATGCAGTCGTGCAGGATGTGTATCACGCGCTTGCGCACGCTCACGCCCACGTCGGAGATGCGCTCGACGATGGCGGCGTAGTACGTCTCCGCGACGCGCGCGTCGCGCGCCACGTGCTTCCCGAGCAGGTCGATCACCGCCGAGCGTACCATCGTGCCGTTGTCCGACATCCGGCGCTGCACGGCGGCGCGCACCTGCTCCCACTCCAGGACGCGCGGGTCCGCGTCCACGACCGCGGACAGCGCGCGCACCGCGGCGGCGCGGACGGTGATGGCGGGGTCCTCGAGCGCGCCCAGCAGGCGCTCCACCAGGATGTGCAGCTGGCGCGCCAGCGGGAGCTGCTGCTGCAGCGCGCGGAACAGGCGGATGGCGAGCTCGCGGGGCAGAAACGCGCCGGAGACGCCGGAACCAGCCCGCGCGGCGTCCTCGCCGACGGCGTCCACCTGGCTCCGCAAAACGCGCGCCAGGGACCTGTACGTTTCGCGGTCGCCGCCCGGGCCGGTCCCGCCTGACCGGAACCCCACCCCGCGGCGCTCGGCTTCGCGCGAGAGCTGCGCGAGCGCAAAGGTGAACGCCGAGCCCTCCGCTCCGCCCTCCGGCCCTCCGCTCCGCGCCTCCACCTGGCGAACGTGCCTGAGGAGCATGGACTCCAGAACCAGCGCGTCCGTGCGCCCGGACTCCGCGACCTGCGTGTCCGCGGCGTCGGCAGACGATCTCGCGTCCGCCGCGTCCTGCTGCGCCATCTCGAACGCCGACAGCGTCTCCGGGTCCCTCTCCGCATCCTCCCCGTCCTCCGCGTCACCGGCGAACAGGTCCGTCCACGTCTTCTCCCTCTCGCACGCCGCCGTGTCCTCCTTGATGCGCGCGGCGACCTGCCCCAGGAAGTCCATGGCGAGCTCGCGGACGCGGATCTCTGGCGAGTTGATGCCGTGGCTGGACAGGAGCTGCGCGCAGAGGCTGAGGAGCATCAGACTGGCCACCGGCCACTCGGGCATGTTCAGCGCGGTGAGCAGGTCGGACACCAGGTTCTGCATGAGCGCCTTAATGTCGATCTCCTGCGCCCGCGCGGAGTGCCACCCCTTGAGCAGCTCCTTCCAGAAGTAGTGGCTCCACTGGAACGCGGGCCCGTACCCCGAGTCGCCACCGGCGCCGTCGCCGGGAAGCGATTCGAGCCGCGATTTCGCGTCGTCGCTCGGCGCCTCGTGAAACGTCACGCTCGTCTGCACGCACCGCATCAGCATCGCCGAGAGCGCCTGCACGGACTCGGCGTCGTCCTCGGGGAGCATGTACCGGCGCAGGTGGCGTCCCGTGGTGGGCAGCTTCAAAAGCGCCACGAGCAGGTTGTCGAGGATCAGCCCCCGGTGCTCGGGGTACTGCTTGAACGCGGCGGCGACCACGTCCACGGCGCGCGCCTGCATCAGGTCCACGCCGTCCACCTCCAGCGCGGAGACGCCCAGGCTCGTGAGTTGGAGCACCGTCGCGTCCGGGAGGCGTATCGTGTACAGCAGCCGCGCGAGCTGCGTCAAGATGCCCGCCAGGACGTCGTGCATCTTCCTCGCCAGTTTTGGCGGGTCCGCGAAGGTCTTCCGGCTCTCGGTGCCGGACCGCCGAGGAGGTCTCGAGGACGCCGCGTCTTTCGCTTTCCGGCCCCGCTTGGACGGCGACTTCTTCGAGCTTCTCGGCGAGGCGGGCTCCTCGGCGTCCGGGTCGTCCTCCGCGTCCGCGGCGCGCGCCTTCTCGCCCCTGTGAATCTGGTGGTACGACGCGTCGTAGAACGCGAACACGTCGCGGTTCGCGCGGTGCCTGACGAAGTCCACCAACACATCGATGCTCTCCTCGCGGTACACCTCCTTGGGCACGCCGTCGGCACCGAGCACGCGCAGCGCCAGCGACGCGCAGTCCAGCGCGCGAAGCACCGTCTGCGCGCCGGCGCTCCGCTCGTCGTCGTCCTCGCGCACGTCCACGTCGCCCGCGCGCGCGACGTGCTTCTCCAGGACGTCCAGCAGGCGCACCAGGGCGCCCGGCGGCACGGAGCGCATCAGGCCGGCGTCCACGAGAACCTCCGCCTGCGTCGCCAGGTCAGCCACCTCTTCGCGCGCGAGCCACTCGCCGTCTTCGGCGTACGCGGCGCGTCCCCCGCGCTCGCCCGCCGCGGCAGTCTCGTCCACCTTCTCGAAGACGTCCTCCAGGGTCTGCGCGAACGTCTCCAGCAGCTCCGCGGAGGAAGGCCCGCTCGGGATCTCCACCGCGCGCGTCACGCCGGTTTTGACCTGGGAAGAAACCTGTGTCGTGTTTCGGACGTTTCGCGCGGTTTCGCGCGAATCGATTTCGCGGTCGCGTCGGAGACGAGAGCGTCAGCGTCGGAGACGAGCGTCGGCGCGCCGCGAACCGTCGCCGCGGGCCGACGACGGATGCGACGCCCCGGTTGTACGCTCGGTCGTTCGGAGAACGCGTCTGTCTACCGCGTCGTTTGGGGCGTACCTTCAACGCGCTCGCGCGCATGGAGGCGGTCCCCTCCGCGGCGGCGGCGGCGGCGATCGCGCCGGCCTCAGCGCGCCGCAGCTGGCGCGGCGGGTTCGCCTTGCGGGACGGGCGGTCGGCTGCGGGGGGGCGCGGGTGCGGGTGAGCCTCGACCGGGTCGGGAACGCGTGTTTCTACGTCGCGATACGCGGTCGACGATGTCGCGTCGGTTCGTACGCGCGTCCGTGAGCAAAACCGCGACGCGACGTACCCGTGACGTGGAACAGGTCAGGCGCGCGTTTCGAGAGCGCGTCGCGAAGCGCGCGTCCCTTCGGAGGCGCCCGCGCCAGCCGCAGCGTGCTCGACCTGCGGGGGGGATTTTGAAAACGCTCGTCAGCGACCGCGGGATCTGGCGAGCGGCGCGCGAAGCAGGCGCGGTGGGGAGCGCGGCACGCACAAGTACGCCACATTGGTGTTCTGGAGAATCTTCGTGAGTCTGTCTAGCAGAGGTGCGGCTATCTTGGGCTCGCTCGGGGGCTCGACATCCTCCACGACAGCCTCGGAGAAGCGGGGCAGCGCGAGCGCGAAGCCGAACTCGCACGTGCCCAGGTTGGTCAGGCGCGGGTGGAAGGTCCGACCGTCGGCCACTTCCGCCATCGCGGATCGCGCTCCGCCTCGGACGACCCGCGGAGTTACGATACACGAGTGACCTCAGGCGCCGCGCCACTCGCTCTGCGGCCCACACGCCGAGTCTGGAGCGAATAATCGATGATTTTGAAGTAAGCTTTTGAGTGCAAGTGTAGGCTTTTCTCTTCTCCAACGCGCCGTCTTCGTCACTGCGAGGGACACCCGGCCTCACCCGTATCGTCCATGCGTGTGGAGTAGACGTGGCCATAGAGGAGCGCGGGTGACCATCGAGTCGCGCACGGGACACGCACGAGGCCATGGCGAACACCACGGACCCCCTGGCGCGAAGCGTCCATGGGACGAATCCTCAGGTACGTCGACGCCCCGGGCACTTCGACGAACCGAAACCCACGCCGCGTCTTCCTCGCGTTCGCCTCCTCCACCTCCCTCCAGTGTTTTCCCGCGCCTGTTCCCGCGTCTTCCCGCGTCTGACCTCCACCTGCTTCGCTTCTTCCCTCGCAGAACCTGGTGGAGAAGATCACGCGGTCGAAGATCTACGACATGCCGTACTGGAAGGAGAAGTGCTTCGGGGTTTCCGCCGAGACGCTGGTGGACCTCGCGACGGACCTGCGAGCGTTCGGGGGCATCCACGGCGGGGTTAACCGGGCGTGTGACTTCCTGTGCCTCACGCTGAAGATGCTCCAGATCCAGCCCGAGCGCGAGATCGTCGTGGAGTTCATCCGGAACGAGGACTACAAGTACGTGCGGTGCCTGGGCGCGTTTTACCTGCGCCTCACCGGGAAGCCGCTCGAGGTGTACGAGTACCTCGAGCCGCTGCTTAACGACTACAGGAAAATACGCTACGCCACGCCGCAGGGAAAGTTCCAGGTGCGCCACGTGGACGAGTTCGTGCACGACCTGCTCAGCAAGGACTTCGCCTGCGACATCGCGCTGCCGCGCATCCCGCACAGGATGGTGCTGGAAAACGCGGGCCAGCTCGAACCCCGGCGGAGCGCGCTCGAGGACGAGGACGCGGGCCCACTCGCGGGCGACAACGAGGTCGCGGGGGACGGGGAGAACCCACCGGGGGACGGCGGGGACGGGGACAGGCGGCGCGCGCGGGAGATGAGCGCGGGGCGGGGAGAGAGCCCGCCCGAGAAACGAGCGAGGGTGTGACTTTTTCAAGGCTGATGTATTCCTCTACGTAGAACTATGATTCGCGACGTCGTATATTTACATTTGAGTGAGCTCACCGCTGCTCTTGCTTCACGTCCGGCTGCCGCTCTCGCTTCACGGGCGTCTTCGGAGCCTGGGGTGCGTGCTTCTTCCGAGGCGGCGACGCGGGGGGCGTCGAGGGCACCTTGCGCTTTCTCTGAAGCGGTTCGAAGCTCTCCGCGTGCTGCTGAAGATCCGCCACCCAGAAGTACTCCGAGTTGCGCGTCTCGATGTCGTCAGTCACCGGCTGATGGTGGAAACTCTTCTTCTCTCTCCGAAGCTGCCGAAATACCTCGTGGCGGCCGTCTAAAACCTTCCCCAGCTTCTCTCCCTTTCCGCCATTTGCCTTCCACGACTTTTTCATGGCCATGTTCTGGGTCATCACGGACTTGTGCGAGGTCTTGCAGCCCCAGCACGTGACGCGTTGCGCGGGGTGCGCTCTGTATTCGCGGAAAAGCAACCCGTGCTTTTCGGCTTGTTTGGCGTTGATACCCGTCTGCTGCTCGCACGTGTGACACGTTTCGTCCCCAGCCTTCGCCTTCTTATCGCGACCCATCCAGTCGACTCCCCTTTTCTTCGCCTCCGCGCGTTGACGCGCACGTTCCTTCTGTTGAGCTTCTTTAGTTCTGAACCTGTCGAAAAAGTCTTGGTAGCCCGGCTTCTTGTCGCGCGTGCGTCTGAAAAACTCACGAAACCACTCGTCATGCCACGAGTTGTCGTACTCCCGCTCGTAACCGTCGTAGCCGCCCTCGTCGTCGTCCCGAGACTGTGATTCTCGACGCCCGTTGTGATGGTCACGAGGCGGGCGCGGCTGTGAAGCTTCGGCCGGGGCCATCAGGCGCTTATAGGCGTCGAAGACTTGTCGGAACTTGCGGGCATCCCCGCCTTTCTTATCTGGATGATGCCTCACCACCAAGCGCAAGTACGACTTCCTGATGGCATTCACATCGGCGCCTCTTTCGAGCTCGAGTGTTCTGTAGTCCTCTGCTTCGCTCGGCATGTCTTTCAGCGGTGTGCGCGGACACGTGTGCGGAGACAGTGTGGCACCAGACCTTAAAAAGGCAATGCAATTTGTCAATTAATAATTGACTGCTGTTGCTAAAAAAAGACTCGACGCGCTCGGCGGAATCTGGGGTTCCTGACTCGTCATGACGTCGTCAAAAAAATACAGATTATCCAGACGTCGGCTCGAGACAACAACTGTAACGTCCCGCTTACGTACCTAAACCGCGAGGCGCCCGGCGTTCGGCGACAGGAGCCCAGCCTCACCGAGTGGCTCCGCGCGCGAGGTGAGGAGCAGGGCTACGCGGCGCACTGGGTGCCTTCGAAACCGTTTTTGATGTGGAGGTAGGCTTCACCTCCGGATCGCGTCGCCGAGCTGTCACGGCGATGCTGATCTCGTTTTCCGCGCCGCGAGCGGCGCGCGCCGCCTCCGTTCGAGGCGCGCGCGTCGCGCGCGTCGCCGCCCGACGCGCACGCCGCGCGCACCGAGGCGCCGCGCGCGCGCGAGCGCCCACCGCTCCGGGCTCGCTCGGGCGCGCCCGGTTCGTCGAGGGCGCAACTTTTGAATCTCGAGGCGCCTCTGCTCGCGGCGGCGCGCGTCGCGCGGCGGCGCCCGGCGTCGCGGGCGACGCCGCACACGGCGACGAGGACACGCCACCTCGGCTGGTGACGGACCCACCGGATGTGGAGACGAAAATGAACGACCACGAGTCGCGCGACGGCGTCGGTTCGCGGTCGGTGCTGGGCGCCGCGAGCGCGGTCGGCGCGCTGGCGCTGGCGTGCAAGGCGCTCGGCCTGCTCCGCGAGGCGCTCGTCGCCGCGCGCTTCGGCGTCGGGTGGGCGGCGGACGCGCACGCGCACGCCTCGATGCTGCCCGTGTTCTTCTTCGTCGCCGTGGGCGGCCTGAACGGGCCGCTGCACAGCGTCTTCGCGTCCGTCTTCTCGGCCGAGAGGATGACGGCGGGCGCGAATCGCGGCGCGTCCGGTCCGGACGCGCCGGACGTTCTGAACCGATCCGAGCGCGACGCGCTCGCGACGAGCGTCGCGGCGGCGGCGCTCTGCGTCGGAGCGGTCGCGTTCGTCGCCGCCGACGCCGTCGCGCGCGTCACGTCGCCCGGACTCCCTCCCGCGATGTATGCCACGGTTGCCGCGCAGCTCAGGATCATGGCGCCGTGCATCCCGCTCGCCGCGGTGAACGGCGTGCAGATGGCGAAGCTCACCGCGCGCCGCCGACTGGCGCTGCCGGTGGCGTCGCCCGCGATCTCCTCGCTCTGCGTCATCGTCGTCGTCGCCGTCGCGACGAGCGACTGGGGGACTCTCAACGCGAACGCGCCGACGCTCGTGTCGCTGCTCCTCCCACGGCCGGAACACGCGCTCGCCGCGGGCACGACGCTGGGCGCGCTCGCGCAGTGCGCGGCGCTCACGTGGTCGGTGTCGCGGCTGGGCCCGGGCGCCGCGGCTCTCGGGGGCGACTTTGACTTGGCGTCGTTGGCGGGGCGAGGCGGCAAAAAGGGGGGGCGACCGTCTCGGGTTTCCCCCGCGCAACGCTCCGCGCGCGCGACGCTCGCCGACGCGTGCGCGACGTCGGCGACGCACCAGCTCGCGTCGTGCACGGATCTCTTCTTCGCGTCCTTCGCGGCGAGCGCGGCGGCGGGCCTCGGGTACGCCACGCTGCTCGCGATGACCCCGCTGGGCATCCTGTCCACCGCGCTCATCACCCCCCTCGTGCCCGTGTTCGACGCGAACAAGCACCCGGACGATTGGCGCGCGCTGCGCGCGAACGTCTCCTCCGCGCTCGCCGCCGCGTTCGCGGCGACGGCGTTCGTCGCGGCGGTGGCGACGCCGCTCGCCGCGCCGGCGATTCGCGTCGCCTTCGAGCGCGACGCGTTCGACGCCGACGCCACGGCTCTGGTGGCGACGGCGTTCGCGACGTACGTCCTCGGCGGCTTCTTCTTCGTCGCGCGCGAGCTCATCACGCGCGTTTTCTACGTGCTGGGCGACGCCGGCGCGCCGTTCCGGATCGCCGCGGCGTCCGTCTTCGTGAACGCCGCGCTCGACGTCGCGTTCGTGTCGGCGTTCGGGCTGGGCGCGCGCGGCGTCGCGCTCGCCACGGCGGGCACCGCCGTCGTCGCGGCGGCGGCGCTCCGCCGCGCGCTCGCGCGGAAGATCGGCGGCGATATGCTGGACGCGCGCCTCGCCGCGCACGCCGCTAAGAGCGCGCTCGCGGCGCTCGCGGCGTTCTGCGCGACGGAGGGCGCGCGCGCCGCGACGGCGGGGTTCGCGCGCGCCGGGTTCTGGGAAGCCGCCGCCGCGCTGGCGGCGGCGGCGGCGAGCGGCGCGGCGGCGTTCGCCGGCGCGGCGCTCGCGCTGCGGCTGGAGAACCCCCTGAGCCGCGCGTCGCTGGAGTCGTGATCGAAGGAGAGGAAGGGCGCGAGGCGAGGGGGATGCGCGTGTACGTAAACGTGTAGCGTAATTCGTGTGTGGTGGTTATGGGTAGATGGGGACGGAAACAAACGGAAGCGCGTGGTTTTCGTTGAAATCTCTGCTCGTCTACGGCTCGGCGGCGGCGCAATCGCTCGTCGCCTCGCTCGCTCGCAAAGCGCGCGCTTAGTAGACGTAGTTCTTCTGGTAGGTGGACTCGGACTCGGAGTCGGACACGTCACCCGCGACGAACTTGCCGAGCTGCGCCTGGCCGTTCTCGCGCGCGCGGCGCGCGAGGATGGCCTGCGCCTCGTCCTTCTTGGCGTCGTCGCCGGCCCACGTCTTGAGCACGGTGTTCTGCAGCGCGCGCGCGTAGGAGAAGGACACGTGCCAGGGGTTGGGGGACTGGTTCATGGCGTTGAGGTAGAGGGTGGAGTCGAGCTCGGAGAGGCCGCCGGAGAGGAACATGATGCCGGCGGTGGCGGGGGGCACGCGCGAGTTGAGCATGCGCAGGGTGTAGTCCGCCACCTCCTCCGCGGTGTTGCGCGTGGGGCAGTCGGCGCCCGGGCCGACCATGGAGGGCTTGAGCAGCATGCGCTCGAAGGAGACGTTGTTGTCCGCGAGGTACTTGAACGTCTCGGCCCACACCCAGGAGGCCACCTCGAAGGTCTCGTCGATGCCGTGCTCGCCGTCGAGCAGGATCTCGGGCTCGACGATGGGCACGAGGCCGGCGTTCTGCACGATGGCGGCGTAGCGGGCGAGGCCGTACGCGCAGTCGGTCACCGCGGTGCGGGTGGGGCCGTCGGGGATGGACACGACGGAGCGCCACTTGCAGAAGCGCGCGCCCTGCTCGTAGTACGCGGCGGAGCGGTCGGCGAGGTCGTCGAGGCCCTGGCACCAGGACTCGGAAGTGTTGGCGAGGGGGCGGAGGCCCTTGTCAACCTTGATGCCGGGGTAGATGCCCTGGGCGTTGAGCGCGTCCACGAAGGAGGTGCCGTCCGCGCACGACTGGTACAGCGTCTCCTCGAAGAGGATGGCACCGCCGATGTGCTCGCCGAGGTCGGGGGTGGTGATGAGGAGCTCGCGGTAGCGGCGACGGTTCTCCTCAATGTTCTCGACACCGACACCCTCGAGGCGGGAGCCGCAGGTGGCGTTGGACTCGTCCATGGCGAGGATACCCTTGCCGGCCATGGTCATCTTGGTCTGCGGGTCGAGAGCGCGGGGGATGGGTCAGCGACGGCGCGCGTTTGAGGATGCCGGGAAAAAGATCGCGATCGCGGGCGGTTCCGTAAATTCGCCGATTTAGGGTCTCACGTACCGCGGTCTCGAGGAGCTCATCGGCGTGCTTGAGGCCAGCCTTGGTGACCACGGACGCACGCTTGGGCGCCTGCTGCGCGCGGGAGACCACGCGCTGGCCGGTGAAGGTGAGGGATTGGGTAAGAGCAGCCATGGTGACGGTGTTCCTTGGAATGACGATAAAGGATAAGAAGTGGCTGTTCTTGTTCCCGGATTTGCCAACTGGAAGAAAGAATTCCCCTCTTCTTTTTCTTAGACAAAATACTCATACCCAACGTTTGCACTTTTGAAAACATGAATAACTGAGTACTCATACCGAACTTTTGTACGGTGGGACACTTGATCGAAGTTCGCTCGAAACGAAACGAGACGAAAACAAAAGACGAAGAAGACAACCTCCCGCGCGGTGGGGCGCCCGCGTCGCGCGGCCGAGGAAGATGCCGCGGCACCGCTGCGATTACTGCGAGACGACGTTAACGCACGACTCTGTGCGTCCCCGCGAATTCGCGTCGTGCGCGAGGAACCCGCCAGAGCTCGACCCCCAGATCCGTCCCGCCCCCTCTCGAATTTCGGACTGACGCCCTTCCCGCCGCCCTCTTCCCTCTGAAACGCAGCAAAACGCCAGAAAGCAGCATAACCTCGGGTTCAAACACTTGGCGAACGTTCGTAACTACTACTCGCAGTTCCAAGCGCAGGTCGACGCGCGCGACGCCCCCCCGGTGGAAACGAGCCCCGCGGTGGCGTACCAGATGCAGGTGTCTCGCGTTCTGCAGCAGCAGCAGATGCCGCCGCCCGGGTACGGGGGCTACCCGCCGCCGACGGGGATGGCGCCGGTGGGCGCGCCGAGGGGGATGGCGCCGATAGGAATGCAGCCAATGGGCGCACCGATGGGAATGCAGCCGATGGGGATGGCGCCGATGGGACCGGGTCAACCCCCCGGACCGCCGCCTCGATAGCCCGCGAGAGGCGGCGAAAGCCGGAGCGCGGACGCGTCGCGTGTCGTGCAAACGGAGCGAAACCTTTCATTCGTATCAGTAAACCCGCGTCGCGCGCGCGCGCACGCGCGCGGTGCGGCGCGCACCTTTCGCCTCGCTAACACCGGAACGAGTCTAGAATTTTCTTCAGGTCGCCCTCGGACTTGGCGTACTGCTTCTCTGACGCGCCGATGGTGGCGATCATCACGTAGTTCTTGTTCGTGGACACCACGGCGACGTTGTGCAGCCCGCTCTCGGCGAACGGCGTGACGAGCTCGTACCTGTAGTACGACTTGCCGTCGATGGAGACGGTCTTCGCGCTGGCCACCTCCTCGGCTTCGACAGCGACCGAGCCCGTGATCGCGGGCGAGATCGCGTCCAGGATGCCGTTGATGTCGCCGACGTCCTCGATAGTCGGGTCCTGCTTCGCGATGAGCAGTTTCGTCGTCGGGATGATGATGAGCTGCAGCGAGCCGCTCCCGGGCTCCGTGAACTGTACCTCCGTCGTCGCCTCGTCGCATCGAGGCTGGCAGTAGTTCCCGGACCGCGCGTTCGATACGGGCGCCTCCTTCCACTTCGCGGGAAGGTTCACGCGGTAGGGGTTCAGCGCGCCCGCACGCAGCGCGGGGGTGCGCGTCGCGTTGGCGACGAACGAGGCGAACCCGGGCTCGTTCTCCGCCTCGGGGAGGTACGCGCCGACCATCTTGCTGTCGGACATATCCGCCGCGCGCGCGGCGAGGTTCGGGAGCAAGGTTCCCGCCGCGAGCGCGGTCGACATCAGCGCTCGTCGGGACATCGCCCGCGCGTCGTCCGCGACGGGTTCCGACGCGCTCGCGGCCGACCTGACGGGGACGGAAACGCGAGGGCTCGCCCGCCTTCGATCGGCCGAGCGCAGGGCGCGCGCCGGGGACGCGCGCGCGGTCGCGCCGAACTGGGTGGAGACCGCAAACATCGTGTCGGGCGTGGTTTCGCGGCGACGGTGAGGGCTGCGGGTGCGCGCCTGGGGAACGGCGTCGCGCGCGTCGCGGAAATGGTGCCACGTCCGCAAAAGCTCCGGATAGAGTGCCGCCTGCGCCTGAAGTCCCTGACCAAAATTTGCCACTGGCTCTCGCGCTCGATCTGACGATTCGGATGCGGAAGAAGATAATTCGCTCTCGGCTTCTCGATGTTCGACACAAAATTCGACAACCCATCGACCACACTGCACGCACCGCCATGGGTCCTTGCCTGTCCACCCCCGCCCCCCCGCCCCCGACGGCCTATCCGGACGTGGATCACAGCTGGAATTGCCCCAAGCCCGAGCTGAAACCCGTCGACGAGCAGTCCGACGAAGATGTGCTGAAGATCCTTCGATACCTGTCTCCGAACATCGCGAAGGAGCGCGAGTCGTGGCGTTCCGAGGATATCAGCACCTGGCAAGGTATCGGAGTGAGCGATGGCCGAGTCACAGCTCTAGAAATCGACCGGTGCTGGATCGGGTCGTTCCCCGGGCAAGCCCACCTCGGCCGCCTCACCGAGCTGACGCACTTCTCGTGCGCGGGTAACAATCTGACCGACTTGCCGGAGTCGCTGGCCGACTGCGTGAAGATCGTGAAGTGCGAATGCCACGGCAATGACTTCGTGAAGATTCCCGAGGCGTGCTATGCCTGGAAAAACATGTACTTCTTCAACATCTCAGTCACGAAGCTCGGGCCGGACGGGGTTTCTCCCCGGGTCAAGGAGCTGGAATCGGTACAACTGTTCGCGCTCGACGTGAATACGCGTCTCACGAAGCTGCCGCGAGAGATCTTGGAGATGAAGAGCCTGAACAACCTAATCTGCGACGCGACCGGGATGGCGGAAGCGCCCGACTTTCTCGCACCACTGAAGGAACGCGGCTGCAACATGTCATTCTCGTACCGGGCGCCGGAAGGGGAATGATACGAGGAGGAGGCGCCGGGGTGACACGAGTATTAAGAATATGTACGTACCTGGTAGACTTATGAAATATCAAAAACATCCTTCTGTGTGCAACAAAAATGAGATTTTTCGCTCCTGCGTCAATTCCCAGTTCGGGCTTTCGCTCCTTGGGTCGAGTCACACGAACTGCGCGCGGCGGTCGCGGCGTGCGACCTGGTCAGACATCAGACGTGTCCTTAGTCGAACCCTGCCGTCGAACCCTGTCTTAAGCCGCGCGTGAGCCACCATGGAGACCGCTCGCGCCACCTGGGAACTGGAGAATAACGTTCAAGATCTCGCGGGCGACGATCTGATGTTCAGGTACGACGAGCAGCAACAGAAAGCGATTCAGCAACAGAAACCCTGGGCGAAGAACCCGCACTACTTCAAGCACGTCCGCGTGAGCGCGCTGGCGCTCATCAAGATGACCATGCACTGTCGTTCCGGCAAGAACCTGGAGGTCATGGGGATGCTGCAGGGGAAAACCGTCGGAGACACCTTCGTGGTGCTCGACGCGTTTGCGTTGCCGGTGGAGGGCACGGAGACGCGAGTCAACGCGCAAGCGGAGGCGTACGAGTACATGGTCGATTTCGTGCAGGCGAGCAAAAACGTCGGCAGGAGGGAACATGTCGTCGGTTGGTACCACAGCCACCCCGGGTACGGGTGCTGGATGAGCGGGATCGACTGCTCGACGCAGATGTTAAATCAGCAGTACACGGAGCCCTTCCTCGCCATCGTGATCGACCCGGTGCGCACGTGCGCCGCGGGCAAGGTGGAGATCGGCGCGTTCCGCACGTATCCGCAGGGGTACAAGCCCCCGGAAGAGGCGCAGAGCAAGTACCAGACCATCCCCATGAGCAAAATCGAGGATTTCGGCGTGCACGCCAACCAGTACTACTCGCTGGACGTGTCCTTCTTCAAGTCCGGCCTCGACGCGCGCGTGCTGGACGTCCTGTGGAACAAGTACTGGGTGAACACGCTGTCGTCCTCGCCGCTGCGCACGAACAGGGCGTTCATCGGCGAGCAGCTCTCGGACCTGGCGCGCAAGATGGACCAGGCGGAGTCGCACGCCGCGCAGGCGGGGCGCATCGGCGGCTTGCGCATCGGCGGCGCGCCCGGAGCCGCGCGGATGACGGAACAGACGCGTCTGCGGCGGGTCGCGTTGGACGGCGCGAAGGTCACCGTGGAGCAGGCGAAAGGCGCCGCGACGCACATCCTGAAAGACGCCGTATTCAACCGACGCGAGGGGGTGGTGGCGCGTCCCGAAAACGAGATGCGATGAGCGGCGGCGAGCGACGACTCGAAAACGCTGAGCTGATTTTTGTGGAAAAAAAGCTTCGCGACGAACGAACGCGCTCGTCGCGACGCGCCGATGTACGGTGCGTCGACGACGTTCGCGTCACTCCTCCGGGGGCGGCGCCACCGCCGTGTCTGGCTCTAGGTGCGCGACGCGCGACGTGCCGATCAGCCGCTCGGGAAGCTCCTTGTCCGTCTTCCCCTCCACCAAGAAACACATGTCCACCACGAGCGTCCGCACGTACCCCAGCACGAACCTCACCACGTTGTTCGCCACCGCGCTGCTCCCGATGTCGATGTCCACCTCCAAAAAACGCGGTCGCGAGTGGTACCGCACCTTCAGAGCCTTGCCCACGATGAGCGGCTTCGTGCCGACCGCGCGCTGCACGACCCACGGCCCCAGCGCGACGTGCGGGATGAGCTTCAAGCGCGCGTCGCGGTACTCCTGATCCCCCCCCACGAACCGCCCGAAGACCGACTCGCGGTCCAGCGGCTCGTTCAGCACGAAGTAATACACGATGGAGTGGTGCCTCGCGCCCGGCACTTGGATGTTTATGCAGAACACGAACCGCGAATCCGCCCGCGGCCCGCTCAGGATCTTCCTTTGACACGTCCCCGTCGGCCGCGCGCACACGTTATCGACGCGGCGGTAATCCACGAACCAGTCCACGGCCACGAGGTCCGCGAACGGCTTCCCGGCGAGGCGCTTCTTCCGGTCCCGCAGGTAGTTGACGTCGCGCACGCGGAAGTTGTTGCCGTCGGGGGAGCACCACGCGTTGCGAGACTCGCGCCCCGGCTCCGCGGGCCAGCACCCCTCGCGCAGCGACCCGAGATCCTCGCCGTACTCCAGCGACACGCGCCTGTTCACGGCCGACATCGACGCGCCGCCTTCGTAGAACGCGCAGTCGTCCTCGCTGGCTTGCGAGCTCGCCTCGAAGAAACACTCGTCGTCGTCGAGTCCCAACGTCGTCGCCCCGGAGTCGTGCCGCGCCAAGTTCAGGCCACTCCCGAACCCGTGGCCGTTGAGCTCGGCGTCGGAGGTGTGCTCGCACAGCTCGCGCAGGCCCGCGACTTGCGCGCACACCGTGCGCACCGGCAAAGACGCGCCCCCAGCCGATCCGCGGAGCCACTCCAGCCACCCCCCGCGTTGCATCTTCGTCGCGTTGGTGACCAGGCACGCGCTGGTCCACTCGCCGGTGCCCGCCTCGGGCGCGTCCACGCTCGAGGAGCTGAACGGTGTGACGAGCCAGCCGCCGAACACCTTATGCGGCTGGGTCGTCGCGCCGGCGGCGGGATCGGCGACGGAGGCGAGCGCGACGGCGAACGACCCGTCGCGGTCGAAGCTCCAGGTTCGGCGGAGGCTGATCTGGTTTTTGCCTCGGTCCGCGAACGCGTCCCGCAGCGTGATCCGCACGATATCGGAGTACTTGCCGACGCGCCGGACGATCTCGCCGCGCTCGAACGTCAAGTCCCACTGCGCGCGCGACGCGCCGAGGTCCATCAGCAGGTTGAAGATCACGGAGGGCTGCGCGAAGATCAGGCCGACCCCCTTGCACCCCGGCGTGTTGATGTCCGACGCGCTCGTCGCCGTCGGGGTCCCGACGCCGTCCTCCTCGGGCCCGTCCGCGGAGGTGCCGTCATCGTTCCTCTCCGAGACCTCATCGCGCTCTTCGTCGACGTCCTGCTCGAAGATGCGCAGGCCGTTCTCCAGGCGAGACAAGCGCCACCCCGACGTGGCGAACGCTTTGAAGGCGCGGGTGGAGGGGACCGAGGCGTCAGCGCGACCGGACATCGTGGCGGGTCGCTCCGGCCTTCCTTCGCACGCCAAAGAGACGGATTTTCTTCAGTCGACCGCGACACTCGTCCTCATGCACCCGCGCCGATGCCACAGTCACGGGGCTCGACTCGTGAGCGCGCGCGCGCCAGAGTGCACTCTTTGCGACACGTTTGGGGGCTTCGATGCGGCCTCGTCCTTCTTTTTGAGCCACGATTTATGCAATGTTCACGACTAAAAGCTCACATACCGATATGTCACTATTTCCGCTTTAAATTTATCACCGCTGCAAGATTTTGGGAGATTATATTTTGTGAAAAGTGGCTTGCCGCCATGATTAAACTCTTCGCACTCTTCACCGAGTGCTGAAAGCACCTTTACCGATTTCATGAGAGACTGAATACTCATAGATCGACAACGTGGCCGAGCGGTCTAAGGCGCTGTGTTCAGGAACCAAACGTCCGAGGTTCAGACCAAGGACAGTCCCAAGAACGTCGCAGTTCGTAAGAGCGCAGGTTCAAATCCTGCCGTTGTCAACTCTTTTTTGTCGGCCCGCCGGCTCGCCGCCTGACCGACGGCGACGCGTCCGACGCACCGATCCGCGTCCCAAAACTCGCTCCGGCCGGGGAGATACGTCGGTTGAGCTCCGTGGGGTTAGTGTACGTCCCTTTTTTCCTTTCGATGGAAAAAAGAAAAAATGAAGACGTGCCGAAGTTAACGAACTTGCGTGTATAGAAAGTCGGCGCGAACGAGCGAGACGGTGGCGATGCGTTCGCCAAGCGCCCCCACGTACGAGGATGTCGGTCCGAGTCCGCTCGTGCTCGGCACGGGCTCCTACGGCATGACCAAACTCATGCGTCACACGTCCACGTCGGAGCGGTACGCGGTGAAGATGATCGAGCGAGGCGGCGAAATCACCGATCACGTGCGCCGCGAGATCGTGAACCACCGGTCGCTCTGCCACCCGTTCATCGTGCAGTTCAAGGAGGTGTTCGTCACGGACACGCACCTGGGCGTAGCGATGGAGTACGTCAGCGGCGGCGAACTATTCAACTACGTCCAGCAGCACAGGTCGTTCAACGAGGCGCAGGCGAGATATTTTTTCCAGCACCTCGTCTCCGGCGTCGAGTACCTGCACGCGATGCGCGTCGTGCACCGCGACTTGAAGCTGGAGAACCTGCTGGTGGACCTCAGCGGGAGCTCGCCGCAGCTCAAAATCTGTGACTTCGGGTACTCCAAGTCCGAAGTCGACTCGCACCCGAAGACGCGCATAGGGACGCCCGCGTACATCTCGCCCGAGGTGTACCAGGGCGCGCGGCCGTACGACGGCAAGGCGTCGGACGTCTGGGCGTGCGGCGTGGTGCTGTACGTGATGCTGGCGGGCGCGTACCCGTTCCAGGACCCGGACCACCCTGACAGCAACCACGCGACGATGTGGCGCGTGCTGGACGTCCAGTACACGCTGCCCGAAAACCTGAGCGGGGATGGGCGGGACCTGCTGCAGCGCGTGTTTGTGAAGGACCCCGAGCGCCGCGTGACCGTCGCCGGCATCCGAACGCACGCGTGGTTTCTCAAGGACCTGTCCGCGTGCGTCCCGCTCGGGCCGACGCAGCCGACGGGGGAGGACCGCTGCGGAGGGACGGGGCAGAGCCTAGAGGAGATCGACGCGATCATGAACGAGGCGAAGGTCACGCTGACGAACGCGCCGTCCGTGGAGTTTTAAGTGTTCTTTAGGTTGTAGGTTCTCGTCGCAAAAACGAAAACGAAAAAACGCGTCTCAACGCGCGTGCCTCGCCGCCGCCGACGCGAGGAGCGCCTCGCCCACGACCATGCCGCACGCCTCGAACGCGAACTTCGGGGCGAATATCGCCCACACCATGAGGTGGCGCCGCTCCAGCGCGACGAACGCGGTGCTCACTAGCAGGCCGACGTTCTGCATCAGGCCGTACCCGAGAGACGCGCGCGCGAGCGCGGCTTGAAACGCGCGCGGGAAACCCGCGGCGGGTTTCGCCGGAACCAGCTCCGCCGCCGCCGCGGGTAACGACGCGCACGCCACGACGTTCCCCGACCACGTGTTCACCGCGAGCAGCGTGCCCATGACGAAAAAGTTAAACTCGGTGAACCCCGTGAATGCGCAGGCGAAGTGCAGCCCGTCGAACGCGCACCTGTGCCCTCCCGCGAAGAACAACTGCGAGGTCATGACGTACCAGCCCCACGCCAGCGTCAAAAAAGCGTCGTCTCCGCTTCCGACGGCGCGCGGGAGGAACGAGGCTTGCGTCGCCGCGAGCGCTCCCCAGAGTGCGCCTCGCTCGCCGGCGAGCATGACCAGGACGGGCATCGCGCTCCACAGCGCGGCGCGCGCGGTCGCCACTGTCTCCGACTTTTTGTGCGTGTGCGAGTCTTTTTCGTCGCCGGAACGAAGGTATCTCCCGCGTCTCCTCGCCGCGAACGCCGTCGTCGCCGCGAGGAGCGACGCCGCGTACGCGCACCGAGCGAGCGCGCCGTCGGCGCGCGCGGAGAACGCGTCGACGGCGCGCCACCCCGTGACTCTCGCGAGCGTCTTGATTCCCGTGCCGGAGGTGAGCACGCGCAGGCCGACCGCGGCGAGCGCCGCCGAGATCGCGGCGCGCGTCCCTCTCGTCCCCTCCGCGCGCGCCAGCGCGCGGGAACACATCCACGGCAACGCCGCGAAGGCGGCGAGAAGCACGGGCGTCCGCGCCGGCAACGAAGACGGTCTCGCGCCGGCGTCGTCCCGCGGGTCCGACTCGTCCAGGGCGCCTCCCTTGACCCACGAGGCGCCGAGCGCTTGGAGCGCGGCGTTGCACGCCAGCACGCCCGCGGCTGCCACGCCCCTCGCCCTCCAGCCCTCGCGGTTTTCGTGCGCGGACGAGAGCGCCTCGGCCAGCCGCGTCGCCGCGAACGTCGCGAGCAGGAAGTGCGCGACGTCGCCCTCCGCGACGATGAAGCTGTTCGAGAGCCGGCTCGCGACCGCGATCGCCATGGGCACGCCCGCGGCGAGGATCCCGAGCGGACTCGCGCGCGCCTTCGTCCCCGACGCGCCTCCGGCGAATTCAAGAGCTCGGCCCCTGTGCCTGTGTAACGCGTACCCGTGAACGCCCAGCGTCGCGGCGAGGAGCGCGAGACCCAGGAGCATCTTGGCCTCGTCGAACCGCGCCCACCGCGCGCGCGCCAGGCGCGCGGCGCGGCGCAGGTAACGCGAGAAGCGTTCGGCTTTCTCGTCATCGCCCGTTTCCGCGGAAGATGCGCTCGCGCCGGTAAAACGATCGGCCGTCTCGTACAGTAACTCCAGAGCCGCCCAGTCCGCGGCGCCGAACGGGTTGCCGGCTTCGGCGACGTACCGCGCGAGGTACCGCCGCACCTGCGCGGCGGTCACCCGCGTCGCCCCGGAGTACCGCGCGTCGAGCCGATGGCTTTCCGCGTTTGTCATTCCGTCGGCGCGTTCCCGGGCGTGTGCCACGTCCCAGAGCCGCCGGGTGACGGAGCCCAGGTTCCCGAAGGGAATCGGTACCCCGAGAAGCAGGGACAGCGTGGGGGCGAAATCGATCTGAGGCATCGTCTCGAACGCGAAAACGTCCGCCGCGCGATCTTCTCGCCGCGCGTCTCCGCGCGGTCGGTCCGCCGCGGCGGCGGCGGCTCTCGGATGGTACGCGAAGAGGAACGAGTCCGTTTCCTCCGGCGTGCCCCCCCCGTGGTCGCCGTGCATGGTCATGCCGTGGTCCCCCATCACGATCAGCAGCGCTCGGTCGAACGCGTCGTCCGACGCCATCGCGGCGACCACCGCCTTCACGTCCGCGTCGTTCTCTTCGATTTTCCGTCTCATGCCCGCGCTCTCCACGCCGAACGTGTGGCCCGCGTGGTCCACGCCGAGGAAGTGGCCGATCAGCACATCCCACCCTTCGGGCCGCGTCAGCTTCGCCGCTAAGTGTCGCCTCACGCCGTTGTCGACGGTGTCCAGGTCCTTCACGTTGAACGACGGGAAAGGTTCGACGCCGCCGGCAAAGTGCGACTCGTGGAAAAGTTCCAACCACGTGTCGTCGCCCGACAGCGCGACTCTGCGGCCCGCGGCTGCCGACTGCGCGATGACGTTATCTTCGGTCAAATCCGCGCCTCCGAAGCTCTTGCTGACGTCGACGAACGTGGGTAAGCCACCGGTCAATATGCCTTTCAGCCTTTGCTGCGTGGTGGTCGGAGGATCAGCCACGAATCGGAAAAGTTCTCGCGTCGACGGGTCGTCCCGTTCCAAGATCTCACCAATCGAGTGCAGCTTCGCGACGTTCGCGTTCGCCCCGTCGCTCTCCACGGAAGAGGTGGGGCTCGCGAAGTCGAAGCGCGCGCCGTCGATTATCAACAACACCACTTTGTCTAAGGGCGTGCCCGTCCAGCAACCCTCGCCCATGTCCCCTCCGCCATCGCCCCGCACGTCCTCGACGCGAAAGTCACCGCACGCGCTCCTTTCCGTGAGTTCGACTCGAGTGAGAAGGAAACCCGACGCGAAGACGAGAACGGCGACGAGCTTCGCCGCGGCAAGCATCAGCAGCAACGAGGGCAGAGTGCATCGCGCGATCATCCCCCTCGCGTGACACCTCCTGCGGTGCAGGCAGGTATGTCTGAAACGCTCATTCGAGGGTCGAAAGTCTCGATTCGAAGAAGAACTCCTATATAAAAACACACAAAGCCGCCATCGATTATCGAGGCCGAGCTCCGCGCAGAACCGGAGGAACACGATAGAAAGCGTGATACGCGAGAAAGGCACGATGCGCGGCGTGAACGAACCGACCGTGAGAAATACTGATGAATAAAGTCTTTACCAAATTACACACCGTGAACGAACGAGAACGCGCCGGGTCGATGGCGAATCGTCCGCGGGCGTTTGCCTGTCATCAGGCGCGCTTACGTGATCACGGTCGGGGACTCGCGGCCGGTGAACTCGGCCAGCTTGGACGTTTCGAGCGCCACCTTGATGAGAGGCGCGAGCGCGTCCTGCGCGTCCGTGCCCTGCTTGGCGACATCCGCCTCGTACTGCTCGATGTACATGCGCACGGTGGCGCCGGAGGAGCCGGTGCCGGAGAGACGGAAGATGAAGCGGCTGCCGTCGGAGAAGACGAAGCGCACGCCCTGCTTGGACGCCACCGAGCCGTCGATGGGGTCGGTGTACTCGAAGTCGTCGGCGTAGTCCAGCTCGTACTCGCCGTACATGTCCCCCTTCTTGGACGCCGCCGCGACGGTGCGCAGGTGCTCGACCATCTTCTCGCAGGGCTCGGACTCGCAGCCCTCATAGTCATAGCGGGAGAAGAAGTTGCGGCCGTACTCGGCCCAGTGCTCCTTGGTGATCTGCTCGACGGTCACCTTCTCGCCGCCGACGGGCACGTCCTTGTTGCGGTCGGCGAGGATGGAGAGCCACGCGAGAACGGCCCACGGGCCGTCCTTCTCGCGGATGTGGTCCGAGCCGGTGCCGAAGGACTCCTCGCCGCAGATGGACAGGCGGCCGGCGTCCATGAGGTTGCCGAAGAACTTCCAGCCGGTGGGCGTCTCGAAGCACTCGACGCCCATCTTGGCGGCGACGCGGTCGAGCGCGGCGGCGGTGGGCATGGAGCGCGCGAGGCCCTTGAGGCCGTCCTTGAAGTACGGGATGCACTTCGCGTTCGCCGCGATGATGGCGACGGAGTCCGAGGGCGTGACGAAGAAGTTGTTGCCCAGGATCATGTTGCGGTCGCCGTCGCCGTCCGACGCGGCACCGAAGTCGGGCGCGTCCGCCGAGTACATCGTCTTCACGAGCTCCTCGGCGTACGTCAGGTTGGGGTCGGGGTGGCCGCCGGCGAAGTCCTCCTTGGGGTCGTCGTTGACGCAGGACGAAGGGTCCGCGCCGAGGACGTCCACGAGGATGGGCTTGGCGTACGCACCGGTGATGGCGTGCATGGCGTCGAACTTCATCTTGAAGTCGGAGCGGGTGACGAGCGACTTGATGAGGTCGAAGTCGAACACCTCCCGGGCGAGCTCGAGGTAGTCCGCGACGGGGTCGATCACCTCAACCTCGAAGTCCCCGAACTTGGTGACGCCAACCTTGGAGAGGTCCACGTCGGGGATGTCCGCCATCTTGAGCGTGTCCACGGTCTGGGTGAAGCCGTAGATCTCGTCGGTGATCTTCTCGGGCGCGGGCTCGCCGGAGGAGTAGTTGAACTTGATCCCCCAGTCCTCCTTGGGGCCGCCGGGGTTGTGCGAGGCGGACATGATGAAGCCGCCGTACGCCTTGCGCGCGCGAATCACAGCGGAGGCGGCGGGGGTGGCGAGGAAGCCGTTCTGGCCGACGTACATCTTGCGCACGCCGTTGCCGGCGGCGAGCTTGATGATGATCTGCGACGCTTCCTTGTTAAACCAGCGACCGTCGCCGCCGAGAACCATCGCGGAGCCCTCCACCTCCTCCTGGGGGAGGGCGAGGAACAGAGACTGGACCCAGTTCGCGAGGTAGTTGCCCTCGGAGAACACGGCGGCCTTCTTGCGGAGACCGGATGTGCCCGTCTTTTGGCCATCGATGGGGGTGGTGGGGACGTCCTTGATCTCCACGCCGGTCGCCGCGGACGCGGAGAGGCGCATTTTCTTGGGCGCGGCAGCCATGCGCTTGGTGCGAGCAGCGAAGGACGACTTCTCGGAGAACTGCCCACGGACCGTAACGCTGGGGCACTGGGCGAGCACGGACGAGTTCATCTAGCTTCGCTTCGACTCGAAGGCGGGGTTTGTCGCGGAGCAACAAAGAGTGGACGATGGAGACGGATCGCGATCCTTTTGTACATACTTGGCAGAATTTTATCCAAGCGAGCGTTCGAGGCACTTCGAGTTTGACAGCTGGCACT
>Ga0181560_10000720_pt1 | contig 30445 bp, 25 predicted proteins | sample 011ome_20_FD_133751 | JGI IMG/M metagenome (GOLD analysis project Ga0181560, IMG submission 133751) | Coastal salt marsh microbial communities from the Groves Creek Marsh, Skidaway Island, Georgia - 011509CT metaG (megahit assembly) | ecosystem: Environmental > Aquatic > Marine > Intertidal... | reverse complement strand
TTGCCGACCAAACAAATGGTGGACGCGCCTTAACGGGTGAGGTTCTGGGCGAATGGTGGGCAAAAGAAATCGACGCCGAATATTTTTCGGTGAATCCGCTCAAAGTTGATGTGCAGGCAGTTACCAAAGTCATGAGCTTTAATTATGCCAAGATGCACAAACTTCTTCCGGTAGAAGTTCGAGCCGATGAGGTAGTCATAGGTGCGGCTGATCCACACAGTGATTCCTGGCAGGCAGCAGTAGAGCAAAGTACGGGTAAAAAGATTCGCACGGTTTTTGTCCGCCCTGATTTAATCGAAAAATATATTGTTGAATTTTACTCCATCGCCAGATCAGTGATGGGGGCAGGTAATAAAGACAACGGTGGTTCCCAGTTAACCAATTTTGAACAACTGCTTGAAATCAAGGGCGACAAAGACGCCTCCGCAGAGGACAAGCATGTCGTCAACATTGTGGACTGGTTGCTGCAATATGCTTTTGACCAGCGTGCCAGCGATATTCACCTGGAGCCTCGCCGTGAAGAGGGAAATGTTCGTTTTCGTATTGATGGCGTGTTGCACGAAGTTTATGAAATGCCGCGCAATGTATCTAATGCGGTAACTGCCAGACTAAAAGTGCTGGGTCGAATGGATGTGGCCGAAAAGCGGCGACCTCAGGACGGGCGAATTAAAACCAAAACACCTCAGGGCAAAGAAGTGGAGCTTCGACTTTCCACGCTACCCACTGCTTTTGGTGAAAAAATGGTGATGCGCATATTCGACCCCGATGTGCTTTTGCGTAGTTTCCAGAAGATGGGACTGGAAGATAAAGACCTGGCTATTTGGAACGGCCTCACGCACCGCAGCTCGGGAATTGTTTTAGTAACTGGGCCAACGGGCTCAGGTAAAACTACTACGCTCTACACCACGTTGCGTGAGCTGGCGACCAGCGAAGTGAATGTATCAACGCTGGAAGATCCGATTGAAATGGTTGTTGATGCGTTCAACCAAACCCAGGTGCAATCACAGATCAACATGGGTTTTGCCGAAGGTATACGTACCCTGCTTCGCCAGGACCCGGATATCATCATGGTGGGCGAGATACGAGACCGGGAAACAGCCGAAATGGCTGTTCAGGCAGCATTAACCGGCCACCTGGTGCTAACTACCCTCCACACTAACGATGCGCCTACGGCGATTACACGTTTGCTCGATCTGGGGCTGCCGGCACATCTAATTAGGGTAACCCTGAACGGTGTCATGGCCCAGCGTCTAGTGCGCACACTTTGCCCCAATTGTAAGGAGAAGGCCGACGTGGACGAGCGGGCCTGGAAAACCTTGGTTGATCCGTTTAAAAATGATCCACCAAAGCACATTTACCAGCCAGTGGGCTGTCTGGAGTGCCGAAATACTGGTTTTATGGGTCGCGAAGGCATTTACGAGATTCTGGAGCCTTCCAGCAAACTACGTCAGTTGATCAGCGAACAGACGGACCTGGATATGATCCGAAAGCAAGCGCTCAAAGATGGCAGCCTGACGCTTAGATTGGCCGGGGCCAAAAAAGTAGCTGCCGGAAAAACCACGATCGAAGAAGTTTTGCGCGTTACCCCTATCAACGAATAAACCTTTTCTGGAAGATATTTATGCTAGATCGCCTGCAACAGCAGCCCGACGACCCCATCATTGAACTATTGATGAAAGCCAAGGCAGATACCTCGCCTAATGTGGTCGATTTAAGTGCCGGTGTTTTTAAGGATGAAGAGGGTAATACCCCAATTCTGGACGCGGTTCGCGAGGCTGAACCCAGAAGGCTGCAAAGTGAAAATACCCGAACCTATCAGGGAATCATTGGCGATGCTCGCTACAACGAGCTTATTACCAAACTGATTCTGGGCGAAGACTGTGCTGCGGTTACTGAAGGCAGGGTCTCGACCTTGCACACGGTTGCGGGATCGGCGGCAGTATTATTGGCAGGGCAGTTGATACGACGAGCCTCCAACGAGGCCGTTGTCTGGGCCGGAAGGCCTACCTGGGCAAACCATTTTCCACTGTTAAAGACGGCAGGAATTGATGTTTTGGAATTCCCCTATTACGACCATAGCACCAACTCCTTGATGTTTGATGAAATGATGGATGCCTTGGGACGCTTGCCCAAGGATTCAGTGGTTTTATTGCACGGTTGCTGTCATAACCCTTCGGGTGCAGATCTGAGTCGTGATCAGTGGGATGAGTTGGCAGAACTAATTGTTAATCGTGGTCTGGTCCCATTTGTTGATGCAGCGTATCAGGGCTTGGGGAATGGGTTGGAAGAGGATGCCTACGGCTGGCGGTTATTGGCCGAAAAAGTGCCGGAGATGCTGATAACCTATTCCTGCTCTAAGAATTTCTCTCTATATCGTGATCGTATTGGCGCGTTGATTGCCATCTCCAGGGACAAAGCATCTGCTGCCCATACACGCTCAAATATGATGAGCTGTAGCCGGGCAACCTATTCCATGCCCGCAGCACACGGTGCTTTTTTGGTTGCTGAAATACTAAGCGATAAGCAGCTTCGTCAGAGTTGGGAGGCTGAGTTAACTACTATGAGAAACCGGGTAAATGGCATGCGCTCCGGATTTGCCCGAGCAATGGCTGAACGTGGTTTTGGCGATCGATTTGGTTTTGTTGCGGACCAATTTGGTATGTTTTCTTTTTTGGGAATTACGGCAGAGCAAGTCATCCAGTTAAGGGAAAAATACAGTGTCTATATGCTTGAATCCAGCCGCATTAGTATTGCTGGACTGACCAGTGGCAATCTTGATTACGTTGCTGATTCCCTTGTGTCTGTAATTGGCGACGGGGCTTAATTACGCAGGGATATAATTTCCCAGCCATTATCCCTGGCGATGGATCGCAGGGTGTCGTCCGGATCTACCGCCACAGGGTGATCTACTTGCCCAAGTAAGGGCAGGTCATTATGCGAATCGCTGTAAAAGGTTGAGTCGGTCAGGTTTTCCCCTTCTGTCTGCATCCAGCGTTCCAGCTTGCTCACCTTTCCCGGACCCATACAGGGTTCATCAATGAGCTTACCGTTGTAACGATCTCCCTCTATACCTGGTTCTGAGCAAATCAAGTCAGTGATGCCCAATTTCTGAACAATGGGTTCAACAATAAATCGGTTGGTAGCAGTGATGACGACCAATCGGTCACCTGCATTTTTGTGAGTTGCGATTAGTTCCTCTGCCTTGGGTAGCCAAAGTGGCTCGATATAGGCAGCCATAAATTCCCTGTGAAGGGTGCTCATTTCGCCCAGTGTTTTGCCTTTTAGGGGCTTAATACAAAATTCCTGGTATAGGTAGGCATCCAGCTCGCCGCGAACATAGTCCTCGAAGAATTTCTGGTTCATCCTTGAATAGGTCTCTGAATTCACCAGTCCCTTGGTTACAATAAACTGTCCCCAGGAATAATCGCTGTCACCAGCAAGTAGCGTATTATCCAGATCAAATAAGGCCAGCGGCATAATTAGATTCCCAGGGCAGATTGCAGTTGTGGGTAAATTCCCCGGCATTCTAGCAGGGCTTAAGATTCTTCAATAACGAGATAATCCAGTTTTGCAGATAGATCAGGATCAATTGACAGGAAAGACAACAAGCCACCTGGCACAGGCCGGTGAATATGCGGGTGTGTTCCATGCCCAGGTAGTGGATGCCATTCGGGATCTGGAAGATCGAGCGCGGTCGGAAGGTTTTGACCTGAGAATTGCTAGTGGCTTTCGAAGTTTCGATCGCCAGCTTTTGATCTGGAATGCCAAGGCAAGAGGCCACAAAGACGTATTCGGCGACAATGATGAAAAAGTCGATATGAGTGTATTAAGTGAAATAGAGCAAGTTGAGGCTATTATGCGCTTCTCGGCATTACCCGGATCATCAAGGCATCACTGGGGAACTGACTTTGACATATACGATGCATCGCGGATGAAGCGGGGATATAGCGTGCAGCTAAACCTTGGTGAATGCCGCAACAACGGCCCTTGTGCTGAAATGCATGCCTGGCTGGATACCGAATTGCCGCGCACGGGGTTCTATCGCCCTTACGCGACGGATGCAGGTGGAGTGTCACCGGAGCCATGGCATCTAAGTTACAGGTCGCTGGCGAATGAATACGCCGGTAGAATGAGCATACAAATTTTGCAGCAAAGCTGGGATGGCGCTGATTTGGCGTTAGCGCATGTTATAAATGAGCATATTCCCCGGCTTTATAACAGGTTCGTTGTTATCGACTAGAAAACAATGGATTAAAGGGAGAGTCTATGATTTCTACTGAGCCAGTAACCAGCGATTTTGTCTGGCAAAGCCTGCGCGAAGAAGCACAAAATACAGCAGAGAATGAGCCAATGCTGGCGCCTTTCCTGCAGCAGTGCATTCTCAGCCACGATAGTTTTGGTGATGCGCTTTGCTGTGTGTTATCCAGTGAAATGGCGGCACCCTTAATGGCCCAAAAAGACATCTTTGTCACCTTTCGTGATGCCTTGCTGGCTGACTCGAATATTGAGTTGTCGGCCATCGCTGATATACATGCTCACGTGGATCGCGACCCGGCCAGTGACAGTTACCTCTGCCCTTTCCTTTACTACAAGGGTTACCACGCCCTTCAGGTTTATCGAATGGCAAACTGGTTATGGAAGCAAGGGCGTGAATCGATAGCCCTGTTTTTTCAGGGGCGTGCTTCTCGGGAATATGATGTGGATATCCATCCCGCGGCAACCATTGGCAAAGCGGTAATGATCGATCATGGTAGCGGCGTAGTTATCGGTGAAACTGCTGTTGTTGAAGATGATGTATCCATGCTTCACGGCGTAACCCTGGGTGGTACCGGCAAACAGTGCGGGGATCGTCACCCCAAAATTCGTCGCGGTGTACTGCTATCCGCCGGTGCACGTATTCTGGGTAACATTGAGGTAGGTGAAGGTGCCAAGGTGGGTGCCTCCAGTCTGGTTCTTGAAGCCGTTCCACCCCACACCACTTACGCTGGAGTGCCTGCCAAGCAGGTAGGCAAGCCTCACTCCGCCTCACCTGCGTTCTCGATGAACCAGGATTTTGAATAGACGGATAGCGACAAGGCCTAGTAATAGCTTATGCAATTTGATCCTGATTATTTTAAGAACTGGTCCAAATATCGAACCCCCCTAAAACTTGATGGTCTTAGGCGAATTATCAGTGCTACGCGCTATTCACTGCAGGGTCTGCAAGCGGCTTGGCGTTATGAGGAGAGTTTTCGTCAGGAAGTCGTTGCTATTGCTGTATTAATACCCGTATCGATCTATGTGGCGGGTTCTGTTCTTCAATGGCTCTGGTTAATCCTAAGTTGTGTCATGGTTGTGATTACCGAGCTGTTGAACTCAGCAATTGAAGCGGCAGTTGATCGCTGGGGTGATGAGGAAAATGAACTAATAGGTAGGGCAAAAGATTTGGGTTCTGCGTCAGTATTCGTTTCCTTGGTGTTCTTTTTCCTGGTCTGGGGAATGACCATTGTCGACCAGTTCGTTTACGATTTTTGGCCGACCTAGATTAATCTGTTGTTGGCTCCCTGCGCCTGAAATCAAAACCTCCGGCGGAAATGCCAATCGTTCCTCTAGGCAAAACCAGGGTGACAGGCACGCCATCCCTTATAACTTCCATAACCACAGTCTGGCCTTCGGCGCCTGTCTGCGTGGCCTGCTGAAGATCACTGATACTAAATACACGCTCGCCATCGTAGGAAATAATGTTGTCGCCTTCCTGTAGTCCGGCAGATGCACCGGCAGAATCCGGCAACACCTGCCCAACGTTTACGCTGGTTGGGCTGCCAATTGTCTCTAGATAGCGCTCGTACTTTTCGTCGCCAAGTTCGCTACGAAGCGTCTGGTTCATCGCCAGAAAAAGCTCCCTGGGATTAGCTCGACGAGTACCAAAGCGGGATGAAAAAATCTGTCTTTGAAGATCAGCTTCCAGCTCGATTATTCGCTGAGCGTCCCTTTGGTCAAAGCCTGCATCTATTAGCATATCGATGCCATCTTGGTAGCTCTCCGTTCTGGTCATCGGATTCGGCGCACTAAAGGCCTGATTGTCGAGCGTTGCACTCAGTGCTTCATCCTGAGCGTTTAGCTCGCTCAATTGGCCGGCGAGTGCCATGCGTTGCTGACGTTCCTGTTCAATCTTTCGCTGAAGCAGTTTGCGTTGCTCGATTTCTGATTGCAGCGCCTGCTCTAGTTCATCCAGTCTATTGGATAGCATCTCCATAGAACTGTTGTCCGAAGTAGGAGAGTCCCTCTGTATCAAAGGGACGGCAATAACCAGCCCAAGTAGTAAGGTGGCCAAAATGCTGACAGAAATTTTTATCATGGGTTTTCAGGCGATAAAAGAAAGAGCGATTCTAACGCTGGGGAAGCCTTAAGTACGTTAAGAATCCTGTAGATGGTTTAACCGCAAAAAAACCTATTTTTTTGTGATCGATTTGGACCACCACCAGCGAAGGCCGACAAAAAGAAAACGCCAATCTCGAAAGAATTCTGGCCATTTCCGTTCAAATATATGCCCTATAAATTGTAAAGCCCAGCCCAGGAAAAACAGGCCGAGGCACCAGTAGTGCAGACCTGAAAAGACGAAAGAAAAAGGCAGGGCAACCAAAGATAAGACAATGGCAGGTATGCCTAATTTGTGACAAAGCTGGTTGGCTGGGTGTTGATGACTTAGTGAATATTCATCGACCCATTGATCCCAGCTCTTACCAAAAAACGTGTTCATAAAAACGCCCTATGGTTACTTATGTCCTGTATTTTGAAGATACCTTGATAAGCTGGGTAATTGCCAATTAAATCCATTGTTTTATTTTTTCGTATTAATCAATAAAACCTTTTGGTTACAATGCGTTGGCAAGCAGTATTGATTTTGAAATTAGGTCACAAACTGCGGCTACCTTGTTCCTTTATTTCAGTGATATTACGCCGCTGCTGAGGTAGTATGCGCGCCCATTAATGTAAGTGATATCCACCCAACTTTATTAGTAATACCCGTGAAACCTACAAATATAGAAAATCCCGAGTACTTCCATAAGGTTGTCGATTGTCAGTATGCCTGTCCGGCACATACGCCTGTGCCAGAATACATTCGACTGATTGCGCAACAACGTTATACCGACGCCTATATGATTAACTGGGAGTCTAACGTGTTTCCAGGCGTGCTCGGGCGTACCTGTGATCGGCCATGTGAGCCCGCTTGTAGGCGTGGTCGCGTGGAAGAAGAACCAGTCGCAATTTGTAGATTGAAACGCGTTGCAGCTGATTTTAAAGACGAAGTGACAGATCGCTTGCCTAAAATTCCTACAGATAAGAACGGCAAACGAATCGCGCTTATTGGTGCCGGCCCTGCTTGCATGACCGTAGCGCGTGATTTGATGCCGCTTGGATACAGCATCGATCTTTACGATGAAAACCCCAAGGCGGGCGGTTTCATGCGTAGCCAGATCCCAGGCTTCCGCCTGCCGGAATCTGTTCTCGACGAAGAGTGTGGATATATTCTGGACATGGGTGTTTCCCAGTTTTTCAACCAACGGGTTGAGAGCATGAAGTCGATTATCGACAAGGGATATGACGCCATTGTTGTTGGCACGGGCGCACCTCAGGGTCGCGACCTTGAATTGCCTGGTCGTGAAGAAGCCGACGAGAACATTCATATTGGCATCCAGTGGTTGGCCAGTGTCGCTTTCCAGCACACCAAGGAAATTGGTAAAAAAGTACTGGTGCTTGGCGGTGGTAATACAGCGATGGATTGTTGCCGCACGGCTCGCCGCCTCGGTGGTGAAAATGTAATCGTTACAGTGCGATCTACCTACGAGGACATGAAAGCCTCGCCATGGGAAAAAGAAGATGCCATGCGAGAAGACATTCCGTTCGAATGCGACATGTCTCCGCTGGAGTATGTCGTCAAAGACGGCAAATTGGTGGGCATGAAATTTGATCGAGTGGAATCGGTTTATGACGCCAATGGAAAACGCACACTCAAGTCTACCGGTGAAGCGCCTGTATTCATGGAAGCAGATGATGTAATCGTTGCTGTTGGTCAGCAAACTGCATTCCCATGGATAGAGAACGACCTGGGCATTGATTTTAACCAATGGGGTGAGCCTGAAGTAGATGGGACTACCTTCCAATCAACATTACCAAACGTCTTTTTTGCGGGTGATGCGGCGTTTGGTCCAGAAAACATTATTACTGCTGTTGCCCATGGGCATCAGGCAGCCGTGTCGGTGGATCTTTTCTGTCACGGTAAGTCGGTGGATGAGCGCCCGGCTCCCCATACAAACATGTTCAGTCAAAAAATGGGCATTCACGAATGGAGTTATGACAGCAATGTCACTAATGATGTTCGCTACGCAGTTCCGCATCTCGATAAAGAAAAGGCGCTAGCCAGTCGTACTGCTGAAGTTGAGTTGGGCTTTGATTTACAGACTGCGTATGAGGAGGCAGAGCGCTGCCTCAACTGTGATGTTCAGACTGTATTCGTTGCTGGAAAATGCATTGAGTGTGATGCCTGTACAGACATCTGTCCGACAGACTGTATTACCTTTACCCAAAATGGCGAAGAAGAAGACCTTCGTCAGCGGCTTGAAGCTACTGCGGAAAATACCGAGCAGGATCTATACGTTTCCGAGGAATTGCCTACCACCAACATTTTGGTTAAGGATGAAGATGTGTGCCTACATTGTGGCCTGTGTGCTGAGCGATGTCCTACGGGCGCCTGGGATATGCAGAAGTTTTTCTATGCGACCACCAAGGCGGGGAATCGCGTTGGGGAGGTGCTCGCATGAGTGCAGAAGTCAAGACACTGAGCGCGCTTAATAACTTTGTCGTTAAATTTGCCAACGTTAATGGGTCAGGTTCCTCAAGTGCTAACCATATGTTTGCCAAAGCGGTGTTTCGTATGGGAATTCCAGTAAGCGCGCGTAATATTTTTCCATCTAATATTCAGGGTCTGCCCACCTGGTATGAAGTGCGCATTAATGAAAAAGGGCATCTGGGGCGCCGTGGTGAGACTGTCGATATTATGCTTTCGGTCAATCTGCAGAGCATGCCCAAAGATGTTCAGGAAGTGGAAGCGGGCGGCTATTTTATCTATGACAATACCAAGCCGCTGGATTTGCGCCTGATCCGCGATGATATTAACTACATTGGTATTCCGCTGACCCAAATGACCAATGCGGAATACTCTGAGCCGCGGTTACGTCAGTTATTCAAGAATGTCATTTATGTCGGGGCACTGGCGGCGCTGATCGATATGGATTTTGAGGTACTGGCCCAGTTGGTAAGTGATCAGTTCAAATCCAAGGAAAAGCTCATTCAGCCCAACATTCATGCGCTCGAAATGGGATATAGATACGCCAAGAACAAATTCGAGTGCCCCTTGGGTCTGCGACTGGAAAAACGCGATTTAACCGGAGACAAAATCTTTGTAGATGGCAATACAGCCTGTGGGTTGGGTGCTGTTTACGGCGGCGCGACGGTAGCTGCCTGGTATCCAATTACCCCATCGACATCTGTCGCTGAAGCGTTTGAAAAATATGCGTCACGTTTGCGACTTGATCCCGCGAGTGGTGATAAAAACTACATGGTAATTCAGGCTGAGGATGAATTGGCCGCGATGGGTATGGTTATCGGTGCTGCCTGGAACGGTTCTCGCTCGTTTACTGCAACCAGTGGCCCCGGTGTTTCCTTGATGAATGAATTCCTGGGGCTGGCTTATTTTGCCGAGGTTCCGGCTGTTCTGATTGATGTTCAGCGAGCTGGGCCGTCGACAGGTATGCCGACCAAAACGCAACAGTCAGACGTATTGCTTGCCGCTTATGCCTCTCATGGCGATACCAAACATTTGCTGCTATTCCCTTCCAGTCCAAAAGAATGTTTCGATCAAACAGCGCAGGCGTTGGATCTCGCCGAGCGTGTACAGACCCCCGTTATACTTCTGACGGACTTGGATCTAGGCATGAATGACTGGATGTCAGACCCCTTTGAATGGGATGACGCCAGAACTTATGACCGTGGAAAGGTATTAACGGCGGAAGATCTGGACGCCATGACCGAAGCAGGAGAGCGATTTGGTCGTTACCTTGATAAAGATGGCGATGGAATTACTTACCGAACCTTGCCGGGAACGCATCCTGACAAAGGGGCTTACTTTACTCGTGGGACGTCACGCGATGAATATGCTGTTTATACAGAAGACGGCGATAAGTACGTGGAAAATATGGAGCGCCTGGAGCGCAAGTTCAAGACAGCCCTTAAGTACATGCCTGAGCCGGTCGTTAGTGAATGCGACGGTGGTAGTAAAGTAGGTGTAATTCACTACGGTACCACTGAGCCTTCCATGCGCGAAGCCATTGAGATGCTTGCGGAAGAAGATCGACATTTGGACGATTTGCGTCTGCGCTGTTTCCCGTTTCATGACTCGGTGCTTGAGTTTATTGATTCACACGATCAGATTTTTGTGGTCGAGCAAAACCGGGATGCCCAAATGCGAACCTTGCTGGTTAATGAGCTGGAAATTGATCCTGCTCGTTTAATTGCCATCACGCACTATGACGGTACTCCAATTAATGCAAACAAGATTGCTGAGGCGATTCGTGATCAGCTTGTCGATGCAGATATCACTCCGATCAGGAGCGCAAAAAAATGAGTTTTTACAAGCCCAGTTTTAGACACCCTAAAGCCCCAGAAAACCGTATAGGGCTTACCGAATCAGCCTATGAAGGTGCAATTTCTACGCTCTGTGCAGGATGCGGGCATGACTCCATCAGTGCGGCAATTGTAAGAGCTTGCTGGGAAAGTGCTATTGCTCCTCACCGGGTTGCCAAACTTTCTGGCATTGGTTGTTCCTCAAAATCCCCTACCTATTTTTTAAACCAGGCACACGGGTTTAATACAGTGCATGGTCGAATGCCTTCGGTTATGACCGGGGCGCATGCTGCTAACAGAAGCCTTTACTATATCGGTGTTTCTGGCGATGGCGATACAGCTTCTATTGGTATGGGGCAGTTCGCGCATATTATTCGTCGCAACCTAAATATGATGTATCTCGTTGAAAACAACGGTTGCTATGGCTTGACCAAAGGTCAGGACTCGGCAACAACGGACGAGGGCGCGGTGAACAAGAAAGGCGTGGAAAACCACTTTGAATCAATCGATCTGGTTGGCCTGGGTCTGCAATTGGGCGCGACTTTTGTTGCGCGAAGCTTTTCTGGCGACAAGTCGCAACTGGTTCCCTTGATCAAAGCCGCTATGGCGCATAAGGGGTTCGCGTTGATTGATGTGATTTCCCCCTGTGTGACCTTTAATAACCACAAGGGTTCGACCAAATCCTATGATTATGTCCGGGAGCATCAGGCTTCTGGCGTTGTTATGGATTACGTTCCCATGGCTGACGAGATTACTATTGACTATGATCCGGGCTCAACAGAAGAAGTGACGCTCCATGATGGGTCAGTCATTCACTTGCACAAAGCTGAAAGCGAATATGACGCGCACGATCGTGAAGCGGCCATCAATACGTTGCAGCGATACAAAACTGAAGGCAAGATACTCACTGGTCTGATTTATCTGGATCCACAAGCTCCTGACTTTCATGAAATGATGGGCTCATCGGCAACTCCATTTAATCAGCTCAATGAAGATGCTCTTTGCCCCGGAAGCTCGGCTTTGGCGAGAATTAACGCTGCTCTGAGTTAAAAAGCACTTTTATGGTGCAATAATGCCCAGGTCTGCTTTTGTGCACAAATGTTGTGCAAATTGGCTCGTGGGCATTTAGTTCCTGTGCATCCTCATACATAAAATGCATTAGGTGCACGACTACTTGAAGGCACCAAACTGTCTAATTTCGGGGGAAATGCAGTCTTTTTGGCGCAGAAATTAGTGGAAGAGCTGTTTTTGTTCGACTATTTGCCAAAGTTGGAACAGTATTTGCATTGATACAAATTCCACGGGAAAAGGCTGCGGCCTAAAAATATTTATACAAGAACCAAATACTGGAGATTGATTAGATCATGAAAAGCAAGTTGGAATATATCTGGCTCGACGGCTACAAGCCAACCCAGAGCCTGCGTAGTAAAACCATGGTTCGCAAGGACTTTGGCGGAACACTCGAAGAGTGCCCGAACTGGGTATTCGATGGCAGCTCAACCGAGCAAGCCGAAGGCGGCTCGTCTGATTGTATTTTGAAGCCTGTGGCTATTATCCCAGACCCGGATCGTAAAAATGGTTATCTGGTGATGACCGAAGTTATGAATCCAGATGGTACGCCTCACCCATCCAATGGTCGTGCCACCATTGATGACGATGATGACGACTTTTGGTTTGGTTGGGAGCAAGAATACTTCCTGTGGGACCCTCAAACCAATCTGCCTCCCGGCTTTCCCCAAGGTGGCTACCCACCTCCGCAAGGCCCATACTACTGTTCAGTTGGCGCCAAGAACGCTTTCTGTCGTGACCTGGTTGAAGAGCATTTGGACCTATGTCTGGAAGCTGGCCTGAATGTTGAGGGTATCAATGCCGAAGTAGCTGCAGGGCAATGGGAATTCCAGGTTTTTGCCAAGAGCCCATATGGTGCCGGTGACCAAGTCTGGCTTGCACGTTATCTTCTGGAGCGCACAGCTGAGAAATACGGCTTGGCGATTGAGTATCATCCAAAACCACTGGGCGACACTGACTGGAATGGTTCTGGTATGCACGCTAACTTCTCCAATAGCGCAATGCGTGACTTGGGCGATCAGGAAGTTTTCACCAAAATCTGTGAAGAATTTGGCAAGAACATTGAACGTCATATGAGTGTTTACGGTGCTTACAACGACCAGCGTCTTACCGGTAAGCATGAAACACAGTCTATTGATCAGTTCAGCTACGGTGTTTCTGACCGTGGTGCGTCTATCCGTATTCCAGTTACTACTGTTGAAGATGGTTGGAAAGGACGACTGGAAGACCGTCGTACGGCTTCCAACGCTGATCCTTACAAGGTTGCAGCGGCAATCATTAAAACTACCAAGGAAGCCCTGGCTTAATAAGGTTGTTTTAATAAAAAAGGGAGCTTCGGCTCCCTTTTTTTATGACTGAGATTACTTGAGTAGTTCGAGCGGCCAATCCGTGTCCTGAAGAACCCTGACGAAGTCCGTCATATTCCCGGGACGGTTTTCTGGTTTTTTTTGCAGGCCTTTCATACAAAGGTCTTCAAGTAGCGTGGGTACCTTGAACTTGGTAACAGAAGAGGGCTCAGGTGGCAGTTCATTTTTTACTGCATTGAGGATATCCTGGGCAGTATCCCCATCAAACGGTGTTTGTCCGCAAAGCACTTCATAGAGCACGGACGACAAGCTGTATGTATCCGTAGAAAAGCTGATATCGGGATCGCGATCAATTTGCTCGGGCGACATGTAACATAAAGTACCTTGCAGTTTGCCTTGCCCGGTCATGGACTTGTTGCCCATAAGCACAGAATTTAGACTTTCGATGTCCTCGCTCGCAGTGCCGTCTTTCTTCCATACTTTTGCCAGCCCCCAATCGAGCAACAGCACTTCTCCAAATGGGCCGACCAAAATATTTTCGGGTTTAATATCTCGATGTGCCACGCCATGGGCATGGGCATAGGCGAGTGCCTGGCCAATTTGGATAATGATGTCTACCAATTGGGTCAGATCGTAACGTTCACGATAATCGAGGATTTCACGCAATGTATAACCGTGAACCAATTTCATGGTGAAATAATATTGGCCCCGATTATCACGGCCGATTTCATAGGTCGGAATGGTGTTTGGATGTTGAAGCATGGCCGAAACGCGTGCTTCACGAAGCAGTCTTTTTTGCTCTATCTCGTCGTTTTCAAATTCTGAACGCAAGGTTTTGTAGCAAATAATGCGATTTAGGTGCAGATCCTTGCAGGATTTAATGAGTGATTTACCACCCTTGGCAATGGTGCTGAAAAAAGCATATCGAGTGCCGAAATCCAATTTTTTTGGCAGCAACGCATCTGTGTCTTCCAGGTACACATCGCTGTATTCCTTGGGCGGCTGCTGAAATTCAAGCATTTATTGCAACTCCCACATTTGTGTTTGCAAGCCAAAGTCTAGCACTTATATGTGTCTGTTTAAGTGGAAAAGCGGCTATTGATAGGAAACTTTAAGGTTAGAGAGCAAGCCAAATTTTTATTTTTGATAAATAGCCAGACCTTTAAGGAATGCTAATGCCTGGGCCAGTTGAAGATCTTCAATATCAGATAATGTTTCACGAAAGCCCAATAACTGCGGGGCGTCACCATCTTCGTTTTCCAAATGATGAAATAAATCGGCTTCGCTAATGCTCAAACCAGTATTTTGATAAGTAATTTCACCATCGAGAACGGAAATATCGGGGAATATTCCCTGGGCCTGAATAGAGCGCCCGGAAGGCGTGTAATAGCGGGCGGTAGTTAATTTAATGGCACGCAAGTCATCAATTGGCACAACATTCTGGACAGAGCCTTTGCCAAAGCTTATGTCGCCCATGATGATGGCGCGTTGATGGTCTTGTAGTGCGCCGGCCACAATTTCCGAGGCAGAAGCACTTCCCTGGTTAATGAGTACAACCAGAGGCAGGGCTGGGGCAACCGTATTTGGTGAAGCAAAAAATTCCAGGTTACTGTTGGCAGATCGACCTTTGGTCGAGACGATCAGCCCCTCAGAAATAAAGGCATCGCTTATTTCAATTGCAGCCTGTAACACGCCACCTGGGTTATTGCGCAAATCCAGGATTAAGCCATTAATATAAGGGTGATCATCTATTAGTGACTGAAGTTTTTCCTTGAATTCAGCGCCGCTGTTACGTTGAAACTGGCGTACTCGAACATAGCCAATGTCTTCTGTAACTGTCCTGGCAACGACACTTTCCATAGTGATTTTTTCACGGGTAAGACTGACTTCAAATGGCTTGGGCTGGTCATCTCTTATCACAAGGATAGACATGGAAGACCCCGCTTCCCCGTCCATAATCTCCAAAGCCTCCGACAGGGATAAACCCCAGAGCGACTGTCCGTCAACTTCAAGAATGATATCGCCGGCTTGCATTCCCGCGCGTTTGGCTGGGCTGTCATCGATGGGTGTGACTACGATCAACTCACTCTCGCGCATTGTCAGTTCCAGTCCCACACCATAAAAAGTACCGTCACTGGATTCCTCCACCAGTTCCCGTTCTTCCTGATCCAGTAATTCAGAGTGTGGATCCAGACGTGACAACATGCCCTCAATTGCCATATCCAGAAGCTCCGCATCGCTGTACTCCTCAACGTAGTTCTGGCGGATTTGTTCAAAGATTCGAGCAAATTGCTGCAGCTCAGCCAGCGATAAACGCTCAAAGGTTATCTGAGGCTCAGTGGCGATTTCTTCCGACGCGTCCGCGTCCTGAGCAACTGCGGGAAAAAACAGGCAATTGAGACAAAAAAACAGACTGGCAGAAAAAAGCTTGTTCATAGATATATCTCCAGCATCAAGGCTAACTGTCCCTGGTGCACCAGTTGGCTGGGTTCTCAGGTTTGCCATTCTGGCGAATTTCAAAGTAAAGGCCCGGGTCCGAGAGGCCGCCAGTATTACCTACCAATGCCAACTGATCCCCGGGGGAAACCCAATCGCCGGGTTCAACAAAGAGGGACTGATTATGTCCATAGAGTGTCATGTATCCTTCTTCATGGTCAACGATTACCAACAAACCGTAACCTCGCATATAGTTGGCAAAAACTACGCGTCCATGGTGAATGCTGTGAATCTCGGTTCCACTTTCCGCACGCAATACCACGCCTTGCCAGTGCAAATCCCCTGTTCGGAGGCTGCCAAATCGGTGACTGATTTGGCCATTCACTGGCCAGCTTAGCCGGCCACGCATATCGACAAAGGGTTGGTAGGATTCTGGTGGGGCGAGACGTGCAATGCGTTCGATGGCATTTTGTATGAGTTGTTCCAAACGCTGAGCATTTTCTTCACGCTCGGCAATTTGCTGTTCGGCAGTCAGGATACGACTTTCGAGTCTTTCCAATAATCGCGATCTTCGGGCCAGTGAGGCGTTTAGGCTGACTTCCTGTTGTCGTAAATTAATTCTAAGCTCATCCAGCTTGGTATTTTGGTTATTGATATCTTGCTGATTATTTTCCAATTGGCTAATGGTTGCAGTATAGGCATCAATACGTTCGGATCGGGCTTCCAGCAGGTAGCGATAGTAAATCAGCATGCGACTAAACAAGGCTGGGTCTTCCAGATTAAGCATGACCTTAACGGGTTCCTGTTGGCCGGTTTTATACATGGCAACCAAATCCGAGTGGATCGCCTTTTCCTGTTGATCGCTGAGTGAGAGTAATTCACTTCGCTGCCTGTTCAATCGTGACAGTTGTGCAGACCCAACCTCAATGGCCCGGTCTGTGTTATATATTTCCCTGTGCAGGCGTGACAGCTCAATCTCCTGATCGCGCATATCGCGCTCCAGGTCAGAATGTTCGCTTTGATATTGTTGCAACTGTTCATTAAGAGCTTCCAGTTCTTTTTTTACAGCCGCCAGATTGGCTTCCTGATCTGTCTGGGACAAAACCGTAATAGGACAAAGCGCGAAGATCGCGAGTAGGAGCTTAAAGGAGATTAGTCTGTGCATTGGCAAATTATAATTTGCCAATGCACATGACAGAGCGATTTCTTAAAGAAAAAACTGAATTGGCCAGTTAGCCAATCTTGGCAATGTTCTTTCCTTCCATTTCTTCCGGTTGCGGGATATCCATTAGTGCCAGCATAGTTGGCGCAACATCAGCCAATGTTCCATTGTCAGCGAAGGTGACTGACTTGTCGCCTACGTAGATGAAAGGAACCGGTTCGGTTGTATGAGAAGTAAGTGGCTGGCCAGTTTTCGCATCAACCATGCTCTCGCAGTTTCCGTGGTCGGCAGTAATTAGGCACTGGCCACCTACATCGTTGATCGCCTTGACGATCTTTTCCAAACAGCCATCAACGGCTTCTACTGCCTTGACGGCAGCGTCAAAAATTCCGGTGTGCCCTACCATATCACCATTGGCAAAATTGCAGATGATGGCGTCGTATTCATCCGCCCTAATAGCCTCGCAGAGCTTCTCCGTTACTTCATTAACGCTCATCTCCGGTTGCAGGTCATAGGTTGCCACTCTGGGAGAGGGAATCAGGATGCGATTTTCCCCCTCATAAAGGGCTTCTTGACCACCACTAAAAAAGAAGGTTACATGCGCATATTTTTCCGTCTCTGCGATTCGCAGTTGGGTTTTGCCCAGCTGTGATAGGTAGTCACCAAACGAGTTTTTAAGATCAGAAGGTGGGAATGCGATGGGTGCGTCAATATCGGCCGAATACTCTGTCGTCTGGACAAAGTTCAATTCTGGCACTGAGCCTCGATCAAAGCCGTCGAACTCTTTTTCGATAAATACCCGGGCGATTTCACGTGCACGATCCGCTCGAAAGTTCATAAATAACAGGGCATCACCGTCCTGCATGGCAACCTCGTTACCAATATGGGAAGGGGTGATGAACTCGTCGTTTTCATCTCGGGCGTAGGCGGCTTCCAAAGCTTCTACGGCACTGTCATAGCTGTACTCAGTTTCACTCTTTGCCAGCAGCTTATAAACAGGTTCTACACGCTCCCATCGATTGTCACGATCCATCGCATAGTAGCGCCCGACCAGACTGGCGAATCGGCCTACCCCTTCTTCTGCAAAGACAGTTTCAGTGCTTTCGATGGAATACATGGCGCTGCGTGGGGCGGTATCGCGACCATCAGCAAAAGCATGGAGGTATATTTCCTTGGCGCCCCTGGAGACGGCCAGACGAATAGCGGCATGGATATGACTCTCATGACTATGAACACCGCCCGGCGATAGAAGCCCCATGATATGCACTGCTTTCCCGGCGTTAACCGCCTTGTCGATTGCTTCGATATAAACCGGGTTCTCTTTGAAGGAGCCGTCCTCGATAGCTTTGTCAATTCGGGTCAGGCTTTGCCAGACGATGCGCCCGGCCCCGAGAGTCATGTGCCCAACTTCCGAGTTGCCCATCTGCCCTTCAGGGAGACCGACATCAAGGCCCGATCCGGAGATTAGGGTTTTGGGCTGCTCTGCCCAAAGGCGATCCCATGTAGGCGAGTTAGCCGCAGCAATAGCGTTGTGTTCTGGCGAGTCGTTATGACCCCAGCCATCCAAAATAAGCAAAAGCAGTGGTTTTTTCACGTTTAATTTGATCCAGTGTGAATATTTGAGGGGATAAAACATTCTATCGGTCAATAGCCGATGATGCGAGGTTCACCTGTTGTTCAGGCATCTGTATACTCCGCGCCTGTATTTTTACCAAATATTATCAGGTGCATCCCTTTGGATTTTTTTATCTTTGCCAGTGAGCAGTGGTTATTAATCAGTGTCTTCATGCTTTTGATGTACGCGTTTATCTGGCGCGAGAGCAGTAAGGGTGGAAAATCCATCACTTATCATGAATTGACACGCCTTATAAATGCAGACGAAGCGGTGGTTTTGGACGTACGGGATGCCAAAGAGTTTGAGAGTGGGCATATCGCAGGTGCTATCAATATTCCGTACAGCAAAATTAAAGACAGGGTCTCCGAGCTTGAATCCCGAAGAGATCGCCTGATTGTTCTTGTTGATAAAGTGGGCCAGCACTCGGGCTCCATTGGCCGCGACCTCAGGAAACAGGGATTTAATGTAAACCGCCTGAGTGGTGGTATGAGCGAATGGCTTAATGAAAAATTGCCGACGGTTAAGAGTTAATTTCGACCGTCCACTTGTTATTTAGGTATTTGGAACTATAACTCTGACTGGGAGGGAGCTTTCCCCAGACAATTACTACAGGAAATTCACATGGCAAAAGAAGATAAAGAAAATAAAGAAGAGAAGGGCGCGACAGAGCAGCAAGCCCAAAAATCTACATTTGGAATTGATCGCATCTATATAAAAGATGTCTCAATGGAGTGCCCAAAGGGCTTTGAGGCATTTATTGCAAAGTCCTCGAAACCGCGCGTGGAAATGGACATAAACACTTCTCAAAATAAGGTTGCCGATGATCTTTATGAGGTTGTACTAGGCCTGACAGTAACGTTAAAAGACATAGAATCCGACGAAACCTTTTTTCTGGTTGAAATTCAGCAAGCAGGTACTTTCCATCTTACTAATGTGCCGGAGCAGGATCTTCGTCGATTACTGGCCACCATGGCGCCAACTACTTTATTTCCCTATGCCAGGGAAGCTATCGATGGGCTTGTCCTAAGGGCAAATTTCCCGCCGTTGAGAATCTCGCCCGTTAACTTTGAGTTGTTGTTTGCGCAGGCTGTGAAGCACCAGCAAGAGGCAGAAGCGAATTCCTCTGACGATACTGTTCAGTAAGCTCGGCAGAAATCCATAAAAACCCCGGCATCTGCCGGGTTTTTTGTTTGGGCTTGGCGTCGACTATTCGTCTTCGTTCTCGCGATAGTCTGCCAGCCCTAAATCCTTTAATTTTCGCGTCAATGTATTGCGGCCCCAGCCGAGTAATTCGGCGGCGTCGCGTTTGCGTCCCTGAGTGTGCTCGAGCGCTGTTTCGATCAGGGCAGTTTCAAACATGGGCACAGCTGACTTTAGTATGTGTTGCTGACCGTTAAGCAGAGACTGCGAAGCCCAGCCGCGCAATAAATCAGGCCAATCGCCTTCCATATCAATCGGTTTGTTAACTTTCTTGCCTTCGAGTAATTCAGGTGGCAAGTCATTAACATGAATCTCCCTTCCGGGAGCCATCACAATTAGCCAACGGCAAACATTTTCCAGTTGGCGGACGTTGCCCGGCCAGGACAGTTGGGTGAGAAATTCTTCGGCCTCGGGCAGTAGTTCCTTGGCTTCCATCTGCAGTTCGTTGGATGAACGCTGCAGAAAATAACGCGCCAGGGCCGGGATATCATCGGACCTTTCAGATAAACGAGGAAGATGGACACGTATGACATTGAGGCGGTGAAACAAGTCTTCCCTAAACTTGTGTTCATCGACCAGTTTTTCCAGATTCTGGTGGGTTGCGGTAATGATGCGAACATCAACTTTAACGGGAACATGACCACCCACTCGATAAAACTCACCATCAGCCAATACTCTCAGAAGCCTGGTTTGTGCCTCTGCGGGCATGTCGCCAATCTCATCGAGAAACAGTGTTCCGCCATTTGCCTGTTCGAAGCGCCCTTCCCTGCGAGCATTGGCGCCGGTAAAGGCACCTTTCTCATGACCAAAAAGTTCAGATTCAATCAAGTCGGCAGGTATGGCCGCCATGTTTAAGGCAATAAAAGGTCTCTGATGCCGGGGGCTATGACGATGCAATGCCCGGGCAACCAATTCCTTGCCGGTGCCGGACTGTCCGTTGATTAAAACCGTGACATTAGACTTTGCCAGCCGTCCGATCGCGCGAAAAACTTCCTGCATTGCAGGCGCTTCCCCGATGATCTCGGAAGAAATAGATTCACTGTTTGGGCTGTCTGCAGATTGGAGAGTGGCGCTGTGGTCCAGTGCCCGTCGGGTAACACTGATGACTTCTTCCAGATCAAAAGGCTTGGGCAAGTATTCAAAAGCGCCGCCTTCATATGAATCTACTGCACTTTGTAAATCGGAGTGGGCGGTCATAATGATGACCGGAAGGTGTGGGTCGGTGTCGCTTATTTTTTTAAGCAGGCTAAGGCCGTCCATGCCCGGCATGCGAATATCGCTAATAACAACTTTAGGTCGTCGTTCTTCCAGAGCGTTAAGAAGATCGTTACTGTTTTCAAAACTTTCCACTTCCATGGATTCTCGTCGCAACGCTTTTTCCAGTACCCAGCGAATTGATTTATCGTCATCGACGACCCAAACGCTTTCCGCTTGTTTCATAGTGATCTCTCTCTAAGGTTACACATTGGCAGCCTCATTACTTGAATCTGTTGGTTGGCTAATAGGTAAAAAAATCGAAAAAATGGTTTGGCCGGGCTGACTCTGACATTCAATCAAGCCGCTATGCGCATTAATGATGGATTGCGCAATTGGCAACCCAAGACCAGTTCCCTCACTGCGACCGGTAATCATCGGATAAAAAATGTCGTCAATACTCTCAGGGGAGATTCCAGGGCCGTTGTCCTCAATATCAATTCTGGCAATAAGAAGGTGTTGTGCCGAGCCGATAGTGAAACGGTGCTGAATCCTGGTTCTTAGGATGATTTGAGGCTGGCTGGTTTGGTATTCGCAAATCGCTTGTTTTGCGTTGCGTGCAATGTTGAGTACAGCCTGAATAAGTTGTTCAAAGTCGCCGGCAATTTCAGGAACACTGGGGTCATAATCCCGAATAATCTGTACTGGGCTACTGTCCTCTGCTTCCAATAGCTTACTGACCCTTTCAAGCACCTCATGCACATTTAGTTCAGCCATTGTTGGAGGAACATTTGGCCCTAGCATTCGGTCAACAAGGTTGCGCAAGCGGTCAGTTTCCTTGGCGATAACATCGGTGTATTCAAGCCATTCAAGATTATCCAGTTCGGAAGCCAGAAGCTGGGCAGCACCACGAATGCCTCCCAATGGATTTTTGACTTCATGGGCAAGGCCGCGAATCAACTGTTTGGATGTGTCGTGAGTAGCGAGTATGGATTCTTCCCGACTTATCCTGATAAGCCGGTCCATTTCACTAATTTCAATAAGCAGGTAATTACTTTCACCCTGGTCAAATGGCGTTACGCTGTAATCGACAACTGTGTTTTTCCCATGGGCAGTATGGAATTCAGCCTTGCGCTTAATAAAAGGGTGCGACTGTTGAATTGCATTCATCAGGGCATGCTGGTCAGCCTTGGAGTTGGAGAGTATTGGCACAATGTCCATGCCTAGGGCTTTGCCCATACTCAGTCCAAAAATTGCCTCTGCTGATTGGTTCATATATTGAATTTCACAAGAGCTGTCTACCAGGACAATTGCCGTATTCAGGTAGTTAAGTAGTTGGCTAAAAAGTTCGCTTTCGGTGTTCATTGGTTTTCCGTGCGTCAAACAGACGCCGAGCTTTGATAGACAAGCAAGCTTCGCGCCAAAAAAAAGTGCGACCAAAAGGCGCGCATGAGCACAAAGCTTGCAACTTTTTATCTAAACTGTGGACTTATCGTGAAATTATGCACAAAAATGGTGCATATAGGGAGAAAAGTTGCCTCAATATATGGCAGAAAGTGATATTGGGTAATTTGACTAGCGGCTAACTGTCGGGCGTCTTACAAAAACTCTCAAGGCCTCAGATTCGGTCAGTTGCTCATTCTCTCGATCGATAATGCGTACGCGAAGCGTCATTTCTCCACGTACAAGATTGTCTACGGTCCAGCTTAGATTCATATTGCTGCGGCCAAATTCTTGTCCATTAACCATGAGAATGGCCATTTCCCCCCTTGCAAGTGGCCTTGTGACTTCTGCCGCAACAGTAAAAGACATCTGCCCCGGCGTGATCGTCGTTTCATTCGCGGGCTGGATAATATTGACGTCTACTTCGGCGGCTTCTTTTGGATCCGAAGAATTTGCGCCAACCCTGGCTTCTACTTTAACGGCCGGCTGGATAATCAGATCGGGCAATTCAGCGGGAGCAAGGTCTTTCTGCTCTTCGGGGGGTGTATCGCTGTAAACAACATTGCCACTTTCGTCGATATATTTGTATACCTGGGATATTACTGAATCAGAACAAAATATAAGCAGGGACAACGCAAACAATTTTTTGGCATTGCCAGGAAGACTACGGATCAGGTACATGAGGTTCATAGATTCACCCATACCTCGATGGCTCGGCATCATTATTCCTGCATCATAAGAAAAAAGCAGCTATTACGTTGACTGTTTGGTCACAGATTTTCCATTATGAGCCCGATTCAGGGATAATCCGCAGCCTTTCCAGTAGCCAGTATCTCCTTCTCTATGCTCTTTATCGTCAAAATTTTTCCTGAGATCTTTGTAAAAAGTCAGCCAGTGCGTAAGCGGTTAACGCGTATGTTGGCGCAGAACTTAAAGAATGTATTCTGCGAAATTGAAGGCGCGAAAATTCACAAGGATTTTGAAAAGCTCGAAGTGAGCGTGCCTGATCAGGAAGGCAACCGTGAGCGGGCAATTGACATATTGTCGAATACTCCGGGAATTGACCAATTTAGTGAAACCCTCAGTTTTAAATTCGAGGACCTCGATCATATTGCCGAGATGTGCCTGAGCCATGTGGCAGATCGAATTGTGGGAAAAACCTATGTAGTACGTGCCAAGCGCAGCGGCAAGCAAGAGTTTAAATCCACGGACATAGAGCGCTATGTTGGTGGGTATCTATTGCATAACGTCAAAACCAGGGGCGTGGATCTGCATAACCCTGAAGTGAAGGTACAGCTGGAAATCCGTCATCAGGACCTGTTTATCATCGGTGAAACCTGGCAAGGGCTCGGTGGATTCCCACTGGGCTCCCAGGAAAAAGTGTTGTCGTTGATTTCCGGCGGATTCGACTCTTCAGTCGCCAGTTATTTAACAACCAAGCGCGGTTTGGTAACGCACTTTCTATTTTTCAATCTAGGCGGTCGTGCGCACGAAATAGGTGTAAAGGAAGTTGCCCATTTTCTATGGCAGAAATATTCGCGATCGCACCCGGTAAAATTCATTACGGTGCCGTTTGAAGAAGTCGTAAGTGAGATTTTGGTTAATATCCCAAAATCGTATATGGGCGTGGCATTGAAACGCATGATGCTAAGGGCGGCTGAGCAAATTGCGGATCAATACGGGTTCAAGGCACTGGTGACCGGTGAAGCTGTGGCCCAGGTATTCAGCCAGACATTAGCCAATCTCGCCGTCATTGATTCCGTATCACAAATGCTGGTGCTAAGGCCGCTGTCGACCGTGGATAAAGTCGACATCATAAAAACGGCGCGAGCGATTGGTACAGAAGAATTTGCCGCCAGCATGCCGGAATACTGCGGGGTGATTTCGCGTAAACCAACAACAAGCGCCCGGCCCCATATTATTGAGGATGCCGAAACCAGCTTTGACTTTTCTATCCTTGAGCGAGCTGTTGCCAATCATAAAACGGAATCCATGGCCAAGTTACTGGATACAGTCAGTGAAATACCCGTGGATGTCTATAAGTCCTTAATACCGCAGGCGGTATTGGTCGATGTGCGACATCCGGATGAGGCGCAAAACCGACCGGTGCCAAAAGACGCGCATTCAGACAACGAAATATTGCAAATGCCCTACTTTCGCATCCAGAAAGATTTTGCCGAAACTGATTCAAAAAAACGCTACCTTTTGTACTGTGATCGGGGTGTCATGAGTCGGCTGCATGCGGAGCTGTTACTGGAATCTGGCTACCGAAATGTGGGTGTTTACCGGCCTAAATAATCGTAATCGAGTCATTGATTTAAACTATTGCATAAAGCTGATAAAGTGAACTAGCCTATAGTTCTCAAAGGTAAGAGGCTTGAATTCATGACGCTAACTGAATTGCGTTACATCGTAATGCTCGCGAAAGAGCAGCATTTTGGACGAGCAGCGGAACGCTGCTTTGTTAGTCAGCCCACCCTAAGCATTGCCGTAAAAAAACTTGAAGAAGAGCTCGGAATTGCCTTGTTTGAACGCACGAAAAGCCGGGTTCATCCAACGCCGATCGGTGACCAAATTGTCGCCCAGGCCCAGCAGATTCTTGAGCAGGCCTCCTCAATCAAGGATTTGGCAAGTACTGGCAAAGATCAGTTAACCAGCCCGCTTTCCGTCGGCGCCATTTTTACCATTGGCCCCTACCTTTTTCCGCACCTAATCCCCCAGCTTAGAAGTATTGCTAATGACATGCCTCTCCTAATTGAAGAGGGATACACCGCGCATTTACGTAAACGTTTGCGCAATGGTGATCTGGATGTTGTTATTTTGTCGTTGCCATTTAACGAGCCAGACGTCGTAACCCAGCCCTTATATGAAGAGCCTTTTGTTGTTCTTTTGCCGGCATCCCACGCGCTCGGGAAACAAAAACTGATCAGGGCGGAAGATCTGGAAAAAGAGAATGTCCTCATGCTGGGTGAGGGTCACTGTTTTAGGGATCAAGTGCTGGAAATGTGTCCGTCCTTGCGAAAGCCAATGGAAGACAACAAGTCGCCTATCCGAACAGCCACTGAGGGCGGTTCGCTGGAAACCCTGCGCCATATGGTGGCGTCGGGACTGGGCGTAACCATCCTGCCTTATTCGGCAACACTCAATACCCAATATAGCGAAGGCGCACTGATTACTCGCCGCTTTGAAGCGCCCGCACCGGCCAGAACCGTCGCGCTCGCATGGCGTGCCAGCTTTCCACGGCACAAGGCTGTCGATGCCCTAAGGCAGGCAATTCAGCAGTGCGGGCTTGAGTTTTAGGCGCGTAAATAGGCATTTGTATAAATTGTCAGGGCGTATTTAGATGGCCTCGCCAAAAATAGGTGCCCCCGATCTCGAAAAGCCGGTTGATCATCTCAAGGGGGTCGGCCCCAAGCTGCAAGCCCTTCTGGAAAAAGCAGGGATCTTCCAGATAAAAGACCTGCTGTTCCGCTTGCCCCTGCGCTATTTGGATAGAACCCGAATCACACCCATCGGTTCCCTGCGGCCAAACCAATATGTCCTCATTCAGGGAGAGATCCTGGCGGCGGATATACTCTTTGGCAGGCGGCGCAGTTTGATGGTCAAACTGGGTGATGGCACGGGTGTCACCACCCTCAGGTTTTTTCATTTCAGTCAGGCGCAGAAAGCCGCATTGAGTCGGGGCAAATTCTTACGCTGTGCAGGGGAGGTCAGGTCCGGCCGGGCAGGTCTGGAGTTCTATCACCCCGAATATGAATTTATAGAGGAAGATGCCCCCCCACCCTCGGCCGAACTTACACCGGTTTACTCAACCACCGAAGGCCTGACTCAGGGACGTCTGCGCGACCTGAGCTCCCAGGCCCTGGCCATGCTGGCGAATTCGCCCATCGAAGAACTGATACTGGATGGCCCCGGGAAAGAGATTCCCCTGAGGCAAGCCCTTCTTTACCTGCACCGGCCACCAGTGGATGCGCCGGTGAACCAACTGCTGACAGGACAACACCCTTACCAGAAAAAAATTGTCTTTGAGGAACTCTTGGCCCACCAGCTAAGCATGTTAATGGCTCGCAATCGGGCCAAATCCGAGCAGGCACCGGTACTGCACGCAAAGACAGCTGAGATAAAACAGCTTTTGGGAAATTTGTCATTCGAACTCACAGATGCCCAGAACAGGGTTATTGCTGAAATTGAACAAGACATGCAGACCGGTCACCCCATGCTGCGATTGCTTCAAGGCGATGTAGGCTCGGGGAAAACCCTGGTGGCTGCCCTGTCTGCGTTGGCATCCCTGGGTTCCGGTCATCAGGTTGCGGTGATGGCGCCGACCGAAATACTCGCCGAGCAACATCTGGAAAAATTTGAAAGCTGGTTACAGCCACTCGGGTACAAAGTGGTTTTTCTCAGCAGCAAAATCAAGGGCAAGGCCCGGGAAGCAGTTCTTGACTTGATTGGCAGTGGCAAGGCCAACCTGATTATCGGTACGCACGCCCTGATCCAGAAAGACGTTAACTTTGCCAAACTGGGGCTAATGGTTATCGATGAACAGCACCGGTTTGGTGTTAACCAGCGACTGGAGCTGAGAAACAAGGGTTTGGCAGATGGTCAGGTGCCGCATCAGTTGATTATGACAGCCACCCCCATCCCCAGAACCCTATGCATGAGCCACTACGCGGATCTGGACACCTCCATCATCGACGAGCTGCCACCCGGTCGAACACCGGTGATCACGGCAGCTTTACCCGGCATTCGTCGAGCAGAAGTAATCGAACGAGTAGAAGCGGCGTGCGCTGAAGGCAGACAAGCCTATTGGGTCTGCACCCTGATCGAAGAGTCGGAAGAACTGCAGGCCCAGGCGGCGGAAGCCACGGCAAATGAACTATCTATAGCTCTGCCAAACTGGTCAGTGGGACTTATCCACGGACGCATGAAGCCCAGTGAAAAACAGCGGGTGATGCATGCCTTCCATCAGGGGGAAATCCAAATACTGGTGGCAACTACCGTCATCGAAGTTGGTGTCGATGTGCCCAATGCCAGTCTGATGATTATCGAAAATCCCGAAAGGCTGGGTTTGTCTCAGCTGCACCAATTGCGCGGCAGGGTAGGCCGGGGAAGTGTCGAGTCCCACTGTGTGCTGCTGTATGAAGCGCCGCTCTCTGAAACCAGCACTGTGCGAATTCGGGCCATGCGTGAGACCAACGATGGATTCAAGATTGCGGACATTGATTTACAACTGCGGGGCCCCGGTGAACTTCTTGGTGCACGGCAGGCAGGCGAGCAAGGATTTCTAATGGCTGATTTGGGGCGGGACGCCGACCTTTTGCCACTGGCTCGTCAGCATGCAGAGACCTTACTGGCAAATGATCCCGAACGAGCAGATCGACTCTTGGCTCGCTGGTTGCCCGATTCCATGAAGTATTTGGACGCTTAAACGACGAATAGGCAAAAAAAACACCCAGATCGCAATATTTAATTGAGCTTAGGCGCTAATCGGCTTTCGTATCGCAGTAAAGTCGCTATAATCGCGCCTCATTTTTCACCCCTCCCAATTTCCGGGCCCTGGTCCGCAAACCAATGATCGAAAAACTCAGAAACATCGCCATTATTGCCCACGTTGACCATGGCAAGACCACTCTCGTGGATAAGCTCCTTTCACAGTCCGGAACCCTGGATCGCAAATCCGTGGGCGAAGAACGCATCATGGATTCCAATGATCAGGAAAAAGAGCGCGGCATCACCATTTTGGCCAAAAATACGGCGATCTCCTGGAACGACTACCGCATTAACATCGTTGATACCCCGGGGCACGCGGATTTTGGTGGTGAGGTAGAGCGGGTTCTGTCGATGGTGGACTCCGTATGTCTGCTGGTGGATGCGGTGGATGGCCCAATGCCTCAAACCCGTTTTGTTACCCAGAAAGCCTTTGAGCGAGGCCTGCGTCCGATCGTCGTGATTAACAAAATCGACCGCCCTGGCGCACGACCACACTGGGTAATGGATCAGGTATTCGACCTGTTTGATAACCTGGGTGCGACCGACGAGCAGCTCGACTTTCCGGTAATTTACACCTCGGCGATTAATGGCATCGCAGGCATTGAATATGATGACCTCGCCGAAGACATGACCCCGTTATTCCAGATGATTGTGGATCATGTTCCCGTGCCGGAAGTCGATCCAGATGCCCCCTTCCAGATGCAGATTTCCGCACTGGATTACGACAGCTATGTGGGTGTAATTGGTATTGGCCGTATTACCCGCGGCAAACTAAAGCCCAATCAGCAGGTCATTGTGAAATCGGCAAATGGCAAAGAGCGCAAAGGGCGAGTACTGAATGTGAAAGGCTACCTTGGCCTTGAGCGCATAGACACCCAGCTGGCTGATGCCGGTGAGATTGTCTGCATCACGGGTATAGATGAACTAAAAATTTCCGACACCCTCTGTGACCCCGATCATATTGAAGCGCTTCCTCCGCTGAGCGTGGATGAGCCAACCGTGAGCATGACATTCATGGTGAATGATTCACCTTTCTCTGGGAAAGAAGGCAAATATGTCACCTCCAGAAACATCAAGGAACGTCTGGAAGAAGAGTTAATTCACAACGTTGCCTTGCGGGTAAGACAGGGCGATACAGCCGATAAATTTATCGTCTCGGGCCGTGGCGAACTGCACTTGTCTGTGCTGATTGAAACCATGCGACGTGAAGGCTTTGAACTTGGCGTTTCCCGCCCGGAAGTTGTCCAGCGCGAAATCGACGGAAAAATCCAGGAGCCCTTTGAGGCCGTGGTGATTGATATTGAAGACAAGCATCAGGGTGCTGTCATGGAAGAGCTGGGTTTGCGTAAGGGCGAACTGAAAAACATGTCGCCTGACGGCAAGGGGCGGGTGCGGCTGGAGTTTGTTGTGCCCTCCCGTGGCCTGATCGGTTTTCGGGGACACTTTCTTACCCTGACATCTGGCTCCGGCATTATGACCAGCATCTTTGATCACTACGGTCTGGTTAAGGAAGGTGAGGTCGCCAAACGCCAGAATGGTGTATTGGTCAGCATGGTGAAGGGCAAGACCCTGGCCTATGCCCTATTCAACCTTCAGGATCGCGGCCGATTGTTTATGGGCCACGCCGAAGATATTTACGAGGGGCAGATTATTGGCATCCACTCACGCTCAAATGACTTGGCGGTTAACCCCACCAAGGCCAAACAGCTCACCAACATTCGTGCCGCTGGTACCGACGAAGCCCTGACCCTGGTGCCGCCTATCCGCCACACACTGGAACAGGCGCTGGAATTCATCGAAGACGACGAGTTGGTTGAAGTCACGCCCCAGTCCATTCGGTTGCGCAAAAAACTGCTGACCGAAAACGAAAGAAAACGAGCCAAGCCCAAAGTCGTTGCCTAGGCTAGTTTTAATTTCCTGCTAAAGGCCAGCTTGCATCAAGCTGGCCTTTCTTTCTTTCTTTCTTTCTTTCTTTCTTTCTTTCTTCTTCGCCAGCCTTAACTCTCATTTCTTGGGAGTTGCTTTTTATTCATGACAGTCAAATACTGCAACTATGAAAATAGTAGCTGGTCGTGATTGGAATCACGCATGGTAAGAGCATGATCCCGAAGATCATAGGGAAAAGGAGATTTGCTTATGGGGAACATCTTGTCATTAGGGAAACGATTTTTCTATGTTCTTTAATCAGATAGAAAAATTACTCAAAAAACGATTTCAGGGAAAACATTCCCACTATTTACTGTAATAGGGCCGGTAGGCCTTATAACGTACTATTAGCCCGATGAGACAGTCATAGTGTTATTTAAGACCCTTGCGGTTGGCTTGCTGCTTGCCATTGGTGAAATTGTGAATGGCAATATCAGAGTGCGGGTTCTGCATCACTTGTGTGGTAAAAAACGTGCGAAAAAGATCAGCTTCTTTTCAGGCACAACAATAATATACGCTATTGCTTGGTTTACTTTGCCATGGTTATCTCCAGCCAATTATTTAGACTGCTATAAAATAGGGTTTTCTTGGTTAATGATTATGCTGGGTATAGACATATATTTTGGGAGATATGTGATCAAGTTTAAGTGGAATAAAATCGTCGGGGATTTTAATCCCCTTAAGGGTAATTTACTTGGCGTAGGTATGCTTTTACTGTTTTTAAGTCTTAGCATTGTGTTTTGGGTGCAGCAATGAACAAAGGGCTAACAATTTGCTCCTGCTGACATTTTTATGTTGCATCTTATGTGCTTAATAGCACATAAGTCTCTACTCCAAAAATGCATCAGAGCAAGGCGTTAGGCAGAAAGTAGGAGGCAAGCCGATGTTAGAACTACGACCGAACTGTGAGTGCTGTGACAAGGACTTACCTCCGGAATCGAC
>Ga0181560_10000716_pt1 | contig 30551 bp, 28 predicted proteins | sample 011ome_20_FD_133751 | JGI IMG/M metagenome (GOLD analysis project Ga0181560, IMG submission 133751) | Coastal salt marsh microbial communities from the Groves Creek Marsh, Skidaway Island, Georgia - 011509CT metaG (megahit assembly) | ecosystem: Environmental > Aquatic > Marine > Intertidal... | reverse complement strand
TATGCGCTTAATTTTTTGGAGAGCCTTGGTGGTAAAAAGCGAATTCAATCGGTTGATTATGTATTCATGGCCATTAATTGAAAATAAAAAACTAATCCCAGCCTTTTTCAAGGCTTTTTTCCACGTAATTGTGCCTTCCTATGCGGCATTTTGCATTGAAAATGATAATTTCACCGCTCGCCCAACGAAGAATACGTTCATGTCAGCTGAACATACCCGATTACAAGAAGATAAGGAGAAAAAAAAGCATTGGAAGAAATGGGGACCTTACTTAACCGATCGCCAATGGGGAACGGTGAGGGAAGATTACAGCCCTGATGGCGCAGCCTGGGAAAATGTAACCCATGATGATGCACGCAGTAAAGCCTATCGCTGGGGAGAAGAAGGGATTGGAGGAATCTGTGATCACCGGCAAATTCTTTGCATGTCCTGGGCATTTTGGAATGGAAAAGATCCTTTTTTGAAGGAACGATTTTTTGGATTGACTGGAAATCAAGGCAATCACGGGGAAGATGTAAAAGAACTATACTTTTACCAAGATGCCACACCGACACACAGCTATCTAAAAATGCTGTACAAGTATCCTCAGGGGGAGTTTCCCTACCAAAAACTGGTGGATGAAAATAAAAATGCGGGAAAATTACAAGAAGAATACGAGCTGTTAGATACTGGGGTTTTTGAGGAAGACCGGTACTTTGACATTGTGATTGAATATGCCAAACAGGATGCAGAAGACATTGTGGCTTCAGCCACTATTATCAACCGCGGACCAGAGGCAGCCAAGCTTTGGGTACTACCTACTATCTGGTTTCGCAAATTTTGGTTTACAGGTCATGAACCCTTTATGCCCAAGATGACCCAAATCAACTCAGATTCTTTGAAAGCCTTTAATCCCAAGTCAGGAAACTATATTTTCAGTTTTAAGGGACACAAAGAACTGGTTTTTTGTGACAATGAAACCAACCGGGAACGACTCTATGGTATTCCCAATGAGCGAAAATCAACCAAAGATGCCATCAATGACTTCCTCCTGCAAGGAGACACCTCCAGACTAACAAAGGGTACAGGTACGAAAGCAGCTGCCATCTATGAGTTGAACATCCCGGCAGGCGGCGAAGCAAAGGTTCAATTCCGCATGCAGCGACACTTGGAAGAAGAAGCACAGGAGGCTATACCTGAAATTCTCAAAAAACGCAAAAAAGAAGCAGATGAATTCTACCAAGTATTGCAAGAAAAAGTCTCCAATCCAGAACATCAAACCATTCAACGTCAAGGCTATGCAGGCCTGATCTGGTCCAAACAGTTTTACTACTACGACGTAAATCGCTGGCTTGAAGGGGATCCGGGGCGCTACCAACCACCACAAGAAAGAAAAAAAGGTAGAAATCATAGTTGGACGCATCTGCAGAACTTTGATATCATTTCCATGCCAGATACCTGGGAATATCCTTGGTATGCCGCTTGGGATTTGGCTTTCCATTGTATCCCCTTGGCTCGAATCGATTCAGAATTTGCGAAGGAACAACTCCTTTTACTTTTAAACGAGTGGTACATGCATCCCAATGGTCAAATTCCTGCCTATGAATGGAATTTTTCGGATGTAAATCCACCAGTACATGCTTATGCGGTTCAGCGGGTTTATCAAATTGATAAGAAACTAAATGGAGGCAAAGGAGACCAACAATTTCTAGAACGTGCCATGCACAAACTGATGTTAAACTTTACCTGGTGGGTCAATAGAAAAGATTCAGAAGGCAATAATATCTTTGAAGGAGGCTTCCTAGGACTAGATAACATCTCCTTATTTGATAGAAATCATGCCCAATACTACCAAGGCAAACTAGAACAGGCAGATGGTACCTCCTGGATGGCCATGTTTTCCCTTAATCTATTTCGCATTGCCATCGACTTGTGTGAATTCAATACAGTATACCAGTTTAGTGCCACCAAATTTTTAGAGCACTTTCTCTACATTGCTAGTGCCATGAATACCATCTCTTCAGAACGAATCTCACTTTGGGATGAAGAAGATAATTTCTTTTACGATGTTTTTCATTACCAGGGTAAAGAACCAAAGAAATTAAAAGTTCGCTCCATCGTAGGCCTAATCCCACTCTTCGCGGTTGAACCCATAAGAGAAGAACTTTTCGAAAAGCTTCCTGAATTTAAAAAGCGCCTTGATTTCATCCTCAAAGAAAAACCCAAACTAGCTGCACTAGTTTCTAGTTGGGTCCAACCAGGTCATGGCAAACGGCGCTTATTTTCCTTGCTAAGAGGACACCGCATGAAGAGCGTACTTCAACGCATGCTCAATGAAGAAGAATTTCTGAGTGATTATGGTATACGTTCTCTTTCCAAATACCATAAAGAGAATCCATACACCATGAAAATCAATGGAGACACCCTCTCCATTCGCTACACCCCTGGAGAAGCAGATACCCAAATGTTTGGGGGTAATTCAAATTGGAGAGGCCCTATTTGGTTTCCCATCAATTACCTTATTTTTGAATCCTTAAAGAAATTTGACAGTTACTACGGCGAAGACCTTTCTATTGAATATCCTACGGGATCGGGAAAATTTCTCACCTTAGACATGATTGCCAAAGAGCTTTCGCTACGTTGTATCTCTATCTTTACAAAAAATGCGGACGGAAATAGGCCCATGTATGATGGCCAATCCAAGTTTCAAAAAGATCCTCACTTCAAGGATCATTACCTTTTCTTCGAATACTTTCATGGAGATAGCGGAAAAGGGCTCGGCGCTTCTCATCAAACAGGTTGGACAGCTTTAGTAGCCGAAATGATCCATTCGTATTACCAACCCACGCCAAGCCATCACGATGACTCTTCTCCCCTTTTTAGAAGCTGATAGGATCGAAGCAGGCTGCGATGAAGTAGGTAGGGGATGCCTTGCTGGACCAGTGGTAGCTGCGGCAGTAATCCTACCTCCAACCTATCACAACCCAAGGATTCAAGACTCCAAAAAACTAAAAAAAGTCCAACGGGAATCATTGGTTCATGAAATCAAAACCGTAGCCCTTGGATGGGCCATTGCCGAAGCGAGCGTAGCAGAGATTGACCAAATAAATATTCTGAAAGCCTCTTTCTTGGCTATGGAACGTGCTATTCAACAACTTCCTCAAGTACCAGAACACTTACTGATTGATGGTAATCGATGGAAATCATCCCTCCCATATTCGTACACTTGCGTAATTAAGGGAGACGGAAAATTCAGCTCGATTGCAGCAGCATCGATTCTTGCCAAGGTATATCGAGACGAACTCATGGAGCGCCTCTCCCAAGAATTTCCGTACTATGGATGGGAACAAAATGCGGGATACCCCACCAAAAAACATCGGGAAGGAATTGTGTCCCACGGCAGCTGTGCATGGCATCGAAAAAGCTTTCAACTCCTATCCCCTCAGCTTTCCCTAGGACTGGAATAAATCCAACCCGTAGTTAGGCCATATCTTTAAGTTCGCTCACTACCTTGGTGATGGTTTGCTTGGCATCACCAAAGAGCATTAGACAATTGGGAAAGCCAAACAATTCATTTTCAACACCCGCATAACCTTTACCCATGCTTCGCTTGGATACAATCACAGTACGTGCCTTATCCGCATTGAGAATTGGCATCCCAAAAATTGGACTCTCAGGATTGGTGCGCGCAGCAGGATTGACAACATCGTTTGCCCCTACCACAAATACCAGATCTGTATTCGAGAAGTCTTCGTTGATATCGTCCATCTCGATCAACTTGTCGTAAGAGATATTTGCCTCGGCAAGTAGGACATTCATGTGTCCAGGCATACGTCCGGCCACCGGGTGAATCGCAAATCTAAATTCAATGTTTCGCTTTTCACATTGCTCCATCAATTCTCGAACTACGTGTTGCGCCTGAGCCACAGCCATTCCATAGCCAGGAACAACAATCACCGAAGAGGCAGAATCGAATAGCATGGCCGATTCCTCTACTCCTATTTCTTTGACCACTACTGCCGGACCATCCGCTCCGCCTGTGGCTACAGTTTGTCCAAATCCACCTAGCAACACATTCATCAAGGAACGATTCATAGCTTTGCACATAATCTGCGTAAGAATAATCCCAGATGCTCCAACCAAAGAGCCCGCAACAATCAATACATTGTTATTCAGAATAAATCCAGTGGCGCAAGCAGCCATGCCCGAATAGGAATTGAGCAAAGAAATGACTACTGGCATGTCTGCTCCTCCAATTGGAATCACAGTCAAAATACCGAGACAAAGGGCTAACCCTACCAAAATATACAGGTAGATCTCCTGACTGGGGTCAATAAACACCAGGACTGCAGCAACAAAAAAGGCAAGTAGAAAAATTAAATTGAGTAAATGCTGTCCAGAGAAGGTAATGGGTTGGCCAGAAACCTTCCCATCCAGCTTTAGGTACGCCACCATGGAGCCTGTGAAGGTGACCCCACCAATTAACACTGATAATAAAATGCTGGTTAAATTGATTGCATCCAAGGAAGTAGCCGCATTCGCATTCTTAAAAAAGAAGTCCGATAAAGCAACTGAGAAAGAAGCAAGACCACCAAAACCATTGAATAGTGCCACCATCTCAGGAATTTTGGTCATAGCCACCTTTTGAGAATAATACAATCCGATAGCCGCTCCCACCAGGATTGCTGCCCCAATTTCAATCAATGAAAACACCTCTAAGGTAAATAAGGTAGCTGCAATGGCAATCAACATCCCTACAGCAGAAAGTACGTTCCCCTTTCGTGCATCCTTTGTTTTACCTAAGTATTTGATGCCAAGAATAAATAGCACAGAGGCTACCAAATAGGCAAGTTGGATTCCAATATTCATTTTTTCTTAAACATTTTAAGCATACGATCTGTCACTGCATATCCTCCAACCACATTGATGGTAGCGAGAACAAGTGCCAATAACCCCAACCACTTGCTGAGTGTACCATATCCCATCTCATTGCTTGCAATCAAAGCACCGACAATGGTGATTCCTGAAATAGCATTGGAACCGGACATCAGTGGGGTGTGCAAGGTAGGAGGTACTTTGGAAATTAGTTCAAACCCGAGGTAGCTTGCTAAAACGAGTACATAAATCAGAACGATTAGTGCTGATACAGACATAGGATTAATATTTATTGAGAAAGTAGTTGCTTCGTAAATGGATGTACTACTACTCCTTCGTGAGTAATAAGTACTCCCTTGGTAATCTCTTCTTCGAGGTCAAGCGCCAATCCTTCCGCTGACGCTAAATGAAATGCTAGCGTAGAAATATTTGTCGCATAAAGCTGACTAGCATTTACTGGTAAAAGTGAGGGTAGATTGGATTCGCCAACTAAAGTGACCCCATGCTTCACCACGGTAGTATTTATTTCTGAGAGTACACAATTGCCTCCAGATTCTACCGCCATATCCACAATCACCGACCCTGTTTTCATGGTTTTAACCATGTCTTCTGTAACCAGAATCGGGGATTTTTTACCCATTACCAAGGCGGTTGTAATGACTAAGTCTGCCTCTTTAATTTTTTCTCGAATCAGCTGCTGTTGCTTTTCTAAGTATTCGGCTGATACCTCACGCGCGTAACCCCCTTCTGTTTTCACCCCTTCTGCCCCCTCTACAGTCAAAAATCTTCCTCCCAAAGACTCCACTTGTTCTTTTGTTTCAGGACGCACATCTGTACATTCGACCACTGCACCTAATCGTTTGGCTGTAGCAATCGCCTGCAATCCCGCTACCCCTGCCCCAAAAATCAATACTCGCGCAGGAGTAATGGTTCCCGATGCGGTCATTAACAAAGGAAAAATTTTCCCTAAATAATTAGCACCAAGTATAACTGCTTTATAGCCCGCCAAGTTGGCTTGAGAGGATAAGGCATCCATCTTTTGAGCCCTAGAAATCCTAGGAACAGCATCCATGGAGAAGGTACTAATACGCTTGGCATTAAACGCGGCAATTACCTCGGGATGTTGGTAGGCATACATGTAGGAAATGTATGCAGCCCCTTCTTTCATTTGGGCTATTTCCTGTGGCGTGGCGAGGTTGACTTTAAGTATTAAATCTGCCTCCAAAGCTGATTTAGTCGAGCCTATCGTCGCTCCTGAAGCTTCGTAATCCTGATCTGAAAAATAGGACTTCTCTCCAGCTCCAGCCTCCACAACCACGTCAAATCCCTTTTTACGAACTAGCTTCACTACCTCAGGACTTAAGGCTACCCGATTTTCATATTCCTTGGTTTCTTTTACTACGCCGATGATCATGGAATTATTTTAATCTTTTTGATATATAATCACTAGTAATTATTTCTGTTCAAGCGAGCTTATTATCCCGCCCTTTTCCTTCTTTGGCATCCCTCCATTAGTTAATCTGCCTCTTCCAACCTTACAAAAACTACTACTCATTAAGTCTACTCACAATAGGTGTAATACTTAATTTGAAATATGTAATCGGATGCACGCACAAACTAATTCGAATTGGGTTTATTAAAAAAATCTTTTGCGTTTTTTTTAATTCTTAAAGAACGAAAACTTTAGTTGAGAATAAAATTCAATCCCACATTTTTCTTTTTCTTCCACCCTAAATCTTCCATTGCACCAACAAAAAGAATTTGAAAAATCCATAACGGAGAATATTCAAAAGTTTACGAATCCCCTACTTGAAATCAAATAGCGCTTCTTTTTCTTTCGGTAAATGGGCGATAATCACATTGAAAATTCATCACTCGAACTCCTAGTTTTTTTTTAGCTTTTCTTTGCCTTTCCCAAAAATCAAAAGCAAATTGGGAAAGAATGAAACTTTATCACTAGGGCACTCTTTTTTTTGTTGAGAATCCTTAGTGGAATCATCTGAATGACATCCAAAATTCAACACTATTCTTTGTCAATTTTCAACAACCCATGAAAAAACTTGAACCTAAATCCTCCGGCACCTCAAGGAGGGAATTCATCAAAAACGCAGCAATTGCCTCCTCCTTTTTTATCGTTCCTCGCCATGTCTTGGGAGGTGTGGGATTTACTTCACCCTCTGACCAACTTGTTTTAGCTGCCATTGGTGCAGGTGGAAAAGGAAGAAGTGATATTCTCAATGCCTCTGTCAATGGAAGAGAACGGGTAGCAGCCCTTTGTGATGTGGATTTTGCAGGATCCGCCAAGGATTCGGTAGCAAAATTTCCAAAAGCAAAGCTGTATGCGGATTACCGTATCATGCTGGAAGAAATGAAAGAGATTGACGCAGTCACTATCTCTACTCCTGATCATGTGCATGGTCCCGCAGCCAAATTTTGTATGGAGCGCGGCAAACATGTCTACGTCCAAAAACCTATGACCCACAATATCCGGGAGGCACGCTTGCTTACCCAGATGGCTCGCGATCAAAAAGTAGTTACTCAAATGGGTAACCAAGGAGCTTCCAACCCGCTAATGGACATGATCAAAGGCTGGATGGATTCTGATAAAATCGGTAAAGTATCCAAGGTGCAAATCTGGACCAACCGTCCCGTATGGCCCCAAGGCGGCGCTTTTCCAAAGCCGGAACCAAGCAACAAGCCTTCCGATATGGAGTGGGACCTGTGGCTAGGGCCTGCACCCGAGATTCCATTTACCCCCAACTTGCATCCTTTCAATTGGAGAGGTTGGTGGGATTACGGTACAGGAGCTCTTGGTGATGTGGGATGCCACCTGATGGATATTCCTTTCCGTATGCTCGGCCTTCACTACCCCCTTGATGCAGAATGCTCCGTAGGATCGGTATATTCACAAATGTGGACCGCAGACTACCATCCGGATGGATGTCCAGCATCCTCCTTCATTACGCTGCATTACGGCCCTACTGCTAAAAATGGAGTTCCTCTTGAAATGACCTGGATGGATGGAGGGATACGTCCCTCACACCCGGACATCATTCCTGCAGACCATGATCTTGGTGGTGCCAACTCCGCCAATGGGGTCATGATGATCGGAGAAAAAGGAATTATCACCCACAACATTAACGATAGCTCCCCATTGATGCCGAAGTTATACCTTTACGATGGAACACAAGATTTTGGTCCAGACAGATTGGAAGGAACTGAACCAGAGTACGGCCACCAGCGAAAGTGGGTAGATGCCTGCAAGGCTGGATTTGGATCTGAAGAGCATCAGGGACTTACCTCCTCTTTTGATTATGCTGGACCAATGACCGAAACAGTTTTGATGGGTAATTTGGCGATTCGAAGCTTTATGCTACGAAGACCAAATAGCAAAGGGCAACAGGAGTTTTTTGGCAGACGCAAACTCCTTTGGGATGGTGAAAACATGCGAATCACCAACTTGGAAGAAGCCAATCAGTTTGTCGGTCGTACTTATAGACCAGGATTTGAAGTATAATCACACTCGATTCAAGCCAACCGTGAGGCTAGCCCTCACGGTTTTTTTATGTCCTTTGTTTAATTTTGATGTGGTAAATACCCTATATGAAGGCCTTAGTCTATGAATCCTTTGGGCAAGCCCCAAAAATCACGCAGGTGGCTGATCCAGAGACACCCGAGCAAGGCATTCTCCTTGAAGTAAAGGCCTCTGGAATTTGCCGAAGCGATTGGCACGGCTGGAAAGGTCATGACCCTGACATTCAACTTCCCCATGTGCCCGGGCATGAGTTTGCTGGAGTCATCCTCGAGGTAGGCAAAGGGGTGAAAAATTGGAAAATTGGCGATCGAGTAACTGTTCCATTTGTTTGTGCCTGTGGCACCTGTCCGAGTTGCCAATCCGGCAACCAACAGGTTTGTGACGACCAATATCAACCTGGATTCACCCATTGGGGATCCTTTGCACAACGTGTGGCTGTACACCGCGCCGATACCAACTTGGTGCGAATCCCTGATTCAATAAGTTTTCAAGTGGCTGCTAGCCTTGGCTGTAGATTTGCGACTGCTTTTCGCGGAGTGGTGGCACAAGGAAAAGTGAGTGGGGGACAATGGGTGGCAGTCCATGGTTGTGGAGGAGTGGGACTTTCTGCCATTCTTATTGCGGCAGCCATCGGTGCTACCATTATTGCAATCGATATTCAAGACGATAAATTGGCACTGGCCAAGGCTGCTGGCGCGCACTACCTGGTCAATGCAAAAAACACAAGCGATGTCGCTTCCACCATTCAGGATTTGAGTAGTGGCGGAGCACATGTCTCCGTAGATGCTCTCGGGAGCCAAGTAACTTGTTACAACTCGGTTGCTAGTTTGCGTAAGCGAGGAAAACATATTCAAATTGGATTGCTAGCCGGAACTGAATCCAATCCCCCCGTCCCCATGCATTTGGTCATTGCCAAGGAATTGGAAATTTTAGGAAGCCATGGCATGCAAGCCCATGCCTATCCAGAACTTATGCAGCTTATTTTTGAAGGAAAAATGAATCCAGAAAAATTAATCGGGCGTAGGATTACCTTAGAGGAAGCCGTTGACACCCTGGTACGGATGGATACCTTTGAAGAGAATGGAATGGTACTTATTAACCAATTTTAATTAGCCATGAAAAAAAATAAACAACGTTGGTTTATTCAGTCTGTAACTGGTTTACTACTTACAGGTACAGGCTTATCCATTTGTATCCATGCTGGAACCCTTAAACTGGAAGGTGGAGAATGGTTCTGGACAGGAACCTTGGGTCTGGTAATTTTTCAAGCAGGCCTCAGTTTGGTGATTGATGGGGTAAGGTACCGGTAACTTGCCAGAAAAGACATTCCTCCTCTTTAGTCAAGCCTCCAAATATTCGCCACAATTAGTAGAATATGACCCCCTGTTTCTTTCATTAGTTGCAGATTTTAATTAACTTATATATTGAATTAAACCTTTTGTACCAAATAAGGTCTAAGTAAAAAACCAAAAATCACATGATTAAGAAAATCACCCTTGCCGTAGTAGTCCTTCTAGTGGCTATCCAGTTTGTTCCCATGGAAAAAAATGAATCAGGAGCAACCGATTTTGACATGAGTAATGACTACCAAGTTCCAGACCATGTAGCCACCTTATTGCAGGGAGCTTGCAACGATTGCCACTCCAATTCCACCACTTATCCCTGGTACAGCAGGATTCAGCCAGTTGGATTTTGGCTCAACAACCACACCACCGATGGCAAAAGACATTTGAATTTTTCTGAGTTCACGTCTCTCCCACTTCGCGTTCAAAACCACAAGTTTGAGGAGGTCGTGGAAATGGTTGAAAATGGAGAAATGCCCTTGCATTCTTACACCTACTTTGGCCTTCATCCGGAAGCCGATCTTTCCGTGGAAGATCGACAAGTGCTAGTGGATTGGGCAAAGGAACAAATGGCAATGCTTGCCGCCACCTACCCTGCAGACAGCTTAAAAATGAAGCCTAGACCCGCTCCAGCAGAATAAGAAACTTAAATTGAACTAGACTGGGACCGAATAAATCCCAGTCTAATTTTTTTTATAGTACACCTTCTACCATGAAAATAATTAAAGATTCGGATGTCCGATGGGGAGTAATTGGCGTGGGAAAAGTCTGCGAGCTCAAGTCTGCACCAGCCATGAATACCATCCCACATAGCAAGCTTGTAGCTGTCATGCGAAGAGATGCCGCCAAAGCGGAGGACTATGCCCTTCGCCACAATGTGTCCAAATGGTACAGTAAGGCTACTGACTTGATTCAGGATCCGGAGGTCAATACCATCTACATTGCCACACCACCTCATGTTCACCTGGAACTAACCCAATTGGCAGCGGAAGCAGGGAAACCGGTGTATGTAGAGAAACCAATGGCTCGCACTTTTGCAGAATGTCAACAAATGATTCACGTGTGCGAACAAGCAAAAGTTCCTTTGTTTGTGGCCTACTACAGAAGGAAATTGCCTCATTTCTTAAAAATCAAAGAGCTCCTAGATCAAGGAGAAATTGGCATCCTACGGACAGTTCATATCAACCTCAAGCAAGTCCTAACCCCCAACTTAGTGAGTAGCTCTGCTGAAAACTGGCGCGTGATTCCCGAAATCGCAGGTGGTGGCTATTTTTACGACCTAGCCTCCCACCAACTGGACTTACTGGACTTCTTTTTTGGTAAAATCACCCATGCAACGGGATTTTCTACCAATCAAGCAAAAGCTTATCAAGCAGAAGATTTAGTTGCAGGGAGTTTTGTCTTTGAGAATGGGGTAGTCGGTACAGGCAACTGGTGTTTTACGACCTCTGTTGTCTCGGAAATTGACGAAATAGTAATTGACGGATCCCAAGGACAAATTCGCTTCGCTACCTTTGGGGAAGGAGCCTTTACCCTTTATAGACCCAATCAAAATCCACTTCACTTTCATCTGGAACTTCCCCACCATATTCAACGACCACTAATCCAAAGTATCGTAGAAGAATTACTTGGTAAAGGTAGTTGCCCAAGTACAGGATTGACTGCCGCTCGGACTAATTGGGCTATGGAGGAACTAACCAAAAAAAGAATCACCTAAGTTTTGTTTAATTTCAAATCGAAACTACTTTATTGACAAAAAATGATGCGTTTAAGATTTTTTTTACTGCTTTTTTGCTTTCCATTTCTCTCGTATAGCCAAACAGTTTGCGACCTAGAAAGTAAAAAAAGAATCGAAGGAATAGGTGCTAAATTTCAGGGGTCTGACTATAAATCCCTTCCTACTGGGGATTTGATTACCGCAATTGGAAACCAATTTTTAGGCACACCATATGTAGGAAAAACCTTAGAGTTACCTGGAGAGGAACAACTGGTGATCAACCTCATGGAAGTAGATTGTACCACCTTTGTAGAAGCAGTGCTTGCACTTACCATTACCATAAAGCAAGGTGCTGCTGATTTTCAAAAAGTAGCCGAAACCCTTGAACACATGCGCTACCTCAATGGCAGCAATACCGGCTATGGATCTCGACTACATTATTTTAGCGATTGGATTTTTGAAAATGAAAAAGCAGGAAGATTAATCCATCTCAGTAAGTCCTTAGGAGGTATAAAATCTACCAATACCCCATCTTTCATGTCTGCTAATCCGAATTCCTATTCTCAATTGGCTAACCCTAAAAACCTAGTTTCTATTCAAGAAAGGGAAGTTATTTTGGCCTCCAGAGAAATGTATTTTATTCCCAAAGAAAAAATCCATTTGATTGAAGACCAACTTCAAAACGGAGACATTCTAGCCATTACCACAACGATCAAAAACCTAGATGTGGTCCATGCAGGTTTTGCAGTGAAACAAGGAGAAAGAATTTATTTGATGCATGCAAGCTCGGTTTCAAAAAAAGTAATGATTTCTTCCATTCCATTACAGGAATACCTCATGCAAAACCACTCGCAAACAGGAATTCTTGTCAGTCGATTGCTACCTCCCTCACCCAAAGAATTTGGCAAGATTGGCATCCTATAATTCCTTTTAATTAGATTTAAGCCCTTAATCTGAAAAAATGAGACAAATTTTTCTTACCATTTGTTTGCTCGGTTCACTCACAGCAAACACCCAGACCTTTGATTCTTCTATTCCACTCAAGTACAGGAATATCGGGCCTTTCCGAGGAGGAAGGTCAGTGACTGCATCTGGGGTAGTTCAAGACCCACTAACTTATTACTTCGGCACAACCGGAGGTGGACTTTGGAAAACCAGTGATGCAGGCCAGCATTGGGAAAATATTTCTGACGGTTTTTTCACCACCAGTTCCGTAGGTGCTGTGGCTGTGGCAGAAAGTAATCCCAATATTGTGTACGTAGGTATGGGTGAACATGCACCACGAGGAGTGATGACTAGTTATGGAGACGGGGTCTACAAATCCACAGATGGGGGCAAAACTTGGAAGAAGTTAGGGTTAGAAAAAACGCAACACATTTCGCGCATTCAAATCCACCCAACCGACCCGAATACCGTCTACGTTGCTGCTCAAGGTGCCTTGCATGCCCCCAATGAGGATCGAGGCATCTACAAAACCATAGATGGAGGATTGAATTGGGAAAAAGTGCTTTATGTGGACACATTTACCGGCGCAGTGGAATTATCGATGGACATGAACTATCCCGAGATTCTTTATGCTGCCATGTGGGAACACCAGCGCTTGCCTTGGCAGGTAAAATCAGGAGGTCCTGGTTCGGGGCTGTACAAATCCACCGATGGGGGCAAAACTTGGAAGAAAATTCACAAAGGACTGCCTGAGGAAAAAGGGAAAATGGCCATTTCTGTTTCTAGAGCAAATTCCAACAAGGTATATGCCTTGATTGAAAGCGATACCGAGAAAGATTTGGGAGGCCTTTTTGTATCTCAGGATGCAGGCGAAAGCTGGAGGTTAATCAACAAAAGTAACCGATTGACGCAACGAGCCTGGTACTACATTGAAGTTTTTGCAGATCCAGTCAATGAGCATAAGGTCTACGTACAAAGCGCGCCTTTCTTGGTGTCTATTGATGGAGGAAAAACCTTTGAAGACATCGATGGCGCACATGGAGACTACCACGATCTTTGGATCAACCCCAAGAATCCAAACAACTTAATCCTAGCTGACGATGGAGGTGGTTCGATTTCCTTTAATGGAGGGAAGAGCTGGTCTACCCAGAGCAACATGCCTACTGCACAATTTTACCGGATCAATGTAGATAACCAGTTTCCTTACCGCATCTATGGCGGGCAGCAAGACAATACCTCCGTAGTGATTTCAAGTATAGCCTTGGGCCGAGGAGGAATTACACAAGAGCACTGGAACTACTCTGCTGGGGGGGAATCTGCCTTTTTGGCCTTTGATCCAAATGACCCACGCTACGTACTGGGAGGGAGCTACCAAGGCACTATTGAAGTGTTGGACATGCAGACACAAGGCTCCACCAACATCATGGCTGCCCCAATCCAATACCTGGGCATGGATGCCAAGGACATGAAGTACCGGTTCAACTGGAATGCCCCAATCATCTGGTCTCAGCACGAGCAACATACCTACTACCATGGCGCTCAAGTACTTTTGAAGACACAGGATTGGGGAAAAACTTGGAAGGAAGTATCACCAGACCTTACGCGAAATGAAAAATCCAAACAAGGGAAAGGCGGAATCCCTTACACCAACGAAGCTGTAGGGGCAGAAAATTACGGGACGCTTGCCTATGTCATCGAAAGCCCACACGAGGCTGGGACGATTTGGACAGGAAGTGACGATGGTCTGGTACAAGTCACCCGCGATGGAGGAACTACCTGGAGTAATGTCACTCCGAGGGACTTGAAAGAATGTTTGGTCAATGCGATCGAGGTTTCTCCCCATGACCCTGCCACAGCCTACATCGCTACCACCCGCTACAAGTTCAACGACTACACCCCTGCCCTCTACAAGACCACCGATTACGGAAAAACCTGGACCAATATTTCCAAAGGAATTCCTTATGGCGCCTTTACCCGTGTGGTAAGAGAGGACACAAAGATGAAGAACCTGCTTTATGCAGGCACAGAACAAGGTATGTACCTCTCCAAAGATGGAGGGCTTAATTGGGTGTCTTTCCAACTCAACCTACCCATCACCCCCATTACAGATCTCAAAGTGGTCCATGATGACCTGATCGTAGCTACGGCAGGAAGATCTTTCTGGGTTTTAGACGAACTGAATGCGGTCCGGGAACTCAAGAAAAGTGTAACTCAACCTACCCTGTATACGCCAGAAAAAGCGTTATTGGGCAATTGGTCCTCCTCGATGAATGCAGGGAACTTGGATGGCTTTACTGGAACAAACCCCTTTCAAGGTCAAAACCCTGCTTCCGGAATGGTACTGTACTACCAGTTACCTGAAACATTCGCTGACAGTACCGAATTGATCATGGAAATTCACGATGCCCAAGGAAATTTGGTGCGTAAGTTAAGTTCCAAAGGAAACCCAGACTTTCAATCCTATGCTGGAGGACCCTCCCCAGAACCGACACTTTCTACCCGTAAAGGAATCAATCGATTCGTATGGGACCTTCGCTACCCTACTGTTCCAGGGATACCTACCGCCTACATCGAATCCAGTTACCGGGGTCACAAAGCCATACCAGGTATTTATAACATTAAACTTCGCGCAGGGAATACCATTTTAGAAGCAAAAGGAGAAATTCATGATGTGCCAGGGAGTAAGTTAACTCCTGCAGATTTTCAAGCTTACCATCAATGGATGAGTACCTTGGAAGGCGAAGTTACTCAGATGCATAATTTGGTAAATAAGGCCAAAAAATACCAAGACCAACTCCAAGAACTGATTGATAAATTGGATACGAAAGTAGAATACAAGGACCTGAAGCTATCTGCACAAAATCTAGTGAAAGATTTGGCTGCTTGGGATGAGTCCATGGTGCAGCGCAAATCCACCGCCTATGACGATGTAGAGAACTTCCCCAACAAGTTTACGGCCAACTTTCTATTCCTAATGAATCATGGAGAGAGCAGTATTCCGAGTATCAACGAAGGCACGAAAGCAAGGCATGCCGAATTGCTAGAGGAATGGAAACCACTTGAGGCAGAAGGAAAACGATTGGTAGAGCAGGCAATTCCTGCATTCAATGCCCTAGCCAAAGAAACCGGGGTGGGCGTACTTTTCCTAAAATAACCAAACCCAACAAGAGCAGAAATCGGGAAATTTCTGATTTCTGCTCTTTGAGAAGCCGCTATTCCAAATTTCAATACTTGAACTCCATGCGCAACGAGCTTTTCGTACTTCTACTAGCCCTATTTGCAGCTTGTGCTCAAAAACCAAATCCCGAGAGTGAGGCACTAACCTTGCCCCAAGAAGACTCCATTTTTACCACCCCCCTTGGCAAAACGTATCCCATACCCGTTCCCAATGAAGCAGCGCTAGCAAATTTTGAACAAGCAAAGAAGGTATACGAAACCAATCCTAGAGATATAGAAGGGCTTATTTGGTATGGTCGCCGAACTGCTTATTTGGGGAGATACCAACAGGCAATTGCCATTTATTCGGAAGGTCTCAAAAGCTTCCCCCAGGATGCTCGCTTGTATCGGCATCGAGGACATCGGAACATCAGCATTCGGAATTACGAAGCGGCAATAGCGGATTTGGAAAAAGCTTCCTCCTTGATACAGGGAACGGAAGATCAAATCGAGCCAGATGGCCTACCCAATGCCCAGAATATCCCCTTAAGTTCCCTGCATAGCAATGTTTGGTACCACCTGGGATTAGCCTACTACCTTACTCAGGAATACGAGAAAGCATACACCGCCTACCTCCAATGCAGAGAAAGTGGGGACAATTACGACAACATCGTTTCCAGTACCCACTGGCTTTACCTCATCCAACTCCGTCTGGGTAATCCAGAGAGAGCAGACTCCTTGCTCGCGCCGATTCAAAAAGAAGGAATCGTGATCGAAAATCAAAGCTATGCAGACTTATGTCAGCTGTACAAGGGATGGATCTCTCCCGACACCCTACTTCAGGCAAGCCCAGGAAATCCCTCGAATGATGCAGTCAATTATGGACTTGCCAATTGGTACATTCATCAAGGAGATTCTAGCAAAGGAATCGCGTTGCTTGAGGCACTGGTTGCCGGAAAAGCCTTTACCTCCTTTGGATACTTGGCGGCAGAGGGTGATTTAATGGGTATATTTTCCAAAAAGAACCGCTAGCAAATCAAAAAGTACTGAAAATCTAACACTTAGGTTAAACGCAATTCCATCTTGAGATCGCAACGTCCGTAGGCTCCACATTCGAGTTCGCAGGGCAAAAAACCTAACTTAGTGTACAGCCTAATTGCTGCTTCCAATTTGGTATGTGTGTAAAGTCGAACAGTTTTTGCCCCTTTTTTCCGTGCAATTTCTAAAATATGCTTCCCAAGTAGCTTTCCCGCTCCCTTTCCTTGAAAAGTAGGATCAACTCCCATTTTGATCATTTCCCAAACTCCAACTTCACTAGGGATAAGCGCTACTGTACCAGCAATAGTATCCCCCAATCGAGCAAAAATAATCGATCCCCCTTTTGCGATAATGGTCTCTTCTGGATGTTCCAATTGAGCGAGGTCAAAAGGCTCCAAGGAAAAATACTGCGCGACCCAGGACTTATTGATCGACTCAAAATAAGGTTGCAAGTCAGGGGAAAACGGAATGATTTCAAAGGAATCTTGAGCCATACAGAGAATTTTTTACCAAAAGTACGGCAAATCAAGTAGCTTAGAAATCAAAATAATCCTGTTCTCCATGAAAATTACATTTCTCTTTAGCCTCTTACTCATTATTGGACTTGTATTTCCAACCACTGCGCAAACTCCCGAAGAAAAAATCCAGCAACTAGGATTGCAAGTGCCTGAAATAAGCCAGCCTATTGCCAACTACGTGAAATGGAAACAAGTAGGCAATTTGCTTTACTTAGCCGGGTCGGGACCAAAAATCTACGGGAAGGTGGGGGCAGACTTAAGCACCGAGGAGGGCTATGCTGCAGCTAAAGCTACCGGCTTGGAGATCATTGCCGTACTACAAGCCGCCACGGGTGATCTCGGTCGTATCAAACAGTTTGTCAAGGTATTGGGCATGGTCAATTGCACGCCAGAATACACCGCACAGCCCGCAGTCATTAATGGATTTTCTGATTTAATGGTCACTGTGTTTGGAGAAAAAGGAAAACATGCCCGCTCGGCGGTAGGGGTAGGATCACTCCCTAATAATATGGCTGTAGAGATCGAAGTGATTGTTGAATTGGAAAATAAGTAAGTAAATCGCTTCGGAAGGAGTATCCAAATTCCAAGGCTTTAAAACAGACTTCCTTGAAAAGGATGGCCCTCTAACTCCAGGAGGGCTTTTTTCTTGTCCAAACCTCCAGCATATCCGGTGAGACTTCCATTCGTTCCGATAATTCGATGGCAGGGCAAAATAATCAACAAGGGATTGGCTCCTATAGCTGTACCTACCGCTCGGATTGCTGCAGGATTGCCAAGCTGCTCGGCCAACTTGGCATAGGTAGTGGTTTGCCCGAAGGGGATTTTACCGAGGGCTAACCATACCTTCCGTTGAAAGTCTGTGCCTCCCAAACCAATCGGTAGGTTAAAGATTTTTCGTTGCCCCAAAAAGTACTCCCCTAACTGCTTTTGGGTTTCAAGCAAAAGCGGATCCAAAAGTTCTCCCTCCACGGGCTGTTGGGTAAATTTCAATTCCGAAAGGCAGTCTTCTCGGATGCTGAGCTGGATATTTCCTAAAGGGGTAGCGATGATGGGCATGGAGTACAGGGGCTATTTTTTAGCTTATGCACAATCGGTATTTCCAAACTTCGCGAACTTGTTCAAAGTCTACTTCAAAGGGAGGATAGATTGGATTGGCGGAGCAGAGTAAAATTTGTTGTTGAGGATGTCGCTTGTACCCAATTTTAAAGGTAACTCCATCCTGTTCGGTGACAATAACATAGCGATCTCCATCCTTCAAGCGGGTCCAATCCTCTACGTATTCACAAACAATCCAAGCCCCGTCGGCAATCGGTAGCATGGAGTCTCCGTCGACCTGAAAGACCCGATATTTTTTATTTGAAGGGAGAAAAGGCAAGGAAAATCTCGGCAAGTCGGAAATAAATTCTGGGTCGGCAAATCCTGCTAGATAACTCGCCTTGGCCCGTTGCGAAACTACTTCAATCAATTCTCGCCCCGATGCATCTACCGTGGTGGAAAGAATCCGGAGGTTTCTCCCACGAAGAAAGTGATCCGTTTCCAATAGCTCGCGTAGCTTGTATTCCGTGTAAGAGGACAGGTCCTCACGAACCAATACATCCAAGGATAGCTTGAAGTAATCAGCAAACAAGAGAAGTACCTCCAAGGGAGGAGTAATGTTCCGTTCGTACCCAGCAAGTTTGGATCGAGATACGCCCACTGCCTGAGCGAGTGTCTCCTGGGTAAGAGACTTCTTTTTGCGAAGGAATTTTAAATTGGAATGGACGCTCATTGCCTCAGTTTTGAATGCTAAGAAATACAGTAGAAATAGTCCCCGACAACTTTCGCCTCTAAACGATTCAAAGATAAAAATTTTGTTTAATATATAAACAATAAAATGTTTAAATAATTAACAATATAAATGGGAGAAAAACGAAGCATTGTACACCTAGATCTAGACACCTTTTTTGTATCCGTGGAGCGGCTTTTTGACGACCGCCTCAAAGGCAAGCCTATCCTCATTGGGGGAGCAAGCGACCGAGGTGTTGTCGCTTCCTGCAGCTACGAAGCACGAAAGTTTGGTATCCATTCCGCCATGCCCATGCGCACCGCTAGACAACTCTGCCCGGAAGCGGTTGTCGTACGGGGAGATTTTGAAAAATACAGCCAAAAATCCCAAGAAATCACCGAAATCATCCGAGAAGGAGTTCCCCTATTCGAGAAAGCCTCCATCGATGAATTCTACATCGACCTCACCGGCATGGACCGCTTCTTTGGTTGCTTCAAACTAGCCCATCAACTCCGTCAACGCATCATTCAAGAAAGCGGTCTCAACATCTCCATGGGCCTTTCCCAAAACAAAACCGTCTCCAAAATTGCCACAGGCGAAGCCAAGCCTAACAATGAAAAACAAATTCCGCTCGGAGAGGAAAAAACCTTCCTATCTCCCCTTTCCGTGCGAAAAATTCCCATGATTGGTGAAAAAACGACCCAAACACTCTACAATATGGGGGTAAAAAAAGTGCATACCCTACAGCAAATGCCTGCCCAACTCCTCGAAGCCACCTTTGGAAAAAATGGGAAAATGATCTGGGAAAAAGCAAATGGCATCGACCTCAGCCCAGTGGTCCCTTACACCGAAGCCAAATCCATCTCTTCCGAAAATACCTTTGAAGAGGATACCATCGATACTCGCCTGCTCGAAGCAACCCTCATCGCAATGACCGAGCAGCTCAGCACCAAACTCCGAAAGAAAGGACAGCTCACGGCCTGCATCACCGTGAAAATCCGCTACTCCGACTTTGAAACCCACAGTATACAGCAGCGCATCCCCTATACCGCCGCAGACCACAGCCTACTCCCCATCGTCAAGGAACTCTTTCGTAAGCTCTATACCCGTCGCTTACTCATCCGACTGGTAGGCGTGCGCTTCAGCTACCTGGTCTATGGCAACTACCAAATTCAGCTCTTTGAAGATAGCCAACAGCAAATCAACCTCTACCAAGCCTTGGATAAGTTAAACGTCAAATACGGAGACAAAACCGTCTGCCGAGCAGTAGCCATGGGAGTGGGTAGAAGACGGTTTAACCCCTTCAATGGATTGGAAAATTGAAATTGGGATTCACTCCCATCACCTAGATGGGTAGCCAAAGGCAAAGTTTTCAAAAAACCTACTTAATTTACCTTCCATTCCATCCCCTAGCTCACATGTCTACCTATCTATTTACTACCCCACGCCTAGGATTTCGCCGCTGGCAAGCAAGTGACTTGGATGCCTTTACCGCCATCAACACAGACACAGAGGTCATGCGCTTTTTCCAACGACCCCTCCCCAAAGAAGATACCCGGGCCATGATGGAGCGGATGGAGCGACTTTACGAGGATAAAGGCTTCTGCTATTTTGCAGTGGATGTCTTAGAGAGCCAAGCACTCTTAGGTACTATCGGACTAGGATGGAAAACCTTTGAAGCAGATTTTACCCCTACTGTCGATATCGGCTATCGCATCGGTAAGTCCTGGTGGAACCAAGGCTTTAGTACCGAAGGAGCCACTGCCTGCCTGGACTATGCTCGGCAACTACAAATCCCAAAAGTGGTGGCTATAGCTTCTGTAGGAAACCTAGCCTCTATCCAGGTCATGAAAAAAATAGGGATGCAGTATTGGAAAGATTTTGACCATCCCGAACTACCAGATTCCCCACACATCCAACGCTGTAGCTTGTACCAAATCTCCCTCTGACTTTTCCTCAAAACTCAAACAGCCTAGCAAATGTCCTATTTTAGCGATCAACATTTTCAACACCTCAATCCCTCAGATGTCCTCACAGGAGAATACGATGCCTGTTCCTTTTCCAATTGCAACTTTGCTACTGCCTCTTTTCAACAAGCAAGTTTTGAAAATTGCCTTTTTGAAGATTGCGATCTAAGTAACATCAAAGTAGTCAAGGTGAATTTTCAGAATGTTCGATTCGTGCGCTGTAAAATGCTAGGAATTGCTTTTGCTGCTGCAAATCCCTTCCTCCTGGAACTTCATTTGGAGCACTGTGTCCTGGATTACTGCAATTTTTACAAACTTCCTCTCAAAAAATCTAGGTTTCTTTATTCTCGAATCCGAGAGGTAGACTTCTCTCAAGCCAACCTAAGTGAAGCAAGTTTCCAGGGATCTGATCTCCTCGGAGCAGTCTTTGATCAGACTAACCTTGAAAAAGCTGACTTTCGGGAAGCACTTCACTACCGTATTGCTCCCGAACTCAATGCAATAAAAGATGCGCGATTTGACCTTGCCGGTTTACCTGGCTTACTCGAAAGCTATGGAATTAAGGTAGATTAAAGTAAAAATAGCTTACTTTTTAAAATAACTGTCTCTTATGGCCTTGAATTCAGAACCTTCCTTCCACCCTGGCCAGCGAGCCGAATTGGCGAGGTTACGACCTACTTGATACAACAACTGCACATCATCCACGGCACCGTCCAAGTTCCATCGATTTGGATCATAGGAATCGGCTGGTTTATGGTAATACGCTGCTGTGTACTCGTCCTGTAGCTGCTTTCCATACTCCTTTCCTTTCTCCACATGGTCTATCCCTGTTCCAAAATACAAGGCTGGAATCCCTATCTTGGCAAAGTTAAAATGGTCAGATCTAAAGTAGTATCCCGCCACAGGATTGGGTTCAGGGGCTGCATAACGCCCTAGTTTTTTGAGTTCCTCATCCAATAAATCCTCCATTTCGGATTGCCCTACGCCTATGACAGATACATCTTTCATCTTCCCATACGGATTAATCCCATCCATATTGATATTTGCTACGGTCTTTTCCTTGAGATAAATCGGCTGCTGCGCATAATAGGCCGAACCCCATAATCCTTGTTCCTCTGCAGTGACCGACAAAAATACAACTGTACGATCCGGCTGCGCATCTGTCTTAAACGCTTTTGCCAAGGCCAACAGAGCTGCTGTCCCTGAAGCATTGTCTAGGGCTCCATTGTAAATACTATCGCCGGTTTCATCCGCCTTCCCTATACCTAGGTGATCCCAGTGAGCCGTATAAATAATGACTTCCTCCGGCGCTTTTTTTCCTGTTATTTTGGCAACCACATTTTTGGACACATTGTAAGTAGCCTCCACAGCAATACTTGTATTGAGAATCATCTCAGTTGAGAACCCTTGAAAATCTGCCTTTCTTGCCTTTTGAAGAACTTCAGAGTCATTTTTACCCAATTTCTCAAACAATTGCTTGGCAAATGGCAAAGTAATCCATCCTTCGAATCCCAATTTGTAGGCTTCTTGACCTCTGTCATCCAGGTACAATTTGGAGGCATTCCAACTGTTTTGAATTACATTAAATCCATAACCTGCGGGGATGGTATTGTGCACTATCAAACAACCTAATGCTCCTTGGCGTGCAGCCTCCTCATATTTGTAAGTCCATCGACCATAGTAAGTCATCGTATTTCCCTTAAAAAAAGTCGGATTATCTGAGCCAAAACCAGGATCGTTGATGAGCACCACTACTATTTTTCCTTTTACATCCAGGTTTTTATAATCGTTCCATCCGTATTCAGGAGCAACAATTCCAAAGCCTGCAAAGACCACTTCAGCATCCTGAATACGAACCAGCGAATCCGTACGCTGAGTCCATAGCACAAAATCATTCAAGCCTTCCCCTTGAACAACTCCTTGGGGACCTTTAAACGCCATTATCTGTTGGGGGCGACTGACGATGGAAACCATCGGTACCTCTTGAAAATAGGAATCTCCATTGCCAGGCTCAAGCTCCATTTCCTTGAATTTACTTTCCAAAAACAGCGTGGTCATCTCCTCTCCCGCTGTAAATGGCATCCTCCCCAAAAATTCGTCTGAGGAAAGTTGAATCAAATTGGGTTCTAAATCTGTAACCTGGAATTGGTAAAACTTAGATTTATCACCACAGCCAACCAATAAAATAGCAAGCAGCACACAGGAAAGTAGATTTTTCATAGACAAATCAAGAATTTGTAGGAAATAATTCTCTAAGGTAAAACATTTACCGCTTGATTATCGGATCAGTAGATCCAATTTCTGTACTTCCTATTGCTTTGCCTGAATTTTGGCGTAACTTTGTGCCCGGCGGCACGACCAGCTCCTGCTAAATCCCCCAGGTCCGGAAGGAAGCAAGGGTAGGCGGTCGTAGCGGTGCGATGCCGCCTCTTTTTTTTGTGTAGCTTAAATTCCACTCCGAAAATCGCTACCTTATCCTAAATTATCTTCTAACTTTGTCCACAGACTTCGGCCAGTTTTTCTGGCAGGACTAACTGTTTTTACTACCTATAAACCCCATTGTTATGAAATTCTTTATTGATACCGCCAATCTTGCAGAAATCCGTGAGGCACACGATTTAGGAGTATTGGATGGTGTAACCACCAATCCTTCCTTAATGGCTAAGGAAGGAATCACAGGAGAGGCGAACATTATTGCTCACTACAAAGCGATCTGTGACATTGTTGAAGATAAAGTAAGTGCAGAAGTGATTGCAACAGACTACGAAGGTATGATCCGAGAAGGCAAAGAACTAGCCAAGTTAGATGATAAAATCGTAGTAAAAATTCCCATGATTCGGGAGGGTGTAAAAGCCATTCGTTACTTTCATAGTGAAGGAATTCGTACAAATTGTACCCTTATTTTTTCTTCTGGACAAGCCTTACTGGCAGCAAAAGCTGGAGCGACTTACGTTTCTCCATTTATTGGCAGACTAGATGATATTTCCTTTGACGGATTAGACTTAATTGGCCAGATCGTTCACATTTATCAAAATTTTGGTTACGAAACCGAAGTACTCGCTGCATCGGTTCGTCATAGCATGCACTTGATCAAATGTGCTGAACTTGGAGCAGATGTGGTGACTTGCCCACTTAAAGTAATTACCGGTTTGTTGAAGCATCCATTGACAGATTCTGGCCTTGCACAGTTTCTTGCTGATCATGCCAAAGCAGCAGGAAAATAAAAAAGGCTTTTTTCTCATCCCCTAATCCAAAAAAATGTACATCATCAAGGTCAAAGGAAAAGCAAAAATCCCCGATTACATCCAAATTCGGGATGAGAATTTTGTGTTAGTTGCTTATTTCCGAGCAGATCGACCAATGAAAAATGTAGAAAAATTTGGATTAGAAGGGAAAGAGGAACAGTTAGAACAGCTCATTCAAGCACTTCCCTTTGGAAAACTTCAAAAACTAGACCTTTAAATCCATGGACTTCAGTACTCACCCTGTGTTGTCCATGACACAGGCCACCATCTTTCAAGGAGAGAATCCAGTATTAGCTGAGGTGAATTTTGCTATTGAACAGCATGAATTTGTTTTTTTAATCGGAAGAACTGGGGGTGGAAAAAGTTCATTATTAAAAACCTTGTATGCAGATCTCCCTCTCAAATCAGGGATGGCAGAAATAGTGGGATACTCCCTTTTTCAAATCAAAGCAAAAGATGTTCCTTATTTACGTCGGAAAATTGGGATTATCTTCCAAGACTTTCAGCTATTTACCGACCGTACTGTCCAAGACAACCTTTCTTTTGTCCTCAAGGCAACAGGATGGAAAGACCCGGTGTTGATCAAAGAGCGAATAGCCGATGTATTGTTGCAAGTAGACTTACTTGACGCACTAACCAAAATGCCCCATCAACTTTCAGGGGGAGAACAACAACGGGTGGTGATTGCTAGAGCGCTACTGAATAACCCTTCGATACTTCTTGCAGATGAGCCAACAGGAAATCTAGATCCCGATGTAGCAGATGGTATTTTCAAATTATTTCAAGACATCAATAAAAAAGGGACTGCAATCTTGATGGCCACGCACAATCATGAATTGCTCCGAAAATATCCTTATCGAGTACTAAAATGCGAAAAAGGGAAACTCTTAGACAGTACCGTAAATGAAGTTTCTTTCGGATCTTCTTTTTAAATTTCATGGGAAGTCCCAACACTTGACTTCAATTTCCCGTTTAGTACTCCACTAATCTTTGGATTTATGAAATCTCCCATTTCAAAAAAAATTTTGCTTTGGAGCCTACTTCTATTTACCCTAGTTGGTTGCAAAGAAGAGGAAGAAACGCTCCCAAAAATTGAAGAAAATCCAAACGTCACTATAAACAAATGGATTTATAAGGTGATGAAGGAGGTTTACCTTTGGCTTCCGGAGATGCGGACACCTACTTCTGAAAGTGCTGATCCTGGCGATTATTTTGAATCTCTTCTCAATAGACCTACAGATCGATTTTCTGCGATTTACCCCGACTACAAAGAATTGATCAACTCCCTTAGTGGAATTAGTTTGGAGGCGGGATACGAGTTTACCCTTTACCGGGAAAGCAACTCCAATACCAACGTGGTTGCTGAAGTCACCTACATCAAAAAAAATAGCCCTGCCGCAAATAGTGGAATGATGAGAGGGGATTACATCACCAAAATCAACGGCACCCAACTAAACCTGGACAACTACAAAGTGCAATTGGGATTAATTGATAAGCCACATTCCTTGATCACCTTACGCTACAATCCAGCAAGTGACTCATTTGACCCTCGCCCAGAACTCTCCTTAATCCCCATTGAGCTAGCAGAAAATCCCAATTTCTTAGACTCCGTATATACAATTAATGGAGAAAAAATTGGATACGTTGTGTATCACTTTTTTGCACCTGGTTCTGGAAATAACAGTACGATATACGACCAAGAAATGGACGCGATCTTTGCTGGATTCAAAACAGAAGGAATTCAACATTTGATACTTGATTTCAGGTACAATGGTGGAGGGTATGTATCTTCAGCAGTCAATCTTGCTAGCCTCGTTGGGCCAGGAGTAAGTAATTCAGATATTTTTTCGAAAACCAAATACAATTCCTTTTTGATGCAGTTTGATAACCTTAAAAACGTCCAAACTCCATTTAAAGCAAAAATCGAGAATTTAGGAAAGGTCCTGAAAAACAATCGAGTCTACATACTCACGACCTCGCGGACTGCTTCAGCATCTGAATTAATCATCAATGGACTGCGTCCATACATGGATGTGTTTTTGATTGGGGATAAAACCACTGGGAAAAATGTAGGTTCTGTTCCCTTCGAGGATGAAGAAAATCCAGAAAATCCATATGGAATTCTTCCTATCATCTCTAGGAGTTTCAATAGTTTGGACCAATCGGACTACACTACAGGGTTTATTCCAAACATTGAAGTAAAGGAAAGCGTGGAGCGGCTTCAACCATTGGGTGATGTCCAAGAATTGTTATTGCGCAAAGCGATTGAACAAATAACTGGTATCCCTCCAGGAAATAAATTACAACAATTGAATCGCCAGGAAATTGGTAGTTCACTCGACGCAAAATTGAGATCCGGAATCCTTATTGAATCAGTTCCCAGTCAATAACCGACACAAAAAGTCAATCGACCAAGAATCTAGTTTAAATTTTGAAGGAATTGCGCTGATGGAAAATGAAAAAAAAGCCAACGCAGTCCTGCGTTGGCTTTTTTGAATTGCCTACCTTTTAGTTAGTTTTCAATAGATTTTCCTTCGCCTGATTGAAAGTAGGCTCGAGTGTTAGCGCCTCATTGAACGCGGCCTTGGCTTCTACTTTCGAATTTTGATCCAAAAATACCAACCCTTTCAAATTTAAGGCTGCCGCCTTCATGTCCACCTGCTGTGTTTCGGACTCTGTAATAGCAAAACCAATTTTTTCATCCGGTTTTGCAACTTTCATCAACATAGTCAATGAATTCATAGCCTCTGCATACCGCTTCATGGAATATTGCAGATAGGCTGATTTATACAAGCTAAAGTTATCCCCAGTCAACAAGTGTAAACTCTCGTAATAGGGTAATGCGCGATCAAAAGCACCCAATTGTTCCAAAGCATAGGAGGCTATCTCTAAAGCTCCAATATTTTTATCATTTAATTTCAAAATATCCATGGCAACTAACGCTGAAGAAGCATATTGTGCAGATTCAAAATACAGACTACCTAAAGCTTCCATGAAGCGAAGATCCTCTGGGTTTCGAACAATCAAGCTGTAGAGTTTATCCTTGGCAACTTCCAAATCATTGTAGCGAAGCGCTGCCTGGTAGGCCATCTGGTCCACCATATTAAGCGCACTTTTTACTTTAGGATCAAACTTTGGAATGGAATCGGTAGCAGTTTGTGCCAGTCCAGCACCTAGGCTTAGTAGGAATACAGTAGCGAAAGCGAAAATTTTTAACATAATTAGTTGAATAGTTAAGGTTTTTAAATGGGGTAAAGTCCTTTTTCTCGAGCAATTTCAAACATCAATGCGCGTGCCTCATCTTGATTATTCTTAATTCGGCCCTCCAATATAGCTTCTTTGATTTCTTCTTTTAGTTCTCCAATAATTTTTGAGGGAGAAATTCCGAAGGTTTCCATAATTTCCTCGCCACTAATTGGAGGTTGAAAATTACGGACCTGATCTTTTTCTTCTACCTGCTTTAGCTTCAGCTCCACTCGATCAAAGTTGTCCAAGTATTTCTGAACCTTCTTATTATTTTTGGAAGTAATGTCTGCACGGCACAAGGCCATCAAGTCATCGATGTCATCCCCGGCATCAAAAAGCAATCTCCGTAATGCAGAGTCCGTTACCTCATCTTTTACCAATGCAATCGGCCGAAGGTGTAAACGAACCAACTTTTGTACATATTTCATCCGCTCATCCATTGGCAGTTTTAAGCGCTTAAAAATAGTGGGCGTCATCCGTGCTCCCTTGTCCTCGTGTCCATGAAAAGTCCAGCCTACCTTCGGATGGAAACGCTTAGTCGCTGGCTTTGCAATGTCATGAAGAATAGCTGCCCATCGTAACCAAAGGTAGTCTGTAGCCTGGCAAAGATTGTCCAGCACTTGAAGGGTGTGGTAAAAGTTATCTTTATGTGATTTATCATCCACAGAATCTACCCCTTGAAGTTCCACCATCTCAGGAAAAAACTCATGCAAGAGTTTGGAGGCATAAAGCAATTTAAACCCATAAGATGGCTTAGCTGTCAAAATTATTTTATTAAGCTCATCAATAATTCGCTCGGCAGATATGATTTGAAGTCGATGTGCATGGGTGGTTAATGCAAAAAAAGTCTCTGACTCAATATCAAAATCCAATTGTGCTGCAAAACGCACTCCACGCATCATGCGTAGCGGATCATCCGAAAAGGTAATTCCAGGCTCAAGAGGGGTTTTGATTCGCTTGGCTTTGATATCTTTTAGCCCATCAAAGGGATCCATCAATTCCCCAAAGTTTTCTGGATTAAGAGAAATCGCCATCGCGTTGATTGTGAAATCTCTACGCTCCAAATCTTCTTGAAGTGTACCATCTTCGACTACTGGTTTACGGGAATCTTGGCGGTAGGATTCCTTCCTTGCACCGACAAATTCTAGCTCCCAGTCATCCAGCTTGAGCATGGCAGTTCCGAAATTTTTGAATACTGTTAGGGGTACATGAAATTCAAAGGTCTTTGCTACCTCCTGAGCTAGGTCAATCCCAGATCCCACACAGGTAAAGTCAATATCTTTGCTAGTTCGATCCAAAATCAAGTCCCTTACAAAGCCCCCTACCACATAGGTTTCAATACCTGCTTTTGCCGCTACCTGAGCAACACGAGTAAAAATAGGATAGCCAGCTAACGTTTCTTTCAAATTCATCCTTTCCTAATTTTCACTTCACCCTCAGGGCCCAGAAATAATTCCTTTTTCCCAGGATGAAAAAGAGGGAAATGAAGGTTAGTCTGTATCTCAGCTTCCAACTCTTTCTCTTCTGTAAATAAAACGGGATGTGCGATTTGATACAAAAGTTTATTCCAATTAGGCTCACGGATTAAAGAGAACCGAACCATCCCCCTGTTCACTGCACCCAAAGGTAAAAGTGGGTTTACAGGGCTTTGATAAATGGTTGGTTTGGAGGCAAACTCGACAATATCCAAGGAAACCTCCGAAAACGGAACTGCTATAGTTCGAATTTGAAACAAATCGAATAAGAGATAGACTCCATTTTCAAAAACTGATTCCTCGGCAGCTGAACCTAAATGCAAGCAAAAAGTTTTTCCACTCCCCTCTTTGAGGCACACTTTACCATTTTCTTTGACTAGTGAAAGGAGCGCGGTATAATCTAACATGCTGTAAAAATAAGGAGTTTATCTGGCTAGTAAAGCATTTTTCAGGACCTAATCCGGAGGATATCTTGAAGAAATAAGACTTCATTTTAAACTGGTCCCACCTGGGAAACAAAAAAGACGGCCTTGAAACCGTCTTTTTTGTTGAGATTGGAATGCAAATTCCAATTATCCGCGCAACCAATTGATGAAGGTTTGGTAACCCACGCCAACTTCACGAGCAAAAGCTGCTTTTTTCTTTCCAGTTACTTCAACTTTTTTCCACTCTTCTAAAATCTTTGATTTTTCAACATCTGAAAAAGATCTTCTTTTTCCTTCAGACTTATTTACTGCTGTCCCATTCAAAGAGGCAATTAACTCATTTAAATCAGCAAGGAATTTACTGTCTGTTAAAAATAACCCTGCGGACTCTAACTTTTTAATCACTCCTGCCTTTGGGTTTACAGGCGTTACAGCGATCCCTCTTGAAGCTGCTTCATGAAGATCAATCTTTTTCCCTTCGGCAGTTACGTACACAAATCCATCGGACTTTTTCAAATCTACGATAGACTCTTTAATTAGTTCTCTCATGTTTTTTTTGTTTGTTTTTGACTTTAAAAATGGCATGCAATATATTGTATATTAAAAATAATTCCAAAATTTTTTAACGAATTTTTAACATAAAATAAGAAAGTCTAGCACTTATTTTATTCATTTTAAATTAAACATATAAATACCTATTAATTCTCAAGGGTTTCCGGGAGCATTTGAAATAGAAGATGCCATTTTTCCTCTACACAAAATAACATCCATTTAAAGTTTAAAAAGTGAGGGTCAGGGCTAAAAAAAAGGAAAAATATCAAAAATACGTCGAATACAATTTATTAGGCCTTATTCTTTATATAATACAAAGAACGTATTTTAATAAAACCTTAATCTGATTAAAGTAATATGTTTAAAGATTTCAATAAAGCACATTCGTTAGAATGATCGAGTCCGAGTAATTCAAAAAAATTAAGCAAAATAACAGAAACCCATATTTTAAAAGACCAATGTAAAAATAGTAGCACCAACTAGTAGAATTCCAATCAAAATCAATTGTCTGTAAATCACTTTTTTATACAATTTACAAATTAAAAAAACACAATAATGTTTATGAATTTAACAAGTTGTGTTTAGCTAATTTTTTCTTGTGGTTAAAGAAATAGGTATTCAGGAAACAAGATGAGCGATGGGATGTGGACAGACTGCTGTCCCTCGGCGGTTAGCAAATATCCCCGCAACATTCCTAATGCTACTAGGATGAACTCTAATATTCAAGTAATCTTTCCAATAAAAAACTTTCATTGGAACATTTGACCAAC
>Ga0181560_10000713_pt1 | contig 30598 bp, 19 predicted proteins | sample 011ome_20_FD_133751 | JGI IMG/M metagenome (GOLD analysis project Ga0181560, IMG submission 133751) | Coastal salt marsh microbial communities from the Groves Creek Marsh, Skidaway Island, Georgia - 011509CT metaG (megahit assembly) | ecosystem: Environmental > Aquatic > Marine > Intertidal... | reverse complement strand
GCTATCTATCGTCCGTCCGCTCACTTCCTCTGCTTCTTCCCCTCCCGCTCCTCCTTCGCGACATCGCGTTGTTTCCTCCGCGCGGCGATCTTCGCAAAGTTCGGCGCGCGCACGGTCGGCATCAGCACCTCGTCGTCGGAGTCCTCCGCGTCGTCGTCGGAGTCGTCGGCGTCCTCGTCGGCGTCCTCGGAGCCGTCGTCGTCGCTCGCGTCCTCTTCCGAAGACGACGTCTCGTCCCCGTCCTCGTCGTCCTCACTGTCGTCGTCCTCGTCCGTGTCGATGACGTGCGCCGGGGGCACCCAGCACCCCTGCTCCTCGGAGAACCCGCCGTTCACGCGGAGACGCTCCTTCGCCGCCGCCGTCGGGTCGAGCGCTTCTCTCCCGCCGCCGCCGCCGCCGCCGCCGCCGCCGCCGCCGCCCGAGGCCGCGGCCGCGGCCGCCTTCTCCTCCCGTCGCTTCTTCTTCGCGAGCTGTTTCGCCTCGGCCGCGGCCTCTAACGCCGCGGCCTGCGCTTTCTTCTTCCGCTTCTCCGCCGCGGCGCGCTCCTTCGCCTCTCGCTCTCGCTCCGCGGCGACCTCCTCGGGCGGACGCTCGGTCAAAAGTTTCGCCCCGGAATCGCCGCTCGTGAGCATCTCCACGCCCTTCTCGAACCGCTTCCCCGCGCTGTGCATCACGACCGCGGCCTCTTTCGCCTGGACGTACCGCCCCGTGATCCTGCAGAACAGCTTCCCGGGGGCGTACTTCGCGGGAACGATGTGCGGCGCGAACTGCTTCAGGGAATCGAGATCGCGTCTCCGCGCGAGCGCGGCGGCGAACTTCTTCCCGCGGACGTACGGCGCGATCGCTTCCTGACGCGCGGCCATGACGTGCCCGGTGAGCGTGCACTTCACCCGGCCATCGCCCTCGCGCGCGAGCGCGGGGAACTCGCGCAGGAGCGCGTCGACGCCGTCGTCCGCCGACATCTCGGAATGACTCGGTTGGTCTCGATCGCGCCGACTTTTTTTGACTCACAAAGATGAAGTCGAGGCGACGTCGGGCACATTCCTCGCCGCGCCGCCGCCATGGAGTCGTGGGATTCGAGCACGCTATCGACGGTCAAGAAGATCCCGCTGCTGACGCACAAGGCGGGCCCCCGGGACGGCGACGCGTGGGTCGCGCGCCTCAAGGAGGAGTACACCGCGCTCATCGGGTACGTGCAGTCGAACAAGGCGAACGACAACGACTGGTTCACCGTGAGCAGCAACAAGGAAGGGACGAAGTGGAGCGGGAAGTGCTGGTACGTCCACGAGCTCGTGAGGTACGAGTTCGCCCTGCAGTTCGAGGTCCCGGTGACGTACCCGGCGACGCCGTTCGAGATCGAGCTCCCGGAGCTGGACGGGAAGACCGCGAAGATGTACAGGGGCGGGAAGGTGTGCCTGACGATTCACTTCAAGCCGCTGTGGGCGAAGAACGCGCCGCACTTTGGGATCGCGCACGCGCTGTGCTTAGGGTTAGCGCCGTGGCTCGCCGCGGAGGTGCCGGCGCTCGTCGAGCGCGGCGTCATCGAGGAGTTCGCGAAGTGATGCGTCGGACCCGCGACCGAACGAAACCAAACGATCTTTCCTCGCGTCGACCGACGACAGTTTTCAAAACGCTCGTCGTCGTCGACCTCGCTCGCCCTCTTCACTCGAACGACGATCAACTCTCCCCCGCGCTCGCTTCCCCGTCGTCGTTCCCCTTCCCCTCGTTCGCTCTCTCCTCCTTCTCTTTCGCCGCGGCCGCCGCCTTCTCCTCCGCGTACGCGCCGATCCTCTCCGCGGCGGCGTCGAAGTCGATCGCCGCCTGTTGCGTCAGAGGGTCCGCGAACATGTCCTCCGCGACTTTGGCGCTTATCGTGAACGTGTCGCACCCCTCCGCGGCGAGCTTCGCGATGTCCGCGACGTTCCTCACGCTCGCGACTAAGATCCTCATGTCCGAATCTAACTTATCCGCGGTCTTTTGCATCTCCACGATCGTCCCGAACCCGTCCCGCCCGGCGTCGTTCATTCGCCCTAAATACGGCGCGACGTAATTCGCCCCCACGGCGGCGGCGAGAACAGCCTGATGCGACGCGTACGCGGCCGTGAGCGTGACTCGGATGCCGTCCGCGACGAGCGCGTTCGCGGCTTTGATCCCGTCGAACGTCGCGGGCACCTTCACGACGATGACGTCCGGGTCGTACTTCGCCAACGCGATGCCGTTTTTCCACATCTCATCCGAGGACTCCCCCCAGGTCTGGACTTGGAACTCCTGGACCGCGTCGTACTCCAGCGCTTGTCTCGCGAGTTCCGTGAGCGCGGCGACGTTGCACTCGCGGCCGTCGCGCTCGAGGATGATCGGGTTCGTCGTCACCCCCGCGAAGATCCCGGACGGGAGCCACTTCGCCCACTCCTCCTCGGACGCGCTGTCTAGGAACAAGCACAGGTTGCCGCTGTAGTCGACGTCCGCGTCGTCGTACACGTCCATCTCTTCGCCGCCGATGTGCGACGCGCGGAGGACGTGCGAGGGAGGTCGCGCGGCGCGAACGCGCGGGCGCGCGACCGCGCGCGCGCGCGACGCCGGCGCGTTCGCGGAGGAGAGACGGACGCGTTGGGCGGTGACGCATCGCGCCGTCATCGCCGTCGCCGCCATCTGTCACGCGTTCGGACCGCGCGTCGAGGGCGTGGCGAATGCGCGTTCGCGCGTGCCTCCGCGTGCGGTGGTTCTCGACGCGAGGCGTGACGCGACGGTCGCTCCGACGACGATGTGTCGCTCGATCTCGTGGAACGCGCGCGCGGGAGTGCGTCCGCGGAGGTATAAGTAGTAGGACGACGCGTTTTGCGATCGACTCGGAAGCTCCAAAACGCGCTCTGCTGCGACCGACGGAAAATCGCCCTGTTCGCGCGGCCCCTCGCACTCCCCCACCGCGCACGCGGGCGTCGGAGCCGCGCGGACGAGACCCGCGACGGGCGCTCCTCCGAACGACCGAACGCTCCGCGCGGGGTTCGACGCGCGCCGATCGTTCCTCGCCCGCGCGGCGTGCGTCGATCGCGCGAGGCTCGACGAGATTTGATTGATTTAGGGTTGGCGAGCGCGCGCGACGACGATGGCGTACAAACAGACCGGCGGGATCGCGCGCATCAAGAACGTCGTCACCGACGGTCTTCGGTACCGGCTCGCGGACGCGCGAGGGGAGGTCTTAGGGCGCTTCGCCGCGTGCGTGTCGCGCGTCCTGCAGGGGAAGGACAAGCCGACGTACGAGCCGCACCGCGCGGAAGGGGACGTCGTCGTCGTCACGAACGCGAAAGACGTCGTCCTCACGGGACGCAAGCTGGAGGATAAGAAGTACTACCGGCACACCGGGTACGTCGGGAACTTAGTCACGAGGACGGCGAAGGAGATGATGGAGCGAGAGCCGACGTTTTTGATACGCAAGGCCGTGGAGCGGATGCTGCCGAAGAACAAGCTTCGCAAAGACATGATGAGAAAATTGCGCGTGTTCCCGGGGGAGACGCACGCGTTCGACGACGTCCCGCTCGTGCCGCTGAAGATGCCGCCGAGGGTGATCAGAGCGCGGAAGGTCCCGCGGCACACGATGCCGGAGGGGTTCACCCCGTTGAACCCGGTCGCGTTCGCGAAGAACGTCGCGTTGGCGACGAAGAGCAACGACGCGCTCGCGGCGCTCGAGGCGAAAAAAGCCGCGGCGGCGGAGTGGAGACGGGATCCCGCGATGACGAACCCGCCCCCCGCGCACGAGACGGAGCACTCGAGAGCGGGGCGATGATAAATTAGCGAATAGACATAACGATGAAGTCGATTGAAACGAAAGTAATCTAAACAGCGAAAGCATCGTTGCGTTCCGCGCTGCCGATTCGGCGGTTTGTGCATATGGTTCGAGGACTGGCCGCGAACCCTCCCTCTTCTCCTGCTCCGACTTTCGGGCTGGTCAACCGTAGTATTTGTTCGAGTACACGTCCGAATCGCGGCAGTAGTCGTTGTAGTACTGCAGCCGAGAGATCAGCACGAGCGCGCCGACCCACAACATGAAATACCCCATCGATATCAACATGAACCCGACCCAAAGGTTGTACGACGCCGCCGCCATGTTGTCGCACGGCCCGCCCATCGCCCTGAGCGCGTCGTCGACGAAACCGCACGTGAGCATGTTCTCCAAAATTGGTTGGATGTCCTCGACGCCGGTCGCGGCGGACGCGCTCGCTTTGTACGTCGTCCATATGTCCGACGGAATTTGCCTGTATGCGTAACAGATCCCTAGGCCGTGAATCGGGTCTGAGGTGGAGGAGAAATCGCACTTGATGCTCGCGGCGTCCGTGGAGAACGTGGACAAGCCCATGGTGTACATCGCCGTTGGGTACCCCGCGGTGCAGTCCGCCTCGGGGTACGCGTACACGACCCCGTCGGCGTCCGCGGTGAGCTTCGTCAGCAAATTCTTCGTGTACGCGTCGCAGACGAACTTGGTGTAGTCTTGAGCGTAAAACGGCGTCGTCCCCGTGCACAACGTCGCCATGCTGATCTTCGCGTACGGTAAGCAGACGTACTTCACGTACTCGTTCGTGCTCGCGTACGTGTCTATTATTTCGTTGATGTAGTTCGCCCCGGTGACGACCTGCTCTCGCGCGGCGTTCGACGCTTCGACCGCGTCCGCAGCCGCCATGCACGGGATGAAATCCGAGAGGTCGGAGTTCGTCCGGTCTATGAGGTACTGCTCGAACGCCCAGCACACGTCGTCCACGAGCGTCGCGACGATGGCCATGAGGCCGAAGATGATCCACGACAATATCAGCATGAGGGAGATGAAGATCGTGAAGAAGATCATGAGGCGGAACAACCCGAAGAAACCGAGCGCCCACATCGTGATGGACAGACCAAAGATCGCGCCCGCGATGATCGTGATGTACAGCCCCGCCGGTTCCAACGACTTGTCGATGAGGTCTTGCATATTTTGCGCTTCTTTCTCTACAGCCTGCGCGGCGGTGACTAAACCGCTCGTCGCGCTACTGACGGAGACGGAGCTCATGGATGCGTCCGCGGACGCGGTGTTCATCGTCGTCTGGATCGTTTTCGCGTCGGTGACGAGAGCCGTCGTTTGTTTGACGAGCGCCGCCGTCAAAGCCGAGGTGTTGTCGATGAGAACCGGGCCCTCCGCGAAGACGAGGAAGGACCCGCAGGCGATGACGATCACGAACATGAACATCGCGATCCGGTTGATCTTCACGTCTCGCTTCGTGAATTTACGCGGCTTGTACGCCTTGTTGCAGCACTTGCAGCACGTCGCGCCGAACAGTCTGGACAAGATGTACACGACGAGCATGAGGATCATGATGACGATCAGAACCAACCCCATGGCGATCCCGGGAATGCCTTGCCCGATGAGGGACATCATGTAATCGTCGTCGGTGATGTCGAAACCGCCATCGTACGTGTCGCCGCCGATCGGGTTGATCCTCGGAAGCCCCGTCGCCGCGGGACCGAGCTTCTCGGCGGTCCCGGTCGCGGTCGAGGTGTACGTCGAAGTCGTCGGCTCCGTCGGTTGAGCCGCCGTCGTGATCGGCGAGGTCGCTTTCACTTGCGTCGCGGTGCCCCAGTCTGATGGGTACGCGGACGTCGTCCACGCGGTGCCGTACGTCCCGTCGCGGAACTCGAGGTTTTGCGATTGGATCGCCATTACCTTGTTCCGCAGCATGTCCAGCTGCGCTTGCGTGAACGTCGACGATCCACTCGGGGGCGAGATGGTCACCGTCACGAACGTCTCGTAATTCGAGGTGGTGGATAAGCCCTTCGTGGTCAAATCTAACGATATCATCGCGGTCGTCACCGTGAGCGTGCCGGTCTGCGTGAACGCGGTCGCCAGGTCCGTCTTAAGCGTGTTCGCGTAGTACGTGCTCGTGGGAGCGAAGTTCTCGAAGACCATGTCGATCACGAGCTCGGTGTACGTCGTCAAAGAATCGGACGATAGAATCGGCGGCGCCGGCGGCGCGTGCTGCCACGGCGGTTGGTTCGTCACCACGAGCGTCTTGATGTTTGCCGGCGTCGTCTGGAAGGAGTTTGTCGGCGTCGTGGCGCAGGTCGTGAACCCGTCGGCTGCACCGTTCGTGTAATGAACATCCGTAGCGGTTGTGCAACCCGTGGCCGCGGCCTTGCACGCTTTCGCTTGCACGTACAACGCATCCCACCACGCGGTGTTGTAGTTGTAAATAGTCGACGTACACGCGCAAGCGCCCTCGAAAAAGGGCTTGACGGCCACCCAAGCGGGGCCGGTGGGGTTATACACTGATACCGTACCCGCCGTAGGGCACAGCGCCTCGCAGCACGCTGTGGACGGGCTGCCCGCGGCGTCGTCCACGCACGCGAACAACGGCGCGGCGGTTTGCTGATCGCACCAAGGCTGACTGGCTGTTCGTGCGCGAGAGTTGGAGAGAAGAGTGGAAGAAGGCTTCAGAAGAGACGACGAGGGGACGGGGTTGAAGGTTCGCGAGAGATCTCTCTCTCTCAGCGACGACGAGCGCGCGTCCCGGCGGCGTGAACGCTCGAAAAACCGCGGGCTCGTTCTCGTAACGTTTTGCTGTGAAGCGTTCACGACGCGCGCGCGTGGGATCGACGCGCGCGCTCGCGACGCGAGCAGTCTCCGCCGTTTCAAGTAGGCCATCACGAAGACGCGTTCAACATTGACGCCGCGGGGTGGTGCGAGAAGGAAAACGAGCGCGCGGAACTCACCGGTTTGCGCGTTCGCGACGTTCGTCGCCGCCGCGAGGAGCCCGAGGGCAAGGACGACGCTGAAGGCGCGCATCGTGCGTCCGAAGCGTTATCGCGCGTTTCGCGCGTTGCCTTTACCCGCGGCCAGCGCCCCGGCTTTTGTAAAAAACACCCGCCATGTCCCCCCGCGGCCCGCGGACCCTGATTCGCCTGATGACCCCCACCCGATTTTCCACCCGATTTTAGACCCGATTTTGACCCACCCGGTTTTAAAATCGGGTGGGTTCACCCGAATTCGGGTGGGTCGTTGCAAAATCGGGTCTAAAATCGGGTGGGGTGACCCGATTTTGCTACTAAATCCCTCTACTAAATCCCTGTGGTGAGTGAGTGTCCACCGTCGACGCTCGGGCGACGAGAACGCGACGCGCGTCGAAGGGATCCTAACAGTGGTGACTAATGATAACGCGCGCGCGCGCGCGCGCGACCTAACCGCGATTTCACGCCGCTCGCGGCCGCTCACAGCTCCTCAATGAGCTTCTTCTTCGCGGGACCCGACGCGGGCGCGCGCGTCGCCGCCGCAGCCGCCGCCGCCGCGACCGAGGGCGCCGCCGCCGCCGCCGCCGCCGTCTCCCGCCGCGTCTCCGCCTCCCTCATCTCGCGCGCGAGCCACCTCCGCGCGAGCTCGAGCGCGCCTTCCTCGCCTTCCTCGCCTTCTCCCTCGCCCGTCGCCGCCCTCGCGACGTCCCCGGTATCGTCCGTCAGCGCGTTCGCGTAGCACAAGAGGTAAAACGCTTTCCTCTCCACGCGCGCGAGAGACGCGTCTTTCCTCCGCGGCGCCGTCTTCGCCGCCGCTCTCGAAGCGTCCGCGTCTTCCGCGATCGCGGCCTGGACGATCCTGTGCACGTCGCACAGCGCGAGGACGACGGCGCCTCGCCCGCCGCGAACGATGTCGTACACGTCCTGAAGCATCGCGCCGTCCGCGGCGGTCGCGGCGGCGGCGGCCATCACGCCGTTCGGCGACGCCGCCGCGCGCGCGGCGACGCCGTGCAGCGCGGACGACGCGGTCTCGGGAAGAATGATCGCGGCGGCGTCGCGCGCGTCGCCGCGCGCGTCCTTCCCCGGCGGCCTCCGCGCGCCCGCGGCGAGCGCCGAGGACAGCGAGAGAAGTGACGCCGCCGCGGAGGACGGCGACGACGACCAGTCGCCGTCGTGCGACCGCATCGTGAGCGCGTACGCGGCGAGGACGTCGAGGAGATGCCACTTGAGCGCGCTGTGCGGCTTCACCGGGGTGATGCTCGAGAGCGGCGGGAGCGGCGCGTCCGGCGGCGGCGGCGGGGGCGTCTCCGGCGCGGCGCCGTCGTCGGCGGCGGCGGGCGGCGCCGGCGCGTCGGAGAGCTCGACGATCATCCTTCGCCCGTCCCTCGCGAGCTTGAGCTCCCTCGCGTCCGGGTTACGCCACCACGGCTTCCACGGCTGCACCATGTGCGACAGCTCGCCCGTCGCCGCCGCGCGCTCGAACGCGGCGAGCTCCTCGGGGGTGAGGTCCTCGAGCGAGAGCTCCTCGCCGCGCGACAGCTTCTCTAGATTCGCCTCCGAGAGCGCGCACGCGCCGGGGTCCGGCGCGCCGCCGTCCTCGCCGTCCTCGCCGTCCTCGCCGTCCTCGCCGTCCTCGCCGTCGCGCCCGCCGCCGCGCGGATCCTTCCCGTCCGGCGGGTACGCCCCCGCGGCGAAGTCGTCCTCGTCCTCGCGCTCGTCGTGAAACTTCTTCAGGATCTGCGTCATCTTCCTCTTCTCCTCGTCCTCCACGGTCAACCCTCTCAGCGCGTTCGCGAAATTTTCCCCGTGGAACCCGTCCACGCACCGCGCGTCGTGCGTCTTGTAGCATTCCAGCGCGCAGTACCTCCGCGAGCACCGAGGGCACGTGTACTTCGCGCGAGCGACGTTGCACACGCCGCAGACGAAGACGCCATCGCTCAGTCTCGCGTCGCCGTCCGCGGCGGCGGCCTTCGCGTCGCGAAGGATCGCCGCCGGGTCCGGCGCGCTCATCCCCGCGCCCGATGCATGCGCGATCTGACGACGCGACGCGCGATGGACGAACCCGGGTCGATCGCGTCGACCACGCCGCCGCGCGCCGTTCGCGAATGAACGAGCGGCGAACGAAAGACTGGAAGTGAACGATTTTCGTCTCGCTTCTGTTATTGCTTCTCAAGGTCTACGGCTCTACGCCTCGTTCGCGTCCGTCTCCGGGTCGCCCTCTCTCGCCCACAGCGCGAGCCCCCCTCCCCGTCCCCGCGCGGCGATGCACTTATCGTCCGCGTACACGAACTTAAAGAACGGGTTCGCCCCCGGCTTCGACGCCTTCGCCTTCTCCACGCCGCCGCCGCCGCTCGACGCGCTCTGCTCCGCCGCTTTCACCGCGTCCCACTTCCCGTCGTCGATGTCCACCCCCGCGGGCCCGATCGGGCCTACACCGAGGCTGACGCGCGTGAACGTGAACTCCAGCATCGACAGCGCGCCCCTCCATATGAACGGTCCGTCGAAGAAGAACTTCACGGGGCCGAGGTAGATGCCGTTGCGGATGCGAAGCGCGTCGACGTCGAACGACTGCACCGCGGGAATCGGGAAGTACGACCCCCCGAACCCGGCTTTGTTCAAGTTCGCGGCCACCTTCTTCGTCCCGGAGGTGTACACCAGTCGCCACTTCCCGTTGAGTTTCTCGCCCTCCACCTTGGGTCGCTCGGATTTCTTCATCTTCTCCAGGGAGGAGATGGACGCGTAGACGTCGTCCACGTTCGCGCTTCGGTCCTTCGCCGCCGCGTGGAGCGTCGCGATCGGATCCGGCGCCGCCGCGGGGTCGTCGCTGAGGGATTTCTCCACGAGGCGGTCGACGTCGCAGTACCCTAAGATCCCCGCGTCGTCGTGCCTGAACGCGACCTTCCCGTCCTGGAACACGAGCGACCCGCCTCGTTGCACCAAGAGCTGGTCGTCCGAGGGCGCGAGCTTTTCCCAGTCGCCGATTATCTCGATCATGTTCTTCAGCCGCAACGTCGCGAGCTCAAACGGGCGCTGGTACCCTTTCCCCAGGGTGACGTCCATGAGCTTACGAATCGTCGGGTTGTCGTAGTTCGACCCCTCGTTGAACAGCTGTTTCTTGTACTTGGACCCGAGGTATCCGCCGAACACGGCGCTCAGTGTCCCGGGGGAGCCCACGCCCGCGCACATCACCATGAGCTTCGCCATGCCGCTCACGGGCGGGAGCTTCTCTTCGATCCAGCCGAACTCGCCGCCGGCGCGTCCGAACCCGGGGGCGAACCCGAGCGCGGCGTAGGCCGCCGCGGTGTCGTCCGCGTAGAGCGACTCCAGCGGGAAGTTCGTCCGACGCGCGAACTCTCTCGCGGCGTCGACGGAGCCGATGCCGACGCCGACGACGGTCACGCCCGCGTCGCTCAGCGCGGGGAGGTCGTCCACGAGCTTCTGCGCGAGCTCCCAGCTGTCGAAGTCCGCGAACTGCGTCATGAACGGCACGAGGACGCGGCCTCTCGTCGGGATCACGGAGGACGCGTCCACGGCCTCGCCCGTGGACGCGGACGTCAGCGTGACGCCCTTCAGCGAATCGACGACTTCGAGATGGGACGCGGGCGCCGCGGGCTGTGCGGACGCGACCGCCGCGCGCGCGGAGCGGCACGCGGCGCGCGACTTGGTCGCCTTCGCGGAGCGCGCGGCGAAGCGCGCGACCGGGCTCGAGGTCAGAGCGGGGGCGGACATCGCGCGACGGGGAGCGGATAGTGGAGACGGAGCGGCGAAGCGTCGGTCGTTCCTCCGGTCCTTCCTCCGCCGTTGGCGCGGCCAGCGTGGCAGTCGCACACGCCGACCGATCGCCGACCGACCGCTTTGGGATTTCCCGAGTCGAAAACAGGTTCGTTTTCTTTTTGCGTGTGTCATACTTTCATCGCATCGCCCCTCTCTCGGTCCTCCGCCGCGTCCGGGGCGCCGGGTCGTCATGGCCGCCGCCGCGTCCGCGCCGGCGGTGACGCTGTCGTCGCGATGGCACGCGCGACCGCGTCCGCGCGACGCTCCCCATCGCGCGCGCGCGCCGCTTCGTCCGACTCGCGCGACGGCGCCGCGGCCGTCGCGTCTCGTCGTTCGCTCGAGCGCGACCCGCGGAGGAGGCGCGACGACGACGCCGTCCCCGGCCGCCGCACTCCTGCCCGCCGCGCCGATGACGCAGCTCGCCGCCGCGATCGCGACGACGCCCGCGAAATCATCGCCGTGGCTGTCCACGTTCCTCCCCGGCGGAACCGGATTCGCCGTCGCGGCGTCGCTCTTCGCCGCGAGCGCGCTCGCGGTCCTGACCGCGTGCGTCGCGGGCTTCCTCGTCGCCATTCGAGAGATGGTGCGCGCGTGTAGGGAAGCGACGATCGCGTCTCGAGCGGTGTCCGAGTGCGCGCAGAGCATCAACGTCGCGTGCGCGGCGCTGCAAGTCACGCTGACGACCGCGGACGACGTGCTGGACGGCGTCGCGGGCGCCACGAAATCCACCGCGAGCGTCATCGAGTCCGCGACGAGAGAGGTCGGCGTCTTACAACGCCGACTCACGGACCTCCCGAACACCGCGAGTCGCACGCTGATGGAGGCGATCACGCGGCAGTACGACGGCGACGCGAAGGCGAGTGGGGGGAAGGAGGGCGGGAAGGGCGTTCAAGGGAACGCGCGGGCGGGGGAGACGCGAATCGAGATCGGGAAAGTCATCGCCGGCGAACGCGCGGGCGCGCGGTGGGTCAACGGCGCGCCCGGGTGCGGGTTCACGTTCTCGCGGGGGAATAAGTTCAGGGTCGGGGAGTACTGCGCGGTGCCGCGGACGGATAACTCGTACACCTGGGGGGTCATCGAGCTGAACGATTTAGATTACTCCGCGGAGCTGAGCGAGGACGGGGAAGGGATGAACTGCGAGTGGCCGCCCCCGTACCCTGACCGGTGCGAGCTTCCTTCCGCGGACGAGAGAGATATCATGGCGTCGCAAGACGCGGCGGGGAACACTGGGATTGGCGCGTGGTTCGACGACGCGATCGTCAGCGCGTTAGGCGCGGAGAAGGCGGACAAAGTCGAAGGGTTCCTGCGCGTCGCCACCGGGTTGACGCCGATCGAAGAGAGCGAATACAAGGTCGTCGTGGAGCTGGATAACTACGCGTACAGCTTCAAGATCATGAACGCGGGGGACCTGGGGAAGCGAATATTACCTTGAGGTATCGCGGTCGCGCGAATAGTAGCCTACAGAACGCTCTTATTAACCTTATTTCTCAATCGAGATCGAACGGCTCGTCGTCGTCGCCCGCGTCTTCTTCGCGCGTCGCCGCCGCCGCCGCCCTCTCCACCGGCGCGTCGACGTCGATCCCGACCGCGGCGAGACGTTTCGTCGCGCCGTCCGCCGCGATCTCCTCCTCCGATCTCTGTTCCGCCTTTCGCGCCTCCGCGGCCGCGGCCTCGGCGGCGCGGAACGTCGCCATCGCGTCGTCGAACCCTTCCACGTCGCTCTCCGTCCACGTCCCTCCGCCGACGCCGCTCAAGACGTCCGCGTGCTCGGTCGCGCGCACCCGCGACCGGTCCACCGCCGCGGACGTCGCGACCGCGTGCGATTTCATTCCCGCGAGTAAGACGCCGCGTGCGTCGTTTTTAAACGCGTCGTCGCTCAGGAGGTGCGGCTGCAGCGTCGCCAAACACGCGTGGTAGGTTGCAAACGCGGAGGACGACGACGCCGTCGACGCGAGCGCGGCGGCGGCGGCGCGGCGGACGTCGTCCGCGCTGTCGTCCAGACGCGCCCTCAGCGCGGTGACCACCCTGACGACCGTCTCGATCGCGAGCGCGCACGTCTCGTCGTGGCGCTCGACGAGCGCGCGCGTCACCTCGATCGCGTCGCGACGGACGGGCGCGGGCGCGTCGACGCGAGACATCGCGTCGGACAACGCGACGGACGCGTCGCGCGCCGCCGCCGCCGCCGCGGACGACGCGCACGCCCCGGGTCGCAACGCCGCGAGCGACGCCGCGAGCGCGTCGCGAGCGATGCCGCCGGGGACGCACGCGTCCGCGGCCGCCGCCCTCAGAGCCGCGCCGAGGAGCAGCGCAACGTCGCCGTCGGATAACGCCGCGGACGTCGACGGCCGCGCGATGAACGGAAACGACAGCAACCGTTCTCGCACGTCCGCCCCGGCCGCGCGCTCCGCGACGAGCGCGGAGAGCTGAACGAGCGCGGAGGTCTCCTCCGGGGACGGCGTCCCGGGCGCTTCCGCGGCGGCGGCGAGGACCGCCGCGTCCGCGGGCTTCCACCCTTTCGGGGGAAGGCTTCGGAGCGGCGTCAGAAGCGCCCCGCGCGCGGACGCGACGAGCGCCGACGCGTCCGCGTGTCCTCCCGCGCTCGCGAGCGCGCTCAGCGCCCGCCGCATCGCCGCCGCGGCCTTGTCCCCGGCGTCGTCCACGTCGATCGCGCCTCGCGCGGCGACCGCGGCCGCGCTGGAAGCCAACGGCGTCCGCTCCACGCCCTCGCCGCCGCCGAGACGAATCGCGACGCCGACGAGCGCCGCGACGCGGTCGCTCCACGTCCCGCTCTTCTCCGCCGCGCACGTCTCCACGACGCCGCACACGGCCGCTCGAAGCGACGTGTCCGCGCTCCCGACGAGTTCGGGGTCGGACAGCGCGTCGAGGACGACGGAGACGAGCGGAGTGCCCGTGGCGTCGTCCGTCGCCGCCATGGCGTCCGCGGACGCGCCGGCTAAACACGCTGCCAACACGCGAGCCGCGCCCGTTCGCGTCGCGGTGTCGTTCGTCGCGCCGAGCTTCTCGACGAGCACGGAGAGCCACTCTTTCGGGGCCACGAAGCGGCCTAAGAGTTTCCCGCAGTCGCGGACGTTCTCGCTGACGTTATCGTCCGCGCTCGCGACGACGAACGACGCGCAGAGCTGCGCGCAGTGTTGCGTCGCGTTCTCTTCCAGGTACACCATCATCGTCCGAAGCAACGTCGCGGCTTTACCTCGGAGTTCCGTCTGCCAGGACGACATCTCGCCGATCACCGGGTTCACGACCGCGCTGAAGTTGTTCTTCACCAATATCCGCGACCCTAACCGCGGCCGCGTCGTGAACGGCGGCGGCAAAACGAGCGCGTCGTCGCCGGCGCCGTACGCCGCCTCCCCGCCGAAATGTTCCGGCATGTACGCCATCGTGCTCTTCAAGTCATTCTCGTGCTCTCGCTCGTACTGCGCGCCGAGCTTATCCATCAACTCCATCGCGTCCTCCTGCACGACGCTCGCCTCGTCCGTCAGCGCGGACATGACGTACGGAAGCAGCCTGCTCTCGTGGTCTGTCCGCTCCGTGAGCGTCGTCATCCAGTCGCCGACGGTGCGAATAAACTCTCTCCGCACGTGCACGGCGCCGTCGGTAGCGAGCTTCCCGAAGTAGTTCACCTTCTGGTCGTCGCCGTAGAACGCCTTGATGGGCACGAGGTTCGGGTGCTTAAACGCGACGAGGTCCAGAATCGTCTCGTGCGCGCCGCAGTGCATCAACACTCGAAGCGCCTTCAACGTCTCCACGCGCACCCTCGCGCGTTTGTGCGTCAAGTTCGGCGTGAACGTCCACGCGAGCTTCTTCGCGATCGGCTGCAGCCGTCGCCCCAAGTGCGTCACGAGCTGCTCGAGGCACGCGCACGCCTGAACGACGACGTCCACGTGTTTATCCTCGCACGTAAACTCCAGCACTTCCGCTACGTCGGACGCGTACGCCGCGATCCCCGTCCCCGCGTCGCGCGTCGCGCTCGTCAACAGCGCGTGCGCGGACGCGCGAATCTCCTCCGCGGGCTCCGATGGGTCCTTCCCGTCCGTCGCGAGCGGGCCTAAGCGATCGCGCAGGACGGGGATGAGATACGGAAGGAGGTCCAAGGTGACGTCTTCGCCGCCGCGCGCGACGAGCGCCGCGAGCGCGTCCACCGCGGCTTCGCGGCACTGCTCGCTGACATCTTCGAACCGTCGCAGGAGCGGCTTGGCGAGGATCGACGCCGCGGCGTCCGCGAGGAGCTTCGGGGACGCGGTGTCGATCACGCGACGGATCGCGCGGAGCGCGCGGAGGCGCCCGGCCGCGGACCCCTGCGCGTCCGCGAGCGCGTTCAGATCGCGCGCGATCGCGGCGCCGAGCTCGTCCGCCGTCTCGAACGCGCGCGTCGTCGGCGCGCGAGATTCGGCGAGCGCGGCGTCGTCCGCGTCGGCGGGCGCGGTCGACGGCGACGACGACGACGACGACGCGCACGCGGAGCCGCGCGTTCGAGACGGCGCGACGGGGAGGTCGCGCGCGCGCTTGGACGGCTTGGGCGACTTTGAACCGGCGGACGCGGAATTGTTGGCGCGGTTCGAGGACGACGGCGAGGCGGAGCCGCGGTCGGACGCGCCCCTGATGAGCGCCTTGGCGCGCGCGGCGTGCTGCGACGGCGCGGTCTTCGCCTTCAGGGACGTCCATATCGCGTCCACGGAGCTACCGTCCCCGCCGTCCACGCCCATCGTCGCGGGGGCAGCGCGCGGATCTGTGGTCGGGGTGCCCGAACCGTTGACTCGTCTGTTCAGTATTCAGGTGCGTTCTATACAAAAGTTTTTCACCCATCGCCCGGTTTCAACACTTGATCGCAACCCCTTTCAACTGACCGGAGAACTGTTTTTGTATGGAATGGCCCTGGACTCGTCGCGAGAGCGCGCGCCACGTCTTCGACATTGTATATCGACACGATGAGCGCGCTGACGCACGCGTTCGCCGCCCCCAGGGTTAACCCTGGGGCCACGCTCGCCCCCGCGCGTCGTGGCACCCGCGCCCGCGCGAGGCGCGTCGCGATCCCGCGCGCGTCTTCCTCCGGGATCTCCAAGCCCGAGGGGTGGACGCCGCCCACGCCGCAGAAGTTCACCGTCTCGGAAGGCCGCCTCGGCACCGTCGCGCACTCCGCGATCCCGCTCGTGCTTCGCGCGGGCACGGGCGCGCTCATCAACGGCTGGTCGCCCTCGCTCGTGGACGACGACGACGCCAGCGTGTACTCCATCGCGCGCGTCGCGGGGAAGCGCCTCGCGGAGGCGTCCGAGCTCGGCCCGCGCCCGGCGACGCCGATCGAGGTGTTCGAGTACGAGGGCAGTCCGTACTGCCGCAAGGTGCGCGAGGCCGCGGCGGTGCTCGATCTGGACGTCCTCTACAGGCCGTGCCCGAGCGGGGAGGCGTTCTACCGCCCCGCCGCGAAGGCCGAGGGCGCGAAGACGTTCCCGTACATGAAAGACGCGAACACCGGAGCCGCGATGACGGAGAGCGACGACATCGTGGAGTATTTGTTCCGCAACTACGGCCCGCGCGCCGGCGACCCCGACGTCGACGACATGGACGCGACGACGCTCGGCGTGCCGTTCATGCTCCGCCGCGGCGGGATCACGAACCTGACGTGCTACGCCGCGGCTCTCGCGCGGTTGAAGGGCCTGAAAGCGCGTCCGTCGCGCGCGGCGGCGGCGGCGGCGGCGGGAACCCCCGTCGAGCCGCTCGCGCTGTGGACGTACGAGGCGAGTCCGTTCACGAAGGAGGTGCGGGAGGTCCTGACCGAGCTCGCGATCCCGCACGTGGTGAGGTACTGCCCGCGAGGGAGCGCGAAGCGGGACGAGCTCATCGCGAAGACGGGGACGTTTCAGGTGCCGTTCTTGGAGGATCCGAACACGGGCGTGGAGATGTTCGAGTCGGCGGCGATGGTGGAGTACCTGGAGGCGACGTACGCGCTGTGATGTGAGCTCGATCTGTCAGGTAGCTATTGATTCGCGATCAAATATCGAGTCGCGATCAAATATTCGCGATGAAATGTCGACATTCGCGATGAAATGTCGATTCGCGATCAACCGAGAATCCAATCTCCGTTCAGATCTCGCGGCGCGCTCCGACGCAACGCGCTGATCGCCGGCGCTCTCCGACCGCGCGAGTCCCCTCGCCCGTTCTCGAGCCATGTCCTCCTCCGACGAAGCCGACGCCCCCGTTTCCGCGGCCGAGGAGGCTTTTGTGCAGCGACAGAACGCCGCGGTGAAACGCTTGAACGCGCTGGGCACCGCCCTGATTCGCGGCATCGACGAGGACGCCGCCTCGCCCGGCGAGGAGGAGGTCGCCGCCTGTCGGATCCTGGTGATCACCAAGGAACGCGCGGCGGCCATCGAGGCTGCGCAGAAATTCGCCATGGGGCGCGACGGATCCGACAGCGACAGCGACGACGACGGCGGGTTCGTGATGTTCGACACGTCGACCGGAAACGCCGTCGTCGCCGGCATCGCCGACGCCGTCGCGCGCGCCGTCGCGCGGACGTCGAAGCCCGCGAGGTTCGACCACCTGCTCGCGTTGACGTACGCGCTGCAATAGGAAGATACGTGGGCGCGCGACAACGAGATGTGGGAAGACGGGGACGAGATGCAGTCCGCGTGCGCGAAGCTCGCCGCCGCGTGGAAGAAGCTCCTCGGGGAGAGCACCAACGAGCAGCTCGGGTGCGACGAGGAGTTCACGCGCCCGGGGACGGAGGCTCTGCTCGAGGATTTCGGGAAGATGCTCGAGAGCGTCGGGGGGGACACGGACGTGTCGTACCCGTTCGACTGGAAGCCGTGAATCGAACGCGCTCCTCTGTCGTTTAATTCGCCGCGCGCGCGAGACGAGCACGAGCACGAACGAAGAAGAAACGACGAAAGAAACGACGTTTGATTCGCATGAACGCGCGCGACGCGCGCGCGACTCGTTGAAATACACGCTGCACGGCACGCGTACGCATCAGTACTCTCATCGCGCGTCCGTCCGTCGTCGAGGCCGCTAGCTCGAACGGCTCTCGGTCCACCTCGCTGCGGCCCACCGCGCGACCGCCGTGAAGAGCACGCCGGACCCGATCGCGAGCGCCGCCGTCTCTGCCTCCAGAACGTCCGCCTCGAGCAACGCTCTCCCGTCCGCGAGCGCGCGCTCGATCCCTTCCCCGCCGTCGAGCAGCTCGCGCACGTACGCGCCCACGGCGCCGTACAGCGCGCTCCACGGCGCGGATCCGAGCGCGGTGCCCGCGACGTACGGCGCGAACGGCGTCCGCGCGAGACCGAAGAGATACGAAGACGCGGAGAACGGATGCGGCGTCGACCTGTACAACGCGATGAGCGCCGTTTGCTCCGTCGGCGTGGCGGACGCGAGCCGCGCCTGGATCGTCTTCCACCGCGCCGCGAACGCGTTCGCGTCCTCCTTCTCGTCGTCCGCGCCGCCCTGCTCCACCTCTTCTTTCACGACGGCGCGCGCGAACGCGGCGCCGGCGCCGCGCGCGACGCCGTATGACGCCGACGCCGCGGCGACGTACCCGAGGAGACACGCGCCGGCGCCGCACGTCGGCCCCAGCAGCGCGCCGGACAAGAGCGCGAACGGCTGCGTGGGGACCAGCGGGAGCATCTCCGCGAGGATGAGGAGCAGGAGCCACGCCGGGGTGGACTTCCACCGCGGCGCCGCGTCGATCGCGGCGAAGACGTCGCGCGCGACGTCGAGAACGCTCGCGGCGCTCGCGGCGTCGGACGCGTCGACGACGACGGCGTCCGCGCCCGTCGCCGCCGCGAGCGCGGCGGACGCGGTCGCGAAGGTCGTGAACGCGGCGACGGACGCGGCGGCGGCGGAGAGCGACGCCGAGGACGACCCGCGGTCGCGCGAGCTGACGTCGGTCGTGGACGTTTCAGCAATCGCTGACATCTCATCAGATGACGTTTCGTCGCCGTCGGACGCGCGAGATCGCGCGAAGGACGACGAAGGACGCGACGTCGCGCGCGCGCCGTGGGATCGGATCGCGCGACGGAACGAGGTTGCTCGCGCGCAGACCGCCCGCGTCGCCGTCGACGACATGCCGCGCGGCCGCCGGGCGCGACCGGCTCTGTCGACAGCTCGTAGCTCGAGAGGACCGAATATTCCGTGCGAACAATCCGAGATCTCCGGTGAAAAGGTTTTTGATCGGTGCGTTGAACGTCATGATCCACGAAGTGGGTCGATTCCATCGATGAACGAGGGTCAAGCGGAAAAGGGTTTGGCGCGCGATCGCGCCGACGGCTCTTCTCGCCCGAGAGAGAGCTTCTTCGCCCCGGCCGCCACTGCCCGAGCGCACGCCGCGCATCGCGTCGCAACACAGGATGTCCATGGCGGCCTCCGTCACGTTTTCCGGCGCGCTCGCGAACGCGGCGCGCCGAAACGCCGCGCCGAAGAAGCGACGCCAACGTGCGTCCCGTCCCGCGCGCGCCCTCGTCGCGCGCCTCTCGCTCGAAGAAGAATCGGAGGGTCGCGCCGGATGGCTCTCCGCGCGATTCTCGCTCGCTCGTCGTCTCACCCCGCCGCGCCCCCGCCGTCCTCCCCCACCCCATCTCCGACGACAGTCACCGCGATCCGAGCGGCGTCCGCGGCGAAACCCGCGCCCGCGTCGTCCCCCGCGGGGGGCGCGTACGCCCTCGAGCTCGAGGTCGGCCTCGACGCCGTGCGCATGGCGTCCACGCTGTGCGAGGAAGTCCAAGCGCAGCTCATGCGACAGGACGAGACCGCGGACACGAAGGACGACCGGTCGCTCGTGACGCTCGCGGACTACGCCGCGCAGGCGATCATCGCGTGGCGGATCCAGCAAGAGTGGCCGGACTTCACGATGGTGGGCGAAGAAGACGCGGAGGCGCTGACGGAGGGCGGCGAAGGCGGCGCGCAGACGCTCGAAAAGATCACCGCGCTCGTGAACAAGACGCTCGCGAAGCACAAGGGCGACGCCGCGCCCACGCTGTCCTCCACGGAGATCGTCGCCGCGATCAACAAGGGCGGCGGGAAGGGCGGGAAAGGTCGCCACTGGATCTTGGACCCCGTCGACGGCACGCTCGGGTTCGTGCGCGGGGACCAGTACGCGATCGCGTTGGCGCTCATGGAGGACGGCGACCTCAAGGTTGGCGTGATGGGGTGCCCGAACATGCCCAAGACGGGCGAAGTCTTGGAGTACGACTCGTCGTACACGTACGGGTTCTCGCCGTCGATGGTGACGAAGATGCTCGCGGGCGAGTCCGTGGGGTGGTACAAGGGGTGCATCTTCGCCGCGGTGAAGGGCCGAGGGTGCACGGTGGAGCCGTGCGACGCGAGGATCAAAGCCGCGCCGACGCCGGTGACGGTGTCGGACGCGTTCGACCCCGTCAGCGCGAAGTTTTGCGAGCCGGTCATGAAGGCGAACAGCTCGCAGGGGTTCACCGCGTCCGTGGCGGATAACCTCGGGATCGCGTCGAAACCGCTGAGGGTGTACTCGCAGGTGAAGTACGGCAGCGTCGCGCGCGCGGACGCGGACGTCTTCATGAAGTTTCCGAAAGCCGGGTACAAGGAGAAAATTTGGGACCACGCCGCGGGGGTGATCATCGTCGAAGAAGCGGGCGGGAAGGTGACGGACGCGGGCGGCGCGCCGCTGGACTGGGCGGGGGGGCGGTACCTCGACACGTTAGATCGCGGGATCGTCGCCACGAGCGCGGCGCTGCACGAGCGGCTCATGGACGCCGTGTCTAAGAGTTGGTCGTCGTCGCAGTTGTGAGAGACGCGTTTATTTTTTTCGCGTCAGGGGGGGTCGTGATTCTTTCGGAGGGGGTGCCGCGCGCGAGGGCACCCCGGTTCGCGCGCTTGTAACACGAACGTATAAGAAGTGTTTTATTTTTGTATCCATCGTGCTCCGTGTCTTATTAATAAGCAACACCGACGCCCCCGCGCACGTTGCGGCTCTCCTAGTAAATCAGAAGACGCCACGGCAGCCGTCCTCCTTCCTCCATCCGCCGCCGTCTCTTCTTCTCTCGCCTCCTCTCCGCCAAAAAATACGTCGTCGTCGTCGACGTCTTTCGTCGACGCGTACACCCCCTCGATTCTCGATGATCCTCGTCGCGACCGAGATGATTTAATACACGAGCTCGGACGGATCCTCGATGACCGCCTTCAACGTCTTCAAGAACTCGGCGGCGACGTCGCCGTTGATGTGCCTGTGATCCGCGGTGAGGTTCACCGTCATCAGCGTCTTGATGCCGATCATCCCGTTCACGGGAACCACCGTCGGCTTACCCGCGCCGACGGCCAAGATGGCGCCCTGCCCCGGAGGCAAGATGGCGTCGAACGCGTCCACGCCAAACATCCCGAGGTTCGAGATCGTGAAGTTCCCGCCGGCGTAATCCGCCGGAGAGAGCCCGGCGCCGCGCGCCTTCTTCACGAGATCCTTCCACACCCTGCCAATCTCGTACACGTCCGTCCCCGCGGTGTCCGCGAGCACGGGCGTGATGAGACCACTCTCGAGCGCGACCGCGACGGCGATGTTCACCTTATCGTTGTACACCACCGCGTCTCCGGCGGGCACCGGCGACGCGTACATGATCGGGTGCTGCGCGAGCGCGACGCCGACGGCTTTCGCGAGGAGCGCCGTCATCGTCACGCCCTTGGGCTTGACCTTCTTGTACAGCGCGTCGAGCTCGTCCGTGCACATGCTCATCGCGATCCTGGACACCGGCACCTGGAGGCTCGGCATCATGTTCTTCGCGACAGCCTTTTGCATGCCGCTGAGCGGGGTCTGCGCGCCCGCCGGCGCCGGGAGCGGCGCGGGGGGCGCCGACGCCGCCGACGGCGCCGCCGCCGCCGCGGGCGCCGTCGCCGCCGCCTTCTTCGGCGCCGTGGACGACGGCACCCCCGCCTTAGACTCCACGTCCCCGGCGGTGATGCGCCCGTTCAGACCGCTGCCCGCGACGGTGGCGAGGTCCACCTTGAGCTTCTTCGCGAGCTTCTTCGCGTACGGCGTCGCGATGATGCGGCCGTCGGGGCGGCCGGCGACGGGCGCGGCCGCGGCCGGCGCCGGCGCAGGCGCGGGCGCGGGCGCCGCCGCGACGGGGGCCGGGGGCGGGGGCGGGGGGGCCGGGGGCGCGGGCTCCGGGGCCGCGGGCGCGGGCGCCGCCGCGGGCGCGGCGCCGCCGCCCGCGGCAGCGGCCATCGCCTTGGCCTGGTCGATCTCCCCTTCCGTCTCCGCGACGTACGCGATCGGCGCGCCGACGGTCGCCATCTCGCCGTCCTCGACCGCGATGTACGCGAGGTAGCCGTCGTAGAACGTCTCGACGTCCATGTCCGCCTTGTCGGACTCGACGACGACGACGGCTTCGCCCTTGGAGATGGAGTCGCCCTCGCCCTTGAGCCAGCTGACGATCTTGCCCTCGGTCATCGTGGACGACAGCGCGGGCATGTGGATCTCCTTCACCTCCGCTCTCGTGACGACGGATCGGGATCCGGCGCGGACGACCTTCTTCGCGGTCATCGCGCGCGCGTTGCCGCGGAACGCGGATCGCGTCGCGGAGAGCGGCGCGGTGACGATGGAGGCGCTCATCGTTCGCGTGGAGGACGCGCTGCTTTTCTTCGCTGTCGAGAGTCGCCGACCGGTGAGGGAACGGACGAGCGCGCCGCCGTGTGAGGAGGAGCGCGGCGGGGAGCGATGCGTGATCGACGGAGCGAAAACGGTCGCGAGGATCACGACGTTCGCGCGCGGAACAGTGGCGCGAGCGTCGCGCGTCGGAGGAGACGGACGACCGCGGCGACTGTCTGGCTCCTGTCGTCCGTCCTTAGCCGAAACCGACGGTGCAGATAAGGTTTTCGCGTTGTATGCGCAGTTAGTCTGCATATTTTTCGATGAAAAAAGCGCGGAGCGCGCGTAAGCAACTGATGAGAAGTTCATCACTGATTTTTCAACCGTTCGGTCAGCGAAACGCTCACTCCGCGCAGCGTTCCCCCGACACGCGGCCCGCGCGCGCAGTCGTCGTCGCGCGTAGCACGCGCGCGCGAACACACGCCGGCGCGGGGGCGTTCAGAGATCACCTCGAGAGACTCGAGTCCCGCGAGAGACGCGACCCGCGCCCGACGACGCGCGCGTCGCCGCGTCAGCGCGGTCAATCCATCGAATCCGTCGTCGTCGTCGAAAGTCGTCGAGCGTCGACGATGGACGGCACGAAGCGCTCGTCGAACAAGTCCGCGACGATGTCCGAGACGAAGCTGACGTCGTCCGCGCGCGGGAGGAAGACGTCGTCGTCGCCGACGTCGTCCACGGCGACGAGGACGAAGAGCGCGTCGGGAGGGAGCGGACGGTCCTCCGCGTCGGGAGCGAGATCCTCCGACTCGGGCGCGCCTCGCCTCGCGAAGTCGTCCTCCGCCGCCTCGAAGAAGGCGTCGACGAGCGGCAGAGGCAAAGTCCCGCTCGGAAAACTTCTGTCCATCCCGGAAAAGCGCGAGCGAGGGATCATCACGGAAGAGAGCGAGAAAGAGAACGCGCCCAAGCCGAGACCGCGAAGACCGAGGCCGGACGACCCCGCACGAGGTGCGTTCTATACACTGGTCCCCATACGACCGCGTCGGCGTGGTGAACGCCGATCCTTAAGGACTTTGCCCGGCGCATCTCTCCGTCCAGGGTCCCTCGCTTTCGATCCTCGCCCTCGACGTCTTTCAACTCCGCTTCTGACGCCTTTGAACTCCACCCCGCCGCATCCGCCGCGCGCGCGTCGACGTCCGAAGCCTCGGCGCGGCGCGCGACCGCCGCCGCTTCCGCCGCCGCCGCGCACGGGGTCCCGCCGTCGCGCGTGCGCGAGCTCGAGCGCGCGATGCGCGCGGAGATCAAGGCGATGCACTCGGTGTCCAAGAGCGGACGGGAGCGCCTCGTGGACGCGTTGAAGGAGTACGACTACGGGAACGGCGGCGAGGTGACGTGGATCGACTTCCAAGACGCGTGGAGAGCGCTCGGGTTGGAACTCACCGAGGCGGAGTGCCGCGCGTTCGCGTCGCGGAACGGCGCGGACGCCGCGGGGGACTTCATCGACGTGGGCGCGTTCGTGGAAAGCGTCTCGAGAGGCCCCGCGAGGGCGCAAGCGGAGGCGCCCGTGTGCAAGGGCTACCCCGTGACGGACGACGACTTCGCGAAGAAGATCGTCTACCCGCGGTGCCGGAAAGGCGTGCTCGCGCCGTCGGACTTTACCCCCGCGCTCGCGGACCGATCCACGATGGAGCCGGACGCGCGTCTGGAGCTAAACTTCGTGTACGGGTACGACGGCGTCGTCGCGAACGCGCCGAATCTGTTCTACGTCAACGCGGGGACGAGGACCTCCGTCTCCGTCGCGTACTTCGCCGCCGCCGTGGGCGTCGTGTACGACGACAAGAGGGACAAGCAAAGTCACTTCTTGGGGCACACGAACGACATCACGTGCATGGCGATATGCGAAGCGGAGGTGACGCATCGCGAGGTGAGGTACCCGGAGAACGCGCTGATCGCGACCGGGCAGAAGAAGGCGCTCGAGGACCACGACAACGAGGAGATTGAAACGCCGTACGTGAGCGTTTGGGACGCGCGGACGTGCACGGAGGCTGCGAGGGTGCGCCTGCCGCGCGACGCGAGGCAAGTCGCCGCGTGCGCGTTCTCCCCCGACGGCCGGCTGCTCGTCACCGTCGGGTGCGATAACAGCCACACCGTCATGGTGTGGGACTGGCGCGTCGCGCACTGCGCGGCGCTCACCGGCGCGCGAGGGAAGCGCGGGAAACCCGCCGGGTTGATCGCCCAGGGCGCGGGGTTCAAAGAGCGCCCCGTCGGCGTCTTCGGCGTGAAGTTCGACCCGTGGGCGCACCCGGGGCGCGCGCGGTTCGCGACGTACGGAAAGAAACATCTCAAGGTGTGGACGTGCGACGCGAACGACGAGAGCGAGTGGCGATCCGTCGCGCAGAGCTTTGGCGAGTTTGGCGTCGACGACGTCGCCGCGGTTGAGTTTTTGTGCCCGCCCGGGTTTGGGGAGTACGAGGACGACTTTGAAAACGAAGACGGCGCGGAGGACTCCCGCAGCGGCGGCGGCGGCGGCGGGGAGTGGTTCGGGCGGTTCGGGAGGGACGACGAGAGCGTGAAAGAACCCTCCGAGGGCGCGATCGTGACCGGGATGCCGGACGGATCCCTGCTCGTGTGGCGGGAAGGACGCGCGGTGAGACGCGTCAAGGCGCACGGGCGAGGGAAAAAGACGATTCAGCCGGACGGAAGCGTCGCGTTCGGCGGCGGCGTCCGCGCGCTTCGTTTACGCGACGACGGGTTAACGCTGCTGACCGGCGGCGCGGACGGCGTCGTGATGTCCTGGGACGCGCGCGAGAACACGATCGGGGACGTCGTGTGCGAGCCCACGAAGCTCGAGTCGACGGCGACGGCGAGCGGCGCGGATTCGATCCCCGCGATTCGCTCGATCGATTGCCACCCCGGCTCGGACGTCTTCGTCGTCGGCACGGACAAGTGCGACGTGTGGGAGGTCGACGGGATCAACGCCAGGGTGATAATGAAAGCCCCCGCGCCTTTGGGCAACTTGCGCGGCGCGTGCTGGCACCACGGCACCCCGAACGTGTTCATCACCGCCGCCGGCTCTGGCGACGTCTTCTGGTGGGACGCGGCGAACACGGTGGTCGCTCGAGGGACGAACGTCGGGTTCACAGCGCGGACGGTCGCGTGCACGCACAACGCGCTCGCGCCGTTCATGTCCATGGCGGACCGCGCGCAGGCGAGGGCGGACGGGACGCTGCCGGACCGCTCGCATCACGTCGCGATCGGCGGCGGCGGCGGCGAGCTCTGCGTGTTGGACGAACGCGATCTCCGCGTCGTCTTCCACGACTGCGCGCGGAAAGCCGGCGTCGAGGACGTCAAGTACTCCCCGGACGACACGAAGCTCGCGGTGTCGTCGCGCGACGCGATGATCGATGTGTACGCCGTCCGAGGGAAGAACGAGACGTACCAGCGCGTGTTTCGGCTGCGGGGGCACTCCGCGGCGGTGAGGCACGTGGACTGGTCCGTTGACTCTCGCGCGCTCGGGTCGGACGGCGCGGACTACGAGCTTCTGCACTGGGACGCGTCCACGGGGAAGCAGCTCACGAGCGCGACGAACGACGTGCGATGGCACACGTGGACCAGGGTGTTGGGGTTTCCCGTCATGGGTCTGTGGCCGCCCGGGAGCGACGGCACGGACGTCAACGCGGCTTCGAGGGACCCGAAGGGGGAGCTCCTCGCCACCGCGGACGACGCCGGCGTCGTCAAGTTGTTTGCCTACCCGTGCGTCGTCGAGGACGCGCCGCACAGGAGGAGCGTCGGGCACGCGTCACACGTCATGGGCGTGGCGTTCTCTCCGTGCGGGAATCGGCTGCTGAGCGTCGGCGGGACGGACCGGTGCGTGTTTCAGTACGACGTCGTTCGGAAGCCGCCGCCGCCGCCGCGAGCGGCGTCGCCGGAGAAGGAGTGGCTTCCCATGGACGCGAAGAATAAGACGTACGGGTGGCGGCGACCGGACGTGCCCCCGAGCGAGCTGTACGAGAGGTAGTATTACTAGTACTGTGTATGTCGTTAACATCTTATTCGCCGTCGTCGCTCGACGCTCGGTCGTCCTCAAACGCGTCGCGCGCTGAAAATCTCGGGGGTTCGAACAGACTGTACTGGAGCTCCGAGAAGGCGGTAAGTAATCCGCGGCCTCTCCTCGCGCCGTCGACGCATTGGCTCGGGCGCGTCGTGGCGGACCGCGCGGCGTCGCGGTTCCGTCGCGATGCCGCCGAAGAAGAGCAAAGACGCGATGCGCGCCGCGGGGCGGGAGAAGCTCGAGGCGTTCAAGAGGAAGAAGGCCGCGGCGAAGGCGGGCGGCGGGTCGAACGTCTCCTCGTCCGACGATGTCGCGCCCGAGTCGTTCGCGGCGCCGTCGCCGCCGCCGATGCCGTCGCCGCCGCGCGAGGCGCCGCCGCCGTCGTTCATCGGCGTCGACGCGTCGCCCGGGACGCCGCCGCCGCCCGCGCGCGCGTGGGTCGCCGCGTCCGGTCCGCTGTTCGCGTCGCCGGCGCCCGCTCGCGTCCAGGACGCCGACGCGACGACGACGACGGCGACGACGACGGCGACGGCGGCGACCGCGACGTGCGAGCCTATTCCCTCGCCGCTCGCGGGTCCGCCGCCGTTCCCGCCGTCGCCCGCGCGCGAGGCGTTCGCGGACGCGTCCGCGAACGACGCCGCGGTCGCGCGCGGGCGAAGCGTCGAGAGCCGTCCGCCTCAGATCCTCCTCGACGAAAACGAGGCGAGGCGACGGTCAGAGGACGTCACCGAGGTGTTCCGGTCGTTATCGCCGACGCCAGAGGCGGTCACGTCGCCGCCGCGAGGAGCGCGACACGACGCGCCGCCTCCGGCGTCGTCGCCGCCGCCGCCGCCGCATACGACGACGACGACGACGACGACCGAGGACTCGAACGCGGATGCGAACGCGGCGAGAGAAGCCGCGGAGGCGCGCGCGGCGTCCCTCGAGCTCGCCACCGCCGCGACGAAAGCCGCGCTCGCCGCCGAGCGCGACGCCGCGCTCGACGCCGCGCGGACCGCGACCGCGAGAGCGTCCGAGCTCGAGCGCGAACTCGTCGTCGCGAGGGCGGCGCGCGACGCGTCGGCGCGGTCGCTGAAAGCCGCGGAGTCGCTCACCGGCGGCGCCGACGTCGCGAAGAGGGAGGCGGAGGAGGCGCGCGACGACGCGATCCGCGCGAGGGACGACGCCGTCGCCGCGCGCAGACTCGCGGAGCGCAAGACGCGGGAGGCGTTGGAGGAGCAGATCAAAGCCGAGGACGAAGCCGCCGCCGTTCGCGCGGAGTTGCACGCCGCGCGCGCTGAGGTGCGTTCTATACACTGGTCCCCATACGACCGCGTTCGCGTGGTGAACGCCGATCCTTAAGGACTTTTGCCGTCGTCTCTCTCCGCCCATCCCGCGCTTTCAATCCCCGTCTTTGGCGCCTTTCAACTCCATCTGACGCCTTTCAACTCCACCCCGACATTCGCTCGTATGGAACGACCCTGAGCTCGAGGAGACCGCCGCGCGCCGCGAACCCCCGAGCGGCGGCGGCGGGGGGGGAACGACGAGCGAAGGGGACGACAGATGGGACCCACCCGCGCGAGGGAACCACGTCACATCGGAGACGCGCTACGGTCCCGGGAGTCTCACCCCGGAGGAGGCCGCGGCGAAGGAGGCGGAGCGGTACGCGCTCGCCGCGGAGGCGGCGGCGGCGGCGGCGCGGCTTCGAGAGGCGCGGACGGAGCTCGCGGACGAGGCCGCCGCGAGGGCGCGCGCGGAGAAGCGCTCAGAAGAGCTCGAGCGCGAGCGCGACGACGCGCGCGATACGCTGGAGCGGACGCGAGGGGAGCTCGAGACGGCGGGGAGAAGCGCGAGCGACGCGGCGGCGCGCGCGGCGGCGTTTGAACGCCGCGCGAACGCCGCGGAGTCGGCGCTCGAGCGCGCCTCGCTCGAGGCGGAGGCGTCCGGCGGCGGTCACGGCGCGGCGTCCGTCGCGGCGGTGAGGGACGCGGAGGCGCGGATTGCGGCGGTGACGACCGCGTTGGCGGACGAGCGGCGCGAGCGCGCGGTCGCGGAGGACGCGTTGCGGGCGAAGATCAGGACGTTGGACGCGACGCAGGAACGTCTGCTGTCGGAGATCGACGCGCAGACGACGGAGCTGGACCGCGTCGACGACGCGCTCGAGACCGCGATGGAGGAGACGAGGGCGGTGGAGGAGGAGCGCGAGCGAGCGCTGGCGCAGCTCGAGAGCAGCCGCGCGCGGAGCGAGCGTCTCATGGAGATGCTCGCGGAGCAAGAGGAGTGGGAGCGGGACGCGGCGGAATCGGCGGCGACCGCGGCGACCGCGGACGCGCCGGACGTGGGCGGCGGCGGCGACGGAGCGACGCCGGGCGGGGAAGACGCCGGCGCCGTCGCCGCGGTCGTGGACGCGACGACGGACGCGCCGCCGCAGGCGACGCGCGACGCGCCGGTCGCCGAGTCGTCCGCCGCCGCCGCGTCGAGAAAAGACGCCGCGAGCGCGAAGCTCGCCGCGGAGATCATCGGCGGCGGCGACGTCGGCAGGGCGTACCACCCGATGCTCGCGTCCATCGAGAGCCGGTTGCTGCGGCTCAGGAACGAGAAGCTGGACGTTAGGATGCCCGTGGCGTGACGCGCGCGCGTCGTCGTGCTTAGAAGCGTTGTCGAGGACGACCTTATTAGACTCATCGCGAGAGCGCCCCGCCCGCCTCGAACGGACTGTTCACCGCCGCTACAGTCGCCCCCGCTGCCCGCGGCCTGCTGGCAGTCGCGAATCTCTGGATGCGATTTTCCAGCCACTTATCGCCGCCGACACGGGTGAAGGGTGTCCGCGCGCCGCGTCTCGCGCGCACTGCGAGTCGTCCGCGGACACGCGCGGAGCGAGAATCGACGGTCGCTTCGTCCTCGGCTGAAACGCGTCGTTCGGCGCGCTCGAAGCCGTCATGGTGCGCGCCGCGGCCCTCGTTCCTCGTCCTCGCCATCATTCAGTCAGATCTTCGGATTCTCGCGTCCGTCGTCGGGTCGCACGCTTTTCCTCGGCGGGCGGGCCGCGGGGGGCGTCGTCTCCTCCAATCCTCCACGCTGACCCCCGCCCTTCACCCCGTCTCTCCGTCCATCTTCACCTCAGGGCGTCGCGAAAGGCAACGTCGGCCTCGCCTTCGGGCTCGTCATCGCCGCGGGCATGTGCACGACCATCGGCAGCGCCTTCGTGTTTTGCACGTCGTACGCCAACACGAAAGTCCTCGCCGGCGCGCTCGGCGTCAGCGCGGGGGTCATGATCTACGTCTCGTTCGTGGAGATTTTCGCCACGAAAGCGATCGAGGGGTTCGAGACGAGCTACCCGAACGACGCGGACAAGCTCGCGACGCTGTGCTTCTTCTGCGGCGCGGGGCTGACCTACCTCCTCGACGGACTCGTGCACAAGATCGGGATGTGGCAAAAGAATCGGTCCACTCTGAAAAAGGCGCCGGCGGTGTGCGTGTGCCACTCCGACCCCGCGGACATGCTCGCGGGGGAGCGCGCGCTGTTCACCGACGCCGTGAGCGCGGTCGAGGACGCCGACGACGAGCGCGGCGGCGCGCGCGGCGGGGAGGTCACGGCCGGGGAGGTGAAACTGGACGTGAGGGAGGACGCGGAGAAGTCCACGGACAGCGCGAGGGACTCCCCGGTGAAGGTCCCCGCGACGATCGGCGGGATGTCGTCGAAGCAGCGCCCGGACAGCGAGCGCGAGTTGCTCGAGATGTCGTTAGAATCCGCGATCATAGCCGACATCGACACCCCGGAGAAGGAGCACCTGAAGAACATGGGGTTCATGACCGCGCTCGCGATCGGTTTGCATAACTTTCCGGAAGGCCTCGCGACGTTCGTCGCCGCGCTCGCGGACACGAAGCTCGGGATCGCGCTCGCGTTGGCGATCGCGATACACAACATCCCCGAGGGCGTGTGCGTCGCGATGCCGGTGTATTACGCGACGGGCTCGAAGTTGCGAGGGTTCTGGTGGTCGTTCGTCAGCGGCCTGAGCGAGCCCTTCGGCGGGCTGTGCGGGTTCCTCGTGCTCTACAGCGCCGGCATGAGCGACAGCGCGTACGGCGCGCTGTTTGGGATCGTCGGCGGGATGATGGTGTACATCTCGCTGAAGGAGCTCCTCCCCACGGCGCTCAAGTACGACCCGCACGACAAATACGTCACCAACTGCACGTTCATCGGGATGGCGGTGATGGCCGCGTCGTTGATCATGTTCACGCTGTGATTGTGATGTGACTGACGCGCGCGATGGATCGATGGATCGATGGGTCGATGGGTCGATGGGTCGATGAATCGATGGGTCGATGGATGGGGACGTTGATTTGATGACGCGGGGAGTGGGCGGCGTCGCCGACGGCGTCGCGCGCGCCCCGCACGTAGGGAGGAACGATTCGACGAAAAAGGCAGGCTTTGCTTTGGCGGGCGGGGATCGTCCGTCGTAGCGGAGCGCGTCGAGGTTCGAACGG
>Ga0181560_10000706_pt1 | contig 30772 bp, 20 predicted proteins | sample 011ome_20_FD_133751 | JGI IMG/M metagenome (GOLD analysis project Ga0181560, IMG submission 133751) | Coastal salt marsh microbial communities from the Groves Creek Marsh, Skidaway Island, Georgia - 011509CT metaG (megahit assembly) | ecosystem: Environmental > Aquatic > Marine > Intertidal... | reverse complement strand
TCGAGATGCACTTGCGCGCGAGTTCGGCGCGAGCGCGGTGAAACAGTACTTGTACGGTACGCGAGACTTTTAGTTGACGATCGCGTTGTCAGGTCGAGTTGATCCAATCTTGTAAGGATCTTTACAACCCACTGCTGACCCACTCTTCATTTTTTTGGAGACTGTTTGTCTGTTCGAGATTCGGCAAAACGCTAACTAATTTCCAATATAAAACGGCGCGTGACAAAAAAGTGGGATCAAACCTTCTCGGCGCGAAAGCGCTGCGCGACCCCTGGAGGACCGCCGCGAGATATCGAGCTAGGTACACCGCTGTTCCGATACGATGTTCGATGCGCTCAAGTCCAAGTTGTGGGAGAAGGCGGAGGACAAACTCTTCGACGACAAGAAGAAGAAGGGGGAAGACGAGGAATCTCAGAAGCACGTGGAAGTCGTGACCTTGTCCGACGACGAGGTACTCGCCGCGGGTCGCAAGACGCGCATGGGCCTCGTCTTCATTTCCGTCGCCATGCTCGCATTTTGCGCCGGGATGACGGGATACTTCGCGTACTCCCTCACGGATGTCGTCGGCGGCTCCTGCGACGGCTCGCAAGATCGCTACCACAACTATGAGCACTGTTGGAACTTGAAAGAAAACTGGTGCGCTCAGATGCAGTGCGCGGCGGACGGCCAGGCTATGGGCAGCGCCATCGACTCGTCGTCCCTGGACCCGGCGGACCCCGACGTGTGCCCGCAGGGCTGCAGCATTTGTGGCACCGAGGAAGGGCAGACCGAAAAGTGGATCGAGCAGCTCCAACGCTTCGACGCGTGTCGCGAGCGCACTGCGAAGGTCCGGGAGTGCCTCCCGACGATGGATTACGACGGCTCGCTCGCGAACTACCGCGGCTACAAAACCGCGCATCCCTCCTCTCAGCAATCCGCCGCGGAGGCGTTCATCCAGCGCGACGCGTTCCTCGATGCGTGCGACGCGCAGGCTGTGTACGCCGATCGCCGCGAGAAGGGCGGTACCGCCGTTGTGGCGTGCATCGCCGTCTGCGCGCTTGTGTGGTTGGCGATGACGGCATACCTCATGCGCACGCCGAATTACGAAAAGCACCCGCGCGAGACGGAGATGCCCGACCTCGCCAAGTGGCAAGATCGCAAGGACTACACGCATCGGTACCACCCGCGATCGGCTTGGCTGTACTACAACACCGCGAACAACCTCTTCGGTTTCGCCATTCAGCTCTACTCCTTCTACACGCCGACGTCGACGAACGTTCTCGTTCCGATTTTCCAGGGCGCGTGGATGACGATCATGGTCGTCGCGAGGGGCATCCTGGTGTTCATGGACTACTACACTCTCAGCGAGGCGGCGAGCGTCTTCTTCGACATCGGCTTCTCCGCCATCGGTTTCGCCGCCATTCTCGACCCCTTTTTCGAGGCGAAAATATCCACCGACTTACCCGAAGCCGACACCTCGATCACTGACTACGCCCTCGCGGTGCGCGTAGCCGCCTTCCTCTGGCCGCTCATCAGCTCCGCGGGCGGCATCAAGGATCTTTACTGCGACAATTACTGGCCTTCGCCCGCAACCTTGAAGGCGATCAAGGAAAAACAGAAGTCGTTCCAGAAGCGCGCGGTCAAGATCTTCATCTTCGTCATCCAGCTCCTCGCCGCGCTCAGCGTCTACGTTATCATGGCGAACCCCAGATGGTGCCACGATTTCCGCACATGCCAGCGCAAGACAACATGCGACCCGCTAGAAGGCGCTCTACTTTCCCGCATGCCCATGGACACCGACGTCATCTCCGGAAACAAAATGCAGAGGGTCGAGATGATCAGCGACGACGGCTCGAAGAAGTGGCGCTGGCAGATCAACACCCAGACTGTTTTATCGTTCACCAAATCCGGCGGGAAAGTGTACGCGGACCTCGAGTTCGCGACGCCCAACGGCGACGTGGAAAACAAGGTCACGACGCCGGGGTCCGGCGACCAAGACACCATCGCGGGCGCAACACCCTCGAGCGCGTGCTCGACACGCTTCGAGATCCAGTGTCACGAGTCCAACCCCCGCCACGCGTTCAAGTCGCAGACGGGCGCCTGGGACTGGGTGGCGTACAACTCGTCGATGTACAAGTTCGTGGCGAGGCACGACGGCGGCGAGACGTCCGGCGAGTCGACGTGCTTCGGCACGAACACCGCCTGGTGGACCGATAACGGAATGTTCACCGCCGGTCCAGATCTGAAGATCGGCGACGGCGACGGCGAGGATAAGGTCGGTTTCATCTTCATGGAACAAGAGTGCGACTCGTCCCAAAGCGACATTCCAGCCGGGTGCGACAACGGCGCCCAGAGCGATACTCCGTGCAGAACTGAGAACTGCCTGGTCGAGCCCTCGTACATCGCATCCTACGCTCCGTACGGGCGCGCTTCCGTCACGGGAACTTGGACCTACACCGGAGGCGACTCGGCTCCCGAAACGTGGGCTACCACGCAGCGCGTATTCGAGCTCGACGTGAGTGAGTTCGCGCTCGGCGAGGCTAGCCAACAGAGTGAAGGGTCCCCTCCCCCCGGCTCTCCGGGCAGTGGGGGCGCCGGCTGCGGACCCGGACAGGGCCAGACTCCCTGCGATGGCGGTGAAGCCGGCGCCGGCGTCGAAGGAGGTGAACCCAACGCCGGCAACAACGGCGCCCAGAACAACAACAATTGCGTCGCGAAGCCCGCCGGCTGCGTGTCTGAACAATGCCCGGGTACCTGCGGCGAGCCAGGCGTGAACCAACCTTGCTGCGCCTAGACGACGCTGACGTCGTCGACCCTTGCTCTTGTCTTGTGTTATACCTCTTGTCTTTGTATATACTTGAAGGTGCGTGTTTTGTGAATACGAGTCGACTTATGATGAATGATTAATACGTCTACAGTATCGACCGCGCTCATTTCTGCGCGCCAGCGCCGTAGCGAGCTCCCGGAACGACGCCGTCTTGCGCAAACGCCTTCTCGTCCTCTTCGGGCAGCCCCGTGCCCGTGACTTCGTTCCCGACGCTCACCCAGTAGTCCCGGAGGTTGTTCTTCCTCGCGAAGATCTCGAGGTATTTCCCACCGGGCACGAGTTCCTCGATGAGCTCGTAGATTTCGGTGGGCTTTTGGCTCTGACCGCGGCGCTCGGCGAAGATGATGTCGCTGCCGACGGCTTTGCCCGCCATGCCCGCCGGCGGGTTCCCGCGGCGGCCCACCAGGCACACCTCCTTGGCGTGCTGAAGGTAGAATCCGTGCGATTTCGCCATGCGGCGGCTGTTCGTGACCTTGACCCAGACGACCTCGTCCACGAACTCGTACCCCCACTTCTTGAACTGCTCCAGGCACCACTGGTACTTGGCGTTGATGACCCACACGAACAGGAACCCATCCTTCTGCAACTTGGGCAGCGGCAGGTCCGCGATGTGCTGATCGGTCAGCTGGCTGTATCCGAGCGACACGCCGCGGGTGGGGTTCGCGGTGGCGAGCTGCCAAGGAGGGTCCATCATAATGACGTCGAAGTCGGTGTGGTTGTAAATTTTGCTCCAGTCATACGTCACGACGTTCGCGTGCACGGGGATGCACTGAGGAGGCACCATCCACTCGCGGGGATCGATGTCGTCCACGTTTCCTTCGACGAGCCCATCGTCAGCCTCCGCGGACGCATCCGCCCCAGCCTCGTCTTGAGCCTTTTCGCCGCTCTGGACACCCTCACTGGTGGTTCCGACGGCACCCTCATCGTCTTCCTCGACCTCGATTTCGACATCCTCATCGTACTCGAACGTGGTCGGGCCCTTGTCGGCCCCTTTCGCTTCGAGATCCTTGATCGCGTTTCGGTATTTCCCAACCTGCTCCTTCAGGCGCTCGTCGCTGAGCTCGTTCCACTTCGCGATGAGGGTCTCCTCGGAGGCGACGAGCTCATCGTTAACCGCCGCGAGAGCCTCGCCGCCGGACGAAGAACGCTTCTTACCGGCCATCTTTAACGCACGCGCCAGGTCGAAGGCGAGCTTCGGAAACGCTTTGCAGCACACGCCACGGCAGCCCGGATGAGTTTCGGGGTTGGCACCCTGTATGATCTCTCACAGACGCGACGAACGAACGTACGCGCGCACCAGGAGACACGTGCGATCGCTCGACCACGCGGCTTATGTCGTCAGCGTTGAGACCAGAGACCGATGTCGGCGGGTGCGCGACACGGAGTAGTGCTGGCTCGCGTCGCCGCGCTCTCGAGCTCTCCCCGATGCCTCTCTCACCATCTTTTTTCATTTGAAATTCAAAAACTAAAATTTGCTGATGCAACTGGCTTTCTTGGCGAAGAAAATCAAACGCGGCGCATGGAGGCGACCGCAAGGAGCTTCTCGCGACTTTGCTGGCTGGCTCTTTGCCGCTCGAATGCGCTCCTGGATTTTCGCAGGCGGCACAAACTCGAAGCGCCGCGGAGGGCGGAGTCCGCGTCTGTTGGGATGGCGCGATCACGCTCCGGCTCGCCGAGCGCATCGTCGTCCGACAGCGATCGCCGGCGTAAACCGTCGAAGCGCCGCGAGAGGACGACGGGAAGCGACGGCGAAGAGGGGCGCGACCGTGGAGATGCCGAGGCTAGAGGCGGCGGCGACCGTGAGTCGAGCCCTTCCGGTCGCGAGGAAGGGAAGCGGGGCGAGCGCGCCAGGAGCAGGGATACGAGATCGCGCCGTGGTGATATCAGAGACAGGGGCGGGGGCAACGACCGCGGGCATGGGGATGGGCGCGATGGCAGGCGGGACCTTCGAGGGGGGATCGGTGGTGCAGATCGTCCGCCTGAAGAGCGAAAACCGCTCTCCACGGGCAAGGCGGGTGGCGCGTACGTCCCTCCGTTCAAGCTGGCGCAGATGATGGCCGAGCAGGCTGACAAGACAGGCCCGGAGTATCAGCGCATGACCTGGGACGCGCTGAAAAAGTCCATCAACGGTCTCGTCAACAAGGTTAACGCCTCCAACATCAAGCACATCTTGCCCGAGCTTTTCGCTGAGAACATGATTCGCGGACGCGGTCTCTTCGCGCGGTCCGTGATGAAGTCCCAGATGGCTTCGCCTCACTTCTCTTCCGTCTTCGCCGCGCTCGTCGCTGTGGTGAACACCAAGTTTCCCGAGCTCGGCGAGCTGGTTTTGAAGCGAATCATCTTGCAGTTCCGTCGAGCGTTCAAGCGGAACGACAAACCCGTGTGCGTCGCGGCGACGAGGTTTTTAGCGCATCTCATCAACCAGCAGGTGGTACATGAGCTCATCGCGCTGGAACTCCTTACCGTCCTGCTTTCCACACCGACGAACGATAGCGTCGAGGTGGCCATGGAATTCGTGAAGGAGTGCGGGTACACCTTGCACGAGCTCACTCCGCAAGGCTTGCACGGGATCTTCGAGCGCTTCCGCGGGATCTTGCACGAAGGGGAAATCGACAAGCGCGTGCAATTCATGATCGAGAACCTCTTCGCGATCAGAAAGGCGGGATTCGAAGGAAAGAAAGGCGTGCCTTCGGAGCTCGATCTGGTGGAGGAGGAAGACCAGATCGTGCATGAGATTTCGATGGACGACGAACTTCAGGCTGAGCCAACTCTGGATATTTTCAAAGTCGACCCGGAGTACGAGGAGAGCGAGAGGAAGTACGCGGAGATCAAGAAAGAGATCCTGGGCGAGTCCTCGTCGGAGGAAGAGGATGATGATGACAGCGACAGCGAAGACGAAAGCGAAAGCGAAGATGGGGCGCAGGCTGTTGCACAGCAAGCGATGCGACAAAAGATTGAGGATCAGACCGAGACGAACTTGGTCAATCTGCGTCGTACCATTTATCTCACCATCATGTCGTCCCTGGACTTTGAAGAGGCTGGTCACAAGCTGATGAAGATTCATTTGCAGCCCGGACAAGAGGTGGAAATCTGCACGATGCTCACGGAGTGTTGCTCGCAGGAGCGCACGTACCTGCGGTATTACGGCCTGCTTGCGCAGAGGTTCTGTTTCATCGACAAGATGTACGCGCAACTCTTTGACGAGGTGTTCATGAAGCAGTATTCCACCATCCATCGCCTGGAGACAAACAAGCTGCGTAACGTCGCCAAGTTCTTTGCGCATCTTCTGTCGACTGATGCCATTTCGTGGACGTGCATGGCGTACCTTCAGCTCACCGAGGAGGCGACCACCTCGTCGTCGCGCATCTTCATAAAGATCTTGTTCCAGGAACTCTCTGAGTCGCTCGGTCTTCGAAAGTTGAACGAGCGGTTGATGGATGCGAGCATGGCGGAATATTTTCAGGGCATCATGCCGCGGGATACTCCGAAGAATGTCAGATTCGCCATCAACTTCTTCACGTCCATCGGTTTGGGCGGCTTGACAGATGACCTGCGAGAGCACTTGAAGAACATGCCCAAAATGATCGCCCAAGCCAAGGCGGCGGCGGAGAGTGACAGCGACAGCGACTCGGACAGCAGTAGTTCGTCGTCGTCGTCATCATCCAGCTCATCGAGCGACAGTGACAGTACTTCATCTTCAAGCAGCAGCTCCAGCTCTTCAGATAGCAGGCCTAAGAAGAAGAAGCGGCGGAAGTAAGTGAGGACTGATTGTTCAACTTTTACGTAGCGCTTTACAACTGCAGTTCATAGTAGTATACCTATGTCGTAGCAAGTAAAAAATCTAAAAACGATCGCGAACTAAAATATTTTATTCCGCCAACAACTCAGAGTGTGGAACACGAACGCTGCCTTTCAGAAAAGGTGCAGCCTTCCCCGTCACACCACTGCTCACACCTCCATCAAGCAACGTCCATGGGTCTGTTTCAGAATTATCCACCGAATCCGTCGATACATTGACTCCTGCCTGCAAGCGAGAAAGTACCGCCGGACGGAGTCTGCTTGGTCCACTGGGGAAAGTGAATCCCAAAGCCGGAGAGGACAGTTTCAGTTTCGAAAACGCGGCGTGCCAGGGCGGTAAGTTACCCCGGATGAGAATGCAAAACACCACGACAAGTGTGTCTATGGAGTCACGCGAGGCCTCCAAGAGCTTGAAGAGCGCAAAACAAAGTGCTTGTCGTGAGGCCTTGTTGCCTAGAACAAAACCGAGCAGCGGCAAAATAAGCTTCAGCTTTTCTGTCACTGACGCCTCTGACAGAACACCATCCTTTTCAGGGTTTTTGGTGAGAGCATCAAGCTGTTCGGTGGAGTGTTTGATTATCAGACCAATGTGAGCCTGCAGAGGGGGTCCACCGAAGGCTAGGAGACTCAACACCAGGTGCTCATCGACGTTAGATTCAGCTTCTTGGATCTTTTGCAGCGCGGCGTTCGCGAGTCTGATTTCCAAGAAAATCACCACCTCTGCGACGAGCACAACCTCCTGTGGAGACCGTCTAGATGATGCGGCCATGATCGCAAGCACGAGCGTTTTGTGAACGTCGTGCAGCGCCTCTTCTTTCGCACCTGCGACAACCTTTTGATGCTTAGTTTGTAAGACGTCTTCGGCGTCGACCAGCATCTGAGCACGCAGAAGCTGAAGCTCAGCGACCTGCTGTGACAGCCGGTGAATATCGAGGCTGATGAAGACATCATGTACACGTTGCTCGAGGGGCTTATCGTGGTTAGAATCACCGCCGTTCATTCCCTTGAGGAGCACAAGCGCGACCTTCTCTGGAATAGCCGCATTATCGAGATTAGCGCAAGCATTCCGGACGATCGACACAACTGAATGGGCTCGATGAAAAGCACTGCATGAAGGTGGATGCTCGAATACAGCCTGCGACGGAAGGAGAGGGAAAAAATTCAAAAGGTGAGATAGCGTTGAACGCAACAGGAGAGGAATGGGCAAAATTCAACGCGCATTAATCGAATTCGTACCTTCAATGTTTCAGAAGAGGAAAGCCATCCGGCTTCATGTGAACAAGTTCGTTCTATGAGTCCGGCTGCGGAATATACCAGAGCACAAATGATACTATGAGGTGATATTGAAGACTGCAAGGCGTGTAAAGCCTTGGAAGTGGCAAAAGGAAGCGCCGAATGCAAACGAGAATCGTTAGACAACAAAGCAACGATCCACAAATTGGACGAACACGAAGCGTCCGAGATCAGAGCGGTCAAGGCATGCTGAAGCATGACGATACCTGCCGCGATAAGTTCGATCACCATCGTAGACACCGCGATGACACCGATAGATGGCGCATCGGCTCTTTCTAGGAGCGACAGAGTGTGTTTTTTGCAGAATGCAAGCACCGACTCGACGCTTCCAGAAGCTGCAGTTACTCCAGGAATCCTGTCTTCGTACGGTGAAACAACTCCTGAGATAACATCGCCCCAGTCCATACGGATACCCGCGCGTTCGTCTAAACGCTCTTCGATATTAGGTGAAACTGCATGACGGTAGTTACTCAGGTGAGATAGAATCGCCTCTCGGCAGATATCATTCTCCGCATTCAAAAGTCCTTCCAGAAATTCAACAAGAGGCGCATCATATTTCGTCATTTGCATCACAGCGATTGAATTAATCAGCTTTTTCGTCGATGCACTTTTCACAGCTCGCCGTGAATACTCCGATGCGAAGTTCCAGATATTAAATGGATTCAGATTAAGCGCATTCATGTCCGAAAGCACTCCATCGCTTAGCACCTTTTCAACTATCTGCGATACTTGATCGTTTAAGGCGTCTTCCGTCGGCAATAACATGTCCATATCCGCGTCAGCCTTCCGCTTGGAGCCAATGTGACAGCCCAATGAGTTTCTTGCGCTTTCTATCAGCGCGTTGCACGTTCCGCGGAGCATTTTCAGCGTCGAGTTACCCTGACAAGCGTGTTCCGTCGGCCTCAGACGAAGGAGCAGTGCGCCGTAAAAGGCACTCAAGGTCTTCGGCTGTTTGGCTTCGACGCTCCCAGTGATAATCAAGTGTGAGGTCAAGCCTTCCAGGGTTATGACGCCGCTCTCTATCATCGTGTTGATGAGCTCCGACCACTCCACAAACTTGCCACGGTTCAGGTCTGCGAAGACATCTGTGGGGCAATGTGTGAAGGTGAATTCGAGCAAGGCGTATATTTCCGTCTGGAGCAAAATTTTATTTTCTGGTTTTTTGTCTCCGCCATTTTCAGAAATCGAGTGCCCGAGCTTTTGGAGCAGTTTCGCCGCGACTATTCGCCGAGGCCCCAACTGCACCGAGTCTGATCCAGGAGGCATAGACCACGTGCAAATGGTACTGATAAGGCCCTGAAGACCGTTTCTTTGGTCTGTCGATGCAGCTTTCAGCACTGGGGATCTCTCAACATACTTGTGCACGTCTTCAAAGTAGTTTCCTTTTGCGAGAATTCGGTCGAGAAGCAAAATAACGTCCAGCCGACGCTCTGAAATTGCGGTGGGCGCCGCCGCGAGCTTCAGTAACCCGATCCGTTCCCTAACGATGTTCATGCAGCTGTCAAGTCGAGAAAAATGTTCATCGGACAAGCTCGGATAGGATTGTCTCACCTCCCACATCTGCATGGGTGTTGGAAGCTCGATTTTTAGGACAAGAAACGCGTCAGGGCACTCGTCCAGCAACTCTCTCAAGATGTCAAACACGACAATTATGGCGCTTTCGTCTAGCCTAATGATGGGTGCTGTTCTTCCAGGGAGAGTCGTGGTCGGATGTGCACTGATTTGCCGCAAAATATTGATGCATGCTGCTGCGAGTCGTCCAGTCAATCGATGCAACCCGATGGCGTAAGGAACGAAGGGCACGAGAATCAGGAGCAGCTCGCCGGTGACAGACGCCACGTGCTCCGCCCCAAAAAGCTCCTTCGCCCTCTCCATCAACTCGATCACGTTGTTCAAAAATAACTCCTGGTCGAGTATTCTGGCAGATACACACCATCGGACAAGAGCAAGAACGTAATCCCATTTGTTTTCGTGCGAAAGCTGTTGTGTCGCGGTGCTCTCGCCGTTCCCGTGCTTCGTGGGTTTTGGAACAAAACCTTTGCGAAGTAACTCGCCAATGTACTGGCAAAGGTCCTTCGTCCACACGCTCGACCGCTCAGCAGCAGACTTGGTGCGGTTCAGATAGATGATCTTAACTAGCCAAATAGCTCGTGGCATGGGAATCTGGTGGCTGATGAGTGCCTCAAAGAGTTTGGACTGTCGCAACCCGTGCGGCACTGATCTAGCCAGCTGCTGGAGTGGCAAACGCTCGAGAGCCTTCATGAAGGCGAACATACCGTCTGCCTTGGTGTGAACGAGCTCCGGAACACCTGCCGAGCTAAGCTTTTCCGGTCCGACTAAAGGAACGCCGTACTCTTCTGCAGGACGCAACCCGCTCTTTCTGTTTCTCAACATCTTTCGCGCACGTGACTCGACCAGGTGCTGAAACTCCACCATGTGCCCACTTTTCCAGCGTACATCCCCCGCAGCGCTCAACCAAGATTCAGCGAACACCGGATGGTCTCCAAGCCGCTCGCACACATCCAGGTGCCCTTCTTGTATTTGTTTCGGATTCATTCTCGACGTCTCGTCCCAAGTCGTCCGCCGTGAGGAGGGCTCCGACCCCTTCTGGGGAGGGTTTCGGCCAGATGCTCTTGACGCCGAACGCACTTCCTAGGTGTCAAAGTCGCCCAAAGTTTGATTATTTCGCTGCCGCACGAACTGCAGCAGAGCGGCGAGTTTCCATTCACGGCGTTTGGTTGTCACACAGACCCAAAACTGACATCGTCCGCGTCGACGTCCGAAGGTTCGTTGTCACTTCGCGCTGCACGCGGAGACCATCGGTGATGTATTACGTATAGTTCGTTATCTCGTTGTCGCGACTGTGGTTAAATCTTTGGTCTGGCTCGGGCGTGTGCTTGTGGGACGTATCGGAAGCCCGACCGAATGGCGCAGCTAGTTAAAAGCGGCCCCGTGGCCGTCACCAAAGAAGGTGGCAAGGCCAACCTCGAGAAGACCGTGAAGAGTGGATCATTGGTTGCTCTGTTCGTGTGTGCGATGCTTCTGGTTGTTTTATCCGGAGCGTTCAAGCCTGAGGTGGATATGTCATCGATATCGCCGGCGGAGCGTGAAGCCGTGCGTTCGCGGAACCTGAAGTCGTCCCTGAACGCTGTGTGTGCTTCGTATTTGCTGTACTCAGCTCTGCAGGGTCCGGATACGCACATGGTGAAGCCTCATCCGGCTGTTTGGAAAGTCATGCATGGTCTCTTCGTGTTATACTTGCTTTTCCTGGTGTTCTTGTTGTGTCAAGAGACTACTGACGCGAGAATGGTCCTCAAGTTCCTCGCACCAGACCTCGGTGTCGAACTGCCGGAGCGCGCCTATGGAGAGGATTGCCGAATATACACCCCGGAAGACCCAGATTCCAAGTTTCGGGTGCTTCGCGATACGGTCTTTGACGAGTTTTTCGTAGGGCACATTCTTGGATGGTATGGGAAAGCTATCGCGTTGAGAAACTTGCCGCTGTTGTGGGCATACTCTATATCATTTGAGTTGATGGAGCTCACCTTCCAGCACTGGCTGAAAAACTTTAACGAGTGCTGGTGGGACTCTTGGGTGCTCGACGTCGCGTTGTGTAACTTTGTAGGAATCAGCCTCGGGATGATGACTGTGCGCTTCTTCGAGGGAAGAACATACGACTGGATGGGCACCAAGAATGCGACAGGATTGACCAAAAAGATGCGACAGGGCCTTCAGCTCTTCACACCCGCTACTTGGGACTCGTACATATGGAACCCCACGTCAAGTCCTTTGCGTTTCTTGCAATGCGCATTCGTGGTGATCCTGTGTCTCGTTTTCGAGCTGAACGCCTTCTTTTTAAAGTACGTGCTCTGGATTCCACCACCACACCTGCTGAATCACATACGGCTCGCGCTCTGGTTCGGGATCGCAAATATATCGACGCTTGAGTATTACGTGTTCATCACCTCGAAGGAAGGGATGCACTTAACCAAGATGGGCGCAAACGCGTGGTTAGCCATCGCGGGGGCTTTAATCGAAATTATCGTGGTTTTGAAGCACGGTCGCGGGATGTTCGAAGTGCCTTGGCCGAGGCACGTGCTATGGTTTTGGGGTGTCTTTGCGACAGTTACGGCAGGGTGGTTGGTGCGCTGGCATCTGCGCAGCAAGAGTGCCGTAAAGCCGAAGAAGCAGTAGCTATGATACTTTTTACGTCTAGACTATTTTTTAATTAGAAACACACTCGTTCAGAGCTTTGACATGACGGCACTCGCCTTTTCTCCCTTTCTTCGTTTCGCTATGATGATCCCCTTGTGACCCACCACGACGCTCCTTGGAGGTAAATCGTGTAGAATCGCCGCGCTCGCGCCAATTTTCGTATCGTGCCCTATGGTGATGTTTCCGAGCACGGAGGCGTGCGCTCCCACCGTTACCCTCTTTTGCAACTTCGGGTGTCTGTCACCCGCCTGCTTTCCCGTGCCCCCAAGCGTGACTCCATGAAACAGAGAACAATCATCGTCCACCACCGCAGTCTCACCAACCACTATCCCCGTGGCGTGGTCTATCATGATGCCTTTGCCGAACTTGGCACCCGGATGGAGGTCCATGCCAAAGGTCTCGGATATGCTCGACTGCACCATACACGCTAAGACCTTTCTATTGTGCCCCCAGAGCCAGCGTGAGACGCGCTGCGCTTGCAGACCCTGGAAGCCCTTGTAAAACAGAAATGCGTGTACGTAGCTCGGGCAAGCCGGATCACGATATTTTATAGCCTCTAGATCCGCACGCGCAGCTGCGGCGATGGACCCGGCGCCGGGAGACCTGTTCTGCTCTTCCTCTGCTGACGTCGTGATGGCGTCAATAATAAGGTCATTCCACTGCGACGCCAATATCGTAGAGGTAGCGAGCTTGGTGGCAAGCAGGAATGCCAAGGAGCGCTCGAAGGTGGGCTGATTAAGGATCTTAGAATATAGGAAGCCGCCCAACAGAGGCTCTTTGATAGCTAGCTCTTGTGCACCCTGCGCCGATGTTCGTGAGAAGAGTTTCGTACGAAGGTCAGGAACTGAGGGGTTGCGTGAACTCGCGAAGCGCGGTTTTCGCATTTCGGGGACGACGCGTACCTGGCGCAGTGACTCCCACAGGGGGTCATCCGACACCAATGACATGATGTACAGTCACCACTTCACCAGAGGACGTTTGTTAGGCTAGCATTGATGAGTTCTCGCGCTCGTATCGCGGGCGGTGCGCGGGAAAGTGAAGGCGAGCTCCGAAACCCCCTTTTTATCCCGTTATCTGGCAGTCGCGGCGCGGCATCCACGAACTCCGTCTTCCCAAACGCTTGAGAACCGAAACGTTTTTCTTTTCGGGTGCATCACCACTTTCGGCTGCGCAAGCCACCTGCTTTTGGCTCCGTACGGATCCTTCAATAATGGAACTTCGTCAAGGAAGGGTATCATTAGTCATACTCGGAAAACCTATGGTGCGTACACCCCGCGACCTACATCCTAAAGGCGTGCACACGCCGAAAAACCAGATCTCGTCGTTCCAAAACGAGGCGTTTCTACCCAGAGCTTTTTTAGCTTTTGCCTCCGATTCTGACCCTCCCCTAACAAAGCCCCTCTTGCCGAGGTTAAGAAGACCTTTCACCGCGCCGACGACAAGCACTTGGCATCGCAGTTTCGACGGGAGACTACGCCTATGTGAGTCTGCAGGCGATGTCTCTCGCTCAACACTGTTGCACAAGTTAGCTCCAAATGCTGCTTCAAAATCGGCGCGTCTCGGGCTGGCGGGAAGCAGACGCTTACTTCGTCCGGCGCCCAAGCGCAGACGAGTCGACGACTCGTTCTGGCCGCTGCATATTCACGGTTCACGAATCGAGACGATGACACAGGTGGACACTCGACGTGTGTGTGAGGCTTAGGCCTTGGCTAGTATTTGCTATCTAAGGTTCCTCTCTTCTCGAATCCTTCGCCGTATCGCGAAGCGTCTTCTCGGCCACGGACAACAGTGCGTCGATTCCGCGAGCCTCGTTCGCGCACACGGTGACCACGGGCAGGTGGGTTTTGCGGCGTAAAGCCTCTGCCGCTCGCGAAGTGTGTTCGATATCAGTTTTAGTTCCCACGACGATCGCCGGTCGGTTGGAGAGCCCGGGTAAATAGGCTTCAAGCTCCGCTTTGAGCACCTCGAGCGCTTTCCACGGGCGAATCCCAGGCCTGTTTCCTAGTCCCGCGCTAAGGTCGACAACATAGATGAACGCCGCGCACCGCTCGATATGCCGGAGAAAATTATGGCCGAGACCGCGATTCTCGTGCGCACCTTCGATGAGGCCTGGGATATCAGCGACAGTGATGCTCGATATACCACCGTCCGTTGTCACTGCCCCGAGCTGCGGCTGCATCGTCGTGAATGCGTATTCTGCAACCTTGGGTTGCGCGCCACTAATGGCTCGCAGCAGCGTACTCTTTCCTGCGTTTGGGAAGCCGACAAGGCCGATGTCAGCCACAGACTTAAGCTCGAGTACCACGGTCAGCTTCTCGCCTTCGGTACCCAGGTCGCGCGTGCCGGCTAACTTTCCAGTCGGCTTGGACTTGTTTCCCTTTCCCCCGCGTCCGCCTTTCGCAAGTCGGAGCCTTGAGCTGTGCTCATCGAGGTCGACAAGCATATTCCATGTGCCCTTATAGATACCACGTGGTCTATCGCCAATATTCGGAGCTGGCATGGGTTCTGCTTCGTCGTCAACACCATCAACCATGTCGTCGCTGTCGAAGTTAGACACGGGCTCTGAAGTTCCCCATTTCGAGAAGTCGATGTCGCCTGCGTCGATGCACACGTCATCCTTTTCCGCTTCGTCGACGACTTCTTTCCACACGACTGTACCGACAGGGACTTTAATGTTAATCTCGTCCCCACGTTTTCCTTGCGTGCCTTGCGCCGCACCCCTACCTCCATTACCCGCGGCTATCCTGAAAGGCAAATCTCCAAGCCCTTTTACGTGTCGTGAAGCCTCAATCCACACGTCCCCACCGTTGCCCCCGTTACCCCCGTCAGCGCCCCTTCTGCGTTTCGCACCACCATCTTTCATGAAGCTCACTGCCCCGGATCCTCCGTTACCAGCCGTGATGACCACGCGTCGGCGGTCGACGAAGGCTTTGTCTTTCCTCTCGTCATCGGCCGTGTTTTCGACGCCCCAAACATCGGTCGCCGCCTCCGTGAGGGTGGACGTACACGAGGCCAGTCCACGCAAAGTTGTGGGATATCGCACGATCGGAACACACCTCCGAACGACTTCACGGAGGCACGCCATTCACCTGGAACGCGCCCTTCTGCCCGCCGCGGGAGCCCACCAAGTGTTCGGAGGTGTCGGAACCGACTGATAAAAATAAGAGAACCCGCTCATGAGTTCGTGAACTCCAAAACGGGTGCAGTGTTCACGAAATGCTCAGCGACGCACGCGCGCCCGCACGGCACCTCGGACTAAGGAAGAGCGGGTCATGACGCAGATAGATGCGTCGGCACCGCCCAGGAAAGTCCAGCTGGAGGACATCCCGGTTAAGCCGGGCATGACCAAAGAGTGCGTCGCGACGCCAACGTCCTCGTCAACGTCAACGCGGCTCGGCAACGAATCTTTCCGCGTCCACGACTGACCATTCCTTCCCTTCCCCCTCCCCTTCCACAGGGAGCTGGCCGTGGTTTTTGACGTGGCGAATCACCCGACGAATGAGCGGAGCGCGATCGCGCTGGACTTGTACTTCAACGCGTTGGTGTACGCCAACAACCAGGGTTTGTCGTTGGAGAAGACCTCATGTCTCCTCGGCATTTTCAAGGCGACCCACGAGAAGTCCATGGCGGAGCGCATGACGATTGAGAAAAGTTTTGGTTTTTTCAAGTTGTTGGCCTTGCAGAGCAGCGTGCATCGGCCACCGTATAGTCTCGGCATCCTGAATTTCGGGGAGATGAAGGACATGACGGAGTACGCGCTGAGCACGTACTTCCGGTATTACAAGCTGTATCAATACGCGTTCACGGACTTGGTCCGACTGGACATTCGCCCGGCAGCCCCCGTCCTCGAGACGCCGGGCGCGAACGCGTTTGAGTCGTTAGGCGTGGCGTACCCCAAGGAAGAGTGGGCTGAAAAGCAGAAAGAGTTGGCAGAAAAAGCGGCTGAGGCTAAGGCTAGGGCAGAAGAAGAGGCTGCAGCGATCGAGGAGGCGGAGCGTGAAGCGTTACTCAAGGCAGAGTACGAAGCCGCGATTCCGTCGGAGGTCACGACGAAGGTGCAAGAAGCTTTGGCGGCGTCGATGGAAGCAATGAAGGAACAACTGGAAGAGAAATTCGCGGCTCAGGAGGAGGCTCTGCTCGCGAAAATAGCCGCGCTCGAGGCGAAATGATAGCTATCATGCATGCAATATGTAGAGTTGAAAAGATTAGCGAAAACATCTCATTACATTCTGTGGTCTGTACTCAACGCTCGACCGGAGGGTTGGGTTTTGAAGGCGGCGGCAAGCTGCGGAATCCGCTCGAGGTCGCCGCAGCCTCGGCCGGGGATGAAGACGTCTCGTCAGGCGCCTTCTCCAACACGGCCTCATGTACCACGGTCTGGCTTTCGGTGGTTTCGCTGCTCGTCGGTGCAGCCTCCACGGGGTGCGCGACAGGCTCAGCCTCCGCTGCCACGGGTTCACTGGCAACTGGCGCGGGCAAGGCGGGCGGCGGATTGACGCGCGCCGCGCGCTCAGGTTCGAGTTTGATTGCCTTCTCCGGTTCCTTTTTCGCCGATGGGTCCTCGTCGGCGGCTTGCATCGCATTCTTCGCGAGCTCGTACCCCGCGAAGTTCATGGCGCCGAGCGGTGCGATCCATAGCATACGCGGGACGCAACCCTTCATCAGCGCCCCGGCGCCTTCCGAGGTGACGATCTTCTTCACTGTGATCCAGATGGCCTCGCCCGCGGGAGACGCCCCAGTCATCGCCCGCGTCTTCAGCACGTCCGCCGGCGTCGTACACGCCGCAGCGATGGCACCCGCCATGCCTCCGAGAGAGATGGTCTCCCACGCAGATAAGTCTTTCCGCTTCATGGTCGCTGCGGCTTTCTTCAGCTTCTCGTACGCAACGAGCCCGATCACGTAAAAGGGAACCTCACGCGAGAGCGTCGCCGCGGTGCCCGCGAAGAGGCCCTTCGGACCGTTCGCCGTCACAGCCTTGAACGCCTCGACCGCGTTGGCGTGCTGTCCCGTCTGCAGACGCTGCTTGAGCACCTCGCACGGGATCCGCACGCTGGTCCCTACGAGTGTCCCGAGACCGGAACCGAACCCCTGAATCTGAATCTCAGTGATGAGCGGCATGAGCGTCAGCGGCGCAAGGAGTTTGCACGCCACCTCATACGTCGCCGTGCGGAACCCGTGGCCGGACGCGGCGCCGACGACGGCGGGGATGATCCCGCGGTACAGGTTCCTCGCGCCAATTTGCGGGATCGTCTTGAGAAACGCTTTCATTCCTGGTCCCGCGCCCACCGTAGCCTGAATGCGCGTCTTAAGCGTGTCCATCGGGTGCATCATGGCGGTGGACGATCCCGATGCCAAAGCTCCGGCGAACGCCGCCTGTATGGCGAGCTTCATCGTCGCCGACCTCGCCGCCTCAGGCGGGTTGATCTGAACCATCGTCGACGCCTCGAACCATAGGACAGATGGGTCCTTCGCCGTCGCCACGTCTTGCGGGAGCAGCATGAGGAAGTTGCGGAACTGTCCGTACGAGACGTACCCTTCGCCGTTCATGCCGAGGTGGTTCAGCATCGCCGTCGCGTTTTCGTCAGTCGCAGGCAAGCCCAAACGTCTGAGGGACTGCTTGACATCCGATTCTTTCATCATCCCGCTACGGCTGAGTCCAAGGCTGTTGAACGCGCGAAGCATCGTGGATTCGCGCTCGTTCATGACACTCTCGAAGTCCTCCCAACCGATGGTGCGCGAAAAGAACGTCGGCTTCGCTTTTTCCATGAAAGCCTTCGCGTACCAGTCTGGCAGATTTCTCTTGCGCATCGCCACCTTCAGGTCATCCAGCTTGAGGCGACCGTGGCCGTCCCGGTCGATGTCGTCGAAGAATCGCCGACCTAGTGGAGGTTTGAGAGGAATCACGCGGGAGGTCGAGGGTCAGTCGGTCTGGCGATGGAGGAGGAGGCGAAGGGGCACACTGTGCATTCGAGAAGGCGTTTGAAGGGTTGCCGAGCTGACTGGTCGTTGGAGGTGACTCGTCCGTTAGGGTTGCCCAAATCGACGCATACGCACCTTCTTCCTCGGTGTATCGGAAGAAATCCTCGACCGCGCTCAGCCTCCGGCGGTCGGGTTGGAACGAAGGGTTGGTCAACTCGTCGAACTTCTTCTTCATCGCCGACGCCGCCTCGCTCTTCTCGAGCGCGCCCCACGTCTCGGGGAACTTGCTCTTCAATTTGTCCACCATCTCGTCGGTGTCGATTTTGGCGAGAAACAACGAACGCCTCGGCCTCGGTCTGGCGGATACGGTAAACGCGCCAGCCTCCGGGGCGGGCACCTCATCACCGGCTTGACGCCGGCGACGGGGGCGGACCAGCATCCTGGCTCCGCGGCCACCGCTGCTCCGTGACGCGACTACTGAGGCAGTTAAAGATCAAAGTATCTTCTCACGCGTTTTCTCCGCGTCCGTGCACTTTTCTACAGTGTCGTCGACTGCACACGCGGGTTCTGTTTTTTAGCCGACTTTTTGCGCTCGATCGGACGACGAGCGCGCACACCAACGCTGCATACGGTATCTACGGGGGCATCATGTCCGCCGCTGCCACCTCCGTCTCCGCGCGCGTCAGCGTTTACGCCTGCGCGGGACGCCGCTGCGATGCCCGCTCGAGGCACGCCGCCACGGCTTCCCGCGCCACCGTGGCGCCGAAAAGCGTCTCGGCGCACGCGAGCCGCCGCCGTCGCGACGCGCTCGTCGCCGCCGCCGCGAAAGGCCCCGGCGGCGCCGCCGAAGACGTCGCCAACATGGACGCGCTTATCGATAACCTCATCGCCGCCGACGAGGAGGGCCTCGTCAAGCTCGTCGCGGAGAACGTCCTGAGCTTCGACCAGTCCCTCTGGATAAGGATCGCGTCCCGCAGCGACGCGGCTGAGAAGCAGGAGGAGAAGGACGCGTTCATGGAGCTCGCTGGGAAGTGCATGAAGCTCATCGAGGCGATGGTCGAGAAGACCGAGAGCGGCATCCAGGAGTCCAGCAAGGCGCTCGAGAGCATCGTCGCCGTCGCGGCAGACCCCGAAACCGGTGAGTTTGCCGTGCCGCTCTCGAGCGAGAGCGTCGCGCGAATGCGCGTCGCCATCAACGACGCCGCCGTGGACGAGCAGATGCTCAACACTGTGTACGCGTGGATCAGGAAATCCGACGAGGACAAGCTCGACGGAATGGTGCACATTCTGCAGCACCTGCTGCAGTGCTACGCCGCGCGCGAGCTCGACACTGGAACCACGCCGCTGGATATCGTCATCGGTGCGCCCGCGTCGGACTGGCCGGCGAAGTTCGAGGCGGTGATTGAGGGCGGGTTCGGAGAGGAAGCGTTCACGCAGGACCTGCAGAAGCGCATGGAGGGCGTGGTTCTGAACCTCCCCAACGGCTCGTACGCGCAGCGCGTGCAGGCGGAGTACCTCAAGGAGGTTGAGGACCGGGGGAAGGGCATCTACGCCGAGAAGAGCGGCGCGAGCGCGGAGTGAGAGCGCGCTCCCGCAGGCGGCGTACGCCGCCGAACGGTTGTGTGAAAAACGCTTTTTTTACGCTTTTTTATCCCTCGTCGGAACCCCCGTTTGTATCGCTCCTATCTATTTCAACGACCCACTAGAGCTAGCTCATGCTACACGCCGTATACCCCTCGAATCCATGTCATCACCTGTTGCGCGTTCGACCCGTCTAACGCGCTCGCCCGCATCGTCGTCAGCGCGTCCCCCAGCGCGGTTTCTGCGCGCGCCGCGTCAAACGCCGCCGTCTCCGCGTCGCGCAGCGCGCACGGCGCGTCGGTTTTGTTCCAAAGCAAAAGCACGCGCTTGTCGCGCATCCCGGGAAGGCCGCACAGGTGGTGGAACGCAGTCGCGGACGCGGCGAGCTGATACGCGTCGGAGACGTCCACGACGTACAGCAGAGCCGCCGCGCCTTTCAGGTATGTCGGCCACAACGGCATCATGGCGCCGCCGACTTCTTTGATTTGAACGGTCTTGGTCTTGTCCAAGGGCAAGTTGCTGATGTCCACGCCGATGGAGGGGACGACGTCTGCGTCGATGGGGACGTGACGCTCCCCCGTTCTCTGAAGCGACACGAGCCTACGCGAGAGGAGCGTTTTGCCGGAGCCTTGCGCGCCTGCGTGCGACGGAGACGGGACGGACTGTCAGCGAAGTCGGACATCGGGAAGCGACAACGAGGACGTCAGATTTAAACGCACCGAGGATGACGACGGGAGACGTGAGCTCCGGCATGACCCGTGAGCGAGCCGACGCTCAGCTCGAGCCGGCCGCGCTAACGCTGACGGATGGAGCAAGTTCCGAGACGCGTCGGCGACCAGTGCGCATCGGAAGATGCCCGGTGGCGTCACCTGCACGCGTCTTGCGTGCAGAGACCTTACGTACGAGAAACGAAAATCCTCGTCGGAGACTCCGAGAGATCGGACGAAAACCCAGACTTCCCTGGGCTCCCGCAGTCAGACCTCGGGCTCGCGGCGGTGCTTCGACTCCGCAATGTCGGCCGCGGATGCGAACGCGCGGCTGGCGCTCGCGGTGTCCACCATCGCATTCGGCTACTTCCTGAAACGCGTCGGACTGGTGGACGTGGACGTCGGCAAAGCAATGTTGAAGGTACTTTTCAACGCGACGCTTCCGGCGATGCTCCTGATGACGTTCGCGTCCTTGACGTTCGATGCCACGTCCGTCGCCGTGTCCTTGTGCGCGATGGCGCAGGCCGCCGTGCTGCTCGTGGCACACCTCGCGTTCAAGGGCACGGGCCGGGATCCGAAGGACACCGCGCTCCTCGCGGGGTCGTGCGTCGGCGTGAACCTCGGCACGTTCGCGTATCCACTGGTCGAGGCGGTGTGGGGCACCGCCGGCGTGACCCGGCTCGTCCTGTTCGACGCCGTCAACCAATGGTCGCTGCTCATCGTCGCTCCGTTGATATACGCGTCCGTCATCGCCGGTGCGTCTTTCTCCCTCGTGCAGGCGCTCGGCAACGTCAAGAAACAACTCCTGAGCCCGTGTCTGTTGGCGATGTTCGCCGCCGTCGCGCTTCGCGTCCTCGGCCTCGGGCTCCCCGGGCCGGCGGTCTCCTTTCTGTCCTCGCTCGCCGTCGCCAACAAACCGCTCGCGCTCCTGGCGCTCGGCGTGCTCTTCGAGCCGGCGCTTCGGGGCGGGCAGATCCGGGACGTCGCGTCGCTGCTCGCGCTGCGGTACGGTGCGGGTCTCCTCCTCGGCGCAGCGCTCGTCGCGAAGTTCGCGTCGGCGGGCCCGGCGGTGCTCGGGGTGGTCCTCGCCGCGCTCATCTCGCCGGTGCCGCTGCTCACGGTGACCTACGCGGTGGAGTACGAGTGCGACGTGGGGCTCGGCGCGGCCGCTGTGAACGCCGCGAACTTCTGCTCGTTCGCGCTGTTGCTGGCGGTCGCGAACGCCGACCTCTCGAGCTCTGCGACGGCGAGGGCGTTCGCGGCGGCGGGCGCCGCGCTCGCCGCGCTCGGCGCCTTCGGGGCTCGGCGCGGCGGCGCCGCCGCCGGGAAACGCGGAGGCGCGCCGGAAGACACGGAAACCGCGGTCGAGGCGATGGACGTGACCACGGAGAGCAGAGAGCGCGAGGGCGATGGTGGTAACGTGTTAAGGGCGATCGCACGTTCGTCGAGCGTTTCCCGGGTTTCCCGGACGCGACCGGTCCGAGGGGCTGGGTTCGGCTGGCCGGCGGCGCCGAAGAAGTGTGTTTCGCCTCGCGTCGCGGCGGCGCCTCCCCGCGCGTCGGTGGGGCTTCCCGGACGGAGCGGGACGCACGAGGGGCGCCGTGCGGGAGGGTTCCACGAGCCATCGAGGCGTTTCTCGGCGATCGCGGGCTCGCGCGCGAGAGCGGTGGTGGGGGCGCGATTCGGATGAGCGCGTCAGGCGGCGGTCCGCTTCGCTCGCGGGTCCAAAAATGTATATTCCAGAAAAGCCATCAGCCAACTCAAAACCTCGACATCTTCCATTTCACGCGCGTCATGCCTCGCTCGCCCTCGCCGCGACGGCAGAGATCCCGTTCGCCACCGCCTCGGCGGCGTTCGCGGTCCCCCGACCGACGGAGGAGTCCGCCTCCCCGCCGCAGCAGCAGGGACCGGAGCCGAGATCGCGAGCGCAGGGAGTACCGCGGTGGCGGCCGCGACCGAAGCAGAGATCGCGGCGGTGGGGAAGGGCGGGGCGGGGGACGCGGAGGCGGGGGGCGCGGGTACGGCGAGGGGCGCGGGTACGGCCGCGGAAGAGGCGGGCCTCCCGGCCCGTCCCGGGGCCCCACGGATGATCCCGGGGACGAGGAGCTCCGCGCCATCGCAGTGAACTACGCGGACTTCCGCCGCTTGAAACGCGAGAAGCTGGCCAAGACGCAATTCATGTGGGCCAACACGCCGAGTCCGTCTCCGTCGCCGGAGCGCGAGGTCCCCCATGCCGCCGAGACCGCGAACGCAGACCGCCCGAAGAGTTCGGACGCGCGGAACGACTCGAAGCGCTCGAAGGGACGCGACGAGAAGAGAAGACGCTCGAGATCGCCCTCCGATTCTGGATCCGCGTCGTCGAGCGACGGAGACGACGGCGACGGTCCGGCGAACGACGAGGCGAACGCCGCGGCTGCCGCCGCCGCGGAGGCCGAGGGTGAGGCGCAGGCGGAGCGGTTCCGCGTGTTCCTTCAGAAGCGGAGGCAGGAACAGGCGGAGGCGGCCGCGAAAGCCGCGGAGGAGGCTGCCGCTGCGGAGGAAAACGACGTGTTCGTTGGTCCCGCGGCGCCGCCGGCGGCGCCGCACGCCGGCGCGGGGGCAGGCGATTACGGGAAGGCGCTCCTTCCCGGCGAGGGCGACGCGATGGCGCAGTTCGTGCAGGCGGGGAAACGCATCCCGCGGCGCGGCGAGGTGGGTCTGGAATCCGACGAAATTGCCCGGTTCGAGAGCCTCGGGTACGTCATGTCCGGCTCGAGGCACGCGCGCATGAATGCGATTCGCGTCCGGAAGGAAAACCAGGTGTACAGCGCGGAGGAGAAGGCGGCGCTCGCGATGATCAACCACGAGGAGAAACAGGCCCGCGAGGAGAAGGTCATGTCGGACCTCAAGAAGCTTGTCGAGGAAGCCGCGGGGGGGGCGCAGTAGAATGCGTTGCGAATATCATACGATATCTAGAGCTAGCTACTAGCTATCTACGGTAGTAGCGATACGAGTGCGTCGCGCGGCTATTCGATTCCCAGCGCGCGCGCCCTGTCGACTTCCCACACGCGCGCGAGCGTGTGGAACTCGCCGTTTTCACCGAACGCGTCCGCGCCGACGGCGACCGCGGCTGCGGCGAGCGCCGGGGTGTACACCGCACCGACCACGATCCCCGCCTCGGCGCACCGGTCCTCGGTCACCGCCGTCACCACGCACGGCACGCCGCTTTTTTCCAAGTCGGCTGCGAGCGCGCCGTAGTTGGCGCCCGCCGCGTCCGACCACACGGGGTAGCACACGCCCACGCGCAGGCCATTGCCCACAGCGTCCTCGCGCCACGACCGGATGTGCTCCAGATGCAGGTCGCCGCACGCCAGGCCCGTCACGTCGCACCCCGCCGCGCGCACGACGTCTAGCGCGCCGCGCAGGCGCGCGACGTACCCCGCGCCCGCGTTGCGGTGCAGAGGCACGCCCACCAGCCCGACGTCCAGATGCTTCGCCTGCCTCTCGACGTCGCGCGCGCTGACGTCCTGGTGCGCGACCACGCGCGTGGAGGCGTCGAAGGTGGTGAGCAGGATCACCCCCGAGGGCCCGACGCGGTGCAGCCTCCCACCCGGCCGCAGCATGGCGCGCAGCGCGAGGAACGAATCCTTGCCTCCGCTCCACATGAGCACGGTGACCTGCTTCGCGAAACCAGCGGCGGGGACGTGCATGAGCGCCGGGTTTTGGATTCGCGACGCCTTGTCCTTGACGTTGACGTGGTTGTACGGACAGTGACGACACCCGCTCCCGCAGCACTTGCCCCTCGCGAGGTGGTTCAGCTTCGTCATGACGAGGTACCCGGTCGTCGGATCCGTATAGAACTTTTCGCCTCTCACGCACGCGGCGTTGTGAATGTCGTCGAAATCCTCGATGTCCCCGACGTCCCCTTTGTCCGCGCACCCGGCGAGACCAGCTTTGACGAACGTGCCCATCCCGAGCTCGTTGGGCACCACCTCCATCGTCTCCATGGCGTCACCTCGCCCTCGCTCCGTGCGCACTGCGACGAAGAATAAATATCTCCGCTTGTCGTTGGCGTTTTTGGCACTTGGCGTGTGACAGTTTTCTGGCCGAGCGGGAACCCCCTGAACCGTGAAGCGAGGGGTTGCAAAAAAAAGAAAAGCCAAGCTCTGGATAACCACGAGTTTGGCGCGAAGCGGATCTGGCCTTTGCGCGAAAAAGGTACGCACATCCGACGTGGCAAACCTCCTAGGCGCCCACTTCATCAGGTGCCCGAGCATGGCGTCGTGCGCGCACCAGTGGAGCCGAGGGGCGCTCGTCGTCCCTCGTCGGGTAGGCCGACGCGCCGCGACGCGAGGCGCGCTGCGTCCTCCCCGCGCCATCTACCAGGATGTTGAAACGCTGTGGTCGGAAGTGCGCTTTCCAGACGAGCGCCGCGACTTCGAGAAGTCCAAAGAAGCGTGCTGGCTCGCGGCGTACGACGCGCCCTTCCACGGCGTCCCCGGTGGCCCGTACATGCACGGCCGGTTCGCCACGATGAACGAACACATCGCGAAAATGCACGGCAGGTTCCTGGAGAGTTCCCGCCGAGCGCTCTGCGGGCACGAGCTCTCCGCGGGGGAATTCGCGGACGCGGTGGACCGAGTCGCCGCGACGCTCAACGTCGAGATGAGCGAGGCGGTGCGCGTGGTGTTCGGCGAGCCGTCCCTGGTCGCCGCGTCGGAGGCGGACATCGTGCGACGCCTCGTCGAGCTGCGCGGGACGCACGAGAACGAGGACATCGCGAGCCTGGTCGTCGCCAGCGAGGGCGCGCTTCTCGCCGACGCCGCGCACGTCGAGTGCGTGCCGTCCCGCGACCCGTGACGATCGCTCTGTACGGCGCGACCGACGCCGAACGAACGACGGCGCGCGCGACGACGGTCCGTATCGTATATTTTATCAGAAACGCACGCGCGAACGCGCTCGTGATGACGACACCGCGCACGACGATCGACGCGCGCCACCTCGAGCGCCCCGCCCCCGCCCCCGGACTCGGAGACGCGTCTCGCGGCGCGCGCCGACGCGACGCGGTCCGCCTCATTCAAACGCCCCCAGGTCGCGCGCGGCGTCCAGAAATTCCAAATACGAAGCGTCGTCCGCGCGCGGCGCCGCGGCGTCCGCGCGCGGCGCCCCCGGGCGCGCGGGATGCGACCCTCCGCCCGTCGCGGCGCCGACTGCGCCGACCGCGCCGACTGTGCGCGCCCGCTTCGTTGGCGGCGGCGCCTGCTTCTCGCGCTGGATGCGCACCGACGCCGGAACCAACGCCTTGAGCGCCGAGTCGTGCTGCGCGGGGGCCAGCGTGCGCGCCGTGGGCGCCGCCGCCTTGGTGTGCGCCGCCGCCGCAGCCGACCGGTCGGGCGCGGCGCGGCGCGCGGGCACGCCGCCAACTCCCCCCGGCGCGCCCGCGCCCGCGCGCAGGGGCGGCGCGGCGGTCACGGCGCGCAGGTGCGGGCTGAACGCGGGCGCGCGGTAGGCGAGCGCGCCGCCTGGCGCGCGCGCCGCCCCAGCGAAGTACCCCGCGGGCGGCGCCGCGGCTATGACAGGCACCGCCGGAGGTGGCGGAGGCGGCACGGGAGGCATCTCGTCATCGCCGACGATGCTTGTCGGAGCCCCCGGGGGAGGCGGCACGGGGGGCGGCGCACCCGGCGGAGGCCCGGGCGGAGGCCCCGGGGGGGGACCGGGAGGCGCGCCCGGCGGCGGCCCCGGCGGTGGTCCCGGCGGCGGTCCCGGCGGCGGTCCCGGCGGCGGTCCCGATGCCGCCCCGGGGGGCGCCCCCGGCGGCGGCGGCAGCGGCGGCGGTGGCCCCGGCGGCGGAGGTCCGACCCCGTCGATCCACACGTCGAGCGTCCCCGGCGATGCGCTCGCCTCCGCGCCCGAGCCGGCGCGCGGCTCGCCGACGACCCCCCAGCCGTCGTCCTCGCCGTCCTCGTCCTCCCCCGCGCGCTCCGCGTCCTCCGCCTCCGCGCGTATCTGCGACGCGGCCTTGTACTTCTGCGGCTTCCCGGGAGGCGCTTTCCCTGTGGGGTTCAGCGTGGGGTGGTAGTACACCGAGTCCTGGACGCGCCGCTCGCCCAGCCCCGAGTCCGCGCGCGCCGCCGCCGTCGTCGCGAGCTCCAGCCCGGAGCTCGGCGCGCGGAGCGCGCCGATGTTCTTTACCTTGGGCACGGGGGCGGGGGCGGGGGCGCCCCTCGCGGCGTCTGCATCGCGCTGCGCTTTGCGCCGCGCGACCGCATCCTCCAGGACCTTCACCCGCTGCACCTTCTCGTTGGTCGCGAGGCCCGCGCGTTTGAGCTCCTCGATCTTCGCGAGTTCCCCCTCGAGCGTTTCCACGCTCGCTTTTTCAAGCGCATCCTCGCGCGCCGCCTTGCGCTTCGCCTTGTTCTTCGCCACCTCTTTCTTGCGCTGCTCGCGGCGATGCGCGTCGCCGGGGGCCAGGGTCTGCGCGCGTTTCGAGTCGGGTGGACGGACGGGTGAGCGGGGAAGGAAACCCTACGGAGAGCGCGGGGACGAGAAGAGGCGGTGGAAGATCCCTTCGGACGTGGAGTGCGGGTCGAGAGGTCCCGTTTCGCGCGCGTACCTTGCCCATCGTGCGTGTCCTGCCCCGCGACGAAGAGAACGAAGCTACGCCGGCGCCGGCGACTTCGAGCGACACCCACCGCTGCGCCTTGCGCTGCTGGGCTGTGGGGGAGGAAGCTTCTCGTTCGTGCCCAAGAGCCAAGACAATCGATAATCTCGGCTGGAGTCAAATTTCCCCCGGCCGGCCAAAATAGGGTCGAACCCGTTTTGGCGTCCCGGGTGGTCCCCACTCCTCGAGGCGTCAGGCCGCCTGTCGCGCCGGAGTGGCGTCGCATTTTCGGCGGGGAACTTCCCGAGCCTTCCCCCGGCATCGCGGGCGCGCGCGAGATGGCTGCCGGCGCCGTCGCCGCGGACGGAGACGCCGCGGACGGCGCCCCCGTTCGGGAATTGCGGTGGGACCACGCGAGGACCATCGCGGCGGACGGCAACGGCGCCGAGCGCTTGAAAGAGGCTGACGATCTGCGTCTGCGGCGCGCGTGCGAGGACTTCGGGAGCAGGCAAGACTGCACCGACATGATGGAACGCATGATGCTCAGCGCCATCTCGCGGTTCCCCGCCGATCCCCTGGCGTACATGACGGAGTACTTGGAAAAGGAGATCGAGAGCGGCGAGGTGGCGCGGGGTGATTCGGGGCGTGGCTGGGGGGAGGAGTTGCACGGCCTGGGTGTGGATTTGGAAGAGAAAACGCAGGCGTTCGCGGCGAGGATGGATTTCCAGACCATATGCTACAAGCTGTCCGCGGCGATGATCGAGGCGAAGCCGGAGGACGCGCCCGCGTTCGCGCTCGACTTTTTGCGCAAGCTCAAGGCTGAAAACGCCGAAGCCGCGGCGCCGTGAGCGAACGACGGAGCAAACGATTTCGACGCGCTCGGCGCGTGATGTATTTTTATCAACACGCACCGTGAACCCACGAGATGACACGTACCGTGAATACGCGCGCGCGCGAGAAACGCGTCGATGTTCGGTGTGTCACGCCCTCCGCCCGCGCTTGTTCAACTCTCTCATCACCCATTACTTTGTCAAATCGGGCGTGCTCGATGTCAGCTAAATTCAGTCGTCTTGGAAGCTTCCAAAAAAAAGCTTCCAACAAGCTTCTTGCAGTATGTATCAACAGTCATCAAAAATGTAAAAGAAAAAACGTAACACTACTTTACTAAACACATTTCCTCTGCCTTCGCGTCGGCCCCGTCGCCACAAGCGGCGCGCGGGGAGGCGTCGGCGCTTGGGTATCGCGGTGGGCCCGCGCGACTGAGTGGAACGTGCTCGTGTTGCGTGTCGGCGACGAACCGCCTTTCCGCCCGTCATGCCGGCCTTCAGGCCAGGCGACGAGGATGTGCCCCTGCTTCACGCGCTCGGCGAGGGCGTCGCGGACGACTCGAGGGCGACTCGGACGTGGGCGACCAGGGCGAGCGCGTGTTTTGTCGCGGCTCTGTTCGTCGCCGCCGGCGTCGTCGGCGCGTCTTCTCCCTCGGCTCGTGCCTCGCTGGGCCTGGAGAAGGTCTTGACGCCCGCGGAGCGGGTGGTGGGCGACCCGGTGGTGGCGGACGTGATGTCGCTGCCCCCCGACCCGACGGAGAAGAAACCGTTCACCGCGATGGAGGGCATGTTCGCGTACGAAGGGTGGACGCAAAGTCTGTTCGAGGAGACGCAGGACGACAGGCCGCTGCTGCAGCAGCTGCCCAAGTACGGCGCCTCGGTGGACTGGTCGCGGATCATGGCCGCGCTCAACAGCGGCATCGGGAAGAACGGCCAGCGCAAGCTGTTCCTGTTCATCCGGCACGGCAAGGCGACGCACAACGAGTGGGGCACGCTCCAGCACCACGCGCACGACGGGGCGGACATCCCGTGCGACTTCAAGACTCCCGGGGACCTGGTCGATCCCGACCTCACGGATCTGGGGAAGAGCGACGCGGTGAAGTACGTCCGCGACGTGTTTCGGGACGGCTTGGGCGCGGCGATTGACAAAAAGGCGAAGGTGTTCTCGTCGCCGCTCGCGCGGTGCATGGAGACGACGCTCCGGATGCTGACGAACCAGACGGGGCTGCGGGTGGCGGGGGACCTGGTCACCGTTAGCGAGCTGCTGCGGGAGCGAATTGACGCGAGGGTGCCTTTCGAGCTGAGGAGGCCGGTGAGCTTCGTGCCTGACGTGGTGATCAAGGCGGAAGCCGCCGAAGCAGCCGCGGAGGCGGCGAAGAAAAACGGCGCCGCGGAGCTCTCGGGGCAGGGCGGCGCGCGTGGGCCCGGGGGCATGTGCTGGGAACCCAGCAAGGGCCTGACCGGGCACGCAGGGTCGTGCTGCGTGCACGACGGTCTGCTGGAGAAGTTTGGGGACTACGGCGTGTTCGACATCAACGTCGCGACGCCTTCGTTCCTGAACGTCGAGGTTTCCGAGCAGGATGCGGACTTGAAGTGGGAGGACCAGCCCAAGGTTGACGAGACCGGAGAGCCCATCGCGCACCACGTGAAGGAGTTAAAGTACGTGGGCGCGTCCTGCGGCCTTACGGAGGTGGCGAACAAGGGGTGGCAGGAGTGTACCGGGCCAGAGATGCTCGGGTTGCTGGCGGAGGATGACCTGGCGCTGGGGAGCAAGGAGGAATCGGAGTTTGCTCTCGTGGAGCGCGTGCGCACGTGGTTCTCCTCGGTGTACGACCACGTGGAGGAGAATGTGGTCATCGCGGTGACGCACTCCGACTGGATCAAGCTCGCGCTGCAGGAGCTGGACATCAAGAAACCGTGGGTCGTGCCGAAGAACGGCGAGATTTTCCCCATCATCGTGGAGGACACGCGCACGTCGGTGCCCGGGTGGATCGAGAAGCGCGAGGCGAGGAAGCGCCAGGTGAACTCCGCGACGGAGAAGGGCGGCGTCATCGACCTGACGCACGGCTTGGGCGCGCACGAAAAGGTGTTGAACGCGCTGAGGATGTCGGACGAGGCGGCGGAACAGGCGGCGAGCACCGCCGCCGCCGCGGAACGGGCAGCGGCGGTAGAACGTCGAGCCGCGGAAGCCGCGAAGGTGGCGGCGGACCAGGCGCGAGCGGCGGAGGTCGCCGCGCAGCGCGCCATCGCCGAGGCGAACAGCGCCGACGCGGAACCCTAAACCCTCCTCGTGGTACTGCGTGCCGTACATTTTCAGTCTGCCGAACACGAGCTTAGCTAGCTAGCTATGTAGATATATAAAGGTACATACTAATAATACGACTAGAGACTATCGCTCCCCGGGTCGGCCGCGATCAAAACACGTCGTCGTCCTCCTCTGCGAGTCCGGCGTCGTCGTAGTCCACGTCCGCCTCGCCCGCGGCTTCCAGCCCGTCGTCGAACCCGCCATCCGCCCACCCGTCATCCGCCGCGGGAGGGTCCGGCGGCGAAACCTCGACGCTCGCGTCCGCGTAGCCCGCGGAGGTCGAGGGAATGCCCAAATCGGCCGCGTACACGTCGGCGGCGTCGAACGTCTCGTTCAGCGGAGCCTCCGACTCCGGCGCGGGCTCCGGCGCGCGCTCCGGAACCGGCGGCGGGGCGGGCGCCGGCGCCGGCGCCGGCGCAGCCGCGGCGTCCACTTCATCAGCCTCGAAATCGTCCGCGTACGCGTCCTCGGCAGCTCCACTGAGCCGAGGATCGGGCTCAGCGGGCGTCGTCGTCGTCGTCGTCGTCTCTGGGTCGCCTCCCTCTCCTCCGCGACCCTCGAGGTCACCCGCCGGCGCCGCGTCGTCTCGCCACACGAAGTCGTCGGGCGCCGCGGGCTCGACGGGCGCCGCTTCTGGCGGCGCCGCGTCTTCTTCGCGCTCGTCGTCCCGCCACACGAAGTCGTCGGTCAAGTCGTCGGTCGGCGCGGGCGTCTCTTCCGCGGGCGTCTCTTCCGCGGGCG
>Ga0181560_10000705_pt1 | contig 30774 bp, 20 predicted proteins | sample 011ome_20_FD_133751 | JGI IMG/M metagenome (GOLD analysis project Ga0181560, IMG submission 133751) | Coastal salt marsh microbial communities from the Groves Creek Marsh, Skidaway Island, Georgia - 011509CT metaG (megahit assembly) | ecosystem: Environmental > Aquatic > Marine > Intertidal... | reverse complement strand
TTCTCGCGTCTGTCCCCGCCTCCGGGGGCGCGAAAGAGAGGCGCGCGCGCGCGCACACACACACACACACACACACACAGAGAGAGAGAGAGAGAGAGAGAGAGAGAGAGAGAGAGAGAGAGAGAGAGAAGATAGAGAGAGAGAGAGAAGATAGAACGGGAAAGAAGTGTCACAGAACTGCGCCGAATCGAAAATCGGCTCTGGATTTAGGGTAAAAAGCGCCAAGTCAGCAGAAAAAAGCGTCTCGTCCTTTTCTCACGTAAGAAACGAAACGTCAAAACGGGAGAGCGCGCATTACGTTATTTGTATAACATATAAACCCCTCGTTTGCGACGGCATAAAGCCAGATCAAAGAAGAGAAAAGCGCGGGAGTAATATTTATCTTTGCGTTTTTTGATCGGCAATCTTTAATACTCGGATTGTCGTTTACTGTGCGCGCGCAGACCAAAAGTTTAACATTTACCCGCACTGTTGTACCATGGCCACTTTGTTCCCGCCATCGGTGGTGAAAGCGGGGAAGATCGACTGTCGCGTCGGATTTGAATGCGCGAAAAAGGAGCACAGAGCGCGGTCTTCGGAGTCCGACGACAGCTCGAACGAACGCCTGACCCCTCCGCACGTCTTCGTGGAGAGTCCGATCAAGAAAATGTTGCTCAACGAACTCATAAGAGAGCACGAGAAAGAATTGCAGAGAGAAGAAAAGAAGAGCAAAAGCAGCGCTGACCTAGTTGCTTCCGAGAGAACGAGAAATTTGGACGAGAACAAAAGAAAGAAAAAGTTGAAAATTTTCAACGACGACGACGACGAAACGGAAGACGAAGAGCATCTCGCGACGCAGCGTTCGACCAGCTCTTCGGACGCGTGCGTGGTAAATCTTTCGTTTCACCATAATTTCTCGGAACCGATCCCGATTCCCGTCGCTGATTTACAGTTGAGGTGCGCTTTACGAGACGAAAATGTCTTCGACACTTTTTCCCCGGTTCTTCTCTCTCTCTCTTTCCCTTCCTTTTTTTCGATATTTTCGTGGTCCAGAGCGCTTTTTAAATTCCAGAGTGGTCTCAAAGTGGTCTCAAAAAAGGCGAGAAGAGAGCTTTTTTTGCGCTGGATCTCTCTCTTTTTTTTGTTTTTCCTCTTCCTTTTTCCCCACCTCGCTGACCTTTTTTTGCTTTCTTTTTTTACTACTTGAATACGTACGTACTACTCATAAAACATTTCAGGCGCTTGTACATGGAAAAAAGACGCAAGCGCATCGACCCGACGAGCGACGGCGTGACGTTCATGTAAACAAAGTGCACGTGAAAAAAGTGCCGCTGATCTTTTTTTTGTTGTTTATTATTAATACCGGAGCGAGAAAGCGTCTCCGACGGCCAAATCGCTGTACCATAAAGAAAGTAATATACATATTTCAATCTCGACGACGACGCGGACGAAATTGTAATCAAGAAAACGCGATGAGAACGAACCGCAGAGCAGAAAAAAAAAGTGCGACAGCGTGTATTATAGAGTGAAAGAGGGATGGAGGACTGTAAAATAGGTAGCACACCAATAATCCCCAGTCCGGGGCCCTTACTGTACATCAAAGAATTTGTTATTTTAAAAAGAATACACCAAAAAAATGTTAAAACCAAGACCACGATTCGCCTTCTTCTGCTTCGGCACTTAACATCAACGGGGCAACTTTCACCCCAAACACTTCGCCTAAAGCCGATAAGACTTCGTTCGGTTGTTCGTTTGTGCCAACGAGTTGCGAAAGAATGTCCGCGAACTTCTTCTTCTCAAACGCACCGTCGATTTTTACGAGCTGTTTCAAACACTGCACCGCTAAAGGTGCACGCATTACGGACTCTTTCCGCGCAGTTTCCGAACCTACGATAGAAGCGCAGTTGTGATATTCGTGCAACGCGAACAGAATCGCGCATTGGAGAAAGTGAATGTCCTCCGCGTCTTGGTCGCAAAAGGCGACTAAAACGGAACCGGAGTTTACGCGAAGACTCACGTCATACTGTTCTTCTTCGTGAATAGCCTGCATTCTCTCAAACATCATCTTCTTGCACTCGTTCGGCATCGATTTTCTCGATTTGTGTAAGCATTCTCCGACGCAGTCAACCAAGAGAATAGACGGATGGCCTAAATCGAAGACATTGCAAAGTTTCGAAACCGCAAGAGACCACTCGTTGGCGTTCAACCTGTTCTTGGTTGTGTTTCTTCCTAATCCTTCCAACAGTCGTCGAAATGCGAGCGCGCCGCACGACGCTAGTTGCTCGTGCGCAAAGGTTCCGCTGATATTCTCCAACAAATCGCAGAGCTTTGGCCAAACGCCGGAGTCGATGATGTTGGCAAAGAAACTTTCCGTGGTGGCTAAATCGACGACGAGCGCTAAACATCTATCACAGGCACCGTATAACCACTCGTTCTTTTGCTTTTCCGAAGCTTCGGAGCTGTCAAACTCAGTCGCGCGAACGACGTCAAACATTGGAAACAGAATGGCATCGTACACGCGCGCCCAAAATCCAGGTTCAAACGACGACCCGTGAAACTTGAGCGTATCAAACAAAACCTCCAACGAACTCGTTCGTATATCTTCCCTGAAATCAAACGCGAGTTCTGAGAGACCGGCTAAAAGCGGGAACCAGAAATAGGTGTGCGATTCCGTGTCCGTGAAATGCGTCGGGCCTTTCGCGCGTGGCGTTGTTGCTTCGTGTTGTTGTTCTTCGAAAGTTTCCTCGTCGCATTCTCGGGAGTCATCATTTCCTCCTCCCCATGTTGAAGATTTCACTTTTGGCAAACTTAAATCACCCAAGGCGCCATCCGCTAACTGCAACGCGCAATATCGAAGGAACGCTAACGCATTTAAACTCACCTCTGGCGCGTCGTATGAGTTCGTGAAGGCGACTAAGCAATTCACGCAATCTGTAAACGCCGCTTGGTCGGTTTCAATGATCTTTGAAAAGTTATGGCGAATGATCCGTTCGATGGTGGAAAACGCAGTGGACACAACTTTCGGGTTCTCATCCGCCGCGGCGACGGAGTATACCATGAACACGGATTTCCAGCCGGACTTTATCCCATCCACAGCGGACTCTACCATTTGTGCGACGCAAGAAACGATCAGCTCTCTTACTTCAAACGACGGCGACTGTTGCATGATGACGACAAACGGGCGAAGGAAATCGTTCTGAAAAGAATAATTCGCCAGTTCGACGCGCTGCAAGAACTTCATAGAGAGTTGACGTAAAGCGTCCACAACAAACATGGATACTTTCACGTTCCTGTGTTCGCTTCCAACTTTTACGAAAAAGTCGCTCAAAACGATCCAAGCTTTCGCCCAGACGTATCGTTCGCGCTCTACGTTGAATGCGCAAGTCTCGACTAGTTTAGATAAAGCGCAAGACCGCGGTCGTTCTGCGCTCATCTCTTCGGTCGCTAATCTGCACAACGCGCGCATAAAATCAACGATAGCTTCACCCGATAATCGCTTCGAGTCGTGGAACAACGCGCTGAAACTATCTGGATGCAACTGTTCAAGAACGTGCTGCGACGGAGGAGCGACAGATTCCAACGGCACCAACGAAATTTTGGCATCGTGCATTGAGGCTTTTCGCGCGAGCTGTTCGGCAACAGCTGCCGCAGCGAGAGCATCGTCGCTAGTATTCGCATCCGTAATACCAGTCGTGCGCACAGATGTTGATGGTGAGGCCAAAATAATCTCCGCAGAGGAATCGCGGCGGAACAAACGGTTCGGCGTATTGTTCCAAGCTCCACCGCCGCCGCCGCTGCCGCCTCCAGAAGAAAGAGCTGTAACTTCATCCTTGTCGCTTAAAAACACGGAAGAATCGTCAAAACCACCTGCCAAAGCGTGTAAATGTTCGTATCGAGAGCAACACTTCAACACGTGCACCCAGCACGTATCCCCTAAACTATCGCCAAAGGTTTCACCCATTCGTACCAACGTCTTCAACGCTAAAATGTTCTTCGTTCGCATCGTAGACGGATTACGTAAGCCGCACAGGCGCGCTAGCGGTGCCACGAAAGCGTCTCGTGCGGCAACCATACCTAAATTACACGCCATGTGAATGGAGCTAAAGAATCCGTCAAGACACAACGCGGCGATTTTTGCCGATTCCGTACCCTCAAACGTGACCGAAAATACCGCAAGAAGCGCTTGCCACGCGACGTCTAGCATCGGTGCCGCGCATTTGGCATCCGACGCGGACAAGAAATTATCAACATCTTCGCGTTTTGCTTTGGCACGAACTTCCTCGATGAGTTCTCGCACATCAATTTTCTCCTCGGCGATGGCTGGTTTTTGCCCGACGAGCGAAAGCAAGATATCCATGCCGAGGAAGTTGTTCAAGTTCGAGGACGAATCGTTATTATTCGTTTTCTTTGCGTTTTCGTCTTTAAGTTTGATCTCGTTGTTCACGATGCGATCGTATAAAGCTCCAAGTTCTTCTTGATCTAAATCTTGTCCATCGTCGATGCCGCGATTGTTCTTCAAGAAGCCTTCTTTGGTCATTTTATTCTTTACGCCCGGATTGTGTGCATCCGTGTTCAACATAATCACGGAAAAGGCTAAAACATACGCCGTGTCCGCGCTTCTATACTGCGTAGGATTCTGTGCATGAAATCGTGCTGCAAATTTTTCCATCAACCTATCTATTTTCTGTGACTCGCCGGGTAAACGAAAGCCTTCCAAGAATTTTCGAATGGCTTCGTCTAAGCCAAAGCCGCTAAAATCCATCGCATCGACGTATGCTCTCATAACTTTTAAACTCTCATCCTCGCGTTCGCCGAGGTAATCGCCGACGACAGTTTTATCTAAGTTTGGTGCTGTTTTGAGGAAATTCGCTATATCTGCGGGCGTGCCTTCGCCGAGTTTACCAATCGCTTTTAAGTGTGCGATGCCTTTTTTTGGTTTCTTGTTGAATAATTTAACGCCTTCTTGAAACTCAGATTTATCGAGCTTCTTTTGTACCAAGTTCGATGCGTCCACTTTTGTTGGCGTGATCAATATCGAATCATTATCATCTCCTACGTGTTTCGTTACTTTCGATTTCATCTCGTGCGCGACTTGCTGATTTTCTCTACTTCCCGTCGACGAGTTCTGTTCCACCCAATCGCCGAGCGCTTTTAAAATTTTCGTCAAACACCCGAGTGCTTCCATTTTCAACACCGTTTCCCTCGCCGCATCCGCGCCAGATAAGTTGGAAAGTTCTACGCCTTGCGCAACTCGCACCAATAAATTAATTAAACGTTCGAATGCATTTTGCTGCGAAATGTCACAATCGAAATTCACAAACAAATCGACCAACGTTTGCGCATCTTGCGCTACCGTGTCACTCAGAATAGTCAACACGACGGACCGTTTGCTATGCGGCGAATTCGGTGCACCTCCAGAAACAAACTCCAACGGGTCTAAAAACAATCGAGGGAAAAAGAATCCAATCTCTGACTTTAACTTCTCTCGAAATCTTTGCGTGCACAGAATGCTTTGGAAGATGCCAAGCGAAATTTTATAAAGCTCGGGCGCTTTTTCGTGGACCGTTTCAGAGATGGCGTTTGAGACAACAGCATCCAAGACGTATTCGCGGATGGTTTCGGAGAAGATGGGATCATTGACAAAGGCATTGCCGACATTTTGGCAGGCGATGCGCAGCGCATCTAAAGCTAACAATTTCCCGCGCGAAATACTCGCAGCGTCTGCGTGTGCTGTCTTCAAGCCCGCGCCTTTGGCGATTCGCGAAAGCGAGCGAAACAATTCTGCGCAATCTTCGAGAACGTACCTATCGTTTTCTATTTTTGCTTGCTTCTCTTCCGACGACTGCGGCTCGTACGCTTGCGGCGTTTTATCGCACGACGCGGCTTTCGCGATGAACCTTTGTGCAAAAGTCACGATTTCGTCCGACCATTGATGATGTTGCGCACCATTGTGGTAGTGACTACTTCCACTAACCGTCGGCACGGAGGAGTTTTCGCGCATGACGTGCGTTTCGTACGACGTGGACGGTAAATTCGAGGAAGCGTTCATGTCATCCTTTTTCTGCAGTTTTAGGCCGTTTGCATGTGCGCCTCCTTTTGCGTCATCGTTCCCGGTACCTAAAACGTCCGAAACCTTGATCACTTTCGAAAACGCTCTCGAGTCGCCTTGTTCCACCCTCGTAAAGTTCGCGAAAATCATCTGCATCAGCGCCGCTTTTGCCACCCCGCGATTTGTTTCCGACCTCGAACTCGCGTGACATTTACACACCGACTCAATCATCCGACTTGACATATCCCGACTCACTCGAAAAGACCTCGACATGTAACACGCCAACACGCCTAAGAGCGCTTGCAACTCTACCGACTCGTCTCCCGACTCGCCGCACGCGCGAACGAGCATGTTGACAACTTTCGCGCACAGCATTTCCCGCTCGGTGCTATTTCTCTTCTCTCCACCGCTGCGGCTCGTTCTTTTCTCTTCTTCATCTTCTCTCCCTCCTTCGTCCTCTTTCTTTATCTCCTTCTCGTCTGCCGCCGCGCGCTCGTCCTCTTCGAAAAGGCACCGCCCCGTAATCAATCTCCCACCAATTAACGACGTGAGACAAATCACCGCGCGTTCCTCCATGCTCGCGTTTTTCGCTCCAAACGCCAGTTCGATCGGTTCCAAAAAGTACTTCAAATCTTTCGTTCGTTTCTCGTACGCTTCATCCTCGCTGCTGTTCGCGGAAGAAGCAGGAGAAGGAGAAGAAGAATCCTCTTTGACGTCGTCGTTCAACTTCTCCGCTCGCGTCTTCAAAGATTCGATTAAAATCAAATGTTTCCGACTGTTCCTCGACGCGATGTCGAGCAGCGAATCGTACGCTTTTTTGAACGCTTCTTTCATGGCCGAGTCATCTTCTCTCCTCGTCGTCGTCGTCCTCGAGGAAGAAGAAGAGGTAGAAGAGGTCATCGCGTTCCTTTTTATGCGCACGCTCTCTAATCTTTTGAAGAGTGTCTCGTAGTTCTTCGGGAAAAATCAAAAGCAGAAGATGTCCTCATAATAAATACACATAACATATGGTCGCGGGCGTGGCGACGTTCTGCGTGGTGGACGGTCGAACCGGCCGAGCGCTCTACGAGGCTGATTTTGGGAGCACGCAGCGGGTGAGTGTCGCTGGTTCGTCCTTTTTTTCTGTCTCTCTCTCGCTCTCTCTCTCTCTCTCGTGCGTTCGCGCGCGGTGTCTCTAAATTCACTCTTTCTCTCTCTCTCTCTGACTTAAACAGGACGACGCGCGACACTTGCGTCAATTCGTCATCGCCTCCGCCACAGACCGGCTGAACGAGAGGAAGTGGGAACTCACGAGCGCGTATTTAAAAATAATCGACCAGTTCGATTCCGATTTGTTCGTGTACGCGTATTGCACGCAAGGGAATTTTCAGTTTGTGCTTCTCACGACGAAACGAGAGGAAGGGAACGTGAAGGCGTTCTTCGAGAGCATGCACGAAGTCGTGGTGAAAATGCGAATGAACCCGTTCTTTTACGACGGCGGCGGCGATGATGATGATGATGATGATAACGCGGGAGGAGAGGAGGATTGGTTGGCCACGAGCGCGAGCTTCGACGCCAAAGTCCGAAGGTGTTCGCGAGTGCTCGGGTGACCGACCGCCGCAAAGACGAGCGGCTCGACGCGTGTAAAAACAGTAGCACTAGTAAACCGCGTGTATTATTATAACATTGAACTAGACCTAGCAGAAACGCGTTTTCAGCGCTTTGAATCCTCGCCGCGCAATACTACTACCAATACTACTACTAATCATCATCATCATCCGTAATGCATGGCGTACGCGGTCGCGCTCACCGCTCCCAAAACGAGACCCGTCAAAACGTTCTTCAACTCGTTCGCCTCTTCCTCTCTCTTCCTCTCCGCCTCTTTCCTCTCCATCTCGCGCATCGCTTGCGCGCGCAGTTTCTCCTCTCGCTCCTCTCGCTCCATCTCCAGTTTCCGTTTTTTCAGGTCCATCTTCTCGATGTCGTCGAGGTATTTCCGTTGCGAATGGTTCGACGCCATCTCAGTCTCTCGCGTTAGATTTTTCCCTAAAGACGAGTACGAGCAGCAGCGCGAAGAAGAAGAAGAAGAAGAAGAAGAAGAAGACGCGATTCGCGCGAGCAAAAAATCGCGTCGCGCAAAGGCGACTTTCGCGTTTCCTCTCATATGAAGTCTCGAGAGAGAGAGAGAGAGCGTGCTCTGTTACGCCCACGTTTCCGGGTTGTGCGTACTGGGGAAAAGTTCAGTAACGACCTTTCTGCAAAAGAACATCTCTTAAACTCCAAAACTCTCTCGCGCGCGCGCACACACACACACACAGACGCAAAAACCCCCTTCTTCTCTTTTTCGCCGAGATGTCGTCGACGAGAGCGTCGTTTTCGTTTTCGTTTTCGTCGTCGTCGTCTTTGACTTCTTCTTCTTCTTATTTTTGTCGTCGTCGTCGTCGTCGTCATCGCGCGCGCATTAATCAAACGCGTTATCGCGCGAGTGGAGGAGAAGGAGGAGGAGGAGGAGGAGGAGGAGGAGGAAAAGCGGGCACTTTGAAACGAGAGCAAGTCATCGACCGTCGCGAGCGCGGTAAGCTCAACGAGAGCGACGACGCGCTTTGGTATTCGCAGCCTCGGTTTTGCACGCACGTGGACGATGGATTTTTAGAACAGTTGACGCGTTTGTATCGGCAGCGCACGACGCCGGAGTATAAGTGTTTGGATTTGTGCTCGTCGCACGTGTCGCATTACCCGTACGAATACGAATACGTTCTCGGCCACGGTTTAAATCGCGAGGAACTGTCCAGGAATGGTGCGTTTCAAGGCAATTTCTTCGTGCGAAACTTCAACGAGAATCCAACCATAGACGCTCCGGATCAAACGTTCGACATGGTATCGATGTGCGTTTCGATTCAATACATGCAACGAGCCGAGGAGCTGTTTAAAGAAATTTTTCGAGTGTTGAAACCCGGTGGAGTGGTGATTATCTCGTACTCGAATAGAATGTTTTACGAGAAGGCGTTGAGCGTGTGGCGAGACGGCACCGGATATTCGAGGACGCAATTGGTGAAGAGTTACTTTCAAAACGTGAGCGGGTTTACGGAGCCGGAAGTAATCACCGAGGTGTTACCGGACGGAGTCGAGGACGAAAAGAACGTCTTCGTGAAAATTATGAAAACGTTCATGAAACGCGCGAGCTCGGATCCGTTCTATGCGGTCGTGAGTTATAGGAACTTCAAACGCGTCGAGTGAGAGCGCCTGCACTATATTATTATCGGTCATAGTCTATTTAAAAATAATTCATTTCTACGCATTGCTACTGCTATTTTGTTCCTCCTCTTCTTCAGTTTCTTTCTGTTTAATTCGTTCCATCAACGCTTTCCTACCCAACTCTTCTCTCAGCTTCTTCTTTTTAAGCTCCTCGTCCATGGCTTGCTCGCTTTCGTTTCCCGAGGCCGTATCCTCTCCGGATTTTGCCGGCGCCGGCGCCGACGCATTCGAAGAAGAACCGCTCTTACCCGCCGCCGCAGAAGTAGCGACGATATTCATCCCGAGCAGTTTACGGCCTCTCCACCGAAAGTACACGTTCCCACCGATAACTCCAAACAACGCCACGCCAAACACCCTCTCCTCTCTGTTGATTTCTCCGCCGAGGAACACGGCTAAAACCAGATACCAAATCGGCCCGTATTTCGCCGCCCGTCGAACCGGTTCCTCGTCGCTTAACTCGTTCTTCAACTTTTTACAGAGCACTAACAATCCACCCAACGCGCCGTGAGGCCCGAGCGCTAACGCTTCCGCCTCCGCTGGTTCTCCAGTTACGATCGTTCGATGGATGAAATCGAAAGCGAAATACAACGTCCCAGTCACCGCCGACGTGACCAACAACAATTCGCAAACGACTCTGCTCCCAACGAACGCTCGCTTGAGCAAAACCTCGACGCAAAAAACCACGCCAACGACCGCCGGCAACACGAGTAAAGACGGAGAGAGAATCTGACTCGTGACCACCGTCCACGGTTTTCCGAACAGCGACGAAAACGTCAGCGGTAAACCGAACGAGTTATTAAAAGTGGTTGAGAAATCAAACACGTAACACGAGAGTAACACGGACGAGACGATTTGCGATAAAGGAGACAACGCGCGAAATTGTTTCACTCGCTTGTGCACGCGCTCTCGCGTCCTCGTCGTCGGTTTTGTCGTCGTCGTCGTCGTGGTGGTGGTGTTCTCGTTCTCCATCGTTCGATCTCGGACGGATTGTATCGACGATAAAAAGCAGCAGCAAAGTGCGCTTTTGTGCTGATTTTTCCAATTGAATTCGCCACTTTAAGGACTCGTCGTCCCGGAATAAAGAGCAGGAAAGGACAAACGGAAGACGACGACGCGATGAAGAAGAGCTCCTCGTCGCGGGTTTCGAACAAACGTGGCGGTCGATGCATCGAGAGAAGGACGTCGGCCTCTCTCTTTCTTCTTCTTCTTTTCTTCTTCTTCTTCTTCTTCTTCTCGGGAAGAACGAATCGCCTCGTCTTTGTCGACGCGGAAGAAGAAGTCTCCTTCGTTCCGCGAGCGCCAAAGACGAACTATTTTTCCTCCTCCTCCAATTCTTCATCCTCTTCGACGCCGACGCCGATACGCGAAGCGTGCGAACCGCTCTCGGTGCCGTTCGAAGACCGGTGCGACTACGTGACGACGACTCCGTCGTGCTCCATCGAGAATCAATCCTTCGTAAACTACCCGAAGGTGTACTACTGCGCGGCGAAAGGCGGGAACGTTTTGAGCGCACTCTTTGCTTTGCTGCTGATAAGTTTGTTCTTTCACGTGCTCGCGACGGTGGCGGAGTGCTTTTTCTGCCCGGCGTTGGCGAAGATTTCGGTGTATTTGAAACTGAGAGACGACGTCGCGGGCGCGACGCTGTTGGCGTTTGGGAACGGCGCGCCGGATATTTTCGCGCAGATTGCCGCGCTGAACGATTTGAGTTCGAACGAGGAAACGGATGGGATACCGTTGGCGTTAGGGGCAGTCTTAGGTGCCGGTATGTTTATTGCGTTCGTAGTGTTTCCGTCCGTGGTTCTAGCCGCGCCTGAATCAAATTTGAACGCGAGGCGGCTGAGAAGCGGGAGAAGAGTCGGTGGATACGTCGAGGTAGATAAGACGGCATTTATGAGAGACTGCGGGTTTTACTGTTTAGGTGTGATGGCGTTGGTTAGGTGCATAGTCGTCGGCGAAGTGACGTTTAGGAATTCCATGCAGTTGTTTGCGTTGTATGCGCTCTACGTAACGAACGTGTTGTTGCCGGAAGGATGGAACGCGAGGGACGTTGGCGGCGGTTTAGCTGAGAGACTAGCCGCGTTGAGACGAGAACCGAGCGCTTCGGCTAGGTCTTTAGAGAATAATAATAACAGCAACAACGTTTTAGACGACATAGCCGAAGAAGAAGAAGAGGGAGAAGAGGAAGACAATGGCGATAGCGAAAATAGCGATGCCGACGCCGAAGTAGGTTTGCTCGTCGACGAAGACGAGGATGGTGAAGAAGAAGACAACGACGATAACGACTCGTCCTCTGCTTCTGAGATTTCTTCGGAAACCCCCTTCGACGACGAATTAAGCGATGGTGATGATGCTGATGATGATGATGATGACGATGACGACGGATCAATCTTACATCACCCTTGGGAGCGTGGATGGCGACGAAGTCGTCTCTACGATGCGAGAAACGGCGAGTCTCTGTGGAAGCAGTGCTGGCTCGCGTTTACGTCCATAGCATCGTTTCCAGTCTTCATCGTTCGCGAGATATTAAAGTTCACAATGCCTGAGCTCGGGTTTAACGGACGTCGCGTGAGACGTTGGCAAACGAGCGCGTTGCCGATATGTGCGCCGCTCTTTTTCGTGTGGGCGGAGAAGATGTATCCGGGCACCATTCACACCGGCGGCATCGTGTACGGCGGTATAGTTGCGACAGCTTTTTCCGCCATCATCTTCACCGCTTGGCCACACTTGATGCCAGATAACTACGCCGTCACGCGACGAAGCAGAAGCGCACGGAGGAGAGCTCCAACGACCAACTATCCGACAACGACGAGCAATCCAGCTTCTCGTCTTTTTTCTGGCATGCTCACCATCGTTGCTTTCCTCGTCTCCATGGTTTGGATGGACGTCGTCGCTGGCGAAGTTGTTTCCTTGCTGACAGCTGCGGGTAAAATTTGCGGCATCTCCGAAGCTTTGCTCGGCGCCACTGTCCTCGCGTGGGGTAACTCCGTCGGCGACTTCATCGCTAACCGAACAATAGCTCGAGACGGCCGCCCAAAAATGGCCGTCGCCGCATGTTTCGCCGGACCCACCATGAACGTCTTGTTAGGTACCGCCGCTGGTTTAGCCTTTCGAACGTTCTCCTCGGGCGACATGAAAAATATCCGAGCTGCGAACGAACTCCTCGTTTTATTCGCGTTTCTCATCTGCGGCTTGCTCTTCTTGCTCTTCGCGGCGCCGTTCTTGTGGAGATGGAGGGTCGGCAAGAAACAAAGTTACGCGATGATGGGATATTACGCGGTCTTCGCGGTATTGTACGCGCTGACGAGCACAGGGGAGATATTCAAAACGCCGTGGGTTCGTTCCGAGTGAGATTCTTTGTATTTTTTTTGTATTATAATCAATACGTGCGGTGTACTACATACCGCACGGTACATGTTTTTCTTTAAAGCAAAGGTTATTGTAAATCGTGTAAAATAGAAGTCAGAAGTGCCTCGTTTTTTAATCTCATTTCGTCACTCCAAAAGCGACGTGAAAAGAGAGGGAGAGAGAGAGAGAGAGAAAGAAAGAAAGAAAGAAGCGAGCGCACGCGTTCGCGCGAGGATAATAAAAGAAGAATGGTTCTAACGCGCGTTTCGACGAGCGCGCCCGCGCGTGGCGACAGATGTCGTCGTCAGCGCAGGACTCCACGGACTGATGATTGGAAAAAGTTAACCTTTTCCAATTCGTATCTCCGTCATCAACGAAAAAAACGCCTCGCTTTCTTCCCTCGCGCGTCCTCGTCGACGGAACAACCGCAGAAACGAAACGCGACCAACGCGGAGTCCGTGGCGGTGCAGCGGCGTTTGGCTCGAAAGATGGCGGAAGCTCAAGCCGGGTGGATCGTCATGAGCGAGAAAGAGAAGACGATGAAAAAGAAGAAGAAAACGACTGCAGAGTTCGTTAAAGAAGAAGGAGAAGATGTGCTGGTGGACGAAAATACGAGCGCGGACGAGGACGAGGACGCTCTGTATAACCTCTCCTTAGTGAACGCGACGGCGCTCGAAGAGGCGTTTTCGAGGGGCAAATGGCTGCTGTTTTTGCTCGTTTTACAATCGTGTTCGAGTTTTGTTTTGTCGTCGAACGAGGCGTTGATTCAAGACAACGTCATCATCACGTTGTATCTGACGATGTTAGTCGGCGCGGGCGGGAACGCCGGGAATCAAAGCGCGATTGAGGTCATCACCGGATTAGCTACTGGAGCGATAGAGTACAACGGAGATAGTTTTAGAAAGACGATATCGAAACAGTTGCAAGTTGGCGCTTTGCTCGGTTTCTTTTTGGGAGCTGGAAGTTTCGTGCGAGTGTACGTGACGAATAGAGATTTGATCGGGAGTTTTGCAATTTCTGCGGCTTGTTTTTCCATCGTGCTCTGTTCGACGATAGTTGGTGGTGCGTTACCGTACGTATTAATATTTTGTGGTCAGGAACCAGCGAATGCTGGGAGTAGCGTCCAAGTGTGTATGGATGTGCTTGGCGTGACCATAACGTGCTTAGTGTGCACTTACATATTCCAAAACGCGGACTTTGTCGTTGGCATGTTGCATTCGACAGCGGCGGCATAGAAGATTCCACACCTGTGTATTTTATTTGTAATGCTAGATAGATTGCTGGGGAGAGCGCAGCGCGATATGCTGATGATATTCGTATTTAGTATGATTGTAGTAGTAGTAGTATTAAACATCAAATGATGATTTCGTGTTTCGATCGCAAAACGCAATCGCCGCTTCCAAGTTCCCGAATTTCTCTAATAATTTAGCTTTTGACTCTGCCTCGCACGTCGGTGATTTACCGTATTGAAACATTTTCAGCCAGTGTCTTTTGCGCTGATTAATAAACCAGTTGTTGATTTGCGTCGCATCGAGTGTAGTTTTGGCTTTAATCGCCGCTTTGTCTTCTTCGGTTGGGTACGGCCAGCATATCTTCTTGTTCCAAAAGTGCTTCAAGACAATCAAAGCTTCTTTTGGGAGTTTGCCTTTCGGCTTTTTGTTCAGCCAGTCTTCTTCAAGCGCGGGGATATCGTCTTTATATTTTTCGAGAAGTTGTTTTCGAAAGGCTTCGTCGGATTTTACAGAAAGCTGTAACGAGTGGTCGTCTTCATCGTGGTCTGCGCCGCCGAGGATTTCCTCGTCTACCTTCTCGACGCCTTGCTTGCGTTTCTTCGAAGCGGCTCTCTCAGCAATATTTCGTGTACTTTTATCGGTCTCATCGCTCTGTACCAAAGTCAATTCTTTCATTTTGACGTCAAAGCTTTCGCACGCGCGATCGGTTTCGTCGTAAATTGTCATCAACTCTTTTTGAAATTTGCGAGCGTTTTCGCACGAGTGCTCCATGAACGCATCCAACTCTTGCTTAAACTTGGTGTCCTCACATATGCGTTCTAACGAGTCTCGCCGGAAGGACGAATCTGGAATTCTACACAAGTCCATATTTTCAGTCTCTTCGCTCCCGTCTATGGTAAACGTCGTCACGTTCGACGACGACGTCGGCGACGGCGAAACATCGCTCGAACGCTGGCGAAAAGTTTCTCTTTCGGCGTCTAATTTTGCGAGAAACTCTTTATCCTTCGTCTCTAAACTCTCTCTTTCTCTCTTCGTTTGCGCGTTTAATTTCCTACACGTCATCATAATTTCCACGTACTCTCGAAACTTTTCGTGCATTCTCACTGCCAAAACCAACTCCTCTCGCGTTCGCTTTGGTTTCGCTGTTGTCGTCGTCTTCGTCGCTTTTCTCGAAGCCGAGACGACTTTCGCTTCGGCCGGCGCCAGTCGATCGTCGGCGCGTGACTTCTTCTTTTTACAAACACCGGTAGCGACACGAGCACCGGATGAAGGCCGGTCTTTTTTATCCTCCACGTGTAAAACTTCTCGCTCCAACATCGCGTTCCACTCGTCGTCGATGAGGTCTTCGCGTTCGTTCATCTCCGAGTCAAACATCGCCTCGTCGTTCAAATCCCGCGCGCGGATATTTTTAGCATCACTCGAAGATATCGTTCTCTTCGTCGTCGAGAAAAGAGTACTCTTACGTTCCTCTTCTTTTCGATGCCGTTCATCGTCGCCGCGAGGCGCCGCCGCGAGAAGAAAATTCCACGAAGCGGCGAGGTCTTCTTTTCCCTCGATGTCCTCTCGATCGCGGAGACGAAGAAGGAAATCGTCGTCGATGTCGTCGTCGTCATCCTTTCGACGAGAAGGAAGGTGTCGTTGATGGTCGAAGAAGGAGAAGAAAAAATCGGTCGGCAACGCGTCGACGAGCGGCGGCGACGACGACGACGACGTGGTGGTGGTGGTGGTAGTCGACGTCCACCCGGTCGATCTTTCGTCGAGAACTGTTCTCGAGAGCGGGTTTTCGCGCTCGGACGCGCGCATTTCGCTTCGCGAGAGTGCGCGCGCGAGAGAGAGAGACGTGCGTATCGCGTCGCCTTTTTACGCGTATTTTCGTCTTTCTTTTTGTGTCGTTTCTCTCCAAAAAATGTGGTGGCATAGCCGTCGCTTGTCGTCGTCGCTGCTGCTGCTGCTGCGGCACAAGCACCACCACCACGGCGTCGATCTCGCGCGTCGACTGAGCAGCTCGTCTTCGACGACGACGACGACGACACGAGGAGGAGGAGGAGGAGGAGGAGGAGGCAAAGAAGATGATGAAGAAGAAGAATCGATAGAATCCATCGCGAGAAGAAATGGAAAATTCGATTTTCTTCGAGTCGCGGAGCGGTTGTTTGAAAACCAAGGAAAGAACAACGGGGAGGAGGAGGATACGAAAGAAGGAAACGGACGGCGATACGCGGATAAGAGAGCGGAGCACACGAGACGTTGGGAGTACCACGCGTGGCATTTTTTGTGCGCGTTGATGCCGCTCGGTTTGAGCATGGCGATGGTTTCCTACGTGAGGAGGAATCCGCATCCGAACTTGGTCGAGCGCGCGAAGAACGAAAAGGAAAAGAATAGAATTGAGATGGAAGAGGCTTTAAAAGAGAGGAAGAAATTAGAACAAGACGTGATTGAGAGCGCGAGGAAAGAGGAGGAGGCGAGGTATGGGAAGCTCATGGAGAGGATGGAGCGGCTGGAGAAGGAGGTAGTGGAGGCGAAGAAGACGAAGCAGACGGCGGCGAGCGCTTCCGCCGCCTCGGATGAAGTTTCTTCTCACGCTTCCCTTTCTTCTTTGTCGTCTGGAGCGAGTAAAAAAGACGCGAAGTAGTTATTATTATTATTATCATTGACGTTGTTAGGTTTTGCTTAGAGCATTAGCTTTAGTAGTATTAGTGAGTTTCGCAGTAGTACAGTACATTCAGATTGCTAAAAGGCTCGCTTGATGGACAGCTTTTTCGTCGGCGCTCGAAAATCAACTCTAATTCTCCCATCTTTTCCATTTTCGTGCTCGTAATACTCGTAACTCTCGAGCATTTGTTTCAACTCACCTCTCGTTTTCTGCAACGTGTTCACTTTTATATCTCGAAACATCTTTTCGATGTCTTTCCCGTGTTTCTTCATCAGCGTTTCGCAGATTCTCTTTTGCCTCGGCGTCAGTCGCTTCGGCGGCGCCGCGCCGTTTGAACTCGCCTCTCCCACAGCTTTCCTCAACTCGTCCCGATCCGAGTTTTTCGTCAGCGTCTCTTCGGTCACTTTATTCTTCGTTTTCTCGTCGTCTATGTTTTTTACGTTATCGTTCAGCGCGTTTCTCCCGCCCGAGTAATAAAAACTATTCGCGTCGGACACCAAGCCGTTTCTCGAATAGTTATTCACCAGAGACGTTTCCTTGTCCCAATCCGCATCTCGCGTCGCGCCGGGGAGACGAACCGGTTTGACCTCTAAAAATTGTCTCGCTTGTTTCAATCTGCCGACTTTGACCGTCGAGGAAGCCGCTTTGTGCTTCTTCTTCCGGCGGCGAGAGGAACCCATTTTTTCGTCTCTTCTTCTCTCTGCCGCCACCTATACCTCTTCCTCCCCGGGAAAACTTTTACCAACAAACTCTTCTGCTTTAAAAAAAAAGTCACGCGCGCGCTGGGAAGGAAAAACGCGATAAACTTCTCTCTCTCTCTCTCGAACGCGACGCGCGCAAACAAAAAGCGTTTTCAACGAGAGCGAGGTCCGGGGGGTCCACAGAGAACAACAACGACGACCGCTCTCTCCGCTCTCCTTAAAAATAAAACCGGGGGGTGTCGGTTTTGCCTTTTTTTCACAGAGAGACTACTTTTTAGGGTTTGAAACACGTTTTCTCTGTTTCATTTAGGGTTTTTTATTAGATTTTTTCGGAAAAGGAGCGCGCGCCCTTTTCTCTTCATTTTCTCGCAAACAGAGCAGAAGAGAAGAGTTTTGTCATCACGCGTCCGCAGGCGAGAGAAGACATGTCGTCCTCGTCGGAAACGCAAGCGCTCTTGAGCCAAGGAGGAGACGGGAAGAAGAAGTCTTCTTCCTCTTCTTCCTCCATCAAATCGTCGTTAAAAGCCGCGACGGCAATCGTCGCCGTGTCGACGTCTATTTTTGCGACCGCGACGTATGCGGTGAGTCGGTCATCGTCAGCCCGCGGCGCTTCTTTGGGCAGCGCGCAATCGGAGCACGGTTTGGACGCGTTTAAACGCGCGATCGCGAGCTTGGGCGACGATGTCGTCGCACCGGTCGCTGGTGCGAACGATAAAGTCACGTTAACCGTCGGGTGTTCGCACAAGGACGTTCTCAAGCGATTGCCGTTCGATCCGGAAGGATGGGATTCTAAAGTTGGCGCGAAGTTAATCACGGAGAGCAAATCGAAAACGTTTGCCTTTGAAGACGCCATCGAGATGACAGAGGTTGGCTGCGGAAAGTTCCAAACGCCGTATAAGTTAGGCAGCGGCGCAAAGTTTGGGTTTTATTTGTACGAGAAAGCGAACCCGGAGAACTACGTGAGTGATATCGGCGGAAAGTTGTTGTTTAACGAGGAAGAGGAGGAGGAAGCGGCGATCGGCAAAGGCGAGAAGGAGGCGGGGAGCAAAACTTCGAAGAAAAAGGGTTCTTCGTCTTCATCTTCATCTTCTTCGGTTTCGAAAGCTACCTCCACCACGGAAACTGCCTCCACGGATTACGCCGCGCAAGCCGCCGCGGCGGAGCAAAATGCGAACGAGAGAGCGAAGGAAATCACCGCGTTGTTGTCCGCGAGCATCGGGAAGAAGAAGCACGGAAGCAACTCGGCGAAATCGGCGAAATCGGCGAAGAAGCAAGTCGAAGAGGAAATCGAAGAAGAGGTTTCGGAGGAAGGTCTAGTTGAAGAGAATACTTCTTCATCTAAGAAGCACTCTTCTTCTGTGAAGAAGACCGTGAAAGGTTCGAAGAAATCTGATCCAGCTGCGGTCGCTTCGGAAGAACTCGAGTCTTCCGGGATCCAAGTCGTCGGCGAGTACTTTGACTGGGGATGGTGGATGTCTGCCTTGTCGCAAGGTACGCAATACCAAACGACCGATATCACGTGTGAGAATACCACGTGCACGATGCAAGTGTGCGAGAAGACGAAGTGCACGGAATACAAGAAGGAGTGCGAGTCCACTGAAATGTGCGACGATCTCGGAGATTTCGTGAAAGAGCAAACCGCTTCCATGGGCAAATCTGGTATCACCAAGAAGCAAGCGGCGAAAGCTTTGGAGGAAGCGACCAAAGCGAGTTCGGAAGTTTCAGAGTTTCAAATTCAGTCGACTTCTTCGTCGTCGAAGAAGTCTCATCACAGACACTTGCTCTCTCACCACCACCACCACGCTACGGAGGAGGTGAGTGAAGAAGAAGTGAAACCAACGCACGTGAAGGTGCACAATCACAAGCACTTTGCCGGCTTCGGTTCCGACGCATTGCAGGAGGATGAAACCAGCGAAGAAGGAGATCTCGACGAAGAACTCGAAGAAGCGCAAGAAGAATTCGAAGAGGAAGAAGAAGTTCCATCGAAGAGCAAGAAAACTTCATCAAAGAAGTCTTCCAAGAAATCTTCCTCCTCCAAGCATCACTCCAAGCACCACGAAGAAGACAGTATCGCCGACACCGGTGCAGATGAGTTCGACGTGCGACACCCGGCGCACATCGCCTCGAGAATGTCTGGCTGCACGACGCAACACGTTGCGGAGAACATGGAGTTTTACCCGCGAGTTCACGGTCCGGCAAACGCCAACCACGTTTACATTTTTGGCGGTTGCTACGCCGACCGCGACCACGCGACGTGTAATATTCCGATTGATGTCAACCCGAAACAGTGCGTAATTGTCCGCTTGAATGACAAGAACTTCCAAGAAGCGGTTAATGCGTGCTTGGAAGAAGCGCCGGTCGATGGTAAGTGCGTCAATTACGGCAAAGAGTCCAAGTACGGAATCTTGCCCAGATGGGATGTGACGCAAGTCCACAACATGCAAAGAGCTTTCGCGGACACCGAATTTAACGGTTACCTCGGCAGCTGGGACACTTCGAATGTTCGTAACATGAACCAAATGTTTGCAAACAACAAAGCATTCAACGGCGACATTCGTAAGTGGAGTTTTGAACATTTAGGTTCCGCCACTGGAATCTTTGATGGTGCCGACAAGTACAACGCCAAGTGGGAGTGCGGTTTCAAGGCGACTGGAATAATCGATTTCAGCTCGTGCCAATCGTCAGAAACGTTGAAAAAGCAAAAAGAAATCGAAGAAAAAATGCAGCGTTCGCACTTCGTTGCAAACCCGGAGTACAACCCGGAAGAGAACACAGTGCAAGAAGACACTGAGCCACAATCTTCGGCAACGACGTTTGATGACGAGAACGCAGAGAAGTACGCCGCAGAGAGAGAGCAAGATTTCAACGCGCAAGTCGAAGAAGCGAACGAGGAAGAAGAATCCTCCGGTGGTTTCTTGAACAAACTTTTTGGGGGCGGTAGTTCTTCCTCTGCCGCACCCAAAGAAGAACACGAAGAGCCAACAGCAGCAGCAGCAACAACATCAACTGTTTCCGATGATGGCGATTATGAAAGTAGCAATGAACAACAACAACAACAACAATTACCAGAAGAACTCGAAGATGACGCGAGTTTCCTAGCATCTTCTGAAGTTGACGAGGACCGAGCATCTAGCGTTTCCCCCTCTTCTTCTTCTTCTTTTTCTACGAATACCTTCACGGAGAAGGAGTTAACTGATGCAAACTTTAAACAGCAAGTCGCTTTATGTTTAGCCGAAGAGCCGAAAAGAGGTGACTGCATGGACAACGAGTTTGGGCCGATGATTTCTTGGGACACGTCGAAAGTCACCAACATGTACGAAGCGTTCGCGAACCCTCCGACGTCAGTCGAAGGCGATGAAGCTTTTACCTTCAATGGCGATTTATCCAAGTGGGACACCTCACAAGTCACCAACATGCGAAGAATGTTCAGCAACGCCAGGCATTTTGAAGGCGGCGACTTGAGCAAGTGGGACACCTCTCACGTTCAAGACATGTCTCAAATGTTCTCCGGCGCGAGTTCGTTCGATGGAGACATCAGCTCCTGGGACACCTCGCGATGCGAAGACATGCACCAAATGTTCGAAGACGCGCGGCAGTTCAACCAAGACATTGGTAAATGGCAAGTCGGCAAGGCTTTGAAGATGAGTTCGATGTTTCACAAGGCTGAAAGCTTCGACCAAGATTTGCGAAAGTGGTCCGTGGCCAAAGTCGCCGAGCAAGAGGACATCTTCAAAGGTGCTAGCGCTTTTAACGAAAAATTTGAATGCGCATCAAAGCACAGCGGTCCAATCATGTCGTGTAAGGACAAAAGCGAGAAGGAATACGGGAACAGCAACGTGCTTTCCAAAATCTTCGGTTAAAATGAAACAACGTCGTCAACAGAGAACTACTGCGTAATCGGGAATCAGCGTTACGCCAGTCGCGAAAGGAAAAGGAAAGAAAGAGATTAATAAAGAAAGGGAAACAAGTTATTGGTAACAACATTACGACATACTATCACTTTATACATTATACATACATTAGTGTTTAATTTAAAAGAAAGAAGAAACTGTACTTACGAATATTCAGAAACGAGTGCGACGACGCGTGCGTGTGAAGGAGAGAGAGTTCACCTTCTTTCTGTCTTTTTGCATTTTTTTCATCGCTTTTCGTAATTTTTTACGATGGAAGAAAATTTTTCTCACCTCACGAGAGAGATCGAGAGAAAAAAAGCACGCGCCCGCACGCTATCCGCGGAGAGAGATAACGAGTTAACTCAGCAAGGTCTGTGTGGCCAACGAACTCTTCCTTATTCGGTAGGCTTGAAAGAGCTCGTGAAAAGAACGCGAGAAGAAAAGCGACGCACCCGCGCGCGGCCTATTTTTTTTATTCCGGATTTAAAAGGCCGCGGAAAGAACGCAGGAATTGCATCGGGATGAGCGCGCGCAGAATGCAATCGGAGGCGGAGCAGGTGCCCTTAATGGGCACAAAAGTGGACGACGTCGACGAAACGAGGAATACGAAATCTACGCTGAAGTACATTTCGGCCGCGGCGGCGTTTGCGGCGGCGTGCGCGTTCGTTGGTGTTTCCACCAACCAGGCGAGCAGCGGCAGCGGTGGATTGTCTTTGCTCGGGAAGAGCAGCGGTAGCGGCGGGTCTTCGTCCACCGGGGCGAAAGAAACGATCACTTTGGTCACCGGATGCTCTCCTCGAGATTTAATCTACAGCTTAAACTTCGATCCGGACACTTGGACCGGGAAAGTTGGGGCGAAGTTGATCACCTCGGGAATGTCCAGCGAGTTCCTCTACGAAAAAGCTTTAGATATGACGGAAATCGGGTGCGGCGTGTACACGGCGGAATACACCATGGCACCGAACGCCACGTTTGGATTTTTCTTGTACCAAGTTGGGAACTCTACGTCAAAATATATGTCTGATATCGGCGCGCAAGTAGAGAACGGTCCAATTAAGCAGTCGGAGATTGCAGCGCACGCGTGGGCGAACCAAAATAAAGCAAGCTTAGAGAACCACTTGGATTCGACCGGCACTTTAGAACAAGGCGAGATTACGGACGCAGAGGAAGACGTGCAGTATTCCGATTTGGCCGCGTACAGATCAGCTGTAGAGAGCGGGCACGTGGACAAAAATGGACACTTGGTGGAAGAAGCCGATCCGGAAAACATCAAGTTAGCGCCGCAGTTGCCAGCTGGGTATAGCCAAATCCAATATTACGATTGGGGCGCGTGGTTGAAGTACATCGTTCATGGCGTCGATCGCAGCGAAAATCAAATCGAGTGTGATCCAAGCGCGAACACGTGCACATTGCAGCACTGCTCAAAGTGGCAATGTACGGATTACACGAAGCCATGTCAAGAAGGTATCACCGGATGCACGCACCCAAAAGATTTCATGAGCGAGGCAAAATTGGGGAGACTAGGCACGGTTAAGAGGTACAAGAACCCGAAATCGATGCCGGCGAGAATTGAACCGAGAGAGTGGACACCAAAAGAAGTGAGAGAGATGAAGAAGAAAAGCGCTTCAGATACTTCATCGTCGACGACCTCGAAGACTTTGAAAAAGCACGGCGTTAAGCAAGTTGGAGAACGCGTTATTTTGAAAGCGGCATCTTCCTCCGCGAAACCAGCCTCGAAAAAGTCTCATAAGCACTCGAAAACGTCGATTGATGCAGAAGAAGAGCAACCTCCGTCGGAAGATATTATCGAAACAATTGTCGAAGACATCGCGGATGATGTCATCGTGCCTACTTCCAACGTCGCCGCGAGAGCTTTTCACTGGGACAGATCTGCCGCCGGCAGCAGATCGGTTCGAAGGGCGTTGCAATCGTTTCCGTCGATCGCAAACGGCGTGTTTTCGTACACTCCTGCTCACACGACGAAACCGACGCCTCAACTTGGTTTGGGGCGAATTTATCCTTCGAGTTTAATCAATTACATGGCTGATTGCAACACGAAGGTTTTACACGCGACGAACAACGGCAACGCAAACGTAGAGTATTATCCAAGAGTAAACGACGTGTCTAATGCTGGCAGAGTGTACATTTTTGGTGCGTGCTTCAACTCGCGTGACCAAAACACGTGCGCTGTGCCGTCAGATACGCACCCGGCGGGTTGCAAAGATGCAACGGCAGGTTCACAAACGAACACAAACACGGCGACCACAACCGGGAATACGCGAAAGGGTAATACCGCCGAGCAGCAGACGGTGACGACTGCTACGGCCATTGAAGATGAAACGCTGTCAAACGCTGATGAAAGTGGAGTTGAGTCTGCGGCAACGACGTCGACTGCAACGACTGCGACACCTATCGCTTCGCAATACACGCCAATCACAAATCAAAACATCCACGAAGCCGTGGCTGAGTGCCTGGGCTACGAACCACTCGCTGGTGAATGTCCGGAGAGTCAATACGGCGTCATGTCCGATTGGGATGTCTCCCGCGTGACGAACATGGACCAACTCTTCTACGATCCTCCGCGTGTTGGCGGAGACAAGATGAAATCGTTCGACGGTATGCTCGGCAATTGGGACGTGAGCTCAGTGACATCGTTTGAGAAGATGTTCAAAAACGCCAACGCTTTTAAAGGCACGAACTTGTACAACTGGGACGTCTCCTCGGCGACAAATATGCATGGCATGTTTGAACACGCGGAAAGCTTCGTTGCAAAAATTTCCGGATGGAACGTCGGGAAGGTGAAAACCATGGCCACCATGTTCCAAAATGCCTTGCTCTTCAACCAGCCGTTGGATAGTTGGGACGTATCTTCCTGTAAAGATTTCGCGCGAATGTTTTCTGGAGTCAACGAAGATGGTTTTGCGCAAGACATCTCCACATGGAACACTAGGAACGATGCTAACATGAACAACATCTTTTACGATAACAGTGCATATGCGGCGAAGTTTAAGTGTGCAAACGCCGATAGTGGTCCGCCGAGTTCGTGCAGAGCTAAATCGGTCTCGGAGATGATTGCCGAAGCGATGATGGGTACCGATGAAGACGGGAAAAAGTCATCCAAAAAGCACTCATCGAAGCGCAGCACCATCAGTAGTAGTCAACATAGCATTAAAAAAGCGTCGTCCAAACATACGAACAATGTCGATTTTGTCCCAAATGTCCATTCCACGGCAGATTCTGAGGCAGAAGATGTGGTGATGGAAGCGACCGAAGTCGCTCGAAGCGGGAAGTCCTTGTTCGACAAGTTCGGCTCGCTCTTTGGTGGGAAGAAATCCGGGGGAGATGACCAAGAGTTGACATACGCAGATTACAATGACGAGGAATTTTACGGCGCGACGTCGCAAGAGTCGGAGGGTTTCGATGCTGCCTCTGAGGAGGAGGCTGGCGGAGAAGAACAACAGGAAGAGAACGCCGAGGATGGTGAACTCGGCAAAGACGAAGACGAAGAGGAAGAACAAAACGTCGACGAGTGGGGCGAGCCGTTGAATAAATACGACGCCGATCCAAAAGCTACGCCTAGAATCATCCGTCAAACCGGGCACGTCGACTTGTTCGGAAAATCCTCCTCGAGTTCGAGCGCGAAGAAATCTTCTTCCACGCGGCACAACAAGCACTAAAAAACTTGTTGAAGAGTCTCGCGTGCGCGCGAGAGAGAAGAGTGAAGGAGGTAACGAAAGAGGGGAAAAAAGGGAGAGAGCTTTTTTAAATATTGTACATTTACATTTTTATCCACATTAGACATACATATAAACGAGGGTCGGTTTTATTATTATCAACTACAACATCTTCTTTTATACAACTGTTGCGCGCGCGCGAGCGAAAAGCTTTTTGGTGTGGAAGCCACAAGTTAAACTTCTTCTTCTTTTTCGAGAACCCTAAACGAAAGAAAAGAAAAACACGAGCCGCGGGCAGTGACGTTAATTTTCATCACTTTTGTACGCGCGCGTAGTTTGTTTCTATTCATCGAACGAGGTGCACACACACATCAAAAACACGCGAAACGAAAAGAAAGGAGCCGCGATGAACACGCAAGAAGATAAACCGCTCTTGGCGAAAGCGAGAGGCCAACCGGAGTCTGCTACTTCTTCGAATGGATTTTCCCGCGCGTCGAAAATGGCAGCGGGCGCTGCGGGACTTTTGCTCGCCGGCGCGGGGACGCTTTCGGCCGCGAGAGCGAACCAAGCGTACCACCTCGGCGCTGGAACGGCGTCATCCAATGTCGTGACGTTAACTTTGGGTTGCTCTCCGACCGATTTGCTCTCGTTGCTCCCGTTTGAGCCCAAGTCTTGGGACAGTTCTCGAGTTGGCGTGAAGTTTGTTTCTTCGTCAATGTCGAAAACGTTTGAGTTTTCAAAGGCGAAAGAGATGGTCGCGACGTCGCAGTGCGGGGTGTACCAACTTCCGTACCAACTAAGCCAAAACAGTAAGTTTGGTTTCTACTTGTACGAGAAAGGAAACCCGAGCAATCACATGTCCGATATCGGCGCGCAAGTGAAGGGCGGTCCAGTTTCGGATGCTTCTATCCGCGCTGCCGGGTGGTTGAACGACAAGAACGCGGCAGCGAAGCACACGATCGACATCGAAGACATGCGCAAAGCGGCGAAGAAGGATGCGGTTGATTCAGATGCTGCGGCGAAGAGAATCGCGGAAAAGACTTTCCACACGAAGACGGAGACGGTGACGAAAAGAAACGCCGCTCCTACCGGCAATGAAGTCGTCTCCAACCTCGGTTTGGTTGAAACGAGAACGTATTCCAACTTCAACGGCAACGCCAGAGTGACGTCCGATACGATTGCTTGCGACGGCGTGAAGAAGACATGCACCTTGAAATCTTGCGTTGGTCCTGAGTGCACGGAGTACACCAAGCATGACTGCGCCGCGGGTATGCCGGGTTGCAAAGTTTCCGCGGACTTCAAAAATCCGGCAGATGTATCCGTGAGAACGACCGAAACGAAGAAATTCTTTCAAACGACCATGTCCCCGCAAGAAAAAACGCGCGAGCAAAATAGAGATATGATTGAAAAAGCTCAAAGAGATTTGGGAACGACCGTCGAAGTGTTGCCAACGAGAAGACGCTTGTTGTCCAAGATTTTCGACATCAAGAACTCTGTCACCACGTCGTTGCCGGAAATGGGCTACGGTCAATCGCATCCGACCAGAGTTATCAAGTACATGGCTTCGTGTACGACAAAGCACGTCACGGAAGAAGCGGAATTCTTCCCAAGAGTTCACGACGCTTCTAACCCGGGTAACACGTACGTGTTCGGTTCGTGCTTTAACAACAGAGACCAACAAACGTGCAAGTTGCCGACGGAAGTTTTGGCGCCGGGATGCCCGGGCTCTTCCGCGACTTTAGCAAAGTCGGTAACTAATCCAATCACAACAAAAACGGCGGCGGCTTCGTTGTCTGGCGACTCCGCGAATCACTTGACCAACGAAAACATCCAAATGGAAGTGGCCAAGTGTTTGGGCGACGATCCGATTCAAGGCGACTGCCCGAAACAAAAGTTTGGCAAGATTTCCTCTTGGGACGTCTCTCGCGTTACTGATATGACACAACTGTTCGATCATCCGCCGTTAAAGAACAAAAACGATCGTTATTCTTCCTTCAACGGTGACCTTGGAAACTGGGACGTCTCCCACGTCACTGACATGAAGTTGATGTTTAGCCGCGCCTTGGCGTATGAGGGGAAGAACATTAACAAGTGGGACACCAAGAACGTCGAAAACATGTCTGGCATGTTTAAGCACGCGGACAGATTCAACGCGATGATTTCTGGCTGGAACACCGCTAAGGTGAAAAAAATGAATGTCATGTTCCAAAACGCATTTGCGTTTGATCAAGACATTTCCCGCTGGGACGTATCTCAAGTGCACGATTTCACGAGAATGTTCGCGGGTACCTTCGACAAAGGTTTCGGTCAAGACATCTCCGGCTGGAACGTTAAGCCGCACGCGAGACAAGTTGACATGTTTTTTGAAGCGTACAACTTCCAATCGAAATTCGTGTGTGACCATGTGGACCACGGACCAGTCAACTCGTGCGTTGGCGCATCCGCGAGTGTTGGTAAGACCGAGAGCGAGTTGAAAGAGATGGCAGAGAAGAAGGCTGCTGAAGATGAAGCCGACGATGATATCGATGTCGAAGAGAAAGAATCGTTCTTTGGTAGATTCAAGCACTGGTTGCAAAACTAAACTTCAGAATATCGATATGGATGTTGCGTCGATCCCACCTTTACTACTTAATTATTAATCATCATAATTGTTAATGTAATATATCATACACTCGAACTCATTATTATTACACTTGGACTACATTTATTATACATCGACGATGGCCCTTCTTCAAGAATCAAACCATCTCAGTTATCCATCTATTTGTCTATCTTGTGCTTCTTGTTTCTTTTTTCTCCAGTTTTTTTCACCCGTCAAACTCTCTACTCCAACATCTCTCGCGCTAACAAATTCGCGAACACAACGTCGTCCATCTCCACCTCGTCACACCCGTCAACGCTCTCCGCCAACGCCGCCGCTAACATATGTTTGCACATCAACCTTTCGTCCCTGGAAATTATGTCCCAAGCGAATCCTTTACACGCGCAAAAATGGTCCGGGTACGTCAAATGTTGCTGTTGCCCTTTCGTTCCGCCGTCCGCGATGTTCGTCGGAGACTTCATTTTCCCGCCGCCACCACCACCGCCAGACGCCGTCGCGCGCACCGCGTACACCGTCCTCCTCGATTTCTTACCGACAAACCTCGTCACCCCACCGCTCGCGGCGACATCCAGCGCCCTCCCCAGGTGATTCTCGCCAAAAATATACTCCAGTTTCACCAAATCCTCCTCGCTCAAGCCTTGCTTTTTCACCCGAATGTCTCTGAATATCGCTCGAGATATGGACGCGATCGAACACCCGTCCAACCGATGCTGCCTCGTCTCGTTTGCAATTTTCTCCTCCTCTTGGTCTTCTCGCGCGTCCTCGTCCTCCTCGTCCTCTTCGTCCTCCTCGTCCTCGTCTTCTAAATCTGCATCTAAATCTTTGCCACGCATCTCCGTCCCTTCTCCATTTTTGAATTTATTTCCCCGCTTCTTCGACGACGGACTCGCGCTGTTTAGATTACTAATACCGTTAACGTTGTTGTTATTGCTCGCGTTGTTCGCGTTGTTGTTTTCGTGGGACTTTCTTCTCTGGTTTTTCGAGGACGACGACACGCGACCCATGAACGCCGGGTACGCCGGCCCGGTCGCCAGCTCGTCGTCGGGGTCCGCTGCCGCTTCTTCTTCCATCATCGCGCGCTCTCCGTCCGGTTTTGATGTGATTTGTGGGGAAATTTTTGCGCTTTCGACGCTTCACTTTTTTTATCATCACCATCGTAACGAGAAGAAGATTTAGATAGAATGGAGACCACCGCGACGAAGAAGAGCAGCAGCGAGGACCAGAACGACAACGTCGAGCAGCGCGGTGGTTTCCTCAGGAATACTACTACCGCTAATAATACTAAGAAGAAGAAAAACAGCGTCGTGATAACGAGAGGCGAGGAGAGCGAGAATTCAGAGGATGAAGATGAAGAAGACGAAGAAGAAGAAGAGACGGGAGGACAAAGCGAGATGATGAAACGCGACGGAACAACGAGTGGACGAACGGAAGGTGGAGCGACGACGACGACGTCGTCGTCGAGCGGTGGGAAACATCGAAGCGGCGAAGCGAACGACGGCGAGGTGGAGAAGACCACCACCACCACCAACAACAACAACACTAAAAAAAGCGAGGAGGAAATATTCATCAAACGAAAACCGGCGCGTCCGACGCTCGGACAGAATCCTTTCGCGCGAGGCGTACCAGCGACGCCACTTTTGTCCGACGTGATGAGCAAACTCAGGAAAGCGTCTCAGGCGTTGATCGATGCGTTGGCCAAAGGAAGAGACGACGCGGAGCAGTTATTCGAGAAGATTGACGGCAGCGTGGAAGAGACGAAGAGTTCGGTGCACGAAATCGAGGCAATGAGCAGAGATATCAACGATTCGTTGCGGCAGATGTGCGAGATAGGTTTGCGGAAGGGCGGTAGCAATAGCAAAAGTAGAAAATCGAACGATAAGAAAGCGCGGCCTTCGGCTGGTTTCGTCGTGAAGTAGTACGTAGCGTAGCGAAAACAAAATCTAAATCAATAGCTCTAATCGTACTGTTGCCGCAGAAGCATCTCCCCTTCCGACTTCCACTCTTTCGCGTCCCTACCGTTCTGTCCCATCTGACGCTTCTTCCTCTCTCGCTCTTTCACAGTCTCTTTCGCCGCCGCCGCCGCGCGTTGGTTTTTTTGGTTGTTTCTTCGTCCACCGTTAGGTGTTGCCTCACCGTCTCTTCTCTCCGCCGAATTTTCTTCCAAGACGACTGCTCTCGTCGTCGTCGTCAAAACCGCGTCTCTTCGAATGAAGCTTTTATCCTCTCTCGCGCGTTTCGTCGTCCTCCCTCTCATTTCATCCTCTTCGTCGTCCGAGGCATCGTCTCTCTTCTTCTCTCTTCCCGAGAGAAAAGAGGCTTCTTGCTTCGTCCCGAGAAAGTCGAGCGGGCTCGGCAGACTATTTTTATTATTGCTTTTTGCCATCTTCTTCTCGTCGTTACAATCCACGTCATCCTTTCTATCTTTTTTTTCTACTGCTACTGCTACTACCGCGTCTTCTTCTTCATCGCTTTCGCCGTACGACGCGTCGAAAAAGCCCATCGTACTAAATGTCGTTAGTATTATTAGGGGAATGCGCGGAGTCAAAACGTCGAGTTCTATTTAGGGTTTGCGTAATTTTTGAAAAGTGTGACGACGCCACCAAGAAACGTTACAAAACAACCGCGCACACGCACAAAAGTATATGTCGGAGAAAGAAGGAGAAGAGACCATCGTCGCATCGATACGCGCGCTCGTGCACAAAGGGCAATGCGCGCTTTCGATATCCGCGAGCGATGAGATCGTCAACGACGAGTGCGCGTACACTTTTGATGGACCTTTGAAAACAACACGAACCGAAGAGGATGGGATTTTCGTAAACATGAAGACGCTCTGCGCGGTGAGCAGGAAATATTTACGGATGGATTCGATGAAGACGGAGAACCAAGGTTTGTATTTAAAGAGACGGTTTAGGAAGGTTTTTATCGATGATAACGATGGGACGAGCGAGGATGAGGAAATGACGACGGTGGACGACGAAACGACGACGAAACGAGAGAAAAAGGAAATCACGAAACTAGGCATCGGGGTGGAAGGCGGGTTCGGCGAGGAAGACGCGAAACCGAAATTTACGCTCGAGAAGGACGAGAGAATCGTCGTGTACGATTGCGAGGAAGATTCGATCCTGGCGGAGATGAAGGTTGACTTTGAGAGTCAGGAGGTGCAAAATGTTTTGCCGACGGTTGTTTTCGAGTGCGCGAAAACCATCTCGGAGAGGGAAGGCTACGACGCGAAGAAGGACGTGATGGCGAGTTGGGAGGACGTGCCGAAGGTTTCGAAGTACAGCGAAAATTTAGTGCAGGTGAAGAGCGAAGGTAAAGAAAGGATTTTGCCAGATCCAAAGACTTGGAAGTGTTTTGAAACTGGAGAGACGACGAATTTATGGTTGAACTTAAGCGACGGCGTCATCGGGAGCGG
>Ga0181560_10000700_pt1 | contig 30910 bp, 25 predicted proteins | sample 011ome_20_FD_133751 | JGI IMG/M metagenome (GOLD analysis project Ga0181560, IMG submission 133751) | Coastal salt marsh microbial communities from the Groves Creek Marsh, Skidaway Island, Georgia - 011509CT metaG (megahit assembly) | ecosystem: Environmental > Aquatic > Marine > Intertidal... | reverse complement strand
GCGACCAAAAAGCTTTAGGTAACCATAATGGCCAGGGATCAAATCTACTCAGCTCCGTTGGGAAAGATCAGCGGTTTTGCCTTTGATCAACGAGTAGTAGATGTGTTTCCCGATATGATCCAACGCTCAGTTCCCGGCTATGAAAGCATCATTGCCATGACCGGTACACTGGCATCCCGGTGTGTTGCCCCAGAAACCAATTGCTATGACCTGGGATGCTCTTTGGGGGCATCCACCCTAAGTATCAGCACTGAAATCCCAGACAATTGCAAGATCGTTGCCGTAGACAACTCTGAGGCCATGCTGGGTGAATTTCGCAATATTTTGGATGCCAAACCCGCGAAGCAGGAAATCGAGCTCAAACTGGCTGATATCCGCGATGTCGAGATTGAAAATGCCAGCTTGGTTGTTCTCAATTTCACTTTGCAGTTTGTGCCAATAGAAGACCGGCTTCGCATGCTAAAAAACATTTACGACGGAATGGTCGAAGGTGGTCTGTTAATGGTTTCGGAAAAAATCAAAATTGTTGACCCTCAACTGAACCAGATTTTTATCGATGCACACCATGAATTTAAACGCCGCCAAGGGTATTCTGATCTGGAAATCGCACAGAAACGCTCGGCCATTGAAAACGTGCTAATTCCTGAAACTATTCCCGAGCACCAGTCTCGCTTTACCGAAGCCGGTTTTAATTCGTCTAGCATATGGTTTCAGTGCCTAAACTTCTGCTCAATGATTGCCATCAAGTAGATTTCTCATCGCCCCCAAGAAAGGATAGCGAATGATTGGTAACAGTTTTATTCAAAGACAACTGGTCTTGATTGAACGGGTTGGCAACCGCCTTCCGCACCCTACGCTGCTGTTTGTCTATCTGTGTGGTTTTATCGCACTGCTCTCGGCCATCTGTTGGGCGTTTGGCGCTTCTGCTACACATCCTGTCAACGGCAACGATATTGTCGCTAAAAACCTGTTAACGGGTGAAGGTGCTCGCTATATCCTGACATCGGCAGTTAAAAATTTCACTGGATTTGCCCCTGTAGGGACAGTATTGGTAGCGATCATGGGCATTGGGGTGGCAGAGCACAGTGGGCTCATACGAGCCGTCCTGCGCGCGACTATCTTGAACGCGTCCGGGCGACTAATGACCTTTCTAGTAGTATTGGCTGGCGTTCTTTCCAGTCTCGCGGCAGATACCGGCTATGTTGTCCTTGTGCCACTTGCAGGTATTGTTTTTGCCAGCGCAGGACGCAGTCCTATTGCAGGTATTGCCGCCGCATTTGCCGGTGTCTCGGGAGGATTTAGCGCCAATCTACTCATCGGCCCACTCGATGCAATTCTGGCAGGCTTATCGACAGAAGCGGCGCATTTGGTTCAACCAGGTTACGAGGTCACTGCCGCAGGCAATTATTACTTTATCTTTGTTTCTACCTTCCTGATTTCAATCGTTGGAACAGTTGTTACAGAAAAATGGGTAGAGCCCTTATTGGACAATAAAGAAAATGCCGAGACCGAAAGCCTTGGTCAATTGTCCGACCCAGATAAGCGCGGTCTGCGATCGGTGGGTGTTTTCACGTTGATTTATGCACTCATATTGTTGATCGCAATAATTCCGGACAACGCCATCTTGCGTGATCCAGAAACTGGAAGCATTCTGCACTCCCCTTTTATCTCCGGGATTGTCTTGATTATCGCGCTCTACGCTGCAATTGCCGGTTACGTCTTTGGTCGCCGTAGCGGCAACTACCAACAACCCTCCAGAGACATGATTTCCGGCATGGAAAACAGCATGGGAACCATGGCCTCTTATTTGGTTTTAATGTTTTTTGCTGCCCAGTTCGTTAACTGGTTTGGCTGGAGTCAATTGGGGATTATTACGGCCATTAAGGGTGCTGAATTTCTGCAGGCGGTTAATCCCAACAGCACCGTTTTGCTGATTATGTTCGTACTGCTATCGGCGTTAATCAACTTGCTGATAGGCAGCGCATCAGCCAAATGGGCTCTTCTGGCACCTATTTTTGTTCCCATGCTCCTGTTGTCCGGCATTTCACCGGAAGCCGCCCAGGTGGCTTATCGAATTGGTGATAGCTCCACCAACATCATCACTCCATTGATGCCCTACTTCGGTGTTGTACTGGCCTTTATCCAAAAATATGATCGCAATGCAGGCATAGGTACACTGCTGGCAGCTATGCTGCCCTACAGTCTTATGTTTCTTTTGACATGGTCTATCGTTTTGGCAATTTGGCTGATAGCTGGAATTCCTTTGGGGCCAGAAGCACCTGCATTTCTTTGATTTTTCCTGACACTTCTGTCACCCGAAAAGGCTGAAGTTAAAGCGAGAAACTTATATAGTTTGCCGCTCTGGTTTATACACTAAGCCAGCAAAGTTTTAGAAAAACAGCTTTTCCCACAAGGGGGGAACGAATGAAAATCCGTCTTATATTGACCGCCATTCTTGTGCTGGGCATTGTCACTCCTGCCGCTGCACAAAATTTTATGCCAGTTCAGATTCCTAATACGCATGACCGCCGACTGCATTCAGACATAATGGACTATACCTACGGTGTCTATGTCACATTGCCCGACAGTTATGCAGACAATCCGGATAAAATCTATCCGACGCTTTATATGATTGACGGTAACCAGTACTACGTTTTTACCGGCCAGCCACTGGGTTCTTTGTATTGGACAAATGTCGCACAGGAACACATTACTGTCGCTGTCGCATATACCGCCGATGGTGGCAATTTTCGCTCGCGGGACTTTAGGACGGATGCACGAGCTGCAGATTTCGTCCGTTTCTTTCAGGAAGAACTGATCCCCTTTGTCGAAGACAATTACCGAACTTCATTGGAAGATCGAACGCTCTGGGGGCATTCTCTAGGTGGGCAGTTCACCATATACACTATGCTTACTGCCACCAACACATTTCAAAACTACATTGCCTCTGCGCCTGCAGTGAATGATGACTTGCTGGCCCTTGAAGCGCGGTACGCCGAAACCTACAACGACATGCCAGTGGATTTTTATCTGGCATCAGGCGGCAAAGATCACCTAACCGTTGGAGGACGCAAGTTCGTTAGACAATTCCAGACAAGAAATTATCCAAGCCTGACCTTTGATTACTATTTTCCTGAGAAATCCAACCACGGAACCATTCAGCCCATAGCTTATATGGAAGGGATACAGCTGGTATTGGATTCTGCGGTTCAGCTGGACGCAGAGGCTTATGAGCGACTTGAAGGCACATATTCCGACGGTGAAAATACCTATGTGATCAGCTACCAAGGTGGCAACTACCTATCTTTTGAGGGTGTGCCTGAGAGTTATGGCACGCTGCTTTCAGAGTGGAGTCGAATTTACGCAAATTCTGAAACGAGCTTCTTCTCCAAAGATTGGCCGGGACAGTTTGAATTTGGTGGTAATACTGAAAACCCCGCGGAAACATTCTCCTTTAGCTGGGGTGGTGAAAACATCACCGCCGTCAGGCAATAGGCCTCAATAACATTTTCACAGCTCGATTACCGATGGCATTAAGTCGGTAATCGAGTAGTTTTATTCTTCTTGGTTGTCTCGCTTTGCAGTGAATTAACCTAATGCTCGCAAGGACTGAAGAGGCGGCGTCGTTACTAAAGAATAACTGCGCATCAACCCCATAGCGGAAACCACTATGGCACCTGATAGCGGACCAACAAGCCATATCCAGCCGTAAAAAACCAAATCCATATTAAAGACAAAGTACTGGAGTGCGAACACGGCAATTTGCGCTCCTAGCGCACCAACCAGCCCCGCCATAAAACCCATAAAGCCAAATTCCAAAAACAGGGCACCGAGTACAATTTTACGCGAGCTACCCAAGGTTCTCAGAATAGCTGACTCCTGTGCACGCTCATCAAAGCTGGTGGCGATCGCCGCAAATAAAACCAAAATCCCACAGGCTAAAACAAGCATTAGCATCATTTCCAGCCCCATGCTGACCCGGTCAATAACTATGCGAATACGGTTAATGATTTCATCCAGGGCAACGACCAGAATAGTTGGGTATTCAGACAAGAGGTCATTAATAAACAGCTTGTCTTCGCGCTCCAAGTAGACACTGGTAATCCAGTTGGGGGAATAATCTTCCAAAACACCTTCGGGAAAGATGATGAAAAAGTTGGGTTTCATACTGTCCCAGTCAACACTACGTAAACTGGTTAACTCTGCTTCTACTTCCAGTCCACCAAGACTGAATGTAAACATGTCCCCGAGCTCCACACCCAGCTGGCCAGCAACTTCTTCTTCCATAGAAAATTCTGCCTTGCCAGGCTCTGTCCACCACTCTCCAGCGACAACTTCATTGGAATCTGGCAATTGCATCGCCCAGGTAAGATTAACCTCACGATCCAGGCCATCGGCCAGATCCAGTCGCTCCTCCAGAATCATCTCACCGTTCTGTTTAATTAGGCGGCCGCGGACCATGGGATACCACTCAGCACTTTGCAGTTGGTGATCAGCCAGCATGTCCTGAACATGATCCACTTCATAAGGGGCTACGTTCACAAGAAAATGATTGGGCGCATCTTCGGGAAGCTGTAATTGCCAATCCTCGAGTAACGAAGTTCGCATACTTAGCATCACTAGCAAAAACATAATCGTGAAGGAGAAAGCGATCATCTGGATAATGGATTGCCACTTCCGTCGCCATAAATTGCCAATCGACAACCTAAATATACTGCCAGCCCTGGTTGCCCAACGCTTAAACAGCGTCATTAAGCCGTACGCCAATCCGCCCAGCACCAGCGCCACCACCGCCGCACCCCCAATGAAGGAAAAAGTCATCAACAGGCTTGAGCTATAGAAAAACAGGATACCTATCAACATGGCAATACCTGCAAGCGCTCTTTCACCAAGACTCAGGGCGCTGGTTGGCAGATCACGCCTTAAAACACGTAAGGGTTCAATGCTTGGGAGATGCCACATGGCCGGGAGGGCAAAGCCCATCAAACAAAATACGCCCGTCATGGAAGCGACCAGATAAGGGCCAATGCCAGCCTGGGGCAATCCCCCGGGAAGAAGATCGCTAATGGACCAGAGCAAAAACTGGTGTATCCCTACGCCAAGCAACAAACCAATGACTGTACAGAACAAACCGAGCAGTGCTATTTGCCGAAACAGAATTGACCTTATTCGGGAGGCTGACAATCCCCAACTCTTCATGAGGGCGATGCTGTCTTTGTGTCGCTCCGCGTATCTTTGACTGGAAAGCGCCAATGCAATTGCAGCCAAAAGCACCCCGACCGTACCCGCCAGCAACAGGAAACTTCGTCCCCTTTCTAATGCGCTTTGCAGACGCTCCTCGGACTCTTCCGGCAGGTGATAATGCAGGTGTTCGTTGTAATCCTCATTGACCATTTCGTCCAACCAGTCCTGAAACGACTGAACCTGGGTGTCTTCACCCGCGACCAGCATGTGGTAACTAACTCGACTTCCGGGCTGAACCACGCCTGTGGCAGGCAAATCCTGGGCGTTTATCATGACCCTTGCGCCCATCACGGAGAAACCACTTCCGCGATCAGGCTCACTGATAATGACTTTGGTCACAGGCAGCTCTAGATTGCCAACTTCAATGGAATCACCCATTTCCATATCCATGATAGGTAACAGGCGTTCTTCAACCCAAGCTTCCCCGGCGCGCGGACCTTGATTTGTTTTACTCCAGGTTGAATCGTCCGGTGCGAACGGAACATCGGTGATGGTTAATTCACCTCGCAGGGGATATAAATCCCCAACCGCTTTAACCGTACCCAAATGTGTATGGTCGTCACGAAAAATCATGGAGCTAAACTGGGTGGATTCTGCTGACTGCAGGCCCAGTTCATCAGCTTTATCCCAGTAAAGCCTTGGGACTTCAATACTTGAATGAATGATGAGATCAGAGGCAATAAATCCACTGGCTTCGCGTGACAAGCCCCCTTGAACTCGTTCTGCCAGAATGGCGACGCCAGCAACGACCGCTACCGCCAAAACCAGTGATGCGGCAATAAGACTTAGCTGAGCACCTTTCCAGTCTCGCCACAAAAGCTTAAGTTCAAGCATCGCTAACGATCTCTCCCGCATCGATAACCAACTGACGCTGGCATCGATCAGCCAGACGGGTTTCGTGGGTAACAAGAACCAGCGTAGCACCCTCTTCCGAATTCAATTTAAACAACAAGTCGCTAATTTTCTCCCCCGTCTTGGCATCCAGATTCCCGGTAGGCTCATCAGCGAACAACATGGTTGGCTTGCAGGCAAAAGCGCGCGCCAGGGCAACCCTTTGTTGTTCACCACCTGAAAGCTGACGCGGATAGTGGTCATATCGCTCGGCCAAGCCAACGCGATCCAGATACATTTTTGCATCTGCTATGGCGCTGCCATCACCTCGAAGCTCAAGCGGCAAGGCGACGTTTTCCAGCGCACTCAAGCCCGGCAAAAGCTGAAAGGTCTGAAACACGAAGCCGACGAGTTCGGAACGAACCTTGGCTCGCTCTTCTTCATCCATATCGGTAATACAGTATTGATCCAGATAAATTTTGCCCGAAGTAGGCATATCAAGGCCCGCAATCAAACCCAGCAATGTGGATTTTCCAGCGCCCGACGGGCCAATAATGGCGACACTTTGGCCCGCTTCAATTTCAAGATTGATATTTTTTAACAGTTCAAGTTTGCCGTCGTTCGTTGCAACGGTCTTGCAAAGAGATTTTGTTGTTATCATGCAAAAGTTACTTTTTGAGGGTTACAGGGCAAACCTTTTTGCCCAAAGACTCGTAGATTTTGATACTAGCAGCACTTTTTACGTACCGGCCATGAAGATTGTTTCATTTTTAATCGCTTTTTTTTGTACATTTCTCTCTACAGCACCCGCTTATGCGGATCGCATTCTTGTTTTGGGCGATAGCCTGAGCGCTGCATATGACATCCCCTGGGAATCTGGCTGGGTACAGTTAATGACTACTGAACTCGATAGCCAGCACGAGGTCATTAACGCAAGCGTTAGTGGAGAAGCTACAGGGGGAGGCCTTTCCAGGGTTCAATCGTTACTGGATACCCATCAGCCTGACTGGGTAATCATTCAGTTGGGTGGTAATGATGGATTACGCGGATACCCGTTAAATGTGATCGAGAACAACCTGTTACAGATAGGTCGTATCGTAAAAAATTTCGGTGCCGAGCCAATATATTTTGGCATCCGCATCCCACCAAATTACGGGGATCGATACAGTAACGCGTTTGCTGCGATATTTCCGGAAATTGCTGGGGAAATGGACGCCCCATTTTTAAATTTATATCAGGAACAGATCGCTACCAATACTGAGCTAATGCAGGATGATGGGATACACCCGAATGAAACGGCCCAGCCGTTAATCAAGGATTACGTACTTAATTTCCTGCGCCCTTTGATTAATCAGGACTAACTGGCTCGGCATAAACAATTTGAAGTTGCAGGCTCTCTGAGCCCCTGAATCGATTTATTTCCATACGGTAAACTGCATCTATAAGCCCATCCGATAGGCTCATAAGCTCGACAGGGGCATTAAACCAAATGGCATCGAGCACCTTCGACGTTCCTGGCCGAGCCAATTGCATCTTTAAATGTTTTTCTTTTAAGCAGCGGCTACTAAAAACCCCAAAGCGCCCCTGGAATTGTGGTTCTGGAACGCCTTGTCCCCAAGGAAGTAGATTCTCTAATGTAGAAGCGAATTCCAGCGAGAAATCCGTGTCATCAAGCACACCGTCGTTCCACAAAACCGATTGCAAATCTTCCTCGTTAAGCAGCTCTCTTGTGGCTTCATCGAAGGCTTTTTTGAACTGCTTGTAGTTACTGGTTTCGATCGTGAGGCCAGCAGCCATGGCATGACCACCAAACTTCTGGATAAGCTTCGGATGCTGGCTATTTATACGCTCTAGGCAATCACGAATATGTAGTCCTGGAATTGACCTTGCGGAGCCTTTGAGTACCGAATTATCCTCTGAAAGAGCAAACGCAATAACCGGTCGATGGATACTATCCTTGATACGGGCTGCAACTAGCCCGACCAACCCTTGATGCCACTGCTCTTCAAAACAGCAATATCCCCATGGTAAATTGTTATGATCCAACTTGAGCGATTCAAGACTTCGATCCGCATCCGCTTGCATCTGATCCTGAATCTGCCGCCTTTCCAGATTGATATGATGCAGGTCACGGGCATATTGATGAGCGGCCATAGGATCATCTGCCAATAAACAGTTAATCCCTTCAGTTATATCGTCCAGTCTTCCAGCCGCATTAATTCTGGGCCCGACAGCGAATCCCAGATCCGCCGAGCGCGCCTGGGAAAAATCCCTACCTGAAACGTCCAGTATCGCCTTAATTCCCGGGTTGCCCTGACCACTGCGAAGCAACTTGAGCCCTTGCGATACCAGCACCCTGTTTAGTTGATCCAGAGGGACAAGATCGGCAACGGTTCCCAGCGCCACAATGTCCAGATAGTTTTCCAGCCGCGGCTCGGGGAGCTGTTGTTGTTCAAACCAGTTGCTTTGCCTTAATCGGGCCCTCAGCGCAATCAACAGATAAAATACCACCCCTACCCCGGCAAGATTCTTTGATGGGAATTCGCACCCGGGCTGGTTTGGATTAACAATGGCATTGGCATCCGGTAACTCACTGCCTGGCAGGTGATGATCTGTAACAAGCACCTGGATAGCTCTCTTGCGCGCTTCTTTGACTCCGGCAAGGCTAGAGATTCCATTATCGACAGTCAGGATAAGATCGGGTTTGGATTCAGCGGCAACTGTGACAAGTTCAGGTGAAAGCCCATAACCAAAATCAAACCTGTTGGGCACCAGGAAATCAATGTTATGCAATCCCATGGATCGCAAAACCCTTATAGCCAGAGCAGTCGCGGTCGCACCATCGGCATCATAATCACCGCAGATTAAAACAGTTTTTTGCTGCTTTAGTGCTTGCTCGAGAAGATCAACGGCAGAATCAATACCGGCAAGATATTCTGGCGGAGATAGCGTGGAAAGCCGTTGATCGAGCGCTGCGTCGGAAGAGATACCACGTGACAGAAGAATGCGCTGGATGGTTGTAGAAAGCCCTGGCCCAAAGCGCGAATTAGATAAATCAAACTCGCGAGCCTTGAGCTGGGGTTTCATAACGCTGGTGAATCTGACTCGTTATTTTCGGATATTAGCGACTATGTATTTCTGTACATCCGCCTGATCTTTAGGGAGAACTTCATAAGCCTCTTCGCGATCAAATAAGTCTTCCATATGATGCGGCAGGGGTGGATCTTCCGGGTAGCCCGATTTTTTTACAGCCTCAGGGAATTTAGCTGGATGAGCGGTTGCCAGACAAACCATAGGTATGGCACCAGCCTGGTATTTTCGCCCTGCAGCCACACCAATGGCAGTATGCGGATCAAGCAGGTATTCATTTTTAGCAAATTCATCGCGGATCACATCAATCATCTCGTCGTCATCCAGTCGATAGCTGCCAAATAAAGTACGTGCACGATTGAGCGCCATCGAGCTAAGCTTGAGACTACCGGTATTCTTTAGATTGTCCATCAACTCGGCTATAGCGCTGGCATCGCCTTCGTAAAGGTCAAATAACATACGCTCAAAGTTGCTGGATATCATGATGTCCATACTTGGTGACAAACTGTGAACCAGCGGATGAAGACTGTAATCGTTGTCACTTATGCATCGATGCAAGATGTCGTTGGCATTGGTCGCGACGATAAGTTTATCGATTGGCAAGCCCATTTTGCTTGCCAGATAGCCGGCAAAAATATCACCGAAATTGCCAGTAGGCACAGAATAAGACACCGGACGATCGGGCGCGCCCAGGGCAACTGCAGAGTAAAAGTAATAGACAATCTGGGCCATGATACGCGCCCAGTTAATTGAGTTTACTGCCACTAGCTGGCGGTCTTCAGGCAAAAATGACTGATCGGAAAAGCTAGCTTTGACCATGTTTTGACAATCATCAAAATTACCTTCCAACGCAATATTACGAACGTTGTCAGCAATAACCGTTGTCATCTGGCGGCGCTGAACGTCAGACACTCGCTTATATGGATGCAAAATGAAGATATCCACATTGTCACAGCGGCGACACCCCTCAATAGCGGCAGAACCAGTATCGCCTGATGTGGCACCCATAATGACCACTTTTTGATTTCGCCGCTTCAATATCAAGTCGAGCAATCGGCCCAAAAACTGTAGCGCAAAATCCTTGAACGCCAGCGTCGGCCCATGAAACAGCTCCAAAACCCAGAGATTTTGGTCAAGTTGTACCATTGGGGCAACCGCACTGTGGCGAAATTCAGAATAGCTCTCTTCGATAAGTTGCCTTAGCTCCTGATCACTAATCGCATCAGCAACAAAGGGCTTCATAACCTCAAAAGCCACTTCCTCATAACGCATTCCGGCGAAGGAGCGGATCTTGTCAGCACTAAACCTGGGCAGTTCTTTAGGCACATAAAGACCACCATCAGAGGCCATGCCAGCCAATACGGCATCTTCAAAACCGAGCTCGGGCGCCTGCCCGCGAGTACTCTGGTATATCACTTGCTCAAATCTCCAAAAAATTCGTCTTAATCGAGGTCTTCAACTCGAATATAAACCACCTTGCTGGTGATAACGTCCAGTTTCTCAAGACTGGATACGACCTTGCGCAGTTCCGATTCCACGGCTTTGTGAGTCACCATTACTATAGTGGCTTCCGCTGAACCGGAAATAGGTTCTTTTTGCTGGATCGCTTCAACACTTAGCTCTGCATTGCTCAGCAATTGGGTAATTTTATTGAGTACACCGGGCTTATCTGCTGCAGTAAAGCGCAGGTAGAACGATGTTTCACAGTCTTCAATATCGACCACTGGCGTATCTTTAAGTTTATCCATCGGTACGCCCAGATAGGATGAACGAGCTTCTGGAGCTACGTCTTTCTGATGCGCGATTTCGATCAGGTTAGCAATAACCGAGGATGCGGTAGGTTCCGCACCAGCGCCGGCACCAAAATATAGCGTTGGCCCTACGGCATCACCTTCAATCATGACCGCATTCATCACACCGTCTACCTTGGCAATCAATCGATCCTTGGGAATTAGGGTTGGATGGACACGCAATTCGATACCCTTTTCTCCCCGGCGAGCGATACCCAGATGTTTGATAACAAAGCCAAGCTCACCAGCGTGTACAACATCTTCATTTTTTATTCGGGAGATGCCCTGTGTATAAATACGATCAAATTGTAGGGGAATTCCAAAGGCGATAGATGCCAGGATGACCAGTTTATGTGCGGCATCAATACCCTCCACATCAAATGTAGGGTCCGCTTCCGCATAACCGAGTTTTTGTGCTTCCTTTAAAACCGAGGCAAAGGCTTTACCCTTATCCCGCATTTCGGTAAGAATAAAGTTACCTGTTCCATTAATAATCCCGGCTAACCAATTGATTTTGTTAGCAGAAAGCCCATCCCTTAATGTCTGGATTATAGGTATACCTCCCGCAACAGCTGCCTCATAGGCAACCGCAACACCGCGCGCTCCCGCTGCGGCAAAGATTTCATTTCCACGTTCAGCAATGAGTGCCTTGTTGGCAGTAACAATGTGCTTGCCCTGCTGAATTGCCTCCATGACCAAATCAAAGGCAATATCGGTACCACCCATGCTTTCAACAAGAATGTCAATTTCAGGATCACGCGCGACGTCGAATACATCACGGGACATGCGCACACCTGAAGTGTCATATGCAGGATTGTCGCTCCGCGTTGCAATATGAGTTACCTCAATTCGCGCACCTGCACGATCAGCAATCACTGCTGCATTGCGCCTAAGCACGTTAAAAGTACCGCCACCAACGGTACCGAGGCCACATATACCTACATTCACCTGACTCACTGAAAACCCTCTAAAAAAGCTGTAATTGGGAGCTGGGATTCAAGCCTCAAAGCTAGATTTGCAGAGGCTTGCCATAAAAAAAGCCGGGCATTGTAGCACGGCCTTTTATGGAAATTTACCGGTTACACCGGCAACAAAAATAATGGGGCGAAATTAGCTGCCAGTATCAATTCCCAGAATCCGGGCATACTCTTCGGGCGAGCGATAACCAGGCAACAGACTACCGTCTGGCAGGATAATTGCCGGGGTTCCTGTGACGCCGAAGCTACGACCAAGCTGGAATTGCTCCTGCACTGGAGAATCGTCACAAACTTCTACATTGACGGTCTCACCCATCTTGAGGGCTGTGAGAACCTCCGCACGTTCTGATGACGGGGCACACCATGCCTTTACGGTCTCTTCATACTCTCGCGTATAGCTTCCATCACGCATAACACCCGAGCGTGGATAAGCAAGATAGTGCACTTCTATTCCCAAGGCATTCATTTCTGCCATTTTTGCGTGCAGCTTTCGACAAAACCCACAAGTTACATCTGTGAAAACCGTCATTACGGCTTTGGTCTCACCATCTGGCTTGTAGATGATCATGTCATTCTCATCCAGGGTTTCCATAACCTCCAAACGATGCTTTGTACGCTCCATCTCTGTGGCATTTACAAAACGCCCAGGCTCAGAAAAGTAAAGCTCTCCGGAGAAAAAGTGTTTGCCATCTTCAGACACGTATATGGTTTGGGCACCGGAAATAGATACCTCGTAATAACCTTCGACAGGTGAAGGTACAGGGTTACCAAAATCCAGATCAGGACGCGCATTGCGTAATCCATCCAAAATATGGGTCTCTATGGTTTCTTCAACTGATTGGGCAATTACAGCTATTGCGAGTAATAGCCCGATAAAGCATAGGAAAGTTCGGCTCAATTTTGAATTCATTACAGATATCAAGTTAGGGAATTTGTTGAAGACGTTAATTGTAACGTCCTGACCTCAAAAAAATCACGGCATTCAATTAATTCGATGCAATTGTTCACACAATACCCTCTATCCACGTGGGTGATGTTGCGAGTGAAGATCTTTTAATCTTTGTCGGGCTATATGTGTATAAATCTGGGTAGTGGAAAGATCGCTGTGGCCAAGCAATAGCTGGACGACACGCAAGTCAGCGCCATGATTTAGCAAATGTGTAGCAAAGGCATGCCTTAATACGTGTGGCGAGATTGCGGCACGAATCCCGGACCTTTTGGCGTATTCCTTAATTCGATACCAGAAGGTTTGGCGTGTCATATGGGTTCGTCTATTGGATAAGAACAAAGCATCATTTGCCAACCCACCGGTTAATTCAGGGCGTGCGTTCTTAATATATTGCTCCACCCAATAGATTGCTTCTTCTCCAAGCGGAACTAATCGCTCTTTGCTACCTTTGCCAAATGTCCGGACCACTCCCTGACGTAGATTGATTTGGTTCAAATTTAGGCCCACCAATTCACTGACACGTAAGCCTGCTCCATAGAGAACTTCAAGCATAGCTTTGTCCCTTAGTTCAATCGGGATCTCTACATTGGGCTCATTCAGCAGTTTTTCTACGTCTTTCTCGGTGAGGGTCTTCGGTAAGGATTTACCCAGTTTGGGGTTTTCCAGCAGTACCGTGGGATCGGTATCTAGCATTCGGTCACGCACAGCCCATCTATAAAATCCTCGCAAACATGAAAGCGCCCTGGAGGTTGAACGCGGCGAATAATTATTGGAAAACCTGAATGCCAGATAGCTTTGCAAATTATAGGATTCGGCGGATGAAATATTTATATCCTTTTTGTGCATCCAGTTAGCAAACGACTCCAGATCACTACGGTAAGAGTCGAGTGTATTCTGACTGAGACCGCGTTCTGCCCAGATACGGTCCAGGTAAACATCTATTAACTTTTGATCAGCCTCGTGCATTCCAGCTCCGTTACAGCGCCATTATCTTGCCAATTTTCTTAATACAATGATCCAGATAATTGCCACCAAATAGGTTGTAGTGATTAAGCAAGTGATAAAGCTGATAAACCTGCAGCCTGTCCTCTTCATCCTGAAGCGAGGGACGCACTGATTCATAGGCCTCAAAAAAAGTCTCTGTAAACCCACCAAAGAGCCTTGCCAAGGCTATATCTGTTTCCGAGTGACCCCAGTAAACCGCGGGATCAAAAATTGCAGGCTTTCCTTCTATGGTTGTACCGACATTACCATTCCAAAGATCGCCATGAACGAGAGACGGAGCAAACTCATAAGCACCAAGCAGTTTAAGCACCTTTTCCTTAAGTGGTTCGAGGGCACTTTCGGGAAAAGAGGTCGACACTTCCAGCATCTGGTATATCTGCGGCTCAAGCCGTTTTTCCCAAAAGAATTCGGCCCAGCTATCCGACCAGCCATTGTGCTGAACTGTACTGCCGATAAAATTATTTTTTTTCCCGCCAAATTGTTGACCTATAGGCTCATGCATCAAGGCTATCGCTTCACCCAGAGGCCCGTGATCAATATCGGGGCGTAAATCCAACCATGTCATGCACAAGAAGGCTGCATTCGCATTTTGGCCCACACTAATCGGCTCAGGAACGACCAAAGATGGGCATTTGGCAAGCTCCAGAAGTCCTTCCCGCTCGGCCTGGAACATTTCCAGCTTATCTGGTGTATTTAACTTAATAAAATAGGTGCCCAGATTGGTATCCAGCTCAAAGCCAAGATTGATATCTCCGCCAGCTACAGGTTCGGCGGAATGAAGAACAAAGTTACTGCCAAAATCCGATTTAAAGCTGTCTTCAAGTTGGGGCCAGTTAAGGAGCATTCATAAAACTCATCCAGATTGGGGGCGCAAGGATACTTCAAATAGTTAGATATATAAGACCTAAGTATAAATTTCTTATTTCAGTCAACGGGTTGATCGAAGCGATCATGAAAATTCATTAAATCCAGCGTAAATTCTTCCGAGAGCAAAAATTCAGGATCCGTCATTTGTGGCTGCTCTAAAGGCTTATACCATTGGGCATATTCATCTATCTCAGCAGAATATGCTTTATAAAATGTCGAAAATGTTTTGACTTCTATTCTGGGATTGTTTTCCTTATCCAAATAAAAATTCAGTTCACGAAACCAGCCATCACCGAGACCTATAACCCCCCCACTTGGCGTTTTTTCAGCGCCAGCATCCAGGCCAGCCTGTCCGCGCCCTTGGTAATCAGCCAACATTTGATAAACATTGTGACCATAATCATTTTGATCGACACGCAAGGCCTGACCGATCCTGTGCCCACACAGCACCAAAAATACCTGGTCGTTTTTGCGAATAAATTTATTCCATACCTGCTCTGGATTATTGTGATATTCAGGGTCCGCGAGGCTAAGATCCGCACCTGGATAAGCCTTGCGTTCGCCTTGAGGATCTAAAAATTCGTGCGTCGAGATAATTGTTGGCAACCCCGGATGTAAATCGATAATCGACTGCGCCCAATCCAATACCTGGTCACTTGCATGCATTTCAAATGCAAAATGCAAAAATCGATAGCCGCCAGCTTCAAAAAACTGGGCGCTACTGCTACCTCCGTTAAAACCATCCAGATACCAGTCTTTTCCCTTGAAGAAGTCAGTATCGCTGCCAAAGACACTTTTAAATGCATCCAGGCCGCCTACGTGCGAAATCGTTTGATTGTTTTCAGGAAGTGATACTGACCAGATCGCATCATAGTCGTGGTTACCCGGTGCGACCCCAAAAGGAATTCCTGCTTCACTGATTATCCGGTAGCCTTCAACCGCTTTCGGGATCTCTATGCCCATCGTTTTGTCAGGCAAAACCCGTGGGTCGATGTCTTCGCTAAATAGTCCACGCTCTCTATGAGCTGGATCACTATGGTTAACGTAGTGTTGCCAAACATCCCCAACAGAGGCCACAAAGGAAATATCACTACGTCTCTGAGCAATATATTCCATTTGCTGTATAAACAAACTGCTGCCATCTAAACTGTAGCCTTGGGTTTTTTGATGTCGATAATCCAAATAGTTTTGAGTATCGGGAATCATTATTAGGGTAAAAGACTGTTCCTGATCAGGGGATGTCTTCCCTGAAGTACATGACGCAATGATTATCAGGCTACATATCCAGACAGGTAACCATTTGAGCTGCGTTTTATTCATACCTTTTCCCCTCATTACCTGCCTTGGGCATATTTGATTGTAAGCACATGGAACTGAGTACAGAATAACCAAAAAAACCTGACAAAAAAGCTTTATCGCTACTTATACAAAAACAATCCGCTGGAACGAATATAATAAATCTACTGGCTTTTTCCATATCAACATCAATGAACAATTTCCGGCATGATAAGAATTAACCGTCTGGATGAACTATCTGGCCGACAGGTCTATGACTTTCTACTTCTAAGACAATCTGTGTTCATGCTGGAGCAAAGCTGTCTTTATCAAGATATTGACGCTGAAGATGCAAGTTCATGGCACCTGCGTTATGTGGATAGCCAGGAAGCTCTTTTAGGCTATTTACGCATTCTTCCTCCCGATAGAGATTCGCAGCCAGCCATAGGTCGAGTCGCCGTCAAAAAGAAAATGCGCAGAAAAGGCATTGCACGAGAAATGATGGAAACTGCCCTGGAACATTGCCAGAAACTCTTCCCAAACCAAAAAATACGAATTTCGGCCCAGGTTTATCTTGTCGATTTTTACACTGCTCTTGGGTTTCAGGGGGTTGGCCCCGTATATCTCGAAGACGATATACCCCATCAGGATATGGTCTTTGCCCAAAGCTCATAATAATCAGGAGAAATAATGGATTTAACCAACGCGGCCAACCAGTTTTTTTTCGCGACAGTGAAAATTGAATCGGACAAGCCTTCAGGCATGGAATCTGGCACAGGATTTATCTTTTCGCAAAAACTCGAAAATGAAAATTACCTGTTCATCGTATCAAGCCGACAATTGAGCCAAAACGCATCTGAAGGAAGGATCAGTTTTACAAAGAAACTGGGAGACAAGCCAGATATTGGCAATCGTTTTGATTTGACAATTTCCGACTTTGAGCGCGCATGGACAGCGCATCCAGATCCGAATATCGACCTCGCCGTTATGCCATTGGTACCCATTCTCGATTATCTTTTTAACGACGGAGTCGAAATTTTCTTTACCACAATATCCAGCGAAAGCACTTTAGATGAAGAAAGACTTTCCTCTCGTGAGGCTCTGGAAGACATCCTGTTATATAGCTATGCGGAAGACTGGTACGACCAGGACAAACATCTGCCGGTTATGTGCAGTGGAACTACAGCCACCCCTGTATATCTTGATTACAAAGGAAGCAGCGCGTTTTTGGTCAATGCACAAGTTACACCTGGCTGCAATGGTAGCCCGGTTTTTCTGGTAGAAAAGGAAGCGTTTCAGAAATTAAATGGCGTGGGCTTTAGAAACCGGTTTTATTTCCTTGGCTTGTTGTCCAACAACGAGCAAAAAAACCAAATGGGTACGGTGCTTAAAGCCAAGGTTATCACTGACATCTGTGAGATTATGTTACGCAACCTCGAAGAAAACTAACTGCTTTTTATACAGGCGGATCCGCTCTTTCAGCATTACTAGTATTAACTCTAAACCAGCCTGCGACACTAAACCTGGAGCGCTTGGCTTTGAGAACTTCGTGCGGAAATTCTTCGCTTAGAAAGACAACCAATGTACCGAAACTAGGTGTAACTTTTACCAGCTCATCCCCTTTGCTGTCATAGATAACTAACTCGCCGCCCTGCTCTGGTAACCAATCTCGATTGAGATAAGTAGCCAAGGATAAAATTCGGTTGCTCTGGCCTTGAAAAGCGTCCAGATGTTTTTGATAAAAATCACCCTTCTGATAATAGGCAAAGTGACTTTCAAAAGAAAAAAGACCAAGAAACAATCTTCTATTTAGGTACTGCTGCAACGCATTTGCCCATGCATGCCATTGATCAGCCAGAGGATCATTGGGGTAAATCCAGGTTATTTTATCCCTGCGAACAAAGTTATTCTGAACCTGGCCTTCACCCCGACCGATAGTTGCATGATGGAATTCATGTTCATCCAGAACGGCCAAATGATCTAACAATGCATCGGCCACATTCACAGGTAATGCGGACGGAAGCACCACATACCCCTTGGTTTCCAGAGCGAGTGCGATTTGTTCGTAAAGGATTTCTGGTGGCAGCTGAGAACAAGAAAGAACTGATGTCATCTAATGGGCAGTCCACACAGAGATAAAAGACAGCGCGGCTAAGTTTCGCGCAAAAATTTAGGCCGAGCTATTTTCTGCGCTTTTTTCAAACTGGCAAGCTTTATTTATATATCTGGCACAAAAAAAGGCAGCCGAAGCTGCCTTTTTAAAAGATAACACCTGAGCTTACCAGCCCGTGATCTCTTTCATTGCACTGCCGATTTCAGCAAGGCTGCGAACAGTTTTTACGCCGGCCGCTTCCAGGGCCGCAAACTTTTCGTCAGCTGTGCCTTTACCGCCAGAGATAATTGCACCGGCATGACCCATGCGTTTACCTGGAGGCGCCGTAACACCTGCAATGTATGAAACAACTGGCTTGGTGACATTTGCTTTAATGTACTCGGCAGCTTCTTCTTCTGCGGTACCACCAATCTCACCAATCATCACGATGGCTTCAGTCGCCGGATCATTTTGGAACAATTCCAGAATATCGATGAAATTAGAGCCTGGGATTGGGTCACCACCGATACCGACACAGGTGGACTGACCGAAGCCAGCATCTGTTGTTTGTTTAACCGCTTCGTAGGTCAACGTGCCAGAACGGGAAACAATACCTACCTTGCCAGGTAAGTGAATATGGCCTGGCATAATGCCGATCTTACATTCACCCGGAGTAATCACACCTGGGCAGTTTGGCCCGATCAGGCGAACGCCCAACTGGTCACATCGAACTTTTACTTCCAGCATATCCATCGTTGGGATGCCTTCAGTGATACAAACAATCAGTTCGATACCCGCGTTGGCCGCTTCCAAGATCGAATCCTTACAAAAAGGTGCAGGGACATAGATAACTGAAGCTGAAGCACCAGTGGCTTCTACAGCCTCTTTTACAGTATTAAATACCGGTAGCCCCAAGTGCTCTTGGCCACCTTTACCGGGAGTGACACCACCAACCATTTGAGTGCCATAAGCAAGTGCTTGTTCTGAATGGAATGTTCCCTGGGAACCGGTGAAACCCTGGCAGATGACTTTCGTGTCTTTATTAATTAGTACGCTCATTCGTCTTACTCCGCCGCTTTAACTACAAGTTGAGCCGCTTCAGTCAACGAAGTGGCTGCCTGGATGTTGAGACTGCTTTCAGCCAGTACTTTTTTACCTTCTTCGGCGTTGGTGCCTTCCAGTCGAACAACAACAGGAATAGTGACGCCAACTTCTTCAACGGCCCCAATTATGCCTTCAGCAATCATGTCGCATCGGACAATACCGCCGAAGATGTTTACCAGTACGGCTTTTACATTGTCATCAGACAGGATGATTTTGAATGCTTCAGCAACACGTTCTTTCGTTGCACCACCACCTACATCGAGGAAGTTGGCTGGCTTGCCGCCGTGCAGGTTAACAATATCCATGGTTCCCATAGCGAGACCGGCGCCATTGACCATGCAACCAATGTTTCCATCAAGCGCCACATAGTTGAGGTCCCATTGGGCAGCGTGAGCTTCGCGTTCATCTTCCTGAGTGAGATCTGTCATTTCATGCAGGTCTGGATGACGGTAAACCGCGTTACTGTCGATCACTAATTTGGCGTCCAGGCAGTGAAGATCTCCGTCTTCCTTAATCACCAGAGGGTTTACTTCACAGAGAGCTACGTCTTTCTCCATGAAGATTTTTACTAATCCCATGAAAATTTTAGTGAACTGTTTAATCTGGACACCTTCTAGACCCAGCTTAAATGCTATTTCACGCGCTTGGTAAGGCTGTGGACCTACCAATGGATCAATTTCGGCTTTGAGGATTTTTTCCGGGGTCTCGTGTGCAACTTTCTCAATCTCAACCCCACCTTCGGTGGATGCCATGATCACAATTCGCTGCGTGCCGCGATCAACAACTCCGCCAAGGTAAAGTTCGTTTGCAATATCGGTACATGATTCAACCAATATACGGCTAACAGGCTGGCCTTTGGCATCTGTTTGATAAGTCACCAAACGATTGCCGAGCCATTTGCGTGCAAATTCTTCGATTTCCGCTTTACTGGAAACAAGCTTTACACCGCCGGCCTTACCGCGGCCACCTGCGTGCACCTGGGCTTTGACGACATATTTATCACCTGGGATTTCATCAGCGGCAGCAACAGCTTCATGAGCTGTAGATGCAGCAATGCCCTGCGAAACTGGAAGGCCATAAGTCGCAAAAATTTGCTTGGCCTGATATTCATGTAAGTTCATAGGTTATGCCTAATCTCTCAATAGGTTGTGTACGAGCCGGGGAACGAACTCTGGTTAAATTAATACCTGTATAAAAATAATAAGATTTAGTGAACCTTATTTACGTTTTTTCCTATTCGGCATGTGGATAGCGTGTCCATGCACTGCGAGAGCAGCTTCGTGAACAGCTTCCGAGAATGTTGGGTGGCCAAATACCATCAAACCAAGGTCTTCGGCACTGGATCCAAATTCCATAGCAATCGCACCTTGCTGGACCAGTTCGGCAGCAGCAGGGCCAACGCAATGGACGCCCAGGATAGTATCTGTCTTGGCATGGGCAATGATCTTGACCATGCCCTCACCTTCGCCAGTTGCTAATGCCCTGCCAATGGCCTGAAATGGGAAAGTACCTACTTCGTATTCAACGCCTTCGTCTTTCAATTGCTGTTCTGTCTTGCCGACCGACGCGATTTCAGGGTGAGTGTAGATAACACTGGGAATAATATCGTAGTTGATCTGGGCTTTTTGGCCAGCTATGCGCTCGGCCACCATAACGCCCTCTTCCGAACCTTTGTGAGCTAGCATTGGCCCACGCACCAGGTCTCCAACTGCCCATACTCCGGGAACGTTGGTCTGGCATTGATCGTTAACCTGGACAACACCTCGCTCGTTTACTTCCAAACCGGAATCATCGGCAAGAATCCCGTCGCTATAGGCTCGACGCCCAACACATACGATAACTTTGTCGAAGGTTTCTGTCTGCTCTTCACCCTTAGGATCCTTGTAAGTAAGATCAACTTTATGGGTTTTGCCACTGATTTTAACTTCCGAGCCGCTTACCATGCAGCCCAATCGAATATCCAGCCCCTGCTTGCTCAGGATTTTTAGTGACTCTTTCGAGATATCCTGATCCATCATAGGCAAGAATTTGTCCATAGCCTCAATCACGACAACGTCTGAGCCCAAACGGCCCCACACACTGCCCAGCTCCAGACCAATCACACCTGCGCCAATCACACCAAGCCGCCCGGGAACTTCATCAAACTCCAAAGCGCCAGTAGAGTCTACGATGGTGTCGCCGTTATTTTGCGCGGGTGGAATATCAATAGGTACAGAACCCGTCGCAAGTACAACGTTATCGGCCTCGTATGCGGTCGTATTGCCATCGAAATCAGTTACTTCTACTTTTTTGTCTTTCAATAACTTACCTGTGCCATATATCGGCGTCACCCCATTGGCCTTGAAAAGACCTGAAATTCCACCTGTAAGCTGTTGAACTACTTTGTTTTTTCTTTCCATCATTTTGGCGACATCAACCTTGACCTTGCCAGTGGAAATACCGTGGTCACCCATATGATGAGCGGCCATCTCAAATTTATGCGAACTATCCAGCAAAGCCTTTGATGGAATACAGCCGACATTAAGGCAAGTCCCACCGTTAACTCCCTTTCCCTGGTCATTCTTCCATTTTTCGATACAGGCAGTCTTCAGGCCCAGCTGCGCAGCCTTTATTGCTGCTACATAGCCTGCAGGGCCGGAGCCTATAACGATTACGTCAAATTTGTCAGCCATGTTTAATTAGATCCCAATAATTGGTTAGTTTATTAGCGTGTCAGCAACATGCTGCGAATGTGACCAATTGCTTTGGTCGGGTTTAAGCCTTTGGGGCACACAGAGACACAGTTTTGTATCCCGTGACAGCGGAAAACAGAAAATGGATCCTGCAATGCATCCAAACGCTCCTCGGTGGCTGTATCTCTACTGTCAGCGATGAAACGATAGGCTTGCAGAAGTGCTGCAGGTCCAAGAAACTTGTCTGGATTCCACCAAAAAGACGGGCAACTGGTAGAGCAGCAAGCGCAAAGAATACATTCATACAGGCCATCAAGCTTGGATCGCTCTTCGGGTGACTGTAAACGTTCTTTCTCAGGTGCAACCGTATCATTAATAAGATAAGGCTTAATCTTGTTGTATTGATTGTAGAACTGGGTCATATCAACGACGAGATCGCGCACCACTGGCAGACCAGGAAGCGGGCGCAGAACCAATTTGTTGTTTTTTACAACGGCACTTAACGGCGTCACACATGCCAGTCCATTTTTGCCACCCATATTCATGCCATCAGAGCCGCAAACACCTTCACGGCACGAGCGTCGAAATGACAAAGTGGAATCTTCTGCTTTTAACAATTCCAGGACATCCAGAACCATCAGGTCCTTACCGCCTGTATCCAGTTGGTAATCCTGCATGCGTGGCTCTAAATCTACGTCAGGGTTATAGCGATAAATACTAACTGTTAACACGTTAATGCCCCCTTAATATGTGCGAGCTTTTGGCTGAAAGGTATCAACTGTCTTGGGCGACAGATTGACTTCTCGGCGACCGACTTTTTTGCCTTCTTTCCAGTACATGGAGTGAGTCAGCCATTTATCATCGTCACGGTCCGGGAAATCTTCTCGGGAATGCGCGCCCCGTGACTCTTCCCGAACGGAAGCCACTTGCGCGGTTGCTTCAGCGGTTTCAAACAGGTTCTGCAACTCGAGCGCTTCTATACGAGCTGTATTGAATACCTTGCTGGTATCCGTCAAGCCAACATTGTCAGCGCGCTCACGCAGGGCCGTGAGTTCTTTCTTGCCGCGCTCCATGTCTTCGCCGGTTCGGAAAATACCAAAGCATTCCTGCATGATTCGTTGCATTTCGGCACGAACCTCGGGTGCTTTTTCACCGTTCGGGTTATTTTCAATCTTGTTCAGACGGGACATGGCAGTTTCAATGTCACTTTCAACCGCTTCATCCATCTGGATACCATCACCCAATGCTTTTTCCAGATACAGGCCAACAGCTCGACCGAACACCACGAGATCAAGTAAAGAGTTACCTCCCAGTCGATTGGCGCCGTGCACAGACACACAGGCAATCTCACCGGCAGCATAAAGCCCGTCAATTACGACATCGTTGCCTTTCTCATCCTGCGTCAACGCCTGCCCATGGATGTTGGTAGGAATGCCACCCATCATATAGTGGCAAGTTGGAACTACCGGAATTGGTTCTTTGGTTGGATCAACGTGAGCAAAGGTTTTCGCCAGCTCCTGAATACCGGGTAAGCGTGAATTCAAAACTTCCGCGCCCAAATGATCAAGTTTCAGCATGACGTGATCTGCGTCGGGGCCACAGCCTCGACCTTCACGAATTTCGGTAAACATGGAGCGAGCGACTACATCGCGGGACGCCAGGTCTTTCGCATTGGGTGCATAACGCTCCATAAAGCGCTCGCCATCTTTATTCACCAGATAACCACCCTCACCACGACAACCTTCAGTTACGAGCACTCCAGCGCCGTAGATGCCGGTCGGGTGAAACTGCCACATTTCCATATCCTGCACTGGCACGCCAGCACGTAGAGCCATGCCAACACCGTCTCCAGTGTTGATATGGGCATTGGTCGTTGATTGATAAATACGGCCTGCACCACCTGTGGCAAGCACGGTAGCTTTAGACTGTACAAAAACTTGTTCCCCAGACTCAATATCGATGGCGATTACACCAACCACCTGGTTTTTGCCGTTGCGAACCAAATCGACGGCATACCATTCATTGAAGAACACGGTTTCGTTTTTAACATTGCTTTGATAGAGCGTATGTAGCAGAGCGTGACCTGTACGGTCTTCTGCAGCACAGGTGCGGGCAGCCTGGCCGCCCTCACCAAAATTCTTTGATTGTCCACCGAAAGGACGCTGATATATACGACCATTTTCAAAACGTGAGAACGGCAAACCCATGTGATCCAGCTCAAGAATCGCCTCTGGGCCTTCTTTACACATGTATTCAATCGCATCCTGATCACCAATGTAATCAGAGCCCTTGACGGTGTCATACATATGCCAGCGCCAGTCATCATTAGGGTCAGCCGAGGCAATTGCGCAGGTAATACCCCCTTGGGCAGAAACAGTATGTGACCGAGTGGGAAAGACTTTGGTGATCACAGCGGTTTTAAATCCTGACTGCGCCAGTTGCAGTGCAGCACGCATACCAGCGCCACCGCCACCAACGATTACACCATCGAAAGTCATTGTCTTCATATTATTGGATTCTCCAGCTTTACTAGAAATTGAACGGCAGACCCTGGAACCATACCCCCATTCAATGTCCATACCATAGCGGGACTCGTTTCAGCGAGCCTTTGATAGCTTTGAATGACACTCAAAAATGGAAACACGTCAGTCTTGTTCACCAGCGGATTGGATTGCAATGGCCAGCTATGCTGACCGGGACGTCTTCGTTGACGCACTAGTTGATATCAGACTGTTTTAAACTGGTTTTAGCTTGAAAACAGCGGCCGGAAGTTTACCTACCACGGCCTTTAAACTCAAGAAAAAACCTATAGAGATTAATACTTTACGGCGCTTTAGGTTGAGTATTCAACGGCATTGTATAAACCCCGCCCAAGTTTAAGCGTCATATAACATTATTGAATTGTGCAATGCATAACATTTCTATTATGAATATCGAGTAATGCCCTTAGCAGGTATAATCATCGAAATCATCCGAGAGTAATTTTCGTATACAATCTGGAACAGTCCCAGAGAATTATCATTGCGATCATATTTACCTTGGACCTGACGCACGAGATAGATCGTACCAAGAGGTTTCTAGCCTCATCTATCAAACGAACAATCTAAAACTGAGGATGTATATATGTCCGACCGTAAGGCACGGCTTTCGATCGACGGCTCAGATGAAGTAATTGAACTCAACGTACGCTCCGGTACGATTGGCCCTGACGTAATAGACGTCACTCCTCTCACTTCAAAAGGCTATTTCACCCTCGACCCAGGTTTCACTTCTACAGCTTCCTGTGAATCCAAAATCACTTATATTGATGGCGGAAGAGGTGTTCTCCTGCATCGTGGTTACCCAATAGAGCAGCTCGCGGAGAAGTCGGACTACCTTGAGGTTTCGTACCTGCTTCTCAATGGGGAACTCCCCAACGCCAAACAAAAGGCCGATTTTGACGCAACCGTATATCGACATACGATGGTCAACGAGTGGGTAAAAGAGTTCTATAACGGCTTCCGCTACGACGCTCACCCCATGGCTATGCTTTGTGGCGTCGTAGGTGCCCTATCTTCTTTCTATCACGATTCCCTGGACATTCATGACCCCGAGCATCGTCAAATCACAACGATGCGACTTATATCCAAGATGCCTACACTGGCAGCCATGGCTTACAAGCACAGCATTGGTCAGCCAGTGATGTATCCACGAAATGATTTGGATTACGCCTCCAATTTTTTGTACATGATGTGGGGCAATCCATGTGAAGAATACGAAGTAAATCCAGTTATCGCTCGAGCTATGGATAAAATCTTTATCCTGCATGCGGATCATGAACAAAATGCCTCTACCTCTACAGTTCGACTTGCAGGCTCTACCGGCGCGAATCCTTTCGCTTGTATTGCTGCAGGTGTGGGAGCGCTTTGGGGGCCATCCCACGGTGGCGCGAATGAGGCGGTGATTCACATGCTTGAAGAAATCGGCGATGTTTCCAATGTCTATTCAGCAGTAAGACGAGCCAAAGATCCGAAGGATTCATTCCGCTTGATGGGCTTTGGTCATCGTGTGTACAAGAACTTCGATCCGCGCGCCAAGGTTATGAAAGAAACCTGTGACGAAGTTTTGAATGCCTTGGGTGTAAGTGATCCCATGCTTGATATTGCCAAAAAGCTTGAAGAGATTGCCCTTCAGGATGATTACTTCATTGAGAAGAAGCTTTATCCAAATGTGGATTTTTATTCCGGCATTATTCTTCGTGCTATAGGCATTCCGCTTAATATGTTTACGGTAATCTTTGCCCTGGGCAGAACGGCTGGCTGGCTGGCGCATTGGCATGAAATGCTGGGCGACCACAGCCGAATTGGCCGACCCCGTCAGCTATACACTGGTAGCGATGTCAGGGATTTTGTCGATTTAAATAAGCGATAATTATTATCCCCACAACATAAAAAAAGCCTGCATTAAGCAGGCTTTTTTTTGAACAGTGAAAACCTATCTTTTGAGTTCGTCGGAACCTCGGTAAGGTGCAGTTCCGTCGGTCTCCGCCTCAATACGTAGCAACCTATTATATTTAGCGACGCGGTCTGAACGACACAGGGAGCCAGTTTTGATCTGCCCCGCCGCTGTTGCTACAGCTAAGTCAGCTATAGTGGTATCTTCCGTCTCACCTGAGCGGTGAGAAATAACAGCCGTATAACCAGCATCCTGGGCCATTTTAATCGCGTCCAGGGTTTCAGAAAGAGAACCAATCTGGTTGAATTTGATCAAAATGGAGTTGGCGATAGATTTGTCTATACCCTCTTTCAGGATTTTTGTATTCGTTACGAAAAGATCGTCCCCGACCAACTGCACTCGGTCACCAATTTTTCTGGTCAAGATCTCCCAGCCTTCCCAGTCAGATTCATCCATACCATCTTCGATAGACAGGATTGGATACTTGTCGCATAGATCTGCAAGAAAATCTGTAAACTCTTCCGCTGTGTATTTTTTCCCCTCGCCGGCGAGGTCGTATACGCCGTCTTTATAAAACTCGGAACTGGCGCAATCCAAGGCAAGTCCAATATCTTCACCTAGCTTATAGCCTGCCAGTTCTACTGCCTCAGCAATCACTTCCAAAGCGGCTTCGTTGGAAGGCAGATTAGGCGCAAAGCCGCCCTCGTCGCCGACGGCGGTATTTAATCCGCGCGCAGTTAAGACTTTTTTCAATGCGTGGAAGATTTCGGCTCCAACCCTGAGTGCTTCCGCGAAATTGGGCGCCGAAATGGGCTGAATCATGAATTCCTGAATGTCGACATTATTGTCCGCATGTTCCCCGCCATTAAGAATATTCATCATGGGAACAGGCATGCTGTAATTTTCGCTGCCATTTACTTGGGCAATATATTCGTAAAGAGGCATTTTTTTCTCAGCAGCGGATGCTTTCGCCGCCGCAAGAGAAACAGCCAAAATAGCGTTTGCACCAAATTTAGCCTTGTTATCGGTACCATCGGCGTCGATCATCGCTTGATCCAGCGAGCGCTGGTCAGATGCATCTGTATTCAATAGAAGCTCACGAATCGGCCCGTTGATATTGGCCACGGCTTTAAGTACACCCTTTCCAAGATAACGACTTTTATCACCGTCTCTAAGCTCCAACGCTTCACGCGATCCAGTGGACGCACCACTGGGGGCGCAAGCCTGTCCAACTTCACCAGAAGCCAAAGTGACTTCGGCACTGACTGTTGGGTTGCCTCGTGAATCGAGTACTTCAAAGGCTCTAATATCTGTTATTTGGGTCATTGTATTTGGGGCTCCAAAATAGCTGTAAATATAAATTTATATCTCGGGTTAACTGATCTCTAGCTCGTCGAACGACTTAACCAGATCATCGATGGCTTTCATCTGGCCGAGAAAATCCCTAAGCAAGCTAAGGGGCAAGGCGCTTGGACCATCACATTTGGCTTTGTCCGGGTCGGGATGTGCTTCCAAAAATAGCCCTCCGATACCAACCGCCATACCGGCACGTCCCAAATCCGCCACTTGCTGTCTGCGGCCACCAGAGGCTTCGCTGCCAGAGGATCTCGCCTGTAAAGCATGAGTGACGTCAAATATTAATGGGGCCCTATAGCAACTGGATTTCATTACTTCAAAACCGAGCATATCGACTACCAGATTATCGTATCCGAACGATGACCCTCGCTCACAAAGCATGATTTTGTCGTTCCCGCATTCAACAAATTTTTCATAAATGTTTGCCATTTGAGACGGGCTTAAAAACTGTGGTTTTTTGATGTTGATTACGGCACCGGTTTTGGCCATAGCTGAAACCAGATCTGTCTGTCGAGCCAAAAAAGCAGGTAACTGAATAACATCACAAACTTCAGCCACTGGTTCTGCCTGATACGGCTCATGGACGTCCGTGATAATAGGGACGCCAAATTCCCGTTTGACAGCCTCAAAGATTTTCAAACCCTCATCCAGGCCTGGTCCACGAAACGAATGTATGGACGAACGGTTAGCTTTATCAAATGAAGCCTTGAAAACGTATGGGATGCCCAGCTCTTCAGTTACCGTGACATAGGCTTCGGCTGCTTCTAATGCGAGATCCAGGGACTCGAGAACATTAATGCCACCGAAAAGGGTAAAGGGTAAATCATTGGCAACCGTAAGCCCGGCCACTTCCACTCGTTTATCCATTTAAAATACCTTCATCGAATCAAGCAATGTCTCGTGAATTGTCTTCACGGGATGCATAGTCCATAGCTGCTTTCACAAAACCTTCAAACAACGGGTGTCCATCGCGAGGAGTTGAGGTAAATTCCGGGTGAAATTGGCAGGCAACAAACCAGGGGTGTTCGGATATTTCAACTATTTCAACGAGCGAGCGATCAGCAGACAGCCCGGAAATAACCAGCCCGGCTTCGGTTAAGGCGTCCAGATAGTTATTGTTGAATTCGTAGCGGTGTCTATGACGCTCCTTGATCGTGTCATGACCATAGAGATTACGGGCCTTGCTGCCTTCTGCCAGATGACACTCCTGACTACCCAAGCGCATGGTACCTCCCATGTCGCTGTCCTTCCCGCGGCGCTCTATGGAACCATCTTCAGTGGTCCACTCCGTAATCAATGCAATAACAGGATGCGGCGTTTTTTCGTCAAATTCAGTGCTGTGAGCCCCTTGCAGCCCGGCAACGTCGCGTGCGAATTCTATAACAGCAACCTGCATGCCCAGGCAAATACCCAAATACGGAATGTTGTTTTCACGAGCGTAACGGACAGCGGCTATTTTCCCTTCAATGCCGCGATTGCCAAACCCACCAGGAACCAAAATTGCGTGCACACCCTGAAGGGCAGAAAGATCACCCTCTTCGAAAGTTTCCGAGTCGATATGATCGATTTTGACCTGCGTTTTATTATGAATGCCCGCATGTTCAAGTGCTTCATTCAATGATTTATAGGCATCCAACAGTTCCATGTATTTACCAACCATGGCAATACGAATTTCTCCACTACTGTTCGCTTGAAGCTCCACAACCTTGTCCCACTCACTTAAATCCGGCGCAGGGCTATCAAGATTGAATTTCTCAACGACGATCTGGTCAAGGCCATACTCTTTCAACTGTCTGGGAATGGCATAAATTGAACTAGCGTCCGGCAAGGGAACAACTGCTCTCTCCTCCACATTAGTAAAAAGAGAAATCTTTCGTCGGGAATCTTCGTCAACTTCTACTTCAGAACGACACAACAAAATATCAGGCTGCAGGCCGATAGAGCGAAGCTCTTTAACAGAATGCTGGGTTGGCTTGGTTTTGATCTCGCCTGCCGCTTTAATATACGGCACCAGGGTTAGGTGCATTAGCAGCGCACGGCTTGAGCCAAGCTGGACTTTAAGCTGGCGAATAGCTTCCAAGAATGGCTGGGATTCAATGTCACCCACGGTACCGCCAATTTCTACGATGGCAATATCATAGCCAACCCCACCATCAAGAACGCGCCGCTTGATTTCATCGGTTACGTGGGGAATTACCTGAACTGTGCCACCCAGGTAATCGCCTCGTCGCTCTCGGCGCAGAATGGTTTCATACACCTGACCGGTGGTGAAATTATTGCGTTTTGAGGTTTTGCTACGGAGAAAGCGTTCGTAATGTCCCAAATCCAGGTCGGTTTCGGCACCATCTTCTGTGACAAAAACTTCCCCATGCTGAAATGGGCTCATTGTTCCTGGGTCTACATTCAAATAGGGATCCAGTTTTAAAATAGTGACTTCAAGAGAGCGAGACTCAAGAATAGCGCCCAAAGATGCGGCGGCAATCCCTTTACCTAAAGAAGAAACTACTCCACCAGTGACAAAGATATAACGAGTCATGAACTACCTAAATAGGTGTAATAAAGGCGGGAGTTTGATTCCATCTTCGGCATGAAAAAAGGAATAAACCTTCCGCGAGATGGGCGTTCAGTCTACCGGAAAGCACCCCTTCGCTCAATCTTAACCCACCTAAAAATGACATCTATTTGCGTACCCATTCAAATCGATGCTCCGTACAGAAAATGCGATCCCCCACAGCAATTAATTGCCCCCCTTGATAAATCAAGGGGATCCGATCACGAAGCCAGGGTTCTACTGAATATTCTTGCAGTATTTTTTTTAAGGTTTGCGAATGCTTTCGTCCTTCTGGCTTGAGTCTCTCGCCTCCCGATCGAAAACGAACGGTAAAGTCTTCAGGCTCACCTTTAATCAAACTCAGGGTTCCGCCCGCCAGATCCAAAGGCGCCTTACCGTTCCACGGCCGGGCTTGCTCAGGCGCCATATTCTTTTGCGCTGGCAGTAAATACAATCGAGCCTGAAAACGTCTTAGTTCAGTCTTTCCAAGTAAATACAAGGGTTCTGAGTCCGGTTTTGACAAAATAAATTGGGAGAGCGCCTCTTCGGCATTCAATGCTTCGGGGATCATGCCCAGATTAACAAACAAAAATCTTCTCAAGAGCAAGGACTGCTGAGGCGCTGGAAGCATGCCTACTTTTTCGATATCCATACTGCCAATCACATCACTGGC
>Ga0181560_10000699_pt1 | contig 30917 bp, 31 predicted proteins | sample 011ome_20_FD_133751 | JGI IMG/M metagenome (GOLD analysis project Ga0181560, IMG submission 133751) | Coastal salt marsh microbial communities from the Groves Creek Marsh, Skidaway Island, Georgia - 011509CT metaG (megahit assembly) | ecosystem: Environmental > Aquatic > Marine > Intertidal... | reverse complement strand
CGCAACACGCGCATTGAACTCGGCTGAATGGTTCTTTCTCTTTGTCATCTCAGATCGTCTTTCTCGCTAGTCGATCTACCTTAACTAATGGTCCGAAATTCTGCGACCACCTCTGTTTGTATGTCGGCATCCGCCCCACGTGAGGGGCGATGACAACGTTTCTGGGAGGAACACTATGACATTTTTGAAGAAAGTTGCCGTATTGGCTGCAATGGCTGTGGCTGCGAACGCCGCAAATGCGGAATCACACACAACGGGCTGTGACGAGGGCGAGGTCGTCGTGAAGTTTAGCCACGTAACCAACACCGACAAGCACCCAAAAGGGATCGCTGCACAGTTGTTGATGGATCGGATCAACGCGGAAATGAACGGCACGATGTGCATGGAAGTGTTCCCGAACTCCGCTCTGTATAAAGACGAGCAAGTTATCGAAGCAATGTTGCAGGGCGACGTGCAGTTGGCGGCGCCTTCTTTGTCGCTGTTTGAATCGATCACAAAGTCCTACCGCTTGTTTGACCTTCCGTTCATGTTCAAAGACATCGCAGCGGTTGACGCGTTCCAGTCGTCCGAGGCCGGCCAAGCGATGAAAGACAACATGCAGCGCCGTGGCCTTCAGGGCCTAGAGTTCTGGCACAATGGCATGAAGCAGATTTCCGCGAACGTGCCGTTGATCGCCCCGTCAGATGCAAACGGTCTGAAGTTCCGCGTCCAGCCATCCGACGTGCTTGTGGCACAGATGGAAGCGCTTGGTTCCTCCCCACAGCCAATGGCATTCTCCGAAGTCTACGGTGCATTGCAGACTGGCGTTGTGGACGGTCAAGAGAACACATGGTCCAACATTTACGGCCAGAAGTTCTTTGAAGTTCAAGACGGTGTGACTGAAACGAACCACGGCATCATCGACTATATGGTTGTTGCTTCGGTTGATTTCCTCGACAGCCTTGAGCCAGAAGTGCGCGAGCAGTTCCTCACAATTCTGAATGAAGTGACCGTTGAGCGGAACGCAGCGGTTGGTGATGTTGACCTTGCTGCACGTCAGTCCATTTTGGACGCTGGCGGTAAGATCGTTGAGCTGACACCAGAGCAGCGTCAGGTTTGGGTTGATGTGATGAAGCCAGTTTGGACGCAGTTTGCGGAAGAAGTTGGTCAAGAGAACATCGACGCGGCACAGGCGATCAACAACTCTATGTAAGTCGTAGCACGAATTGGCGCGGCCCGAGCAATACTTGGGCCGCGCTTTTTGCAAATGCAGTTTGGGGGGAGACAGCGCATGAGCGGCAAATATGAAGCGGCGGGGCCAGTGGGCCGGTTCGTCGATACGTTCGAAGAAACAGCTATTGCGACCCTGATGGGATGTATGACGCTACTCACGTTTACCAATGTGATCATGCGCTATGTCTTTAATAATTCGATTATTTGGAGCCTAGAGGTGGTGCTGGTCATGTTCGCATGGCTGGTGTTGTTCGGGGTTTCCTATGGTTTCAAAGTGACCGCCCACCTTGGTGTGGACGCCATCACGAACCTGTTTTCCAAACCTGTCCAGAAGGTCATCGCCTTGATCGCGGGTGTGATGTGCATCCCTTGTGCGGGGCTGATTTTGAAGGGCTCTTGGGATTATTGGGCACCCTTCGCCGACCTGCCGCCAACAACGGGCCGTTGGTTCCCGACGGGACTTGATTTTGATGCGCGCAGTCGCAGCTTCTTTGAAACCGACCAGATACCGATGTTGTCGGGGCTGCGTTTCTTGGAGGATTGGATCAATTACGGCGAGGCTTATTCCAAGCTGCCGCGCATGATCCCTTATACGATTTTGCCGATTGGTGCGGCGCTGCTGCTGTTCCGTGTGGTGCAGGCCGTTGGTCGCGTCTGGACGGGGGCATCCGCCAGTTTGATCGTCAGTCACGAGGCCGAAGAAGCCGTCAAAGAGGCTGCGGCCTTGAACAAAGGGGCATAGCCATGGAAGTCTTTATTCTCTTTGTGATGATCATCAGCATGCTGTTGATTGGTGTCCCGATTGCGGTGTCGCTGGGCCTGTCGTCGATGGTGTTCTTGCTCGCGATGTCGGACACGTCGCTGGAATCAATTGCGCAGTCTCTCTATCAGGCGATGGCGGGCCACTATACGTTGCTGGCTATTCCGTTCTTTGTTCTGGCGTCGAGTTTTATGTCGACGGGCGGTGTCGCCCAAAGGATCATCCGCTTTGCGATTGCTTGCGTAGGCCATTTGCAAGGTGGTTTGGCGATTGCGGGGGTCATGGCCTGTATGATCTTTGCGGCCTTGTCGGGGTCGAGCCCTGCAACGGTTGTGGCGATCGGATCTATCGTGATCGCTGCGATGCAGCAGGCGGGCTATACCAAGGAATTCGCGGCAGGCGTGATCTGTAACGCGGGCACATTGGGCATTCTGATCCCGCCGTCGATTGTGATGGTGGTTTATGCTTCGGCCACGGATGCCTCGGTGGGACGCATGTTCCTTGCCGGTGTGATCCCGGGCATTCTGGCGGGTGTGATGTTGATGATCACGATCTACATCATGGCACGCATCAAAAATATGCCCAAAGGCGAATGGCGCGGCTGGGGCGAGATTTTCGTCAGCTTCCGCGATGCGCTTTGGGGTTTGTTGCTGATCGTGATTATTATGGGCGGCATCTATGGCCACCCTTGGTTTTCGGGCGGCGCGTTCACATGGAAGCCGGGTGCATTCACCCCGACGGAAGCGGCGGCTGTTGCTGCGGTCTATGCCTATATCGTGGCGACGTTTATCTACCGCGATATGGGGCCATTGGCGGGTAAGGATGGGAAGAAGCCATCGAACCTACTCAAGAAGCCATGGGTGTTGGTGACGGGCTTTTTCCATGTAGATACCCGTAAGACGTTGTTTGAGGCCGCGAAACTGACCATCACCCTGATGTTCATTATCGCCAACGCACTGATCCTGAAGCATGTTTTGACCGACGAGCAAATTCCGCAGCATATCGCAGAAGCGATGTTGGGCGCGGGTATGGGGCCGATCATGTTCTTGATCGTGGTTAACGTGATCTTGCTGATCGGTGGGCAGTTTATGGAGCCATCCGGTTTGATTGTTATCGTTGCACCTCTGGTGTTTCCGATTGCGATTTCGCTTGGGATTGATCCGATCCACCTCGGCATCATTATGGTGGTGAACATGGAAATCGGAATGATTACGCCGCCAGTGGGGCTCAACCTGTTTGTGACCTCAGGCGTGGCCAATATGCCGATGATGGCCGTGGTGCGTGCCGCTCTGCCGTTCCTTGCCGTGCTCTTCGTGTTCCTGATTATGATCACCTATATCCCGATCATTTCGACCTATTTGCCCAATCTGTTTATGGGCCCAGAATTGATCGTGAACTAAAGGAGCGATTCCGCTCAAGGCATTGATAAGATGTAGTAAAGGCGCCGACTGGTTTACAGGCGGCGCCTTTTGTTTTGGGTGGTTCAGCCTCCGGCGGGAGTTGTTTTGGACATAGAAAATCTAGGCGTTTGAGAGTGCATCCATGATGGGGGTAAAGTCGGCAGCTGTCAGGCTGGCTCCGCCGACGAGTGCGCCGTCGACATGCGCGATGCCGAAGATTTCAGCGGCGTTACTGGCCTTAACTGAGCCGCCATAAAGGATGCGCATGTCGCCTCCGTCGGTGAACCGTGTGGTGAGGGCATTGCGGATATGGGCATGGACCTGCGCGATTTGCTCCGTGGTCGGGATTTTGCCCGTGCCGATGGCCCAGACGGGTTCGTAGGCGATCACGGTATTGGCGGCGGTGGCAGTATCGGGGATCGAGCCTGCGAGTTGGGTGTCGATGACCGCGAGGGTGCTCCCGTTTTCACGTTCGTTTAAGGTTTCGCCGATACAAATGACCACGATGAGGCCAGCGTCATAGGCTGCTTGTGACTTGGCAAGAATGGTGGCGTTGGTCTCGTGGTGATCTGTGCGCCGTTCGGAATGACCTGTCAGGGTATAGCTGGCGCCTGCATCCTTGAGCATTTGTGCGGAGATGTCGCCTGTGTGCGCGCCTGAGGTGCTAGTGTGGCAATCTTGGCCGCCGAGCGCCAAGGGGCTGTCGCCCTTGGCCAAGTTCATCCGCGCGAGCAACGTTGCAGGCGGGCAGAGCAGGGTGTCGATATTGGGGGCAGGGTGGTTTGCGATGGCTATGGCCTCACTCAGGTTTGCGGCCATACCATTCATTTTCCAGTTTCCTGCGGCGAGTTTGCGGCGCATGTGACGTCCTTTCGCGGTGTTTCTCCATTGGTAGCAGGCGTGCTTGGGGTTGCAAAGTGGTGTTGCTCCGCGCATTTACCTAGCCAAACAACGCGGGGACGAACAGATGATACCACGGATTGACGCGGCCAAGCTTTTGGCCGGTGATGAGAGTGCGATAGCGATGGCGGCGGAGGGCGCCATGGGTGTCGGGTTTATGACGGTTTATAATACACCGTTATCGGCTGCGACTGTGCAAGCGGTCATTGACGCATATGCTGCGTTCTTTCATCTGCCTGCGAGCGAAAAGGCGGCTTACGATATGGCCAAGACTGGATCGAACCGTGGTTGGGGTGCGGCGGGCGCTGAACAGGTAGATCCCGATGCGAACCCTGACTATAAGCAGGTATTTGATTGCGGGTATACGCTTGCGCAGGATGACCCGATTGCCGATGAGAACCTATCGTTTTACGCGCCCAATGTTTGGCCGCATGCACCTGTCGGTTTCGCGGAAATTCTACAGGAATATTACGCGCAAAGCACTGATTTTGCTTTAGGTTTACTCTGCGCTATTGCGGAATCTGTGGGCGAGGATGGCAACTATTTTCGAGATAAATTTAGCCGCCCGATGGCGTTGTTGCGGGGTAATTTTTACCCTGAGCGGCCGTCTTGGGCGACTGAAAAGGATTTTGGGATCGCGACCCATACGGACTATGGATGTTTGACGCTTTTGGCGACGGATGGGTCGCCCGGATTGGAAGTGCGTAAGCGAGGCGGGGGCTGGATCCCGCTTTCGGCACCTCCGGGTGAGTTCGTGATCAACTTTGGCGAAATGCTGGAGATGTGGACAGGTGGTAAGATCAAGGCGACGCCGCACCGTGTGATCGGCACAAATGCCGAGCGGATTTCGGTTCCGTTGTTTTTCAACCCGAACCATGATGCCGATGTGGCACCGATTGGATCAGATGAGACGATTGAGGCCTGGGTGCATTTGAAGAAGCGTTACGACGAGACTTACGTCCATTTACAGAAGAAATAGTTAATTAGCCGCACGACATAATGCAGCGCCTTGCGATTGTTCAGGCAGCCTCTGGGGTGCGAGCATGTCGTGAGGGACGAACCGGTGGGGCAAGGCGTGGAACTGGTCTAAGCTATGTCTTGCAGTGCGGTTGCTATGCCATTGGTTGCTTTGACAAAATAGGCCCCATCGCCCTCGGCCAACGCGACGATTCCGCTATCATAATATAGTCCAAGACCGCCGAGCATTTTGCGCAATCAAATGTTTCCTACGCGCAAATGAGATCCATTGTGAATTCAATCTCGTCTTCAGAAGCGGTCATTTTGCATCGCTGAGCGCCTCGTTAAATTTGATCGACTCGCCGCAGCCGCAGGCGTCAACGACGTTGGGATTTCGGAATTTGAAACCTGATTCCAGCAGCGATGTTTCGTAGTCGATTTCGGTGCCGAAGAGGAACATTTGTGCCATTGGCGCGATCATCACGCGGGCGCCTGACGTCTCAACGACTTCGTCTAGCGGGTTGATTTCGCTGACATATTCCATGGTGTATTCCATACCCGCGCAGCCGCCTTTTTTCACGCCAATGCGCAGACCTTCCGACCCGTCTTTGGCCATAAGTTTGGCGATTTGCGCGGCGGCTTTATCTGTGATCGAAACTGCTTGTTTTCCGGGAATGCCGAACATGGGAAGTCTCCTTACCCTCTTAAGATAGGGCCGCGTTTCCTTCATTCCAAGCCCTTTGGTAGAGCGTTGAAATATTTACATAAAACCGAGCTCTAGGCGCGCCTCGTCCGACATCATTTCCATGCCCCATTGGGGCTCGAATGTCATGGCCACGTCGACGTGTTTGACGCCGGGGAGTGGTTCGACGGCATCGGCGACCCAACCGGGCATTTCGCCTGCCACGGGGCAACCGGGCGCAGTTAACGTCATCGTAATATTGACCGCGTTATCGTTGGCAATATCAATGGTGTAAATCAGTCCGAGGTCGTAAATATTTACTGGAATTTCAGGATCATAGACAGAACGACAGGCCTCTACGATCTGATCGTAGAGCGGGTGATCTGTGGTTGAGGGCGCGATAAGTGGTGTGCCTTCAATGGGGGTGCTTGCGTCTGTCATGTGGTTTGTCCTGCTATTCCTGACTGTTCATATAGGGTTTAGTGCTGCGGTCGTAAAGGGTGGCACACTGCGTGCACATGGCATGCACCAAACGTGCACTGGTTTTTGAGGGATTTGCGCGCTGATTGAAGGAGAGGGGCAACAACGTAGCGGCACATATGTCGATCAAGGCCGCCAATGCGAAGGTCGCCCGGAGGTGCCCTATGTCTGCGAGCGGGCCCGGGTGCAGGATCAAGGGCGACAAGCCAAGTTTGAACATTGCGCCAATCAGGCCCGCGACCCGCCCCGTATCGGCGGCCTCCACGGTTTCCTGTCATGATGATCAGAGTGCGGTGTTGAAGAAGGAGGAGAATGCGCTCTCAAGGAAGCGGAAAGCTACGAGTGGCGGCAGGGCGGAGACTGCCTTCATACCTAAGGTAGACCATAGCGAGAATTGGGACCGGTCAGGCGAAAGCGGCGCGGGAACCGATTTTTGCGCGGGTTTGCGGAGTGAAGGTAGCAGGGATGACCGCACTTTTCCCTGCAGCCGCGAGAACAAGGCTGTTGGTGCACGCGTCGAGGTGTAGCTATGATTCGAGTTTCAGGAGAGCGCGACGCCTGCGGCCCCAGCGGTGGCGTTTGTTGCGATGACGGCGATGGTCTTGGTGGCGAGGTCGCGGGTTTGGCGGAAGGCGTGCCATCTGGCGATAAGCGCCGACGAGAATGGGGTGGTGGTCAGGTTTCGGGCTGGCACTCGGCAAGGTTGGCGAGGATGAGCAGGGCGGTGATGCCGCCGACGAGGCGGGAAGGGCGCACGAGACCGCCGAGGGCTGGCGCGACGGTGCTGATTGTGGAGTTGATCCCTGCGGAGAGGGGCGGTGGCATCCGAGAGGTTTGACTGCGGCACAGCGCTTTGATGAGCGTCAGTTGCATGTTTCCAAGCGCTTAGCCTGTGGCGTTGACGGCGATCATGAAGACGACGAGGGTGAGAATTGAGATCAGGTCAGGTAGGGGACAAACCGGAGGCGGGCGAGAGCGAGGGCTGAGAGGCGAAAGTTACAGGCTTTGCGCAGCCGGTCGTTAATGACCCCGATCAAGATCGCGAAGATGATATGGGGCAAGAAGCCCGCGCCTTTGATCAGCGCGAGACCCTTGCCTGTCCCGCTCAGTTCTAGGGCGAGCAGGGGGAGTCCGAAGTTGAGTAGTTCAAACGCCATCACGCAGGAGGCAAAGACGGCCATGGCGATGAGGAAGGAGCGATTGTCGGTCGCGGGGTGTGTTTGAGGGGGTTGTAGAGGTTGCGTAAAGCGCGTCGCAGTGGGCATAGATTTATGTTTTGAAAAAAGAGGGACCAGCAGCGTGACAAACCAACAGACAGGGTCAAAAGTATCCAAGGGCGCGCGCCAAATGATGGCTGTCTTTGCAGCCGTCTGCGCCGTCAACTATTTTGCATCGCTTGCTTGGGGCGAATTTTATGTTTTGGCGGCAGGGATTCTTTTCCTAGTTGGGATGGGCTTACTTTATATCTTCTTAAGGGAGGGCGTGAATTTTTTGACCGGCGGTCGTAGAAAAATGGTGATGTCTGCTTCAAGTATTTGGGTGCTCGGTGGAAGCTTTGCTCTCACAGTTGGGCTATACCGCGTCGCGTTGGCTGGGCCTGAAAGCTTGGTTGGCACACGCGGGAGTGGCGTCAGTTTACCGATCTTGATGTTTGTGGTCACTCTGCTGACGGCTGCGGTGGGCGCGATCGTGATCGCCTTTGTTAGGGAGCCCGTCAAAATGCAGGCAGCCATGATGCAGGCAGCCATTGATCGCGGACAGCGTCGTTAAAATCTTGCTTTTCCTTTTCCCCAAGTTGCGGCAATAGGGGACTATGACACAACGTATCTCATTTGATCTTCAGGCCACTGACGGTAAGGCGCGTACCGGCGTTATTCACACTACGCGCGGCGATATCCGTACGCCTGCGTTTATGCCTGTTGGCACGGCCGCGACTGTGAAGGCGATGATGCCCGAGAGTGTGGCCGCGACGGGTGCGGATATTTTGCTGGGCAATACCTATCATTTGATGTTGCGTCCGACGGCGGAGCGGATTGCGCGACTTGGCGGTCTGCACAAGTTCATGAATTGGGACAAGCCGATCCTCACGGATAGCGGCGGGTTTCAGGTGATGAGCCTCGCGGATCTGCGTAAGATGTCTGAGAAGGGTGTCACGTTTAAGAGCCATATTGACGGGTCCAAGCATGAGTTGACGCCTGAGCGGTCGATGGAAATTCAGAAGCTGCTCGGCTCTGATATTGTGATGTGCTTTGATGAATGCCCTGCCTTGCCCGCGGATCGTGCGCGGATTGAGGAATCGATGCGACTGTCGATGCGGTGGGCTCAGCGGTCCAAGGATGCGTTTGGTGATCGTCCGGGCCACGCGCTTTTTGGCATCCAGCAGGGTGGCCTTGAGCGCGATATGCGCGAGGAAAGTGCCAAGGCGCTGCGCGAGATTGAATTTGACGGTTATGCTGTTGGCGGTCTGGCCGTGGGTGAGGGGCAAGAGGCGATGTTTGGCGTACTTGATTTCGCGCCTGACCAATTGCCTGTTGATAAGCCGCGTTACCTGATGGGCGTGGGCAAACCTGACGATATTGTGGGCGCGGTGAAGCGCGGCATTGATATGATGGACTGCGTTTTGCCAAGCCGTTCGGGCCGCACGGGGCAGATTTTCACGCGCCGTGGTGTTCTGAACATCAAGAACGCCCGCCATGCGGATGATCCAAGGCCGCTGGATGAGAATTGCACGTGCCCAGCTTGTTCCAACTATTCCCGCGCGTATCTGCACCATGTGTTCCGCGCGCAGGAAATGATCTCGGGGATGCTACTGACGTGGCATAACCTGCATTATTTCCAAGATATAATGCAGGGCATGCGGGACGCGATTGCGGCGGGTTCGTTCACTGCATGGGAAGCAGAGTTCCATGCGGGTCGTGCACAGGGCGATATCGACCCGCTTTGATGTTTGCTGCGGCTTGCGGTAGGATCGCCAAAAGAATGTGAATGAGGCGGTAGCGATGAAAGTATTTTTCCTTGGGAATTGTCAGGTAAACGCGATGCGTGGCCTGTTTCGCGAGATGTTTCCGACGGTGAAGGCGACGTTCCAGACGATCACGCCCTATTGGGGGACATTCAGCGAGGAAGAGACCCGCGCGGAATTGGCTGAGGCTGATATCGTGGTCAGCCAAGCGATTGCGAACCCGACGACAACGTTCAACGTGAATGATGTGCGCGAGAGTGCAACGGGTGACGTGATCTTTGTGCCTTATGTTTATATTGACGGAATTGCCTCGCTCGAGATTATCGCCTCGAAGGGCAAGTCGGTCATTCGTGGTGCCGATCAGCTATTGCTGGGCCAAGAGGGCCGTAAGCCGGTCCACATCTTTAATGACTATTGCGACGGTGTGATTGATATGCATTGCGAACAGCGCGTGCTGTCGTCGATCGAGCGCATCCGCGAGAAGGAAGTGGCGGAGTGTGACATCACGATTTCGGACTATTTGTTTGATACGTGGCGCAAGCAACCGACGCTTTATGGCATGAACCATCCGACCCAGCCTGTGGTGTTCGAGATGTTCCGCAGGCTTTGCGAAAAGGCAGGGTGGGACTATAACGCCGACCACCAGAATGATCCGATTGCTTGGGGGCGCAGGGCGTTGCCTGCCTCTCAACGGAGCTTTACCCCCAATGACGCAAAGGTCATGGGGATTGAGTATCCTTGTGATACGCATTGGTATGGCAACGGGTATAAATTGCTGCAACTGGCGTTGAAAGCGCAGGAGATGCAGGGATTAAGTGGAGGAAATACCTAATTCCGAGAATAAGTTTTAAGCAAAGTCTGCTTGCAGCCACGCGCGCTGACAGGCACAGTGTCACAAAATAGTTGGACAGTTGAAATGGGGGGGGCGCCGCCCCATCTTAAGAATTCCAAGGGGTCAGTTGGTGTTGCCGCAAAGCGGGGCGCATCTGGTCTGCTAAAAAAAGGAAAGAGCATGAAAGAACCATTGAGTTCATCTTATCCCGTCCTGCCACTGCGCGATATCGTGGTTTTCCCACATATGATCGTGCCGCTGTTTGTAGGCCGTGAAAAATCCGTCCGCGCCCTTGAAGAGGTGATGGCGGACGACAAACAGATTTTGCTGTCGAGCCAGATTGATCCCGGCGAGGACGATCCTGCGCGTGACGGGATCTATAAGGCCGGCGTGCTGGCCAATGTATTGCAGTTGCTGAAATTGCCCGATGGCACCGTGAAGGTGTTGGTCGAAGGCCGTGACCGTGTGCGCATTACGGAATTCCACGAGAACCCGAGTTATTTCGAGGCCTCCGCCGAGTATCTGGAGGAGGAACTTGGCAACGAGGATGAAGCCGAGGCGCTTGTGCGCAATGTCGCGGCTGAATTCGAGCGTTACGCCAAGATCAAAAAGAATATCCCGGAAGAGGCGATGGCTGCTGTCAGTGAGGCTGTCGAGCCTGCTAAATTGGCCGATCTCGTTGCGGGTCACTTGGGAATCGAAGTGTCGGAAAAGCAGGGTTTGCTTGAGACACTGGTCGTGACCGAGCGTCTGGAGAAGGTATATGGCCTGATGCAGGGCGAGATGTCTGTCTTGCAGGTCGAGAAGAAAATCAAGACCCGCGTGAAGACCCAGATGGAGCGCACCCAGCGCGAATATTATCTGAATGAGCAGATGAAGGCCATTCAGAAGGAGTTGGGCGATGGTGAGGACGGCCAGAATGAGGTCGCTGAACTTGAGGCGCGTATTCAAGAGACCAAGCTGTCCAAAGAGGCCCGTGAAAAGGTTGATGCCGAGCTCAAGAAGCTCAAGAACATGTCGCCGATGTCTGCGGAAGCGACTGTTGTGCGCAACTATATGGACTGGATTCTGGGCGTGCCTTGGGGCGTGAAATCGCGCACTAAAAAGGATCTGGCTGCTGCGCAAAAGGTGCTGGATAATGATCACTTTGGCCTTGAGAAGGTTAAGGAACGCATTGTCGAGTACCTCGCAGTCCAGCAACGCTCAGCCAAGCTTAAGGGACCAATCATGTGTCTGGTGGGACCTCCAGGTGTGGGTAAAACCTCGCTTGGTAAGTCGGTTGCCAAGGCAACGGGTCGTGAATTTATCCGCATTTCCCTCGGTGGTGTGCGCGATGAGAGCGAGATCCGTGGTCACCGCCGGACTTATATCGGCTCTATGCCCGGCAAGATCATTCAGGCGTTGAAGAAGGCGAAAACCACGAACCCGCTGATTTTGCTCGATGAAATCGACAAAATGGGTCAAGACTTCCGTGGTGATCCTGCGTCGGCGATGCTTGAGGTGCTTGATCCGGAACAGAACTCGACATTCGTGGATCACTATCTGGAGGTCGAATATGACCTTTCGAACGTGATGTTCCTGACGACGGCGAACTCTTACAATATGCCTGGTCCGCTGCTTGATCGCATGGAGATTATTTCGTTGTCGGGTTACACCGAGGATGAGAAATGCGAGATTGCGCGTCAGCATTTGCTGCCCAAAGTGATGAAGAATCACGGCCTTAAAGCGAAAGAATTCAGCATCTCTGATGATGCGCTTTTGTCGATGGTGCGGGTTTACACCCGTGAGGCAGGTGTGCGGAACCTTGAGCGTGAACTCGCGAAGATTGCCCGTAAGGCCGTCACCAAGATTGTGAAGAAAGAGGCGCAAGTGATTAAAGTCACTGCTGAAAATCTGAACGATTTCTTGGGCGCAAAGAAGCACAAGTTTGGTTTGGCCGAGGAGGAAGATCAAGTTGGTGTCGTCACTGGCCTCGCTTGGACCTCTGTTGGTGGTGAGCTTTTGAACATCGAAGCGCTGCGTTTGCCCGGCAAAGGGCGGATGAAGACGACGGGGAAACTCGGCGATGTGATGAAGGAATCGATTGACGCGGCCTCGTCCTATGTCCGCTCGATTGCCCCCGAGATTGGCGTGAAACCGACCAAGTTTGACGTAATCGATATTCACGTGCACGTTCCCGATGGCGCGACCCCAAAGGACGGCCCAAGCGCTGGTCTGGCGATGGTCACGTCGATTGTGTCGGTGCTCACGAATATTCCTGTGCGCAAGGATATTGCGATGACGGGCGAGGTCTCCTTGCGCGGCAATGCGATGCCGATTGGTGGCTTGAAAGAAAAGCTGCTGGCCGCATTGCGTGGCGGGATCAAGACGGTTTTGATCCCTGTGGACAACGAAAAGGATCTGCCAGAGATCCCTGACAATGTGAAAGAGGGGCTGACGATTATCCCTGTGAAGCACGTGTCGGAAGTGTTGCACCACGCGCTGGTCCGTAAGCCCGAGCCGATTGAGTGGGATGAGGCGGCAGAAGAAGCCGCCGCCGCCGCCGCATTGGCAAAAGGTGTGGGCGGTCAGGGTGCCACAGCGCATTAATCTTGCTTAATATTATCGAAGGGCGCGTCAGCAATGGCGCGCCCTTCTTGTTGCGCGATTGTTGGCGTTGACCGAATTGTTAGTCGTGATAAGCAATGCTTTCTAGGCACATCCCACGAATTGCGGTAGTTTAAGAGTAACTTAACGAAGGGCGACATCATGTCATCGAACAAAAAGCCGGGTTCTAATACAGTAAAGCTGAACACGATTGTGCCGGAGCCGATGGTCACGCCGTTGAATGTGGTCGCGCCGAAGACGAAGATTTCGACCCCTGCTATTTCGGTACCGCAAGGCGAGATGCTGAAGAAAGCTGATTTCATTGACCGTGCGGTCGCGCGTGCGGATGCGAAAAAGCGTGACGCAAAGCCTGCGATTGAAGCCGCTTTGGCGGTGTTGTCGGAGGCGCTGATGGCGGGCGAAGAATTGAACCTGCCGCCGCTGGGTAAAATGCGCGTCGTGAAGTCGAAAGACATTGGTGAAGGCGCGAAAGTTTTGACACTCAAGTTACGCACGATGAAGGATGGTGCCGGTTTGGGCGCACCTAAAACCGACGACGACGACAGCGACGACTAAGTCCCGTCCGCATATGTTTCCCGAGCTTTATATTTTGCGCCATGGGCAGACCGAATGGAATGCCGAAGGCCGCATGCAGGGTGCGCTCAATTCACCGCTGACACCGCAGGGCGAGGTGGAGGCGGCAAAGCAGGGTGCGATTCTGCAAAGTCTTGATCTGACTGGATTTCAATTCATTTGTTCGCCGCAAGGCCGCGCGGTGCAAACTGCGGGAATCGCTTTGGCGCGGTGCGCGGATTTTATCGTGACCGATCCGCGTTTGGCAGAAATTTCCGTTGGGGAATGGGCGGGATTGCTTCGCGATGACTTGCCGATGGAAGATGTGCCCGATCCCTATATGGCGCAGTACGAGGCAGCCCCGGGCGGTGAAGGGTTGGCGGGCGTAGAGGCCCGTGCCGCTGCGTTTTTGGCTGATTTAAAAGGGCCTGCGGTGCTTGTGACCCACGGTGTGACCAGTCGCATATTGCGGGCTTTGGTGGTGGGCGAGGCAGCTTTACGGCCTGCGTCGATCCATGGTGGGCAGGGCGTTGTCTATCATTTGAAAGATGGCGTGCAAAAAGTTCTCGAATGACGCTTGCACCTCCCGCAAAGGTGTTCTAAACGACGGCCATCGGGTGATTAGCTCAGTTGGTAGAGCGCTTCCTTTACACGGAAGATGTCGGGAGTTCGAGCCTCTCATCACCCACCATTTCCCCATTTGTATCGCTTTGCCCCTGTGGGGATAGAGTCGCTTGTTTTCAGTCAGTCTGTATCGACGGTGCTGGTGGCCCAATTGGCATGGCTGTCGATCCAGTCTTGGGCGTCTTTCACGCGTCCGCGTGCGATGGGAGCGGTGGTGCCGTCGGTGAGGATCAGTGCGGCTTTGCTGCCTGTGCGGTCGATGCGTGGTTTGGCGTTGATCGAGATCCACCACGAGCGGTGTGGTTGAAAGCCGTCGCCGGGTGCCGTTTGTGCCACGAGATCGGCAAGTTTGGCGCGTTGCACGAATGTCTCGTGGCGCATGCCAATCCTCACATAATGCTCCTCGGAGGCGATATAGTACAGGACCTCCAGTCGCAGCTTGCGGGTTCCAATCGTGATGCTGTCGTCGTTGTTCAGATGAAAGAGCGGCGCGGGTGCCATTGCAGGCGGAGCAAGGGTCTGCGCTGCGCGGGCTCTGAGTACGGCACCGTTGAGCGGCATTACGTAGCGAAAGTAGATCGTCTCGATCATGATGACAGCGATGGCCAGAAAACCCGTTTGAAACGGGCCTGACCGCATGAAAAGTCCGCCAGAGAAGTGATGTGCCAAATAGGCGGCGAGGGTTTGGGACACGAAAAACCCGCCAAGCGAGATGATCGAGCTAAATATGCGGAGGTTGCGGATCTTCATGTTGATCCGAGCATAGACTAGAAACAGAAGGCAGAATGTCCCTAGAAAGGCCGCTGTCGCGGCGACCCAAATGACAAAGCCTTTCCACATGGGCATTATGGCGCGGAACCCATTGGGGTCGATGGCAAAGAGCAACACAATAACGATCGCTAGGAAGTGATATGTTTTGCGGTAGGAAAGGTGAAAGATAAATTCTTCCATCGTTACAGAAAACGGTTTGCAAAACACGTCGTAGAAATACATTTCATGACAAAGTGTTTTACTTGATAGCATTTTCAAGCCAATTGCCCCAGCAATGTCATTCAGTAGCGATTTTGTTGATCTTAAACAAAAATCATGCGGAACAGGAGTCTAGACTTCGGTCTAGTCGGTAAGCAGGGGCGGATTTTTTGCGAGTAACAGTGTCATTGGTTTCGCTTCTGCTTATCCCACTCCATTTTGTGACTAAAAGTTCGTCTATTTTGCGCTCAGGATCGGTGCGTAAATCGGGCGCAATCCGGCAACGATAGCAAAGATATCGGAAGGATGTGAAATTTTACGCGATAGACTGCTTGACGCTGCAATTCTGGACGCATAGAAGCCCCTCACGTCACGTCGAAAGACTGATTTCTAAGATGCGCGGTTGTAGCTCAGTTGGTTAGAGTACCGGCCTGTCACGCCGGGGGTCGCGGGTTCGAGCCCCGTCAACCGCGCCACTTGGAAATCTGAATTTAGACGCATCGTGAAATGCGCGGTTGTAGCTCAGTTGGTTAGAGTACCGGCCTGTCACGCCGGGGGTCGCGGGTTCGAGCCCCGTCAACCGCGCCACTTCACCTAGGACGTTGTTCGGAATGAGCAGGGCTTCGGCCCTGCTTTTCTTTACTCCATCATATTTCATTTTTGGAATGTATCTTCTTTGCGTGATGCGTTAGGGAAGGTCCAGATTGATATGTGAGGTGAACAATGCAGTTTATAGATGAAATCCCGTTGGTGTTTTTGGTGGTGATGGCGCTGACCCTTGGGTTGGCTCCGTTCACGCCCGAGCCGCATATTTGGGAAAAGCTGAAGATGCTGGCCGCAGGTGATCTGCGCCGAGCCATCGATTGGTTTGATTTGGCTTTGCACGCGACGCCTTGGGTATTTTTGGCAATCCGTCTGGTGCGCATGGGGCTACGCGGGTGATCCAAAGGTGCAGGGCCAGTTGGCCCTGCACGAGGTTCTTGGGGCAGCGGTCTTATTTGGTGAGGGCGTGCAGAATGCGGGCCCATGATCGCGTGCCCTTGTGGAAGGACGAGAGGTCGTATTTCTCGTTGGGCGAGTGGATCGCGTCATCGTCTTTGCCAAAGCCGATGAGCATCGCGTCCATGTCGAGGATGGTTTTGAAGTGTCCCGCGATGGGGATGGAGCCGCCGCACCCGACGTAGGCTGCAGCTTGTGGCCACTCATCCGAGAGGGCTTCTTTGGCCTTGGCGAAGGCGGGGTCGGCTGTCGACATTTGCCCTGCGGCTGACGCGCCGTGGTTTGACCATTTGACCGAGCAGTCGGCGGGAATCATCGCCTCGACCATCTTGCGGAAGTCTTCGCGGATTTTCAGCGGGTCTTGGGTGCCGACAAGGCGGAAGCTGATTTTGGCGGAGGCTTTGGAGGGCAGGACGGTTTTGAAGCCGTCTCCTGTGTAGCCTGATGTCATGCCGTTCACTTCGCAGGTCGGGCGCGACCAGATCATTTCTAGCGGACGGCGGCCTTTTTCACCTGCGGGGATAGAAAGGCCGACGGCGCCGAGGAATTCCTTTTCATCGAATTTCAGGTCGTCCCATGCGGCGGCGAGTTCATTAGAGAGCTCTGGAACGCCGTCGTAGAAGTTTGGCACGGTGATGCGGCCATCTTCGTCGTGCAGGGATGCGATGATTTTTGCCAGCACGCGGGCGGGGTTCATTGCGAGGCCACCGTACATGCCTGAGTGTAGGTCGAGGGAAGGGCCTGTAATGGTGAGTTCTTCACCCAAGAGACCGCGCAGTTGCGTAATGATCGCGGGGGTTTCTTCGCCGTAGAGACCTGTGTCACAGATAAGTGCGATGTCGGCTTTTAGCTCGTCTGCGTTCTCGCGCATGAAGGGAGTGAGTGAGGGGGAGCCTGATTCCTCTTCGCCTTCAAAGAAGATGGTGATGTTGGCGGGGAGGGTTCCGTGGATGTCCTTCCAAGCACGGCAGGCTTCGACGAAGGTCATAAGCTGCCCTTTGTCGTCGGAAGAGCCGCGCCCACGGATAACGGGGCCTTTGGCCGTAGATTCGATTTGAGGATCGAAAGGGTCGTTGTTCCAAAGGGCGAGCGGGTCCACGGGCTGCACATCGTAGTGGCCGTAGAACAGGATGTGAGGGCCGTCACCGCCCGAGTTGGCCACGACCATTGGGTGACCGGGGGTGGGGCGCTTGGAGGCTGTAAACCCTATGGATTGCAGGTCTGCGACGAGCCAGTCGGCGGCCTTGTCGCAGTCGGACTTATAGGCGGGATCGGTTGAGATCGAGGGTATGCGCAATAGGTCGAGAAGCCTTGCCGTCGCGGCATCTAGGTTGGCGTCGATTCTGGTCAGGACGGGATCTAATGTCATGGTTTTTAGCCTTTATTGCGCGGGGTTGATATGGATCAACCAAAGCCTAACGCGGTACGTGCATAAGGCCAAGCAGGGGTAGCGACAGATTGTAGCGTATTGCCCGACTGCATTTGGTTCTATAAGGGACCTAGAATAATTCTAATCCGTGCGAAAATGCGCGGGCGAGAGACGAAAGGAAGTCTTTTGGATTACGACCTGATGTTGACCGATGCGATTGAAGCTCTCCATGTTGAGGGGCGTTATCGCACGTTTATTGATATTGAGCGTACGCGCGGTCAGTTCCCCCATGCGGTTTGGAACAAACCTGACGGGACACAAGCACCTGTCACGGTTTGGTGTGGCAACGATTATCTTGGCATGGGCCAGCACCCTGTCGTGCTCGCTGCGATGCATGAGGCGATTGATGCGACGGGTGCCGGCTCTGGCGGCACGCGCAATATTTCGGGCACGACGGTCTACCATAAGCGTCTTGAGGCGGAATTGGCTGATTTGCACGGCAAAGAGGCGGCGTTGTTGTTCACCTCTGCTTATATCGCGAATGACGCGACGCTGAGCACGCTGCCCAAGCTGTTCCCCGGCTTGATTATCTATTCTGACGCTTTGAACCACGCGTCGATGATTGAGGGCGTCCGCCGTAATGGCGGGGCAAAACGGATTTTCCGTCATAACGACGTGGCTCATTTGCGCGAACTGATTGCTGCGGATGATCCTGCGGCACCGAAGCTGATTGCGTTCGAGAGTGTTTACTCGATGGACGGCGATTTTGGTCCAATCAAAGAGATTTGCGACGTGGCTGATGATTTTAACGCGCTGACATACCTCGATGAGGTCCATGCCGTTGGCATGTACGGCCCGCGCGGTGGCGGTATTGCAGAGCGTGACGGGTTGATGGGCCGCGTCGATATTATTAACGGCACGCTTGCCAAGGCTTACGGTGTAATGGGTGGTTATATCGCGGCATCCCCTAAGATGTGTGACGCGATCCGCTCTTATGCGCCGGGCTTTATCTTTACGACCTCCTTGCCGCCAGCGGTGGCCGCAGGGGCGGCGGCGTCTGTTGCGCATTTGAAAACTGATCAAAAGCTGCGCGACGATCACCAGATACAAGCAAAGATTCTCAAGCTGCGCCTTAAAGGCCTTGGGTTGCCGATCATTGATCACGGCTCGCATATTGTGCCGCTGATTGTGGGGGACCCGAAGCATACCAAGAAATTGTCCGATATGCTGCTTTCTGAATTCGGCATTTATGTGCAGCCGATCAACTTCCCCACGGTGCCACGCGGCACGGAGCGCCTGCGTTTCACTCCGTCACCCGTGCATGGCTCACGCGAAATTGATGTTTTGGTAAGTGCATTGGACGAACTTTGGTCGCACTGTGCGCTGAATCGTGCCGAGTTAGCGGGATAGCCTTTCATCTGTCGCCATAGGATTTGCCCTGTGGTAAGTACTTATTAATGCATGTCGGCGGTTTGATTCGGCGGCATGAACAGGGCACGCAGGTTTCGGGACAGGGCATGATCGGTAAAAGCTTCAGACGCGCAAAAGCAGCTGAGGACGTCAAAACTAAAGGTTTTGATGGCTTCGACTTACGTCTTGGCGATCTCATGCGCGGGGAACGTGCGACCTTGGGCAAGAGCTTATTGGACGTGCAGCGCGAGCTGAAAATCAAGGCGGCCTATATTGCTGCGATTGAAAACGCGGACCCGTCGGCATTTGATACCCCCGGATTTATTGCAGGCTATGTGCGTTCTTATGCGCGTTATCTGAATATGGACCCTGATTGGGCCTTTGATACATTCTGCCGCGAGAGCGGTTTTGCGACAGCCCACGGTATGTCTGCCAAGGCGTCGTCTGCGCGTCCGGCCCCAAAAGGGTTTGGCGCGAATGGTGCTGGCAAGGATATTTTCTCGTCTTCCGCGACCCCGTTTATTCCTGCTGGTGAGGCGATGATGTCGCGCATCGAGCCAGGAGCGGTAGGGTCTGTGGCTGTTTTGATCGCTTTGATCTGCGGCTTGGGCTACGGTGGCTGGACGGTGTTGCAAGAGGTCCAGAAGGTGCAATTCGCGCCTGTGGATCAGGCGCCTGTTGTGGTCTCTGACCTTGACCCGCTGGCGGGTGCGACGAATGCGATTGACGAGACGCCAACCACGAATGCGATTGCGGCCTTTGATGCGCCTTCGCCAGAGGCTTTGGACCGTTTGTACCGTCCTCAAGCGCTTGATGTGCCTGTTTTAGTGGCCCGTGATGGCCCGATTTCAACGCTCAGCCCACGTCGTGGCGGCGTTGCGTCCCCAGAGGCTGCACCTGATGCGACGCTTGTTGCGGCTGCTGATCCGGTGACGGGCGCGATTCCTGCGATTCAGGTGAACGAGGGCCCCGTGCCTGAGGTGCAATTGGTTGCGGCGCGCCCTGCGTGGGTGCGTGTACGTGCAGCTGACGGGTCGGTGATCTTTGAAGGTATCTTGGATGCGGGCGATAAATTCGCCCTGCCAGCTACCGAAGAGCCAGCGACATTGCGCGTCGGTGAAAGTGGTGCGGTCTACTTCGCGGTCAATGGTACGGCTTATGGTCCTGCTGGCCCGAATGGCTCCGTCACATCGAATCTTGCTTTATCGGCTGAAAACCTGACCACGACCTATCAGGTTGCGGATTTGAGCGCTGATCAGGGTCTTGCTGATGCGGTGAGCCTTGTGGCCGAGGCGGTTTTGCCTGTCGAAACTGCGGTTCCCCCGACAGAATAATCCTAAGTTGATGGTTGCTGATGCCGCTTGGCCTGCATAGGTAAGGGGTAAGTTTTCCCGTGTCCTGAAGAAGGCCTGTTTGATGTCGCTTAATCACATCCGTCCGTGGCGTAATATCGAGCGCCGCAAATCCCGTCAGATCATGGTTGGCAATGTGCCCGTTGGTGGCGATGCGCCGATCACAGTGCAAACGATGACCAATACGCTGACCACGGATGTGAAGGGCACGATTGCCCAGATCCAAGCGGCGGCGGATGCGGGCGCGGATATTGTACGGGTGTCGGTACCTGATGAAGCGTCGAGCAAAGCGCTGAAGTTGATCGTGCCAGAGGTTTCCGTCCCGATCGTGGCGGATATTCATTTCCACTACAAGCGCGGCATAGAAGCGGCTGAGGCGGGGGCTGCGTGCCTGCGGATCAATCCGGGAAATATTGGTGATGCAAAGCGCGTGAAAGAGGTCATTCAGGCCGCGCGCGATCACAACTGTTCCATTCGGATTGGCGTAAACGCTGGCTCGTTAGAGAAGCATTTACTGGACAAATACGGCGAACCTTGCCCGGATGCGATGGTCGAGAGCGGTATGGATCATATCCGGATTTTGCAGGACAATGACTTCCACGAATTCAAGATTTCCGTCAAAGCATCTGATGTTTTCATGGCGGCGGCCGCCTATCAGCAGCTTGCTGAGGCCACCGACGCGCCGATCCATCTTGGCATCACTGAGGCTGGCGGTTTGATATCGGGCACGGTTAAGTCGGCCATTGGTATGGGAAACCTGCTCTGGGCAGGCATTGGTGACACGATCCGCGTGTCACTCTCTGCTGATCCTGTGGAAGAGGTGAAGATGGGCTTTGAGATTTTGAAATCTCTGGGCCTGCGGCATCGTGGTGTGAATATCATTTCCTGCCCGTCCTGCGCGCGGCAAGGCTTTGATGTGATCAAGACTGTTGAGGCGCTGGAGAAGCGTCTGGAGCATATCAAAACGCCGATGAGCCTGTCGATTATCGGCTGTGTGGTGAATGGGCCAGGTGAGGCGCTGATGACGGACGTAGGCTTTACAGGCGGCGGTGCTGGCGCGGGCATGGTGTATCTGGCGGGCAAGCAAAGCCATAAGCTTTCCAACGATCAGATGGTCGATCACATTGTCGAGCAGGTCGAGAAAAAGGCGGCTCAGCTTGATGCTGCGGCGGCGGCCGAGTAGGGCTTAGCGGGCCCGCGTGAGACCTTCGGTCGGGGCGGGCGGGACTGGCTTGGTAACAAGGCTGCTATTACGTTTGTCGTAGAAGGCATTGCCGCCAGCGACAACTTCGTAGTGCATGTTATCATACGGAAAACTGTAACCTGCCTGATGAAAGAACATCGCGTTCTGGATCAGGGGGTGACGCTCTCCGCGCATCACTGCGGTTGCCGCTTCGCGGGTAAGGGGCAGGCCGCTATCGGTCATTTTGCGGCGCATGATGCCTGGTGCGAATTGGTTTTTTTGACCGACAACCTCGCAGACGGTGTTCGGAAATTTTGAAGATTTGACGCGGTTCATCACCACAGTGCCAACGGCGATCATGCCGTCGCGGCTAGAACGGTTCGATTCGAAATACATGGCACGTTCCATGCACTCTCGTTCGCTTTGTCGATTGAAGATGGAGCAGGCGGACATCGTCGTGAGCGCGGCCAGAAGGGTAAGCGCGAAAGGTATGCGCGTTTTTGAAATCGTCATATTTGTCCTGCCTGTCGGATCACTTGTTTTGCGGACACTTTACGCGACTTTCGCGCGCTTTGCACCGCATTTTTATCCGACAGGCAGGCTATGGTTGTTAGCTTTGATACCAGTTGCCGTATTTTGTTTCGATGGCACCCGCGAGCAATGCTGCGAACTCGGCGGGGTCTTGGGTGCCGTTGTCGCGCCCGCGGTAATGGTAGGGGTAGACGTATGTCGGCGCGAATTCCGACACGGCTTCGGCGGCGGCTTTTGCGTCCATCGTGAATGGCAGGTTCATGCAGACGAAGGCCACGTCGATGTTTTCTAACGCGCGCATCTCGGGCGTGCCTTCGGTGTCGCCAGAGATATAGATACTCAGGCCGTCGACGCTCAATACATAGCCGTTATCACGGCCTTGCGGATGGAAATCCTCACGACCTTCGGTCGTGTTATAGGCAGGGATCGCGTCGATGGCGATGTCGTTCCATGTGGTGCTTTCGCCGTTTGCGATTGCGCTGACTTTGGCCTTAAGCGGCTCTGGCAACATCTCAAGGACGGCGGGGTTGGTGATGAGTGTCGTGTTATCGCCTACGAGGGCGGTGAGTGTCTCTGCGTTGTAATGGTCGCCGTGCTCGTGGGTGATGAGGATCAAATCAGCGGCGGGCAGCGCCGCGTAAAGGGCAGATTCGCCGACAGGATCGACATAGATCACGCCCGCAGGTGTTTCGATCACGATTGATGCGTGGGCGATCGGGTGAACTGTGACGTTGCCATTGTCGGTGGGGTAGGCATCTGAACTATGCGCTTCGGCCATTGCCGCGAAGGGCAGGAGGGTGATCCCGCCCAAGACGGCTGTTGAATTGAGGAATTGGCGGCGTGTTTGCATTGTGGCGCTCCTTTTGGGTGTGTTCCCCAAACTATCTACAGCGCCCCCGATGCAAGTCACGTCATTGTGCGGATTAACCGGCGTCTCGGATTTGTGCGACAATTTGCACCATTTGATCGAAGGGGACGTAGCCGCGCAGCATCTGGTCATCAACGACAAATGTCGGTGTGCCGCTGATCAGCATGGCTTGGCCCAAGAGGCGGTTGTCGTTGATGACTTTAGCAACGTCTTGGCCGTTCATCTCAACGATGATTGCGGCTGTGTCGAGGTCAAGGCTGTCGCCGAGTTTGGTCAGCATGTCTTGGGTGATGTCGCCCCTGAATTCCATGAGTGTGTTATGCACGGTCTCATAGGCCTCGTCGCCTGCGACCAGTTTGGTGGCAACGGCGAATTGTGCGGCCAGCATGGATTGGTCGCCCAAGATTGGGAATTCTTTCACGATGTAACGGATATTGCCGTCTGTTGTCAGCAGGTTAGCGACCTCAGGATAGGCCTTTTTGCAGTAGCCGCATTTGTAATCCATGAACTCGACGATGATGATGTCGCCGTCAGGGTTGCCACCGACAAAGGAATTCGGGTCATCGTGCAGTTGACCTGCGTAGTTTTGGGCGAGTGCGACGTCGTTGTCAGCTTTGGCCGTTTCTTCGCGTTGTTGCAGGATGCCGACAGCTTCCATGATCACTTCTGGGTTTTCCATCAGGTAGGCGCGGACTTCGGCGCGGAACGCCTCGCGCTCGGCGTCTGACATGGCCTCTTGTGCAAGAGCGGGAGTAGCCAAGGACATGGCGAGGAGGAGGGCGAGTGACTTCATGGTGGTCTCTTTCATCTGCATTTGTCCGCTTGCAGATCACATCTGCGCGGGGCTGCCAAGGTCGGATGTTGACGCACCCCTATGGCAAGAGGCACAAGTGACGAAACTTATAAGAGGCAGTTCATGAGACATTCAACCCGTGGCGACGTTGATCCCTTTATTGTGATGGATGTGATGGAGGCTGCCCGCAAGGCGGAGGCTGCTGGACGTCACATCATTCACATGGAAGTGGGTCAACCGGGGACGGGGGCACCTGCTGGTGCGCGGGCTGCGCTGGCTGCGCAATTGGAGACGCCTTTGGGATATACGGTGGGGCTTGGCTTGCCTGCGCTGCGGGCAAGAATTGCGCAACATTATAAAGAAGTCTATGGGCTGGAGCTCGACCCCGCCCGCGTCGTAATTACGTCTGGCGCATCGGGGGCGTTTCTGCTCGCGTTTTCGGCGTTGTTTGACAATGACGCGCGGGTTGGGTTGGGATTGCCCTGCTATCCGTCATATCGCCAGATTTTGAAGGCTGTCGGGTTGAAGCCTGTTGAGATGCCGACGACGGCTGCGGGCCGTTATCAGCCGCGTCCCGGCGATATAGAGGCGCATGATCTGGACGGCTTGATTGTCGCCTCCCCCGCCAATCCAACGGGCACAATGTTGACGAAGACTGAGTTGAAAGGCTTGGCAGATGCCTGTGCGGCAAAGGGTGCGGCGTTTATTTCGGATGAGATATATCACGGGATTTCATATGATAAAGAGGCGGTTACGGCGCTATCCGTCACCGATGAAGTCTATGTCATCAACTCGTTTTCCAAGTATTTTTCAATGACGGGCTGGCGCGTGGGGTGGATGGTTGTGCCTGCAGACCATGTGCGCCGCGTGGAACGGCTGGCGCAGAATATGTTTATTTGCGCGCCCCATGGGTCTCAGGCGCTGGCGCTGGCGTCTTTTGATTGCAAAGAGGAATTGGATAGTCATTTGGCGGTTTATGCGGCCAATCGTGATCTGATGGTTGAGGGGCTTACCAAGGCGGGTTTAGGTAAATTCGCGCCACCTGACGGGGCGTTCTATCTATATGTGGATGTGTCGGACTATACCGATGATGCGCTTGCTTTTGCGGGTCAAATTTTGGATGAGGCTGGTGTTGCCGTGACACCCGGATTGGATTTTGACCCTGTTGACGGGCATAACTGGCTGCGGTTTTCTTACGCGCGGGCGACGGCGGATATTGCCGAAGGGGTGGCACGATTGCAGACGTTTATGGCGGGGCGCACATGATGTGGCGTTTGGTTGCGATCCTTTTGTGGTGTGGGGCGGCGGTGGCGGCGCAGCAAGACTTTAGCGCCTTGGCCCGCTTGGATGTGGCGAAAAGCCAAGTCTATGACGAAGGTGCGGATTTGGTGATTGACCTGCATCTGAGCCAACCCGTGCCGTACCGCGTCTATACGCTGGATGAACCACGCCGCTTGGTAATGGATTTCCGCGAGGTGGATTGGACGGGGGCGAGCCGTGAGGGCTTATTGAATGCCGATCTGGCGAGTGACCTGCGCTTTGGCCCGTTGCGCCCCGGATGGTCGCGTATGGTGGTTGATTTAGCGGGTCCTCTCGCGGTGTCAGAGGCAGGCATGAAAGTTGATACCACCAATGGCGGCGCGATTTTGCATGTGGTGATGAATCCTGCGGAAACTGTGGATTTTGCAAGCAATGCTGGTGCGCCGATTGACGCGGGCTGGGAAGAGCTTGCCAAAATTGACAGCACCGTCGCAGCCCCAAAGACCGACGATGGCCCGATGGTTGTGGTGATAGACGCGGGCCACGGCGGCATTGATCCTGGTGCGGAACGGAACGGCGTGCGGGAAGCGGATGTTATGCTGTCGCTCGCGATTGAGGTCGCGGAAGCGATCAACCGCACGGGGAGGATGCGGGCCGTGTTGACGCGGGACGCTGATTTTTTCGTGCCACTGGAAGCACGTATGACGATTGCGCGCACGGCGGGGGCGGCTGTATTTGTCTCGCTACATGCTGACGCCTTGGAGGAGGGCGGTGCGCAGGGCGCGTCGGTTTACACGCTATCGGCGGCTGGTTTGGATACGGCGTCGGAGCGGATGGCAGAGCGGCATGAGCGCGGTGATCTGCTGGCGGGATTGGATTTGACGGGCCAAGATGACCGTATCGCGACTGTGTTGATGGATTTGGCGCGGTTGGAAACGGGACCCGCAGGAGACCGTTTGGCCGATGCGATTGTGAAGGGGTTGCGCGACGTAGGCGTGCCGCTGAATAGCAAATCACGGCGCAAGGATAAGCTGGCGGTGCTGAATGCCGCCGATTTTGCAAGCGTCTTGGTCGAGGTCGGTTTCCTGTCATCAGACACTGATCGTGCCAATTTGAGCAGTGCCGAAACACGTGCGCCGATGGTGCGTGGAATCGTGGCGGCGCTACTGGCTTGGAGCGATGCAGAGGCCACACGGGCCCCTTTGGTGCGCCAATAGGGTGAACTGCCCAAAAAGTGATGAAACAGCGGGCGATTTCGCGCCAAAAACGGTGTTTGCGGTTTTGACCAATGGCAACGCTACCCCTATAAGCCAAGTAACTTATTGGGGATTATAGACCTTGCTGCGCGCTATTTTGTCATTTTTCGGCGGTATCTTTTCGATGCTGACACTCGGCCTCGCTATGATGGCGCTGACGCTGGGCGCTATTTTCTATATGTATGGCCGCGATTTGCCGTCTTATGATGTGCTGTCGCAATATGCTCCGAAGACAATCAGCCGGATTTATTCCAGCGAAGGCAATATCATCGACGAATTCGCGACCGAGCGCCGTTTGTTCACGCCATCTGCGGAAATCCCTGACATTGTGAAGCAGGCGTTTATCTCGGCGGAAGACAAGAACTTTTACACCCACCCGGGATACGATTTGCGCGGTATGGCTGCGGCATTTGTGGATGCGGTGAAATCGGGTGGGCGCGATCTGCGCGGTGCATCGACGATCACGCAGCAGGTTACGAAGAACTTTTTGCTGGATGGCTCGCGCACGGCGGAACGGAAGATCCAAGAATTGATCTTGGCCCCACGTCTTGAGGCATCATTGGGCAAAGAAGGTATTCTGGAGCTTTACCTCAACGAGATTGACCTTGGTGTGCGTTCTTTTGGTGTGACGGCTGCGGCGCAAAGCTATTTCAACAAATCTCTATCGGCGTTGTCGCCTGCGGAGGCCGCGTTTTTGGCGGTGCACCCCAAGGCGCCTTATAGCTATCACCCTGTGAAAAACCGTGAAGCGGCAATCGAGCGTCGTGACTTCATTCTGCAAGAGATGTTCGAGAACGGCTACATTGATGAGGCGCAGTATCAGACGGCCTTGGATGATCCGTTACTCACCGTGCAAAACGGCGACTTCCCTGCGTTTTCAAGCGAACGCCCGCCGCGTGATTACTTTACAGACGAGATTCGCCGTCAGTTGAGCCAGAACTTTGGCGAGGACGAATTCTTTAACGGTGGTTTGTCGATCCGCGCAACGATTGATCCCGAAATGCAAGTTGAAGCGGCCCATGCGTTGCAACGTGCGCTGGAGCAATATGACCGTGGTTTGGGCCGTTGGCGCGGCACAGGCAAAACGATTCCTGTAGAGGATTTGGCGAGCGAGGATTTGTGGCGTGCGGCCCTCAGTAATGTGAACGTGGCCCGCGATGTGACCTTGGAAAACAAGTGGTATCCTGCTGTTGTGCTGGGCATTGGCGACGATGAAATGCGCATTGGTATTGAGGATGTGACGGAGACAGAGGCCGAACCACAGATCGTTCCGCGCAACGACATCGAGTGGATCAAAGGTGGGTTTGCAGAAAACTTTGAAATTGGCGACGTGGTGCTTGTGCGCCGGATGACTGCCGATGAGGATGGATCGTTTATCCGTTGGACCCTGCGTCAAGTTCCAGAAGTGCAGGGCGGTTTCATGGCGATGGACGTGAACACTGGCCGCGTGATCGCGATGCAGGGCGGATTCTCTTATCAGGCGTCGGTGTTCAACCGTGCAACACAAGCGCAACGCCAACCCGGTTCGTCGTTCAAGCCGTTTGTCTACGCAGCGGCCCTCGACAGTGGCTATTCGCCGGCAACAATCGTGGTTGATGCGCCCATCGAGATCGATACGCCGCAGGGCGTTTGGCGTCCGCAGAACTCTTCTAATAAATTCTATGGCCCGACCCCGTTGCGTACAGGGATTGAACAATCCCGGAACTTGATGACCATTCGTTTGGCGCAAGAGGTCGGCATGGACACGATTGGTGCCTACGCCGAAAAGTTTGGGGTTTATGAGCGTTTGCAGCCTGTTTTGGCCAACGCTTTGGGCAGTCAGGAAACCACACTGTTTAAAATGGTTGCGGCCTATGCGATGTTTGCGAATGGCGGCGAGCGCGTGGAACCGACGCTGGTTGACCGCGTACAAGACCGTTACGGCAAGACAGTTTACCGGCACGACGAGCGGATTTGTGAAGACTGCAACAATTTGAGTTTGCCGCTTGGCGAAGCGCCCAGCATTTCATCCAACCGCGAGCGCGTAATGAATGAAATTACTGCGTATCAGTTGACCTCTATGATGGAAGGGGTTGTGAAGCGCGGCTCTGCGGCGAAGACCGTGAATTTGCCTGTGCCGATTGCGGGTAAGACGGGAACGACCAACGACGCGAAAGACGTGTGGTTTATCGGCTTTTCGTCCAACATCGTGGCGGGCTGTTATATCGGGTATGACAATCCGCGCAGCCTTGGCGACGGTGCCTTTGGTGGCGGGATGTGTGGGCCTGTGTTCAACCAGTTTATGGGTGATGCGATCCAGAAATATGGTGGCGGTGCTTTTAACGTGCCTTCCGACTGTCAGTTCCTGAAGATCGACCGGTTCAGCGGTGCGCATTTGCCTGACAGTGCCAGCGGCGACAACGTGATTGCCGAGTGTTTCCGTCCAGGCGAAGAGCCTGTCTTTGGTATCACGTTTGACGGTGGTTTTGCGATGGCTGCAGACTTGCCTCTGTTTGACGAAGTACCACAGGCAGCACGCTCTGTGACGACCTCGACAGGTGGCACGGCGCAGGTTGGGCCAAAGGCTTCATTCGGATCGCTTTCCTCGGGTGGTCTTTACTAATCACGCTTGGTATGACCCAGCAACTCCACTGACTTCATTAGGTGCCCCCATGCGCGCAGATCTGCAAAATAACGTTGATGCGATTGAAAAATCGCTGGCCTTGTTGGCGCAGCGTTTGAACTATGAAACCGCGCCTTACCGCTTGGAAGAATTCAACGCGCGTGTTGAGGATCCAACATTATGGGACGATCCTGAAGCCGCGCAAAAGCTGATGCGGGACCGTCAGATGCTCGTCGATTCGGTTGGTGCTTATGAAGGGATTCGTCAGGATTTGGCGGATAACCTTGAGCTGATCGAAATGGGTGAGATGGAGAATGATGCTGAAGTTGTGGCCGAGGCAGAAGCTGCATTGAAGAAGCTTGAAAAGCTGGCGGCGGAGAAAGAGCTGGAAGCGCTTTTGGATGGCGAGGCGGACGGCAACGATACATTCCTTGAGATCAACTCTGGCGCGGGTGGCACGGAATCGTGCGACTGGGCCAATATGCTGGCGCGGATGTATGTCCGTTGGGCCGAGAAAAAGGGTTACAAAGTCGAATTGCAGGCTGAAAGCCCGGGCGAAGAGGCGGGCATTAAGTCGGCGTCTTACAAGATTTCCGGTCCCAATGCGTATGGTTGGCTGAAGTCCGAGAGCGGCGTCCATCGCCTTGTACGCATTTCGCCGTTTGACAGTGCCGCCAAGCGCCACACGTCATTTACCTCTGTGAAGGTTTATCCTGTTGTCGACGACAACATCGAGATTGAAGTTGAGGCCAAGGATATTCGTATCGACACTTACCGTTCCTCTGGGGCGGGTGGTCAGCACGTGAACACGACCGATTCTGCGGTACGGATTACCCACTTCCCAACAGGGATCGTGGTGACATCATCCGAGAAATCGCAGCACCAGAACCGCGATATTTGTATGAAGGCGCTCAAGTCGCGTTTGTATCAGATGGAATTGGACAAGCGGTCGGCTATCGTGAATGACGTGCATGAAAATGCGGGCGATGCTGGCTGGGGCAACCAGATCCGATCCTATGTTTTGCAGCCATACCAGATGGTCAAAGACTTGCGCACCAATTACGAGACGTCTGATACCAAGGGCGTTTTGGACGGTGACTTGGATGGGTTTATGGCCGCGACATTGGCGTTGGCTGTGTCGGGCAAGTCCCGTGCAGATGCGCAAGGCGAATAAAGCTTGCCAGATGATCCGGCTCGCGGTTTGCTGGCCGGATGGAAGACATCCTCAACTTAGATGCGGTGGTTTTAGCGCGGCTTATTGCCTGTGGTGATCTGACGGCTGAGGCGTTGATGATTGCCACGCTGGATCGTGTCGATTCGGTGAACCCCACGCTGAATGCGATTGTGAGCCGCGTGGACCGCGAGACGCTTTTGGCACAGGCTCGCGCTGCTGATGCGGGGCCGTCTAAGGGGCCGTTGCATGGGCTGCCGATTGCGGTAAAGGACTTGGCTGATGTTACGGGGATTCCGACGTCGATGGGGTCTCCTGCGATGACGGGGAAAGCGGCGAAAACCTCTGACGTGATGGTGCAGCGCATGATTGATGCGGGTGCGATTGTGATTGGCAAGACCAACACGCCCGAGTTTGGCCTTGGATCGCATACCTATAATCCTGTATTCGGGCCGACCCGGAATGCGATAGATCACAGCCGCAGTGCCGGCGGATCAAGCGGTGGAGCGGCGGTTGCCTTGGCGGCTGGCATGATCCCGATCGCGGATGGCTCTGACATGATGGGCAGTTTACGCAATCCTGCGGGATGGAATGAGGTTTACGGGCTACGGCCCACGTGGGGCCTTGTGCCGTCGGAACCTAAGGGCGACACCTTTCTGCATCAGCTTTCCACAAGTGGGCCGATGGCGCGGAGTCCTGCGGATATCGCACTACTGCTCGATGTTCAGGCGGGGCGTGATCCCCGCCAGCCGCATTCGTTGGCGCATGTGCCGATCTCTGGCAGATTGGATGCGGATGTAACGGAAAGGCGGATTGCATGGCTCGGCGATTGGTCTGGGGCTTACCCGATGGAGGTTGGTGTGTTGGATCATGCCGCCGCCGCTGTCGCGCGGTTTGAGACGCTTGGCTGTACCGTCGAGGCGGTGCCAGTGCCCTTTGACGCCGCCGAACTCTGGCAGGCTTGGATCACGCTGCGGTCTTGGTCCGTCTCGGTGGGGCTTGGTGCGCTATATGACAATGCGGGGCTGCGGGCCACGTTGAAGCCCGAGGCGATTTGGGAGATTGTGTAGAGCGTCAACCACCTTGTCCGGTAGCGACAACCACTTTGGCCGGTTTATGAGCCGCTGTGGTGTTGCTTATTTGGTGGTGTCTTTGTCTGTTTTCTCCTCTGGTTTGTTTAGGGCTG
>Ga0181560_10000696_pt1 | contig 30971 bp, 36 predicted proteins | sample 011ome_20_FD_133751 | JGI IMG/M metagenome (GOLD analysis project Ga0181560, IMG submission 133751) | Coastal salt marsh microbial communities from the Groves Creek Marsh, Skidaway Island, Georgia - 011509CT metaG (megahit assembly) | ecosystem: Environmental > Aquatic > Marine > Intertidal... | reverse complement strand
TGCCGACGGGAACCACCAGTGGATTGTCAACCTTCAACAAATAGTCGTCTGGCAGGTTGGTGTGGTCGCCGATGTTGGAGAGCTCGCGCTGAGCTGGATCCAAGGTAGAAAGAAAGCCAATGCCCTCGCCCTCACCTTTGATGTACTCGTAGCCCCACTTCCATTGCATGCCGATTGCCTTGACGGTGATGTCCGCATTGGACGTGTCCTTTTGTGCCACCAAAACTTTGGTGGCCGGCAACGCCATACCGATCACGATCAGGAATGGAACAATGGTCCAACCCAACTCGACCCACAATGGCTCGGGCAAATCTTGCGCCTCATGACCCAATGAGCGACGGTGCTTGAGGATGCTGTAAAACATCACCCCGAACACAACCACAAAGATGACCACACAAATGGTCAAGATAAAGTAATTCAGCCAGTGCAGCTCTTCAGCGATTTTGGACGCTGCGGGTTGCAGGTTGATACCGTTCACGGATGGACCGCCCGGCAAATCGTTGACCGCGTAGGCTGCTGTCGTCAATAGTGCTGCGAAACCTGCAATGCCGTTTGCCAAAGCATGTGTCACCGCTCGCCAGTGGCGTTGGCTCTTTTGCCCCAATGTCATGGTTGTGCTCACTTTTCTCTGTGTACGCCTTCATGTAGGCTTGGCTAAAACTCAACCCCCGATTAAAACAAAAAAATCGTGTCTTTTCTGCTAAGTGCCAGAAAAAAATCAGGGTTGTTACGAGTCCAGCGCCGGTCGAGGAAACGTAGCCTCTAACCACCAGTGCCCACAGACTTGAGCATTTCTTTCATGCGCGACACAGAAATGGCGGTTTCGCCAGGCTGAGCCTTGACGGATTTTGGCGCGATGGCTTGACCCCAAACCACCTCAACTTCAAGCACCAACCGTCCTTCTGAGTCACGAGGCAGCTCTCGCTGCAACGCGTCCTCAAACGCGCGCCGCCAAGAGCGGCCCCGACAGCCAGCAAATCGGCCTTCGTGCGTGTTGACACCCATGGCGCGCAAGTCTTTCAGCAATGACAGGGCGGATGAATATGTGAGGCTCAATCGCGAGGCATCCATAACAGGGTCCGCAAAACCAGCCTGAACCAACATATCGCCCCAATCGTGCATATCAGTCAGTGGCGCCATGGCTTCACCCCAAGCGTATTTCGCATGTATGCGCCTGAGGTCTTCCAATGTGTGAGGACCGAGTGCGGAAAACATCAGAACCCCGCCAGGCCTCAGGGCGTCCATCCACTGCTGCATGAGGGCTTGAGGCATCAACTCACCACGCAAGCCCATGTTGGCCCATAGCAAATCGACTTTTTGAGATGGCGTCCATTCGTGTGGTCGCTTGGTCCATGGCCAGCGGCTCGCAGGCTTTGTGCCTTTGCCGCGCGAGGCCTCGGGCTCAAACACCCACCTCTGGGCTTTGGGCGCGTGTTTGCCAATGGCAACATGGGCCTTCATGCCACCCCATGAAGGGGCCCAATCCAGCCAATCTTTTGGCCGATCGACAAACCAATCCAGCCGCTGCGCCATTTGGGCCGCCACCTCCTCGTGCAACCACGGGGGACGCCCAACGAACAATCGACGCTCTCGCTGGAGGGCGGCAGCATGCAAATTCGGAACAGGTAGGTTTGACGGGTTCATTGCGTCGGGGCACATTGGGGATCGGTCACGAAACAACCGCGCACTGCAGTATAGACGCGCGCCACACCAAGGAGAGCCTATGCGGTCGATCTTCCAGGCGTTGACGCTGGCCCATTGGCCATCGCGATGCGTGATGTGCGGTGCTTGGCCCACACCCAAAGGCACTCACCCCTGGTGCGAGGCCTGCGACCAGATGTGGGCAACGACACAGCCGAGGTGCGTGCGGTGCGCCAGGCGGCTCCAGCCGCCTGCACAAGAATGCGGCGAGTGTTTGCGCCACCCCACCCACCTGTCACGCTGTTGGGCCGCGGTGGATTACGCATTCCCCTGGCCCAGCTTGCTCTACCAACTCAAAGGGGCAAACGGCTCCGCTCTTGGGCCTCCACTGGCGCGCTTGATGGCCAATGCATGGCAACGCCCGAGCAGCAACCCCAAAAGCTTCGAGGCGGCCCGAATCCTGTGGGCCCCTGTCCCGCTGCACCCCCGAAGGCTGATGGAGCGCGGACACAATCAATCGTGGGCCTTGCTGCGCGGGCTGATGGCCCAAGGGGTGTGCATGCCGAATGACGTGGTCCTGCCTAACTTGATTGAGCGCCCAACACCAAAAATCACGCAACACAATTTGGGCCGCGAGGCTCGGAAAATCAATAGCCGGTTCGCCTTTCAAGTCTCGGCGCATCAGCGCAGCAGAGTCTCCCGCTGGTTGTTGAGTGAGCCCACCCTTCAAGTCGTATTGATAGACGATGTGTACACCACAGGAGCCACACTAGACGCGGCTGCGCGTGCGCTAACGGCCGTGTGGCCAGTTCCTGTCAATGCCATGGTTTTTGCGCGAACTCCGGCCCGCTGAGGCCGAAGAGCGATAACATCGCGGGCATGTTTAACATTGTTTTGGTTCAACCCGAAATCCCGCCTAACACGGGTAACATCATCCGGCTGTGTGCCAACACAGGCGCACAGTTGCACTTGGTTCACCCGCTAGGCTTCTCGATGGAAGACAAACAGTTGCGAAGGGCTGGACTGGACTACCACGAGTATGCGCAGGTGAGGCAGCATGCGTCTTGGCAAGCGTTTTTAGACGCTCAAGTCGGCCTGCCGCAGCGGCGATTTGCATTCACGACCAAAGGCTCGCACAGCGCTTTTGAGCAACAATTCGAGGCTGGCGATTGTTTGATTTTTGGCCCCGAGACGCGCGGTCTATCTGCTGAAATTTTAGACAGCTTTGCAACCGAACAAAGGCTGCGCGTCCCGATGCTGGCGCAACAACGAAGCCTCAATTTGTCCAACACGGTCGCCATCGTCAGCTACGAGGCGTGGCGCCAAAACCAATTCAAGGGTTGCTGATCATGTTCGCTCCCAACCAGGCCGATGTGCGCCGATTTTTCTGCCAGTCATTTGCGAAAGGCCAAAACGACCAACCCATGGAAGCGATAGAGCGCCTGGCATGGGGTTGGGCGCAAGAGCACCCGGAGTACGCCAAATTGCTAGCCAATGAAGAAGAGGCACTGGCTCACACCGGCGAAGCCAGCGACGGTGGCGAAAACCCATTCTTGCATCTATCCATGCACTTGAGCATCAGCGAGCAATGTTCGATCGATCAACCACCTGGCATCCGCCAAGCGGTAGAGCTGCTGGCGGCCAAACACAACGACCTGCACCAAGCCCACCACTTGGTGATGGACTGTTTGTCAGAGATGTTGTGGCAGAGCCAACGCAACGGCGTGCCGCCCGATGCCTCGGGCTACATTGAAAGCGTGCGGCGTCTAGCCACCCGCACGCTGTAATTAAAAATTGTCATGAGACGACCCGTGTCTGTGTCAAGGACGGTCAGACGCGGCAGCCACAAAAAAGCCGCCCGAAGGCGGCTTGATGGCTCAGCCCCTATCAACGAAAACGATTCATAGGCTGAGTGTGCAGATCACCATCTAATCCACCCAGATATTTAGCCATGGCCTTGAGTTCAGCCAGTGTGTACTGCTTGGCAACACCACCCATGATGGCGTTGCCGCGGCCAACCAAAGGATTGCCCTCAACTGTGTAAGCCTTGAGAGCGAAGTACAAGTAGTCGGCGTGCTGCCCAGCAATCTTGGGGTAGCTGGGGTCAAGCGGCGTGCTGTAGTTGACGCCATGGCAGGCGACACAGCCACCTTTGGCCAACAGCGCAGCTGTTTCAGCAGATGCCTCTGCAACCGCCGCAGGTGCGGCCTTGCCAGTGTTGTGGCTGGCGTAAAAAGCCCCCAAATCAGCGATGTCTTGATCGCTCAGTGAACCTGCAATACGCGTCATCGTGGGGTGCTTGCGATCGCCCTTGCGGTATTGAGCCAAGGCGGACTCGATGTACTTGGCTGACTGCCCAGAAATCTTGGGGACCTTATGGATCTCAGGGAATGAGTTTTGATAGCCTGGGATGCCATGACAGCCAATGCACATGGCGGCTTTTGTCTTGCCGGCGTTGACATCACCCTCCGCGGCTTGCGCGCCCAAAGCGACTGCTGCAACAAGGGTCACTCCCGTGACAAAACGAAAGATGCTTTTAATCGATGCTTGTCTCATGATCAGGTTCACGCCTTTGTAGTTTCCATGGAAAAATAAAGTGCGATTATAGACACCGTGATTTCGGATTTGAGGCCTGCCTTGAGGCCCCCCACCAACTTGAAGAAAAAGTGCGTACAAAATGAAATTTGAAGGCTCAGACCAATACATCGCGACACCCGACTTGAAACTGGCTGTCAATGCGGCTAATTCACTCAAGCGCCCCTTGCTGATCAAAGGCGAGCCAGGCACCGGCAAAACCATGCTCGCCGAAGAGGTGGCGCAAGCGATGGGGCTTAAATTGATTCAGTGGCACATCAAGAGCACCACCAAAGCCCAACAAGGTCTCTACGAGTACGACGCCGTCAGCCGCTTGAGGGACAGTCAACTAGGCGACGAGCGGGTCAAAGATATCCGCAACTACATCGTCAAAGGCGTCCTGTGGCAAGCCTTTGATGCGGATGAGCCGGTCGCTTTGTTGATCGACGAGATCGATAAAGCTGACATTGAGTTTCCCAATGATTTGTTGCGCGAACTCGATCGGATGGAGTTTTACTGCTATGAAACCCACGAGATGGTGCGCGCCAAACATCGCCCTCTGGTTTTCATCACTTCGAACAACGAAAAAGAGCTGCCAGATGCGTTCTTGCGCCGCTGTTTTTTCCACTACATCAAGTTTCCAGATGCGCAGACGATGGAGCAAATCCTCGGTGTTCACTTCCCAGACTTGAAGAAAGAGCTTTTGACAGCGGCACTCACCACGTTCTTCAACATCCGCAATTTGCCCGGCCTGAAGAAGAAACCCTCCACCAGCGAGTTGATCGACTGGATCAAATTGCTGCTGGCTGAGGACATTCCCGTCAGTGCCCTTCAATCTGACGATCAGAACATTTCTGTGCCGCCCATGATCGGCGCACTGCTGAAAAACGAACAAGACTCTGCACTGTTCGAAAAGCTGGTCTTTATGAACCAACGTGGTCGCTGATATTCAATGTGGAATGCCCTCGCTCCCGTCACCTTGAGTGGTCAGCTTGGCCAGTTGGTGCCGCTATCGATGAATCACCGAGGCGACCTCGAGGTGGCTGTGCGGGACGGCAATTTGTGGGAGCTTTGGTACACCCAAATTCCACGACCCGAGGCCGTATCTCAAGAAATCGAGCGGCGGCTCAACTTGCAGTCTGAACAGTCAATGTTGCCGTTCGCTGTCTTGGACGCGAGTGGCCGCGCGGTTGGCATGACCACCTACATGAACATAGACCTGACTCACCAGCGGCTTGAAATTGGCAGCACCTGGTATGCCAAGCATGTCCAACGAACCGGCATCAATACCGAGTGCAAATGGCTGCTGCTGCGCCACGCATTTGAAGAGTTGCAAGCGATTGCAGTTGAGTTTCGCACCCATTGGTTTAACCACCCCAGCCGGCGCGCAATTGAGCGCTTGGGTGCGAAGTTAGATGGCGTGCTTCGACACCACCAAAGAGCCAGCGACGGCAGCCTCAGAGATACGGCCGTTTACAGCATCACCCAGCCCGAATGGGCCGCTGTGAACACCCACTTGAGTCACCAATTGAAACGACACAGCCAAGAGCCAACGCCATGCTGATTTCTTTTTTCTACACCCTGCGGGCTGCGCAGTTGCCAGTCTCCGTTAAAGAGTATTTGGCCCTGCTTGAGGGGCTCAAGAATGGCGTGATCGGTCCCAACCAAGAACACAGCAGCCTGGATGACTTTTACTATTTGTCACGCATGTCATTGGTGAAAGACGAGAAGCACTACGACAAATTCGATCGGGCTTTCGCCACTTACTTCAAGGGCGTGGACACCTTGGCCGACTTCACCAAGGACATTCCCGCGGAATGGCTCAAGAAGGAAATGGAAAAGTTGCTCAGCGCTGAGCAAATTGCCAATGCCCCCAAGCTCGATTACGACGACTTGCTAGACGAACTACAAAAGAGGCTCGAGGAACAAAAAGAGCGACACGAAGGTGGCAGCCGTTGGGTGGGCACAGGCGGCACGTCGCCCTTTGGCAACGGCGGCAAAAACCCTCAGGGCATCCGCATCGGAGGCAAAGGGGGTAACCGCACTGCCGTTAAAGTCTGGGAGCAACGCGCCTACCGAGACTACGATGATTCGCAAGAATTGGGCACGAGGAACATCAAGGTTGCATTGCGTCGCCTGCGCCGTTTTGCACGCGAGGGACACCCAGACGAGTTGGACCTGGCGGACACCATTCGCTCAACCGCTTCCAATGCCGGTTTGCTAGACATCAAAATGGTGCCAGAGCGGCACAACAACGTCAAAATTTTGCTGCTCATGGATGTCGGCGGCACCATGGACGAACACATTCAAAGGGTTGAGGAGCTCTTCTCGGCGGTCAAGAGTGAATTCAAGCACCTAGAGTTTTACTACTTTCACAATTGCGTCTATGACTTCATGTGGCGCAACAACCGGCGCCGATATGCCGAGAAGTTCCCCACCTGGGACATCATTCGCAAGTACAACAAAGATTACAAATTGATCTTTGTTGGTGATGCCACGATGAGCCCTTACGAAATTTTGCAGCCCGGTGGCAGCGTCGAGTACAACAATGAAGAGGCTGGCGCCGAATGGTTGCAACGGTTGATCAAAGCGTATCCAAAATTTGCTTGGATCAACCCCGAGCCGCAGGGCGTTTGGAAATACCGCCAAAGCATTGACGTGATTCAGCAAATCGTTGGCGGTCGCATGTTCCCGCTCACTTTGCAAGGGCTAGAGCAAACCATGAGGCTGCTGAGCAAATAAGCGCCAAGGCCAGACTGAGGTATTTATCACGAATACGGACTCAGCAGCGCCACCGCGGCGCTTGCTGGGCGAATCCATCGCGGCAACACTGGGTTCATGCCCAATCCAGTCGCCACGCCTGCCCCCTTGATCGCCCCAGGTTCATGGGTCGAGGTGCACTTGCACCAAATCTTGGTGCACGCCATCCAAGCGAACGCATCCGACATCCACCTTGAGCCTAGCGCCACTGGCCTAAGAGTCAGAGAGCGCCTTGATGGGCGCCTTTATGACGCTCCATCGCCGCCAGCCGACTGCTGCGAGGGTGTCGTTTCTAGGCTGAAGATTTTGGCCCAACTGGACATCGCAGAGCGGCGCCTGCCCCAGGACGGGCAATGTCGTTACCAAGCCCCCGAAATCAAAAACCCTGTCGATTTGCGCGTCAGCACGCTCCCCACCACACAAGGCGAAAAAATTGTGGTGAGGCTTTTGGATAGCGCCCAAGCGTCGCTAGATGTCATGCAATTGGGCATGCGCCCTCACCAACTTGATTGTTTGCTTCAGCACTTGGAACAACCACAGGGTTTCATCTTGAATACGGGGCCAACGGGTGCGGGCAAAACGCTCACTCTATACAGCTGCTTGCAACGTTTACACGCCGACCATGTCAATATCTCAACCGTCGAAGACCCGTGCGAAATCAACTTGCCGGGCATCAACCAAGTCACCGTTCGCGACAAAATCGGCTTGACGTTCGAGCACGCGTTGCGAGCCCTCATGAGACAAGACCCAGACGTCATCATGATCGGAGAAATCAGAGACAGCATGACGGCCGAGATGGCCATCAAGGCGGCTCAAACAGGCCACATGGTTTTGTCCTCCTTGCACACCAACGATGCCGCATCGACGTTGACCCGCCTCTTGTACATGGGCATACCCGCATTTCACATCAACGCCAGCCTGACGCTGGTTTGTGCACAGCGCCTGCTGCGTCGCCTTTGTCAGCATTGCAAGCGCCCCGTCCACACACCACTTGCTCACCCAAGCGCAACCCCTAACGAGCAGTGGTTTAGGCCTGTGGGTTGCCACCTGTGCTTGGGTGGCTACTCTGGGCGCATTGGGGTCTTTGAGGTCATGGCCATGACGCCAGAGGTCCAAGACGCCATGCTGCACCAGCCCAATGTCCAGCGCTTCACCCAGATCATCCGCGCGCAAGGGGTCGCGTCTCTGAGAGACAATGCCTTGATGCTCGCCGCTGAAGGGTGGACCTCTTGGGAAGAGGCGCTGACGCAAACGCCGGCGCCATGAGTGCACGCCCACCCCCAACACCTCGAGAAAGCCGCTTTCGATGGCGGGCAAGAGACGCTAGCGGCACCCTTCGCTACGGGCGGGCATCCTCACCCAGCCAAGGCCAACTGCACTGGGCGTTGACTCAGCAAGAGCTTTGTGAAATTGATATCCAAGAGATGCGGCCTTGGCTGTCGCTCAATCCTGACCCCAACCCGCCCGAATTCGCCGCTTGGGTGCGCCAGCTCGCAACCCTGGTGAGTGCAGAAATTCCATTGCTACAAGCGCTTGAGCTTTCACAGAGCCACACCTTCAGCCAGCCCATGTCACAGCTGGTTCAGCAGCTGCTAGAAGGCGTTCGCGCTGGCAAGGCACTCAGCCAAGCGCTTGCCGATTTACCCCGCGCACTTGATGCCTCATTCATCGCCAGTGTTAGGTGTGCCGAGTACAGCGGCGACTTGGCCACTTCTTTACAACGTGCCGCAACTCAAGTCGAGCGATCCTTGACGCTCAATACCGCAATTCGTTCAGCCTTGATGTACCCCATGGCGGTGTTGGTCATCGCAGCTGCTGCGACGATGGCCATGATGGTGTGGGTTATCCCAGCGTTTGAATCGCAGTTCCGCAACTGGGATGTACCTCTACCGGCTATCACGCAGGTACTGCTGTGGATGAGCCGTCAGGTTCTCGAGCACTTTTGGGGGTTGACCCTGTCCTTACTCGCTTTGGTATGGCTTTTCAGTCGCGGGCTCGACTCTTTTGAATCTTGGCGGCGTTTCACGCAATGGCTGAGTTTGAATACGCCTGTTTTGGGGCGCTTTCGGACTCAACTGTGTGTGAGTCGGTTCAGCGCCACATTGGCGCTTTTGCACCAGTCTGGCGTCCCCATCCTAGAGGCGGTTGAGCTGGCGGGTGACAGTGCCGGGTATGACGCGTACACACGCCACGCACGCACCATTTGCGCTGAACTCAACAACGGGGCAACACTTTCGGATGCACTGGACCAGACACGTGCCTTTCCAGATTTGACCATTCATTTGTGCCGCGTCGGCGAGCGGTCAGGACAAACCAGTTTGCTTCTTGGTCAAGCTGCTGAGCTATCCGACCAGCAATGCATGACCCAAATGAAAGGACTCACCACGCTGATTGAGCCGCTGATGGTAACGTTTTTGGGCCTCTTGATCGGTGCTATGGTGTTGGCTCTGTATTTGCCCATTTTTCAACTTGGAAACCTGATGTGAGCCCAGACGTCATTGAAAGCATCTTTCACTTGATTTTCGCTGCAGCGCTTGGCGCGGTGATCGGCAGCTTTGTCAATTTGGTGATCCATCGGCTCCCCCTCATGTTGGAGCACACGTGGCAGCGTCAACTGCATGAGGCGACCAACCAACCTTTTGACCAACCACCCCCGCCGAACCTATCCCACCCTCGGTCCCATTGCCCGCAGTGTTTGGCGCAACTGACGTGGTGGCAGAACATTCCTGTTGTCAGCTGGTTGTTGCTGCGTGGACGCTGTCACCATTGCCATGTGGCTGTCCCAGCGCGGTATTTATGGGTTGAAGTGAGTTTGTCACTTTGGTTTGTTTGGTGCGTTCACCACTACGGCGCGACAGAGCCCGTCACTTGGTTTTGGTGTTTGTGGGGGGCATGGCTTTTGTGTGCCGCAACCATCGATTGGAAGACCTATTTACTCCCCGATTCGCTCACGCTCCACTTGCTTTGGCTCACCTTATTGATGTCCGCTCTTGGGGTCTTGCCCATTGATGCCAGTTCGTCTATTCTGGGCGCCATTTTGGGCTATGGAATGCTCGCTGTGCCGGGGCTCTTGTTTGAACGACTCACCGGAAGAGTCGGCATGGCCAATGGAGACTTCAAACTGATGGCCGCTGTTGGGGCAGCCTTGGGCCCAGAGCAAATTCCCTGGGTTTTACTGATGGCCAGCACCACGGGCGTGGCACTCGCTGTGTTGGCCAAGCGTTGGATTCCTAAGCCTTCAGATGTTGGCGCGAGTGATGTCTACGAACAGGCCATTCCTTTCGGGCCAGCCATTGCACTCGCAGCAGTGATTGCCCTGGTCATAGATTTTCATTGGCTTGAGCTACAGTTCTGAACATGAGAGCCACGCATATTTGGGGATTAACGGGCGGCATTGGAAGCGGCAAAAGCACCGTGGCGCGAATTTTGGCGTCAGTGGGTGCGACGATCGTCGATTCGGATGCACTGGCCAAGCAGTTGACTCAACCGGGCGGGGCCGCCATTGGGCGCGTGCGCGAGGTTTTTGGTGACAATGCGGTCGCCGCAAACGGCGCCATGGACCGCGATTGGATGCGTCAAAAAGTTTTTCAAGATCCACAGGCCAAGGCTGCGCTTGAGGCCATTCTGCACCCCATGATTGGCGAGGCCACTCAACAAGCCTTGCGCGAGGCGACCACAGATTGGGTAATCTGTGATGTGCCTTTGCTGGTCGAATCTAAAACTTGGCGCACGCGCGTCCAAGGCGTGTGGGTCGTCGATTGCGAAGTTGAGACCCAGATTGCCCGTGTTATGGCGCGCAACCAATGGCCTCGTGAAACCGTGCTGGCAGTCATCGAAAAGCAAGCGAGCCGGCAGCATCGACTGTCTGCCGCCGATGTCGTGACTTACAACGACTCCATCACCCTGATGGAACTTGAGCAAGCCGTGCGGGCACAAGCCCAGCAAGTCGCGATAAGATAGGAATGTTTGCATTTCTTCACACCACTGGGTCGATTTTCTGTGCCAGCCTTTGAGTTTCCGTTAAACGAAAAAGTCCGCTCCTATTTGCGAGCAGACGAATTGCTGGGGCGCGTGAGCCAGTTGGTGAGCCAAGACGATGCGCTGAGTCACCACTTTGCCCTGCAAACCTTGCTCGAGATGCAAGAAATGCTCAGCCGAACCGACATCAAAGGAGAGTTGATCCGGGACATGGACAGGCAGCGCGCCAACCTCAGTGGGTTGCGCGACAACGAGCACATTGAGCAGTCAAAACTTGAAGAAGTACTAACTGAGGTGGCGCACTGCCATCAGCGCTTGAGTACTTTGGGGGGCAAGCCGGGGCAGGGCCTGAGTGAAGTGGATTGGGTCAATGCGGTGCGCGGACGCATCACCATACCCGCTGGGACTTGCTCTTTCGACTTGCCGGCGTACCACCATTGGCAGCGCCAGCCAAGTGCCACACGACAATCCGATTTGCGCAACCTGGCTGAGCATTTTTCGGCCATTCAACAACCCTTGGCTTTGGTCTTGAAGGTCTTGCGCCAAAGTGGTGAGTTCATGGCCGTGGTAGCCAAAGACGGTGTTGCTCAGTACGCCATCCCCGGTGGACGGCCCGCGCAACTGCTGCGACTCGAGTTGGCCGAGCACCTGAACTGCGTGCCCGAGATCAGCGCCAACAGGCTCAACATTGCCATTCGTTGGATGGAAATTTCACCCGATTACCATCTATCCGCGTTGCAAACTGATGTTGCATTTCGGATGTGCCTCTGTCATTAACCGCCATGGCTTCTTCTGCGCACAAATCTGAGCATGATGTCGGCAAGATGCATGTCATTCAATGCCCCACCTGCGCCAACGAAACGGTTTACCACCCCAGCAACCCGTTCAGACCCTTTTGCAGCGAAACTTGTCGGCAAATTGACTTCGGTGCTTGGGCAAGTGAAGAATACGCCGTGCCCACTGCACCTATCGACCGCCATGAGCCAGACGCTCAGGATTGATCAGTCGACCGTCGGATGAGCCAAAAGTTCTGGGCTAGCCTTTAACCACTCCAACACGGGCCAAGAGCCTGGCAACACGGGCTCTATGGTCACTGGCAAACTTGCCCAAACATGGCTTTGAGACTCACGCATTTGCAACGCCCCCTGCCAGTCAAATACGCGGCAAAAGTGCAACCGCACCAGCGCATGAGGGTAGTCAACCACTTCCTCGCGCCAAGGCCATACGGTGCCCACCACGATGCCTAACTCTTCTATCAATTCGCGACGGAGGGCCTGCTCAAGCGATTCGTTTGGCTCAAATTTGCCACCTGGAAACTCCCAGTATCCCGCGTAAGCTTTGCCTTCAGGGCGGCTGGTCATGAGGAACTGCTGGCCAGGCCTGATCAATACACCGACAGCCACCTGTACCTCGCGCCTGTCACCTGCTCGAGGGATTTCAGGGTCGACGATTTTGGTCGTTACTTTCGCAGTGCCTTGTGCGTTCATGTATTTGACAGTCGGTATCGCCCAACAAAATCACAGGCGAACTGGTAGGCCACTCGACCGCTGCGGGATCCGCGCTCTAACGCCCACACCAATGCTTCAGCACGAGCGGCTTCAATATGGGCCGAGTCGACATCAAAGGCCGACAACCACTGACGAACCACCGCTAGGTACTCATCTTGGTTGAACGGGTAAAAGCTCAGCCAAAGTCCGAACCGCTCCGACAAAGAAATTTTTTCTTCCACCCCCTCACTCGGATGAACCTCACCATCGGGGGTATGGGTGTAGTCCCGGTTTTCAGACATGTACTCCGGCAATAAATGGCGCCGATTGCTCGTTGCGTAGATCAATACATTGGCACTGGTCTGAGACACCGAGCCATCCAAAACGGACTTCAATGCCTTATAAGCAGAGTCGCCATCATCAAAACTCAGGTCATCACAAAACACAATGAAACGTTCGGGTCGCTCCGCAACCAAGTCAACCACTTCTGGCAAGTCAATCAAGTCAGACTTGTCCATCTCAATCAAGCGCAAGCCCTGATTTGAGTAAGCATTGAGGCACGCCTTGACCAAAGAGGACTTACCCGTGCCTCTGGCCCCTGTAAGCAACACATTGTTGGCAGGCAAACCCTTTAAGAAACGCGATGTATTGGCGAGTATCTTTTCTTTTTGGGCTTCGATTTCCTGGAGGGCATCAGCCGTGATCTCCGAGACTGAACGCACAGGAACCAGGCGCCCATTGCGCCCACTCTTTCGATACTGAAACGCGACACTCGCCAGCCAGTCTGGCGCTTCAATGCCCGGCTCAAGATGTCGACCCAGCAAATTCAACAGGGCGTCTAAACGGGCGATGAGCTCTTTGTTTTCGGTGCTCATGTTCGGTACTCTGCATTGATGGTGACGTACTCATGGCTGAAGTCACAAGTCCAAACGGTTTCGCTGGCTTCGCCGCGACCCAGATCGACACGAACGCTGATCTCACTCTGGTCCATCACGGCCTGCGCCAATGCTTCGCGATAGTCTGGGTGCCGTCCGCCTTGCGTGGCAACGTGTACATCGCCTAGGTATACGTTGATGGCGTGTACGTCCAAGTCATCAATCCCGCTGTATCCAATGGCGGCCAACAGCCGCCCAAGATTGGGGTCACTCGCAAAGAATGCGGTCTTCACCAAGGGCGAGTGAGCCAGCGCATAAGCCACCTTCAAGCACTCTTCTGAGGTCCGCCCTTGATGGACAGTGACGGTGATGAACTTGGTCGCGCCTTCACCATCCCTGACCAAGGCTTGCGCCAGTTGACGAGCCACCGATGTCAAGGATTGCCAAACGGCTTGTCCAACCTCAGACCCCCAGTCATCAACCATGACCGTGCTTTGACCCGTCGCGATCACCACAAAACTGTCATTGGTCGAGGTGTCGCCGTCTACCGTCACCCGGTTGAACGACAGGTTTGCCAAAGCTGCCGCCAAACCATTCATCAGCGCAGGTGCGATTTGAGCGTCGGTAGCGATATAGCCCAACATGGTCGCCATATTGGGCCGAATCATGCCAGCCCCTTTTGAGATGCCGGTCACCGTGAAGGTTCCCAACGCGGTTTGTACCCGTTCGCTGAATGCTTTGGGTTGGGTGTCTGTGGTCATGATGCCCTGAGCGGCCTCTAGCCAATTGGTCTCATGGCAGGCGTTCACAGCTTGTGGCAAGGCCGCTTCAATGCGTTCAATGGGCAGAGGCTCTAGGATCACACCGGTAGAAAACGGCAACACCTGTGACCCATGCACGCCAAAAAGCTCAGCGCAAGCCTGTGCCATGCGTTGGGCATGCTGCAAGCCGGGGGCGCCCGTTCCGGCGTTCGCATTCCCCGTGTTGATGACCAAGCCGCGGATCGCGCGGCCCTCGCTCAAATGGGTCCGACACACCTGGACTGGCGCGGCGCAAAATCGATTTTGAGTGAAGACAGCGTCTACCTGCGTACCAGCGTCGAGGGCAAAGACCACCAAATCGCGCCGATCGGCCTTTTTGATACCAGCCTTCGCGACGCCAATGCGCACACCGCTCACTGGATACAAATGGTCTGCGACTGGCTCGGGCAAGTTCACGGGCATGAAGGGACTCCTGAATATCAGAGAAAACCGCGAGGGTCGCTCAAACTTGACCGTGGCAGTGCTTGTACTTTTTGCCGCTGCCACAAGGGCAGGGCTCATTGCGCCCGACGCGCGGGACGTCAGCCATTGCCTCACCACCCATGGTCGTCGGCTCACCTTGCTCATCAGGTCCAGAGTAGCTGACGTTGGTGACTCCGCCGGCTTGGGCTTGCATGGTCTCTGCTGCATCCGTCACAGTCTCAGGCTCGTCAATTCGAACGGTCAACATCACCCGACTGACTTCGTCACGCACGCTATCAAGCATTCTTCCAAACAAGGCAAACGCTTCGCGCTTGTACTCTTGCTTGGGTTGCTTTTGGGCATAGCCTCGCAAATGGATACCTTGGCGCAGATAGTCCAGCGCGCTCAGGTGGTCGCGCCAGTGGGAGTCCAGAACCTGCAACAACACCATGCGTGCAAACTGCATAAAGTTTTGCTCGCCTACCCGCTCAAGTTTGTGTTGGAACACGCCATCGGCTTGAACAATCACTTGTTCAACAATGTCTTCGTCATCCATGGTTTCAGACTGCGACAAGCTGGACACGAGGTCGATGGTGATACCCCACTCACTGGCCAATTCGCTTTGGAGTGAAGGCAAATCCCACTGCTCTTCGACGCTGCCTTCAGGCACAAACCTGCGCACGAGGTCTTCCATTGCGCCATGCCGCAAGGACTTTATTTGTTCGACAAAGTCTTGCGCTTCTAAGATGTCGTTGCGCTGCTGATAAATGACTCGTCGCTGGTCATTGGCGACGTCATCGTATTCGAGCAATTGTTTGCGGATGTCAAAGTTGCGGGCCTCTACTTTGCGCTGCGCTGACTCAATTGATCGCGTCACCATGCCTGCCTCTATGGCCTCACCCTCTGGCATTTTGAGTCGATCCATGATGGCTCGCACTCTGTCACCCGCAAAAATGCGCAGCAAAGAGTCTTCCAGACTCAAGTAAAAGCGCGAAGAGCCCGGGTCTCCTTGACGCCCCGATCGACCGCGCAACTGGTTATCAATTCGCCTTGACTCATGGCGCTCTGTGGCAATGATTCGCAAGCCACCCAAAGCAACCACGGCATCGTGCTCTGCTTGCCATGCCGCACGCACCTCTGATTCTTTCTGCGCTTTGGCTTCTTCGCTGAGCATTTCAGCAGTTGTGGCTACCGCAATGAGTTTCTCTAAATTACCACCGAGCACGATATCTGTGCCGCGCCCAGCCATGTTGGTCGCGATGGTGATGGCTTTCAGCCGTCCCGCCTGCACAATGATGTCGGCCTCGCGCTCATGCTGCTTGGCGTTGAGCACTTCATGCGGCAAGCCAGCCTGCTGCAAAAGCTGAGAAATAATCTCTGAATTGTCAATGGACGAGGTGCCCACCAATACCGGTTGACCACGCTCATAGCAGCTCTGGATGTCCTCAATCGCAGCGGCGTACTTTTCACCAGTCGTTTTGTAGACACGATCAAGTTGGTCTTCACGGCGATTGACTTGGTTAGGCGGCACCACGACCGTTTCAAGTCCATAGATTTCTTGGAACTCGTAAGCTTCTGTGTCAGCGGTGCCAGTCATGCCAGACAGCTTGCTGTAGAGGCGGAAGTAGTTTTGGAAGGTGATTGACGCCAGCGTTTGGTTTTCGGGCTGTATGGTCACGCCTTCTTTGGCCTCAACAGCTTGGTGCAGACCTTCACTCCACCGGCGACCTGGCATCAAGCGGCCCGTGAACTCGTCCACAATGACGATCTCGCCGTTTTGGACCACATAGTGCTGATCGCGGAAATAAAGATGATGCGCTCGCAAGGCACCGTTCAGATGGTGCAACAGCATGATGTTGGACGCGTCATACAAAGACGTGCCCGAGGGAATCAAGCCCAACTCGGTCATGGCTTGCTCTGCATGGTCATGCCCAGCTTCGGTCAAGTGAATTTGGCGCCCTTTTTCATCGACAGTGAAATCGCCCGGGGTGATGACACCATCTCCGGTTCTCACATCTTCTTCGCCAATTTGTCGACTCAATCGCGGAATGATGTCATTGATTGCCATGTACATGGCCGTGTGGTCTTCAGCCTGACCGCTGATGATCAAAGGCGTGCGCGCCTCGTCAATCAAAATGCTATCGACCTCGTCGACGATTGCAAAATTCAAAGGGCGCTGGACTCGCTCTTCTGCGCTGTACACCATGTTGTCACGCAGATAGTCAAATCCATATTCGTTGTTTGTACCGTAGGTGATGTCAGCGCGATACGCCGCCTGCTTTTGACTTCTGTCCAGACGGGGCAAGTTGATGCCCACTGTCATACCTAAGTAGTTGTACAGGGCACTCATCCACTGAGCATCGCGCTCTGCGAGGTAGTCGTTGACCGTCACGACGTGTACGCCCTGGCCGGACAAAGCATTGAGATAGACAGGCAGCGTTGCGGTCAGAGTTTTGCCTTCGCCCGTTCTCATTTCCGCCACCTTGGCATGGTGTAGAGCAATGCCACCAAGCATCTGAACGTCAAAGTGGCGCATCTTCATGATGCGCTTAGAAGCTTCCCGCACGGTGGCAAACGCCTCTGGCAAAAGAGCGTCTAGTGTGGCGCCTTGGGCCAACCTTTGTTTGAATTGATCTGTTTGCCCGCGCAACTGCGCGTCATCCATCGCTGCGTAGCTATCCTCTAATTGATTGATTTGTGCGACGGTTTTCTTATAGGTTCGCAGCAAGCGATCGTTGCGGCTGCCGAATACTTTGGTGAGCAGGTTAAATGCCATGAATCGTTCTCAGTGGTATGGGGTCGCGCGATTGCTGCGCAAGCTAGGCGGCAAATCACTCTATTTTATCGTGTGCAGAGGACACGACGCTGGGACGCACTGCCCTCAGGGACCCTGTGCGACCCGCTTGTTACCAAAGAGATAGCTCTTGGGGTCGCGGACCCGCCCTGCGACCCAGACTTCAAAGTGAAGGTGGGGGCCCGTTGAGCGTCCAGATGAGCCCAACAACCCAATCTCTTGACCAGGCTTAACCAGATCACCCACTTTGACTTTGTATGCCTTCAAGTGGGCATAGCGCGTGATCACTTGGTTGCCGTGATCGATTTCAATCATTCGCCCATAGCCAGAATGCCAATGCGCTGCAACCACCACGCCACCCGCCGTAGCTTTCACTGGTGAGCGCAATGGACCCGGGAAATCGAGCCCCGTATGCGTAGCAAGTTTTCCCGTGATGGGGTCAATCCGACGTCCAAAACCTGAACCAATTCGCAACCCATCGACGGGCATCAAGCCCGGCGTCAGAGAGCTCTCCCATTTGCGCTCGAGAAAGGAATCCTCCAAAAGAGCGTACAAAGCCAAACGCTCGTCGCTGTTTTGCGCGAAGGCATCTAGCGCGCCCTGAAATTCATTCAATGACATCGAGCGCGGGGAGATCAATGCCCCGCCCTCACCAGTCGGCGCTTGGTCGACTTCATAGGGCAAGCCTGCCAATTTAGCCAATCTCTCACTGAGTGCGTCAAGTTGCAGCATGCGCGCTTGCATCACACCGAGACGCTTGGCCAAAATGTCAATGTTTTGCCGCAACGCAATGTTCTCGGCTTCAGATGCGTCCTCGCGCCAAGGGGGATCGCCTGTGCCGTCAAAACTCAGGGTTTGCGCAGAGTTTACAGTGGTTGACTTGCCAGCGACCTGCAATGCGGCCCACATACTCCCCAAGACGATGAGCACCAGTGCCACAAACACCAACAGGGCATGTCCAACGCCGACATCGAGTGTGCGCACTTTGGTGTGCTTGCTGTCTGTGATTATGATGTGCATACCCGCTTTATCTCATCCTACTACTGCAACAAACGGCGAGCCGAACATGTCCTCACCCAGCAAAGACATCATGACCGCAGTGTCTGAGGCCCCCGAGCTCCACCTCCTCACTCAGCGCATCGCACTGAGCAAAAGGCGCTTGGCTTGTGTTGCGAAGGTGCTTCCGGCTGCCATTGCCAAGCAACTCACAAGCGGTGGCAGCGAAAGTGACTCATGGTGCATTTTGGTTCCCAACAACGCCGTCGCTGCAAAACTGCGTCAGTGGAAACCCCTTCTGGTTCAAGCGCTCGAACAAGAAGAGGGAAAACCGCTAGAGCTGCGACTGCGCGTTGTGAACGCACATTAAATGGTGCCGATTGTCCGACTCGAACGGACGACCTACCGCTTACAAGGCGGTTGCTCTACCAACTGAGCTAAACCGGCGAAGTGTGTATTCTAACTACTTGACGCGCCTTAAATGCGGCCGAGCGGACCGATCATGATGTTCGTGAACTTTTGACTCATTTTTTGCCGCAGGATCGGGGCTTGATGGGCCCTCTTCAATGGGAAAGCTCATACCGTGGCCATTTTCTTTGGCGTAGATTGCAGCCACTCGACCCACGGGCACCATCACGTCCTGAGCACGACCAGAAAACCGGCCTTTGAACTGGATGATCTCGTCACCAACCACGAATCCCTGGGTGGCTTCTAAGCTCACATTCAAAACGATTTGGTTGTTCTGTACGTATTCAAGCGGTACTTCGCAATGCTGATCCACCGCAACCAAGACATAAGGTGTCAACCCCTGATCTTGGCACCACTCGTGCACCGCTCGCAAAAAATAAGAGCGCATGCTGGGGCTAAATGAAATTTCCACAGCCAACCCCCTCGCCTTACTTCCGCATCACCTTCTCAGACGGCGTCAACGCCTCTATGTAAGCTGGGCGAGAAAAAATCCGCTCTGCATACTTCAACAAGGGGGCTGCGTTTTTACTCAACTCGATACCGTAATGCTCCAAGCGCCAAAGCAGCGGAGCGATGGCAACATCCAACATAGAGAAGCCATCTCCGAGCATGAACTTGTTTTTCAAGAACACTGGCGCGAGTTGCGTCAAACGGTCACGAATGTGGCTGCGGGCCTTTTCGACCGCCTTGTCATTGGACTTAGGTCCCTTGGCTTCGATGACGGCCACATGGCTGAACAACTCTTTTTCAAAATTAAGCAAGAACAACCGCACGCGCGCGCGATCAACAGGATCGCCTGGCATCAATTGCGGATGCGGAAAACGCTCATCAATGTATTCGTTGATGATGTTTGACTCATAAAGAATCAGGTCGCGCTCTACCAAAATGGGCACTTGGCCATAGGGGTTCATCACCGAAATATCTTCGGGTTTGTTGTACAGGTCGACATCGCGAATTTCAAAGTCCATGCCTTTCTCGAACAACACGAACCGGCATCGGTGAGAGAAAGGGCAAGTCGTACCCGAGTACAAAACCATCATAGTGATCAACTCCTTAAAGCAAAAAAGTGGCGCACCACTCGGGCACGCCACCGCCATGTCAACGCCCTAGGGCGTTTTCGACATTACTTGATGTCTTTCCAGTAAACCGCATTGAGACGCCAAGCCACCAGTGTGAACAAGCCCAAAAACAACATCACCCAGACGCCGATTTGCACGCGTGTATTGCGCACCGGCTCGCCCATCCAAGTCAGATACGCAGCCAGATCGCCAACCGCTGCGTCAAATTCGCGCTCTGACATCAGACCGGGCTTAACAACTTTCCAACCAGTCAACACCTTGACTTCATGACCGTGCGATGTGACGGTGTCGTAAATGGGTTCACGCTGACCTTGTAGTTCCCACAAGGGATTGGGCATGGCAATGGCGGGGAAAATTTTGTTATTCCAGCCCGTCAACTTGGTGTCGTCGCGGTAGTAGGAGCGCAGCAAGCTATAGATGTAATCGCCACCGCTGCCGCCAGCCCCAGAGCGCGAGCGTGCAATCACGCTCAAGTCTGGCGGTGTCGCACCAAAGAAAGCTTTGGCCTCTTTGGGGTCGATGTTCGAGGCCATCAAATCGCCCACTTTGTCAGTCAAAAAGTTTAAATTGGATTGGATCTCTTTGTCCGTGAGTCCAATGTCTTTCAACCGGTTGTAGCGAACGTAGTTCGCTGTGTGACAATTCAAACAATAGTTGGCAAACAGCTTGGCGCCGTTTTGCAACGCCGACATGTTGGTTCCAAGGTTGGGAGCCTTATCCCAAGCAGCGCCACCACCGGCTGCAACCGCTTGACCGAGCACACCTGTGCAAAGAAATAGCGCAAGAAAAAGTTTCTTCATTTTGTGGTTCTCCAATCGTGCCGCTCAGTGAGGCTGGAAATTAACGCGATCGGGCTCGGCCTTGAACTCACCCTTTTGGCTCCACCAGGGCATCAACAAGAAGAAGCCAAAGTAGAGCAACGTGCCCGCTTGTGAAATGCGCTCAAACACAGGCGAGGGTGGCTGAACACCCAAGTAGGCAAGAATCACAAAGTTCACCACAAACACGCCGTAAACCACCTTGTGCCAGCTAGGGCGGTAGCGAATTGAGCGCACAGGGCTGTAGTCCAACCATGGCAGGAAGAACAAAATGATCACAGCGGCGCCCATCACAATGACGCCCCAAAACTTCGCGTCTGTCACAGCCATAGAACCAATGACGAGTACTGCGGCGCCAATCGACACCAGCTTGGCAGAGCCTTTGAGCGAAATCGCACCCATGACACCACCCAAAGCGACACAGGCCATGAGCACGTAGACCATCTCTGTGGTGATGGCGCGCAGCATCGAGTAGAACGGGGTGAAGTACCAAACCGGCGCAATGTGCGCAGGTGTCTTGAGGGGGTCCGCGGGAATGAAGTTGTTGGCCTCTAGGAAGTAGCCACCCATCTCAGGCGCGAAAAACACCACAGCTGAGAAGATCATCAAGAAGAAGCCCACACCCATCACATCGTGCACTGTGTAATACGGGTGGAACGGAATCCCATCAAGCGGGCGACCCGATTCGTCTTTTTTGGCCTTGATTTCTACACCATCGGGGTTGTTTGACCCGACATCGTGCAAAGCCAAGAGGTGTGCAACCACCAAGCCAAGCAGCACCAGTGGCACAGCGATCACGTGGAAGCTGAAGAAGCGATTCAGCGTGGCGTCGCCAACGACATAGTCACCGCGAATCATCAACGCCAGATCTGGGCCAATAAAGGGTATGGCAGAGAACAGGTTCACAATCACTTGCGCGCCCCAGTAACTCATCTGCCCCCAAGGCAACAGGTAGCCCATGAACGCCTCAGCCATCAAAACCAAGAAGATGGCGCAACCAAAGATCCAAACCAATTCGCGTGGCTTGCGGTAGCTACCGTAGATCAACCCTCGGTACATGTGCAGGTAAACCACCACGAAAAACGCGGATGCCCCTGTAGAGTGCATGTATCGGATCAACCAGCCCCATGGCACATCGCGCATGATGTACTCGACAGAGGCAAAAGCCAAAGCAGCGTCTGGCTTGTAGTGCATCACCAAAAAGATGCCGGTCACAATTTGGATGACCAGCACCAACAGTGCGAGCGAGCCAAAAAAGTACCAAAAATTGAAGTTCTTGGGAGCGTAATACTCGGCCAAGTGCACGCGGTACGCATCAAACGCCGTCGGGAATCGATTTTCAAACCAATTCGTCACCTTCGCCGACATGGGCGCATTGGATGGGATTTCTTTGAATTCAGCCATTTTTTTCCTCTAGGTGCGAGTGCTCAAGCCTGCTGATCTTCACCAATCAGCAACATCGTGTCTGAAAGGTACATATGGGGCGGCACTTCCAAGTTGTCTGGCGAAGGTTTGTTTTTGAAAACGCGGCCGGCCAAATCGAATGTGGAGCCATGGCATGGGCACAAGAAGCCACCCGCCCAATCGTTGGGCAACGAGGGCTGTGCGCCCGCTTCGAACTTGTCGGAAGGGGAGCAACCCAAATGCGGGCAAATTCCCACCGCCACCAAAACCTCAGGCTTGATGGATCGGTAGCGGTTTTTCGCGTACTCGGGGATTGGGTAGGCCTTGCGGTCAGAGTTGGGATCAGCCAACTCAGCCTCATCGGCCTCAAGGGTGGCGAGCATCTCGGGAGTGCGACGCAAAATCCAAACAGGTTTACCGCGCCATTCAACGGTGATTTTTTCACCAGGTGCCAATTTTGAAATATCGACTTCGACAGCTGCGCCTGCAGCTTTGGCGCGCTCAGAAGGCTGGAAACTGCTCACGAATGGAACAGCCACAGCGGCGGTGCCCGCGCCACCAACGACGGCTGTATTGATCAGCCACGTCCGGCGGCCGTTGTTCACGGTTGCTTCGCTCATGGGAACTCTTTCAACGAGATTGCAAAAACATGGACCCTATTCAGGGTTAACACCGTATTGTACTGAACCCTGGGGCCGAATTTCTAGCCCCAGCAAACTCGGCGGACATCGCACAGGGTTTGACCGTTGGCTCGACCTCAGTACGCCGACAACATCCCTGTGGTGGCAAATGCTCGTCAGCTCGCAAACACTGCGCTTTCTGAGCGAAAAGCCCTACAACTGAAGGACCAAGTCACGCGGCGGCGCCCGTCAAGCGATTGTTTCGCGGCGTTCTACCGCCGCGCGCGCCCAGATGGCCGCTTGCAGCATGCTCTGCGGCTTTGCCCACCCACGACCTGCCAAGTCAAACGCGGTCCCATGATCTGGGCTGGTGCGCACGAAAGGCAATCCCAAGGTCACGTTAACGCCCTCATCCAAGCCAAGATACTTGATGGGAATCAACCCCTGATCATGGTACATCGCGATAACGACATCAAAGTCGCCAGAACGCGCTCGCATGAAAACCGTATCCGGCGCATGAGGCCCCGACACATCCCAACCTCTCGACCTCGCTTCGGCAATTGTGGGTTGCAACACCAGCGCTTCTTCAGAGCCAAATAGCCCGCCCTCACCAGCGTGTGGATTCACCCCCGCCACGGCAACCCTCAAAGGACGCTCAGGCTTAGGTGAGGGCAAATGGTCTTGCGTGATGCGCAAAGTTTCCAACAAAGACGCTGGCGTGATGGCATCTAGTGCATCTCGAAGTGACACGTGAATGCTGTGCAACACCGTGCGCAAGTCGGGCGTTGCCAACATCATTCGCACTGGCAAAGCGTCGGGTTGTACGCCCATGTGTTGCACACTGAGTTGCTGCAGCAACTCAGTGTGCCCCGGGACTTTCCAGCCTGCCATACTCAGCGCTTGCTTGTGAATGGGTGCGGTCACCAGTGCTGCGGCTTCTGCGTTGAGGCAGGCCTTTGCGGCAACCTCCACGCTGAGCGCTGAAAGTCGTCCAGCGACCGGGGAGATTTGACCCCATTGGGGCAACTCGGTGTCTGGCTCTATCGACACCACAATCAGCGCCTGGGCCTCCCTCTGACTCACACGCGATTGCCACAGGTCTGCCGCCTCCGCCACAGTGTCGACACACTCGATGGTTATGTGAGAAGCGCCTATGGCGATCGCCGCGCGGGCCATCGCGGCGGGATGACCCACGACACACCAAGGGCCTATCAACGATTGGTGTTCTTGCCAGATGCGGCAAATCAGCTCTGGGCCGATGCCACAGGGGTCGCCCATGCTCATCACCAACATCGGAGCAGGCGTGTTCATGCCGGGTTGTCCACTTCTATCCATTGATGCTCAAGCCCGAAAGCGTCTGCGAGTGCCTGCGCCATGGCAGGCGCGCCGTAACGCTCCGTCGCGTGGTGCCCACATGCCATGAATGCAACGCCGGTCTCTCTTGCAAGGTGGGCTTGTGGCTCAGAAATTTCTCCGGTCATGAACACATCCACACCGGCATCAATGGCTTGTTCGAAATAACCCTGAGCGCCACCTGTACACCAACCCACACGCTGAACCAGACGCTCGGGGTCACCCACCACCATGGCAGGTCGTTGCAATACTGACTCTGTGTGAGACTGCCACTGATGCAGCTTCTGTGGCTCAACGTGTCCACACCAACCCAAATTCAGGTCGCCGAATCGCTGCGCTGTGGGTTCAATTGCGAGAATGCGGGCCAGTTGGACATTGTTGCCCCACATGGGGTGTGCATCTAAGGGCAAGTGGTAGGCGATTAAGTTGATGTCATGCGCCAGCAACAGGGCCAACCTTTGCCTCATCCAGCCGGTAACAACGCCAGATTGACCACGCCAAAACAAGCCGTGATGCACCAAAATGGCATCCGCTTGTGCCTCAACCGCCGCCTCAATGAGTGCCAGGCTCGCGGTCACACCGCTCACCACGCGTCCGATGCGCGCGCGCCCCTCAACCTGCAGCCCATTGGGGCCATAGTCTTTGAACTGGCTGGCTTGCATCTGATGCTCTAGCCAATCCATGAGCTCCGAGCGTGCGATACCCGTCATTTTGCGTAAACTCCCTAAAGCACAATCCAACGCACACAATAGCGCAAAACGTCGAGACCTCCACCATGAAGGCCATCTGGTCCCTATTCACTCAAACGGTTACTGTGGCCTTGGCAGGCTATTTTGTCATCGTGACGTTGCGTCCCGAGTGGCTACACGCCGGGCCGCAGGGCCTTGTGCCTCCGCCGCCCCAAACAACCCGCGTGACAGACCTCAGCACGGCCGCTCAAATTGCCGCGCCAGCGGTGGTCGCGATCAATACACGCACCCTTGGAGCGCAAACACCAAATGACGAGTGGCTTCGGTTTTTCTTTGGACATTCCGCACCTGAAAGAAGCAAGGACGGGCTGGGTTCGGGCGTCATCGTTGACTCGGACCGGGGCTTGATCCTCACCAACCACCACGTGGTCACTGACGCCGATCAGATGATCGTGACGCTGGCAGATGGACGCCAGGCTTCAGCCGCCTTGTTGGGAGATGACCCCGAAACAGATTTGGCGGTGATTCAAATTAAGTTGCCTCGTCTCCAAAGCATTGAACTCGGCGACTCTGCACTTCTGAAAGTTGGCGAACCTGTTCTGGCCATTGGCAACCCCTATGGCGTTGGCCTCACCGTCACCGCCGGCATTGTGAGCGCCCTAGGAAGAACAGAGTTAGGCATCAACACATTTGAGAATTTCATACAGACCGATGCAGCCATCAACCCAGGCAACTCGGGTGGCGCATTGGTGAACGCCGCTGGCCAGTTGATTGGCATCAATACCGCGATCTTTTCTGAGTCTGGTGGCTCTATGGGCATTGGCTTCGCGATTCCCACGTCGCTGGCTTGGCAGGTGACCACCGAAATCGTGAAGAGTGGCTCTGTCGTGCGCGGTTGGCTTGGCATTGAGCCGCAGTCGCTGACCCCCGAATTGGCCGAGGCACTCGGTAGCAACACAGATCAAGGTGTCGTGGTTGCGGCTGTCATTCGGCCAGGACCCGCAGCCAGCGCTGGTATTCAACCAGGTGACGTGATTTTGAGCATGAATGGGCAGCCCGTTCAGCGGGTCGCCCAATTGCTTTCACTGGTCGCGCAATCCAAACCTGGACAAAAGGTTGAGCTTGAGGTCCAGCGCCAAAAAGCAACCCAAAAGCTATTTGTTGATATCGCCAGAAGGCCAGCCGTAGCCAGACCAACTGGGCGCTAGCGCCCCTCGCGTCGGCGCTTAATCAGCCGGATTTTCAGGCGGATCTTGCGCTTCATCTTCAGGCGCCTTCGAGGCCTTGGCAAACCATTTCGCCAGCCACATACCCACCTCGTAAAGTACGATCATCGGTATCGCGAGCGAGAGTTGCGAGATCACATCAGGAGGCGTCACCAAAGCCGCAATCACGAAAGCCACCACCACAAAGTAGCCTCTGAAAGATTTGAGTTTTTCCAACGACACCAAGTTGAATCGAACCAGCAGCATCACCACGATGGGCACCTGAAACGCCAGCCCGAAAGCAAGGTACAAAGACAAAATTGCTTCAACATACGAAGCAACATCGGGCGTCGCAGCCACACTGGGCGGAGCAAACGCCTGAATAAAGCCAAACATTTTGTCCAGCACCAGAAGCTGCACAAAGGCAATGCCACCATAAGCCAGCAAACTGCCCAGCAAAATCAGTGGGACAACAAAGCGCCGCTCATGGCTGTACAAGCCTGGCGCCACAAACGCCCACGCTTGGTACATCACCCAAGGCAAGACAACCAAAAACGCGGTCATCATCAATACCTTGATGGGGACAAAGAATGGCGAAAACACACCCACCGCAATCAGGCGCGCGTCAGGTGGCATATGGGCTCGAATGGGTACGGCAATCCAATCGATCAAAGTCGCGGGGCCTGGCCAAAGGGCCAAAATGATCATCGCCAAGACCAACCCAGCGAAGGCTCGCACCACGCGATCACGCAATTCGAACAAATGCGCTACAAATGATTGTTCGGTACCAGCCAACTCGTCTGGTTTATCCGCGGCTTGGCTCATGAATCATCTGCCTTTCGGACGAAAGCGGGCCACACGTGCAGCACCGGACTGCGCATGACGGCGCTGGGCGGTTTGCGCCTTGTACCAGTGGGGAACAGCGCTTCGCTTCAGTCGAAAATTTTTCTTGGGTGGGCGCGCTTGAGACGGGTCGCGATTGAGGTAACCAAAATCGTCGCTAGAAACCCCGATGGGGGCTTCTTTGAACGCCTGCGTGGCGTCATCCCAGGCTGACTCAAAATCATCCACGGCGTCTGCGGTAGAAGCTTGGATCTCTTTGACCGCATCCTCCATACCAGCGCGCATTTTTTGCAACTCTTCGAGCTCAATGCTGCGGTTGACTTCGGCCTTCACATCGGCGACGTAGCGCTGCGCTTTGCCAACCATGGCTCCAACGGTGCGCGCCACCTTAGGCAGGCGCTCAGGTCCGATCACAACCAAAGCGACCGCACCAATGACTCCCAGCTCTGAGATCCCAAAATCGAACACGGTTTAACGGTAAGGAAGGTGGTTCAAGACTTTTCTTTGGCCTGAACGTCAATGGTTTCAGGTTGCTCAGCTTTGGACTGCGTCACCTGGCCAGCAACGGTCGAGTCTTCTGCAGCCTCGGAGGTCGCGCCGTCTTTCATGCCGTCCTTGAAACCTTTGACTGCCCCGCCCAAGTCTGAGCCAAGGTTTTTGAGCTTTTTGGTACCGAACACCAAAATCACAACCACCAAAACGATCAACCAATGCCAAATTGACAAAGCACCCATTGTGTTCTCCTGAAATCATTGATAGGGCCCTTGACCCACTGTTACCCAGTTTGATTGGCGCATTCTACGCTGTGAATCACCCAGACTCAGTCCATGACTGGCTTAGCCCTTACTCCAAGGCCGAGGTCCGCCCATAACGTGAACGTGCAAGTGATGGACCTCTTGCCCTCCGTGGCGGCCTGTATTGACCATCACCCGGAAACCGCCCGCTGGATAGGGCTCACAGCCCTGCTCAAGCGCTAGCTTGGGTGCCAAGGTCATGATTTTGCCCATCAAATCTGCGTGAGAATCGTCAAGCTGAGCCATGGATGCAATGTGGGCTTTGGGGATGATCAAAAAATGAATAGGTGCCCAAGGGTTGATGTCATGGAAAGCCAGTACGTCTTCGTCTTCATAGACTTTCTTTGATGGAATATCCCCTGCAACAATTTTGCAAAAAATACAGTTTTCTGCCTCGTTCATATCAATCTCCATTGAGGTTGGATGGCTGCTCAATTGGCTCCGCCTTCGCGCGCTTTGGCCTTTCGCAAGGCCTTTTCATCTAAGCCGCTCAGGCCCTCACGGCGAGCCAACTCGGCCACCACATCTTCTGCGGATACACCGTAATGGGCCAACGCCACCATTGTGTGAAACCACAAGTCAGCCACTTCGCCGACGAGCGCTTGAGGCGAACCTGCGCCCGCCTGTAAATCTTTGGCGGCCATCACCACCTCAGTGGCTTCCTCGCCCACTTTTTTGAGAAACGCATCAGGCCCTTTGGACAAAAGCCGCGCAATGTAGCTGGTCTCAGGATCGCCCCCTTGTGCAGGTTTACGGCTCTCGACAACCGCGCATAAACGGGCGATTACATCGGTGTTATTCATCATGATGACCTGTGTAGATTTGACTGGGCTCTTTGAGTACTGGCTCCACTGTGACCCACTCACCGCTTTGCCACCGTTGATAAAAACAACTGTGGCGGCCGGTGTGACAAGCGATACCGGGCTCATGACCAATCTGAGTCACCTTGAGCAAAACCACATCGTTGTCGCAATCCAAGCGAATGTCATGAACCTGCTGAATATGGCCTGACTCCTCACCTTTGTGCCAAAGGCGCTGGCGCGATCGACTGAAATAAACCGCGCGGCCTAGTTCTGCCGTCAGGGCCAGCGCTTCGCGATTCATCCACGCGAACATCAGCACATCGCCACTCGACGCTTCCTGAGCAATCACGGGTACCAAACCTTGGCTATCCCATTGAACCTGCTCAATCCAACTGCGCTCATCGCTCAAGACTGACTCCCCATGCGCACTGTGATGCCTCTAGAGGCCATATGGGCCTTGGCCTGCGCGACGGTGTATTCACCGTAGTGGAAGATGCTGGCAGCCAACACGGCATCTGCGCCACCGGACTGCACGCCATCCGCCAAATGGTCCAAATTGCCCACCCCGCCGGACGCAATCACAGGCACGGAAACAGCGTCAGACACCGCTCTGGTTAGCTCCAAATCGAAGCCAATCTTGGTCCCATCGCGGTCCATGCTGGTCAACAGAATTTCGCCAGCCCCAAAGGCCGCCATTTTGCGAGACCATTCGAGCGCATCCAAACCCGTGTTTTGGCGGCCACCGTGGCTGTACACATCCCAGCCTGGACCCAACTTGTCTTGATCTTCGGCGCTGCGACGCTTGGCGTCGATGGCCACAACGATGCACTGAGAGCCATATTTTTGCGAGGCCGCTTGAATCACTTCGGGGCGCGCGATGGCAGCTGAATTAAAGCTGACCTTGTCGGCGCCCGCATTCAAGAGGCGGCGCACATCTTCGACCGTGCGAACTCCACCCCCTACCGTGAGCGGAATAAAAACCTGAGAGGCAACCGCTTCTATCACGTGCAAGATCACATCGCGGTCATCGCTGGTGGCAGTGATGTCTAAAAATGTCAGCTCATCCGCACCTTGCTCGTTGTAACGTGCGGCGACTTCGACAGGGTCGCCGGCATCGCGCAGTTCCACAAAGTTCACACCTTTGACAACGCGCCCGCCAGTGACATCCAAGCAAGGGATGATGCGCTTGGCCAACATTTAGTTGGCATCCCATTCGTCGGCGAGCTTCTGGCCTTGCGCAAAGTCCAATGAACCTGTGTAGATGGAGCGACCACAAATGACTCCCTCAACACCTTCGTGTTCGACTTCGCACAGCGCGCGTATGTCATCCAAGTCATTCAGACCGCCCGATGCAATCACGGGAATGGACGATGCGTTCGCCAAACGAACGGTGGCTTCGATGTTGATGCCAGCGAGCATTCCGTCACGGCCGATGTCCGTGTAGATGATTGATTCGACACCATAGTCTTCGTATTTTTTGGCCAAATCTGAAACGTCATGGCCGGTCAGCTTACTCCAGCCATCGGTGGCGACTTTTCCATCTTTGGCGTCGAGGCCCACAATGATGTGTCCGCCGAAGGCTGTGCAGGCGTCTCGCAAAAACCCCGGGTCGCGCACCGCCGCCGTGCCAATGATGACGTAGCGCAAACCCAAATCCAAATACCGCTCTATCGTGTCTAAATCACGAATGCCCCCACCCAGCTGTACGTCGATCTCTTGACCTACCTCTTTGAGAATAGATCGAATGGCCACTTCGTTTTTGGGGGTTCCAGCAAACGCTCCATTGAGATCAACCAAGTGCAACCGCCGCGCGCCTTGCTCGACCCAAGCTCTGGCTTGCTGTGCTGGGTTATCGCCGAAAACAGTGGTTTGCTCCATGTCGCCTTGCTTGAGGCGAACACACAAACCGTCTTTCAAATCAATTGCGGGGATCAAAAGCATGACAAATCGAAAACCTAGGGGTTCCAGTGGAGAAAATTGCGATAAAGCTGCAGCCCTTGGTCTGCACTTTTTTCAGGGTGAAACTGTGTTGCAAACAAGTTGTCTTTAGCCAATGCCGCGCAAAAGATGCCGCCAAAGTCAGCGTACGCGGCTGCGTGGCGGGTCGATTGTGGTTCAGCGTAGTAACTGTGCACGAAATAATAGTACGTACCGTCGGCGATGCCGTCAAATAAAGGGTGTGGATGTGGGTGGCCATAAAACACGCGGTTCCAGCCCATTTGCGGCACTTTGAAACGGCTGCCGTCGGCTTGTCTGCGCTGGCCCAATTCAAACTTGCGGACGCGACCGGGGATCAAACCTAGGCTATCAACACCGCCCTCTTCACTTCGCTCTAGCAGCATTTGCATCCCGACACACACTCCAAACATGGGCTTGGTTTGTGCGGCATTCATGACCGCATCGCGCAACCCAGAGTGCTCAAGGGCGGCGATGCAATCTGGCATAGCTCCTTGTCCGGGCAAGATCACGCGCTCGGCATCAGCCACCACTTGTGGGCTGTCCGTGACCACCACGTTGTCTTCGGCGCCAGCGACATGTCGCACGGCTTGAGAAACCGAGCGCAAGTT
>Ga0181560_10000695_pt1 | contig 31013 bp, 26 predicted proteins | sample 011ome_20_FD_133751 | JGI IMG/M metagenome (GOLD analysis project Ga0181560, IMG submission 133751) | Coastal salt marsh microbial communities from the Groves Creek Marsh, Skidaway Island, Georgia - 011509CT metaG (megahit assembly) | ecosystem: Environmental > Aquatic > Marine > Intertidal... | reverse complement strand
GCGCGGCGCGTCGTCGGTCGCGATGTTTTGGCGCTCGCCGGGGATCGTGCAGGCGTCGCCCGTCGATGGCATCCTCGACCGCGAGTCGTTCACCTTGGACGACCTCCTGGACGAGGACGACCTCATCCAGGAGTGCAAGAGCCTGAACTCGCGGCTCGTGGACTTGTGCGTGACTCCGTCGACTCAGATCGCTCTCGACGCGCCTCGATCGCTCGCGCCGCGCCTCGATCGATCCTTCGTCGCTCGACGACGACGACGACCGCCGATGAGGGCGCACGCGACGAGCGACGATCGGTCGTCGATCCGCCCGCGGTCTCTCCTCTCCCGCCGCCCGCCCGATCGATCGCCGTCGCCCCGCTGACCCTCCCCCTCCCCGTCCTCCCCATCCCGTCGTCGCAGCCTGAAGACGCGCGCGGTCGTGGAGAAGCTCGTCGGCTACCTCGTCGACGCGCCCCCCGAGGACGCGGACGCGCGACGCGAGTTCAAATACCCGTACCTCGCGTGCGAGATCTTTTCTTGCGAGATCGACGCGGTGTTCAACGCGCTGATGGACGATGACTGCGCGCTCTTCGCGCGGATAATGTCCTTCGTGGACGTGGACGACGGCGCCGCCCTGAACCCGATGCTCGCGGGCTTCTTCAGCAAGACGGTGTCGTGCGTCGTGTCCAGGCGCAGGGGCGAGTGCGTCGCGTTTTTTAAGAAGAATGAAAATCTCGTCGACGCGTTGGTGCGACGCGTGGACGTCCTCGCGATCGCGGAGGTGCTCCTGCGTTTAGTCGGCGCGGACGACGGCGTGATGCCGATGAACATGTTGGGGATGGGGATGATGGGAGGGTTGGGCGGCGGCGTGGGCGGCGGCGGCGGCGACGACGGCAATGAGTGGCTCGCGGAGACGAATCTCCTCGACGGGCTCCTCGACGCGCTCGGGACGACGGACGGCGGCGTTAACGGCGGCGAAGAGAGAGAGGGCGACACCTCCGCGTCGAGAGCGGCGAACGCCGCGGAGGTGCTCGTCGGCATCGCGCGCGCGGCGCCGTCCGCGCTCGCGTCTAAACTCGCGGAGACGGCGTCGATGACGAAGCTCTTCGAACGCGGGCTCTCGTCGTCGCCGACGTCGTCGAGCGGCTACGGCGTCCTGAACGACGGCGACGGCGGGCTGCCGACGCCGACGACGGCGCACGGCGGCGCGTCCGCGTCGCCCCTGGTGAACGTCCTCGACATCGCGATCAGCGTGATCGACGGCAAGCGCGCGCAGGGCCCCGCGCAGGCGATGCAGGCGTTCCTCGCGATGGAGTCGGGCGCGGAGCCGGAGCCGCCGAGGGAGGCGCCCGAGACCGCGACGCTCGCGTGCGCGGCGGCGTTGCCGAAGCTCGCCGCCGCGCTCGAGACGACGTGCGACATCTCGGAGCAGCGGACGACGTGGGGCGCGATGTCGCCGCCGCTGGGGTTGAAGCGCGTGAAGATCGTGGACGTGATCGCGACGTTGCTGGCGTCGAAGCACGCCGCCGTCGCCGACGCGGTGATCGCGTGCGACGCGTTGCGGACGTGCGCGAACCTGTTCCGCGCGTACCCGTTCAACAACTTTCTGCATCATCACGTGGAGAGCATGGTGAGCAGCGTGCTCGAGTGGGGGCACGAGGGGTTGCTTTCGAAGCTGTTCGCGCCCGTCGACGAGGGCGGGTGCGACGTGATCGGGTTGGTGGCGTGCGCGCCGCAGACGGTGGACTCGAAGCGCGGGCCGATTCGCGCGGGCAACTTGGGGCACGCGACGAACATCGCGAACAAGTTGCTTCGCGCCGCCGCCGCGGGGAGCGACGGCGACGGCGCCGACGCCGACGGCGGCGGCGCGGGTATCTCGTCGGAGCCGCCGACGATCACGCCGCCTGTTCCCGAGAGCGTGACCGCGTTCGTGCGCGCCGCGCTCGCGGCGGACGCGAGGTGGGCGAGCTTCGAGGAGGGCGCGCTGCGCGAGAGGAACGCCATCGAAAACGTCTTCAAGTGGCAGTGCGGCCGGCCGGCAGGGATGGACGACGACGGCGCGGGCGCGTCGGACGACGACGACCGCGACTTCGACCTCGGTCTGGGCGGCGGCGGGTTCAGCAGGGACGTGTATAACAGGTACGCGACCGGTCTAGACGACGACGAGGACGAGGAGGAGGAGGAGGAGGAGGAGGAGGAGGAGGAGGAGCTCGACGACGACGACGACGGCGACGGCGGCGGCGGCGGCGCGCGCGCGCGCGGTGCCGCGGGGTTGTTCCAAGGCGACGCCGGCGCGCGTCTCGCGTCGTTGACGCTGAAGGACTACTCCTCCGAGGAGGACGACGAGGTGGACGGCGACGCGGACACGATCGCGGTGCCGAGCGGGCCGTTCGGCGCGACGACGACGGCGGCGGCGGCGGACGACGACGACGACGTCTTGCTCGTCGACTCGGACGACGACGACTCGGACGGGGTGGAGACGGCGTCGCCGGCGGCGCGCGCGACCGACCGGTCGCCGCCGACCTCGCCGCAGAAGTCGCCGTCGGAGCTCCTGCGCTCGCCGACGTCGCCTTCGACGACGACGGGCGCGAGGCCCGGGACGCCGTCGCCGTCGAAGGCGGCGACGACGCCGGGGCCGCGGGAGAACTCGGAGTTCAACGACTTCGGGTACTGGGGACCGACGATCGACGCCGGACTGGTCCCGGACGACGTCTGAGCGCGGCGATTCGATTCGAGGAGGAGGAGGAGGAGGAGGAGGAGGAGGAGAGAGAGTGGAGAGGGTGAGGGGATAGACCGCGCGCGGCGCGGGGTCGATGTAAAATGAACCGAGAGAGATCGGTCGTCCTCTGCCGCCCAGCCCAGCGCGCCCGACGACTGGAAAGAAATCCCGAAAGCTCGCGGCGGCGGCGGCGGCTCGTCACTCGCCGCCGCAAGTCGTCGAGACGCGTCCCTCGCGCGCTCGAATCACCCGAGGCCGAGCCTCTCGAAGGGAGGCCCGCGGCGCTCGAACCGGCCGCGCCCCCTCCCCGCGCCGCGCCGCGCCGTCGTCGTCGTCGTCGCGGCCGTCGCCGTCGCCGTCGAGATGCCGAGAAAAAAAGAGAGCTTCATCGACAAGAAGAATGCGGTGACCTACGCGCTCATGGCGCGCCCGGGCGCGGAGGAGGACGCCGCGAGCGACGAGCGCGGGGACTTGTCGTCCCTCGCGAGCGGCGGCGGCGGCGGCGGCGGCGGCAGCGTTCTCAGCGGCCGCGGCGGGAGCGAACGCGGCGGCGCGCAGGTGTGGATGCGCAAGGACAACAACCACCGCGCCCGAGATCCGATGGAGGCGCTTCCGGACGACGGCAGCGTGTTCAACGACGCCATCGTCGAAGCGCGGTCGCGGGCGAGCGACGCGACGAGCGCGTACTCGATGTACAGCGACGTGACCTTCGTCATGGGGCCGAACGGGCCGGTGCCCCGCCGCGAGCGGCTGTCGCGCGAGAAGCGCAGGGAGCTCCGAGAGCTCGGATTCGATCCCAACGACGGGTACGATTACACCAGGCATCTCCGGCTCACGGGCGAGGGCGGCGGCACGATATTCGTACCGACGAAGAAGGACCACGTCAAGGGTGTCTCGCGCGGCGAAGGCGGCGGCGAGGGGCACGCGCAAAACGAGCGCGCGGGGGCGCAGAGCGCGGTCACCGCCGGCGGGAGCGGCAAACGCGGCAAGGACGATCAAGACGTGTTCCTCCGAGAGGACGTCGAGAGGCTCGGCGACCTCGCGCAGCCGATCGGCGTCGACCAAAAGCCGATCGAGACGGTCGCCGCGGCGATAGAGGAAGAGCAGCGGTGGACGCACGAGCGCGTCAAGGCCATCACGGACGAGATGACGTACGTCGCGAAGGACGCCGTCGACGCGTCGATGAACGCCATCGCCGCGCGAGCGCTGCCGAGGTGCGTTCTATACACTGGCTCCCATACGACCGCGTAGGCGTGGTGAACGCCGATCCTTAAGGACTTTGCCCGGCGCATCTCTCCGCCCACCCCACGCTTTCAATCCCGACACACCTCGACGCCTTTCAACTCCAACTGACGCCTTTGAACTCCACCCCGACGTCGCTTTGTATGGAACGACCCTCAGGGCGCCGGACAAGGGCGTCGCCGCGACGGAGCTGAAGGACATGATCGAGGTGATGGAGCACGCGGAGCAGGCGACGGACGACGCGCTCGCGAAGCTGGAGGAGTTCGGCGACGGCGGGTTGGGGGATTTGCAGGACGACTTCATTCTTCAGGCGATGGGGGGGTCGGGCGGAGAAGGGGGAGACTACGGCGTCTCCGCGGCGCCGAGAACGTTTCCTCCGATCCGGCTGCGATACGACGAGGCCGAGGTCGAGAACGAGCTCGCGACGCTCGAGGAGATCGTCGAGGAGGAGGCGCTGGAGGAGGAGGAGGCAGAGCTCGCGAACGGCCCGGCGTGGTTCAGAGGCGGCGGCGGGATGTTCGGCGGTAGACACCGCGGCGGCGACGACGGAAGCGACGCCGGCACGGACCGCGACATAGACGAAGAGGATTGGTGGGGACCCGACGACGACGACGACGACGACGACGACGACGGACGCCGCGGGTTACCGAGACGCGACGGCCTCGGCGCGAAAGCCAGGGATGTAGACGACGCGTTCGAAGCGATGGCGGGCGGGTACGACAGCGACGAGATTGGCGAGCTCGACGAGGACGACCCGAGGATATTCGGACACGCGGAGATTGATCGATTCGAAGGCGTTCTCGACGAGTTTAGGAAACAGCAAGGCACGGAGCGTTACCGCGCCGCCGCGGAGGTCATCGAGCGACGCGGCAGCGAGGAGGGTGCCGATGGTGCCGAGGGTGCCGAGGGTGCTGATCACGACGACGACGACGACGACGACGCGTTCCTCGCCGGATTCCGGCGCGGAAGACGACGCGAGACGATTCCGGACGAGCCGACGATCACGCGCGAAGACGCGGACGACGCCGCGCGCGCGATGATCACGACGCGCCGCCGCGCCGGCCTGCCCCTCCCGGAGCACCTCATGCGAGAGATGACGCTCGGCGACGGCGGCGACGGCGCGGACGACGAGCACGCGCGCCGGTACGAGATCGAAGACCCGGACGCGCGTGACGAGGAGCCCCCGAACGAGTACCTCGCGGAGAAGACGTCGCGGCAGGATAAGGTGCGTTCTATACACTGGTCCCCATACGACCGCGTTGGCGAGGTGGACGCCGATCCTTAAGGACTTTTCCCGGCGCATCTCTCCGCCCAGGGTCCCTCGCTTTCGATCCCCGCCCGCGTTGCCTTTGAACTCCACCTGACGCCTTTGAACTCCACCCCGACAATCGCTCGTATGGAACGACCCTAAGGACTGGGACTGCGAGAGCGTGGTGAGCACGTACAGTAACCTGGACCACCACCCCGCGATGATCGACGACTTCGGCGTCCCGCCCGGCGGGAAGAAGAAGCGCGCGGGGAAGGGCGGAACAGGGCGCGGGTACAACCCGGACGACGTCGGGCCGGGCGTCATCAAGCTCTCGGCGACGAACGGGCTGCCGGTGGATTACGTGATGTCGAGGCGCGTTCTATACACTGGTCCCCATACGACCGCGTAGGCGTGGTGAACGCCGATCCTTAAGGACTTTATCTCCCGTCGTCTCTCTCCGCACACCCCACGCTTTCAATCCCGAGACACCTCGACGCCTTTCAACTCCAACTGACGCCTTTGAACTCCACCCCGACGTCGCTTTGTATGGAACGACCCGTAGACGCGGGAAAGGGAGAGGCGGGTCGATGCTGACCGCAGATAACCTCGCGATCATCACCGAGGGCGACGACCGAGGCGGCGGCGGCGAAGGAGGGCCAGGGTCAGACGACGACAGCGAGGGCGAGTGGGAGGAGTACGACGAGGACGGCGACGACGGCGAAGGCGACGGCGAAGGCGGCGCGGCGTTCGGCGAGGAATGGCGGCAGAACATCCGACGCAAGGGCGAGACCCCGGAGGAGAAGAGAGCGAGGAAAGCGGCCGTGAAAGCGGGGCGGCGCGACGCGCGCGCGGCGAAGAAGGGACTGAAGCAGACGTTCAAGCAGGAAGAGCGCGAGATGGGGAAGAAACAAGGCGCCGGGGACGTGCGCGCCGGTCTCTCGGTCCGACCTCTCGCGTGAGAAGAACTCGAGTCTCTCGCTTTACGAACACGAAAGTACGAAAGCACGAAGGTACTAATAATCACTTCACGCGCACTAACAGCTTGTTCTTCTTCCCCGCGGCGAGAAGCAACACCCTCCCGTCCACGACGTCCCCTTCCTCGATCACCTTCCCCTCGTCCTCCACCTTGACGTTGTTCACGCGCGCGCCGCCGCCTTTGATCAACCGCTTCGCCTCGCCCTTTGACTTTTGCAGCCCCGTCGCCGCCATGACGTCGACGACGGTCCGCCCCACGACCTCTCCCAAACTCAGCTCCGCGCTCGGTATGTCCCCCGCGAGCGCCTCGAGCGTGTCCGCGTCTAGAACCGTATCCGCGCCCGGTTTCAGCCCCTCCGTCGCTTTCAGCGCCTGGCTCAGCCCGGCTTCGCCGTGGACGAACCTCGTCACCTCCTCCGCGAGTCTCTTTTGCGCTGTGGGCCATTCCATACAAAAAAAGTTCACCGGTCAGTTGAAAGGGGACGCGATCAAATGTTGAAACCGAGCGGTGGGTGAAAAACTTTTGTATAGAACTAACGCACCCGTGTTCGGGGCGTATCCGTCCTCTTTCATCGCCGCCTCCATCGCCTCGATCTCCTCGATCGGCACGAACGTCAGCGTCTTCATGAACCGCACGACGTCCGCGTCCGTGCTCTGGAGGAGGTGCTGATAGAACTTGTACGGGGAGAGGCGGTCCGGGGACAGCCACACGGCGCCGTCTTCGGATTTGCCAAACTTTTTGCCATCCGCCTTTAGAAGGAGCGGGAACGTCAGACCGTACGCGCCACCGTCCCGCTGCGATATCCTCCGTATCAAGTCCGTCCCCGCGGTGATGTTCCCCCACTGATCGCTCCCGCCGACTTGCACCATGACGTTCTCCTCCCTGTGCAAGTGCACGAAGTCGTACCCTTGCAGCAGCTGGTACGAAAACTCCGTGAACGACATCCCTCGTTCCGACTCGAGCCTCGACTTGACGCTGTCCTTCGCCACCATCGTCCCCACGCGCGCGTATTTCCCGACGTCGCGCAAAAACTCGAGAAAACCCATCCCGCCGAACCAGTCCAGGTTATTCAGCACCCGCGCGGGCTTGAGCTCGTCGCCCGGAGGCGCGAACGACGCCGAGTTCGCGAGGACCCCGCGTAAGATCTTTTCGATCCCCGCCACGTTGGCGTTGATCGTGACGTCGTCGAGCACCGGCCGCTCCGCGCTCTTCCCGCTCGGGTCTCCCACGCGCCCGGTCGCGCCGCCGAGGAGCGCGATCGGGGTGTGGCCGCAGCGTTGGAACCACGCGAGGACGACGATGCCGAGGAGGTTGCCGAGGTGGAGCGAGTCCGCGGTGGGGTCGAAGCCGCAGTACACCGAGAGCGATCCGTCGCCGGCGGCTTCACGGAGCTCGTCTTCGTTGGTGCACGCGTCGAGGAGGCCGCGCTCTCGCAGGACGTCGACGACGCATCGGTCCGCGTAGGAGACCGAGGAGGAGGAGGAGGAGGAGGAGGAGGAGGAGGCGGAGGAGGAGGAGGACGCGTCCGCGGCGCGCGCGATCGAGGCGTGCGCGCGAGGGAACTTCGTCCCCCGGCATCGAATGGCCGACGACGCGAACGCGAGCGACGACGACGACGACGACGGCGTCGCGGCGCGTCGCGCGGCGAGCGCGCACGCGCGCGGGGTCGCGGCGGAGGACGCGAGGCGCGACGCCGCCGCGGGCGCGAGCCGAAGCGCCGCGCGCCGGCAGGTCATTCCCTGCGGAGGAGGAGGAGGAGGATGAGGAGGAGGAGGAGGAGGGGGTCGGACGGACGGCGAGGCCGTCAGCGGACGGACGCGGGGCGAGGGCGTAGGGTTCGGGCGCGGGAGGGATAAGCGAATCGCGGCGGGATCGGCGCGGCGCGAGCATCCGAAGCGACGACGACGACGACGACGACGACGACGTGCGACGGCGGCGTGCGCCGCGATACGTCGAGCGGGGCGCACCAGAGGGCGGACGATCGTCGCGCTGGCCATCGCGCGCGCGTGCGGCGAAGTGACGCGTCGGAACGGATTCGCGCGTTCTCGAGCGATGCGATGTCGAGAAGAACGAAGAAGTGCTGAGAGCGACGAAATGGATGGATGCCTCCTTCTCTAGTAGCAGCTCTACTTGAACCCTCCCGCGGCCTCTATCATCTTCCTCAGCTCCCCCGATCGATGCAGCGCCATCGTGTCGTCGCACCCGCCGACGTGTTTCCCCCCCACGAACACGTTCGGCACGGTGCGCTGCCCCGTCGTGGCCGCGAGCGACGCTTGAATCTCCTCCGCCTCGTGAAACTTGTCGAGCTCGATCGCGAGGTAGCTCGCGCCCTCCTTCTCCAGGAGCTGCTTCACCTGCGTGCAGAACGGGCACCACGACTTGCTCCACACCGTGACCGCGTTGGACTCGTTCTTGCCCGTGATGAGCTCCGTCAGCGGGTTCGCCGCGTCGGCGTCGGAAGACGACGCGCGCGTCGTCGTCGAGGGGCGAGACGAGACGCGAACGCGTCTCGTCGTCGTCGTCGTCGCGGGCGAGCGCGGCGCGGGCGTCGCGCGCGGGAACGCCGCGACGCGGCGGCCGACGAGCGCGACGCGGCGGGGGGTGGACGCGGTGGACGCGAGGATGTGACGAGCGACGATGCCGGCCATCGCGCGCGCGGGTGGATGTGCGCGACGCGGCGAGGCGGGAAGGGCGAAACTCGCACTCGCGAACACGTCATCGTTTCTGTCTTGTTCGTCTCTTCTCGAGACTAAATTATTAAACCTGTGCGCGCCGCGCGGCTACGGCTTCGACCCCCGTCTTTGCCAATCGTCGAACTTCTTGAAGTCGAAGTCGTCGTCGTCGTCGTCGTCGTCGAAATCGTCGTCGTCGTCGTCGTCGAGATCGTCGTCGTCGCCCGCCGCCTTCGCGCGTCGCCACACGTCCTCGCCGCCTTCTCCGCCGCCGTCGTCGTCGTCGCTCCCGAGTTCGTCGAACAGCCGTTCCAACTTGGCGTCCAACGCGTCGTCGTCGTCGTCGCGCTCGTCGCCGTCCCGGCCGCGCGCGCCGTCGACACGTCGCCCACGAAACGCATCAACACCATCCGTTATTCTCGAGACGACGTCCGCGGGCGTCGGGTCGTCGTCGTCCCCCGCCCCCATCCCCATCGCGCTCCTCTCGAGGTCCTCGACAAACTTCGCGACGTCCTCGTCCGAGAGATCGTCGAAGCTCCCGTCGTCCTCCATCGCCCGCGCGCTCGAGGTGGACAGCGTGCTCCCTCTCGGGCGCGTCACCAGCGGCACCTCCGGGAACTCTGGCGCGTAGTCCTCGCCGCCGTCGAACGTCTCGTACGCCGCGCCCGTTCGCTCGTCGTCGTCGTCGTCGTCGTCGTCGTCGGCGGCGGCGTCGGCGGCGTCGATCGACTCCTCCCCCGCCGCCTCCTCCTCCTCCTCCTCCCAGGGTTTCTTCCTCCGCTTCCTGGAACGCGCGCGCTCCGGGAACTTCGGCATCTCCATCGTCGCGGCGTCGTACGCCGCCCTCGCCGCCTCGTGCGCGAGCTCTTCGTTCCTGACCTTTTCGAGTTTCTCGTCCACGGCGATCTCCGCCGGGGATCTCGCGTCGTCGTTGACGAAGACGAGCCTCGGCGTGTGCTTCGAGCGCAGGAGTCTGCCCGTCATCTCTCGCAGTCGCGTCGCGTTCGCGCGCAGGTTACGTTCCGCGATGCGCCCGTCGTCGTCGTCGAACGCGGTCGTCCATCGCACGTGCGCGGTCTTGAAGTCGGAACTCATTCGGCACTCTAAGACGACGACGTCTCGCCCGCGCCCGCCGAAGCGATGGCGCATCGAGCTCGACTCCATGACCGCGCAGAGGGCTTTGCGGAACCTGACGCCGGCTTTGATCTGCGCCGCGTCTTGGCCGTCCGCGTTCAGGATCTGCGCGTGCGTGGTGTACGCGTACGCCGCCGCCGCGGGAGGATGACGAGGAGGAGGAAACCGCGCGGCGTCGCGGGAGGACGACGACGCGATGAGCGCGGACGACGTCCAGCGCGTCAGCGACGGCCGCGACGGCGGGTTCGCTCCCGTCGTCGACGCGGCCGTCGTCGACGCGGCCGCGACGCGGAGGGCGTCGAGGACGCATCCGCGGCGCGCGCGAGCGGCGGCGCGGAGGAGCGACGCCATCTCGCGCGCGAGCTGCCGAGGCGGCGGCGCGACGCGGAGTGCGCGCCGGCGACTTCTCCCTCGATGCATCCGGTCATCAGTTTTCTGGATTTTTTCGCGTCAACTCCGAGAGAGAATTGCTCGCGAAGCGCGTCGCTGCTCGCGCACTCCTCGCGGCGCGCGAGCGCCGCGACGACCCGAACTCGTCCGCGCATTCGTCGACCGGCCGCGCGCGTCGCGGTCCTGCGGCGCGGCGGACGACGGCGTCGCGTCGAACGGCCGTCTCGACGAGATCTGGCACCCCCGGAAATTAAATCACAGCAAATCACATCTCGCGCGCCCGCCCGCCCGCCCGCCGGCATGCCGCCGCCGCCGCCGCCTTCGCCGCCGCCCGCGCCCTCGTGGCACGACCTCCCGGACGGCATCCTCGTCAGCGTCTTCGAACGCATCCACGGCGAACCGCGCGGCCGCGAGACGCTGCTGCGTTGCCTGCGCGTCTGCCGCGGATGGCGCGACGACGCGCGGCGCGTGTTGTTAAGAGACGACGGCGACTCGGGCCGGCGCGCCGCGGACGGCTCGCGCGCGTTCAAGCTCGCGCCGTCATCGACCGCGCTCGAGGGCCCGCGCGGCGGCGGCGTGGACGGTTCGAGCGTGGACGGCGGCAGCGCGCGCGCGATTCGCGGCGACGCGATCGACGAGGAGAGCGTCGAGGAGGATACGGAGGCGTGCTCGAAGCGGCGACGCGTCTCGGCGGACGGCGGCGGCGGCGGCGGCGGCGCGACGCGCGACGCGGAGACGACGATGGCGGAGATGGACGACGCGGTGGCGGTGGACGGCGACGTGGACGGATCTGTCCAGGGCGTCGCGGTCGAGACGGGCGACGCGAGCGACGACGCGACGACGGCCGCCGGCGGTGGCGGCGGCGGCGGCGGTTTTTTCGCGAAGACCCTCGGCACCCTCCGCCGCAGGTTCGGCGGGAGCGAGCGAAAGAGCGCGCGGTAGCGCGGACATCGCGAACGAACGCGATAGAAGAAGCACTCCGACGGGGGACGACGTCTGCGATAGTAATACACGCGCGATAGTACGACGACGGTCGGGCCTACCGGTCGGGACTCCTCGCGCCCCCTCGTCGAAGAACCCCCTCGCCTCGGGCTCCGGCGCGTCCCGGTTTACACTGGTCCCCATACGACCGCGCGCGCGAGGTGAACGCCGTTCCTTAAGGACTTCCTTCGCCTACTGCTCACCGAAGAACCCCCTCGCCTCGGGCTCCGGCGCGTAGGTGTTCCGCAACGCGTCCTGCCAGCTCGTGTCGCGCGTCCCCGTCTTGCTGTTCCGCGCGTTTTCCCTCACGCGCTTCTTCACTATGGCGTGGTCCGGCTTCGGGACCATCGCCCCCGACGCGAGCCGCCCTAGCGTGACCCTGACCTTCGTGCCGTCGTCCAGGAACCGGATCCCGATGCGCGTCGCCGCGCCCGTCACCGGGTCCACGATGCCGACGTTACTGTAGTGTATCGGCGCCTCCATCGTGATCACGCCGCCCTGCTTGTTCTCCTCCGTGCGCTTCACGTGCTTCTTCACGAGGTTCAACCCTTCCACGATCAATCGGTTCTCCTTGCGGAATACCTTCTGGACGACCCCGACCTGGCCCTTGTCCTTGCCCGAGCGGATCTTCACGGTGTCGCCCGTGTAGATCTTCCACTTCGTGATCAAATCTTTCTGCGCCTTTCGCGCTTGCTTCGTGAGGACGCGCGCGCGCCACGCCTTCGCCCCGGGCCGTCCCTTCTTCTTCTTCAAGCCCGCCGCCCACATCGCGTGCGAGCTGCGCTTCGGCTGCTGCTTCGGCGGGAAGTTTTTGCTCGGGAGCGACGCCATCGATCGCGCGCTCTGCCATCCCCACGCGGCGAACGAGGACGCGAGTCTCCACCCTGGCGCGCGCGATGTCGACGTCGACGACGACGACGCGGCGGCGGCGGCGGCGGCGCGGGCGATCGGCGGCGGCGTCGTCGTCCACGCGGACGCGATGCGCGCGCGGACGAACGCGAGCACGCCCGCCGTGGACGACGACGCGCGGGACATCATCGTCACGACGGCCGCGACCGGCGCGCGCGTCGATCTAACCCTAAGCTCTGTTAGATCTGTGTCCCCCGAGGCCGAGGTGGGCGTTCGCGGCGCGGCTTCAGATGGTACGAAGGTATTTTTCATCCCGTACTGTAGTTTCAACATTTGATCGCTTTCCCTTTCAACTGACCGATGAACTTTTTTGTATGGAATCGCCGAAAGCAGCGGATCGCGCCCGCGACTCGTTCAACGCGAACCACGACAGCTGGCGGAGGCGGCCGGAGGGGACCGAGCATTCGTCGCGCGCGCGGGATATCGCGCGCACGCACGTCGTCGGAACCCTCGGCGCCGCGACGGCATCGCTCGCGTATCGTCCATACGCCGCCGCGTCGCTCGGCGATCGAGGAGGCGCGTCGCCGGACGGCCGCGCGCGGTCGCCGACGCGAGGGGAACAGCCGGAATTTTAGCGTCGTCGGCGTCTGGTGTCGTCGGAATGACGACGACGACGACGGCGGGGCCGACGACGGCTCCTCCCGCGCCGTCGCCGTCGAAGCCGCCGCGCGCCGTCGCGTCGTCGTCGGATCGCCGCGACGCCGACGACGACGACGCCGACCTCGGCCGCGTCTTCGTCGCCGTCCGCCTGCGCCCGACGGACGGCCCCGAGCCCGCGTCGTTCCTCGCGCGCGACGGCGTTCGCGTCGCGGAATCGCGCCCGTCGTGGCTCCCGCGCGGGACGCCCTCCCCGGCTTGGGAAGCGGACGCGGTGTTCGCGCCCGAGGACGGCAACGCCGCGGTGTACGCGCGCGCGGCGCGGCCCGTCGTCCGCGCGGTCCTCCGCGGCGTGAACGGCACGGTCATGGCGTACGGACAGACGTCGAGCGGGAAGACGCACACGATGTCGGGGGTGCCGTCGGACCCCGGGGTGATGCAACGCGCCGTGGAGGACATCTTCGAGCGCGTGGAGAGGGACCGCGACGTCCGGAGGTACGACGTGCGGTGCTCGTACATGGAGATTTACAACGAGGACGTGCGCGACTTGCTCAGGGACAACAACAACGGCGGCGCCGCCGCCGCCGCGAACGCGCCAAACAACGCGAGGGACGGCGGCGGCGGCGTCAAGTTAGTCGTCGGCTCGAGCGGGCTGACGCGCGTGCGCGGGCTCGAGGAGAGGGTCGTGACGCGCGCGTCCGAGGTCATCGACATCGTCGAGCAGGGCGCGGCGAGGCGCGCGACGAACAAGACGTCCATGAACGCGTCGTCGAGCCGGTCGCACGCGGTGCTGCGCATCGTCGTCGCGTCGGGTGCGTTCCTTTCCACATTACATACGTTTTCACCCGTCCATCGGTTTCAACGTTTGATCGATCGCGTCCGTCCCCTTTCGACTGACCGATGAATGCACTTTTTTGTACGCTGGAACGGTCCTCACGCAGCGCCGCTCGCCGAGGGGGAGACGACGACGGAGTACGCCGACGCCCCGGCCGCCGCCGACGCCTCGTCGAGCGCGAGCGCGACGCTCGCGGCGACGCTGTACGTCGTCGATCTCGCGGGAAGCGAGCGCGCGGACGCGCACGCCGTCAGAACCGCGAGGGCGGACGCGATCAAGAAGGAGGGCGGCAGCATCAACCAGTCGCTCCTCACGCTCCGCCTGTGCGTGCAACGACTCGCGAAAGCCGCGGCGGCGGAGGCCGCCGCCGCGGGAGGAGGATCAAACTCGAACGCCGAGGATCAGACTCGCGCGCCGCCGCCGCCGCCGACGCACGTGCCGTACAGAGACAGCAAACTCACGCGGATCCTCCAGCCCGCGCTCGCGGGCCCCGGAAGAACCGCCGTCGTCGCGGCGATCAACCCGGCGCCGTCGCAGATGAACGAGACGCACTCGACGTTGAACTTCGTGTCCACCGCGAAGACGGTGAAGATGACCGCGAAGGTGAACGCGCACGGGCTCGGAGGGGGGTTCACGCGCGAGGACGACGCGATCTTGTGCGAGTTAAGAGAGGCGGCGGCGGCGGAGGCGATTCGCCGGAGAGAGGTGGAGGAGGAGCACGAGGTGGTCTTAGAGGAGCTCAGCCGCGTGGGCGGCGCGTTGGAGGACGCGCGACGCGCCGCCGCGGACGCGGAGGCGCGCGCGGACGACGCGACGGAGCGCGCGGCGCGATGGGAGGAGAAGCACGCTTGGACGGCGGCGGAGGCGCGCGAGGCGCGCGACGACGCGGCGGCGGCGAGGCGCGCGGCGACTGAGTTTGAAAATCTCGCCGCAGCCGCGACGCGCGAGGCGGAGGCTGCCAAGACCGCGGCCGACGCGAAGGCGTCCGAGGACAGCGCGCGCGACGACGCGAGAGTCCGCGCGGCGCTCGCGGACGCGGCGGCGGCGAGGGACGACGCGGACGCGGCGCTGACCGCCGCCGCGCGCGAGCTCGAGCGGATCGAGACGGAGAAAGCGGACGCGATCGCGCGCGCGCGACGCGACCTCGAGAGCGAGCGCGAGCGCGCGCGCGTCGCCGCGGAGGCGGCGCGCGCCGGCGTCGAGCACGAAATCGCGGACGCGCGCGAGGCGGGGCGGCGCGAGGCGACGGAGACGATGACGACGCAGCTCGAGGAAGCGCTCTCCGCGTTTGAGGCGATGGAGCGGCGAGTCGTCGAGCTCTCCGACGCGGACGCGGCGTCGCGCGCACGAGTCGCGCTCGCGGAGCGCGTCTGCGCGGACGCGTCCGCGTCGAGGGACGAAGCGCGCGCGAGGTGCGAGCTCGTCGAACGAAAGCTCGCGAAGTATAAGGCGACGTGCGACGGGTTGGAAGCCGAGGCGGCGTACCTTCGCGCGAAAGCCGCGAGCGACGCGAACGCCAACGCGGAGCTCCTCGCGAGTTTGGAGGACGCCAGGATCGAGTACTCTATGACGCAGCGCGCGCAGACGGAGCGAGAGGAAGCGACGCGACGCGAGCTCGCCGCCGCGCGCGAGGCGGCGGCGACGCGGAAGAGCGCGCTGGACGCCGCGGAGGCTCGCGTCGGCGTACTCGAGAGCGATAACGCGGGACTGAGAGCCGCCGCTGCGGAAAAGACCGCCGAGAACGACGAGCTCGTGAAGTGCCTTCGCATCGACCTCGAGGCGCACAAGCGCGAGATGAAAGCCGCGGCGGAGCGCGCGAATACGCAGCTCAACGCCGCTCGGTCCGCGGCGAGAGCCGCCGCCGCAGGGGAAGTCGCCGCGTGCGCTCGCGCCGACGACGCGGCGCTCGATTTACAATCCGCGATGCGTCTCTCGTCCGAAGCCGCGCTCGAGGCGGAGGCGAACATCGCGGAGTTTAAAGACATCGCGGAGGCGGCCGCGATGGAGACGCGCATCTTGAGAGAGTCGAACGACGAGCTCGTGCGGTTTTTGGAGGAGCTCGAGCAGGCGAGCCTCGAGGCGAACGAAGCGTCGGAGGCGATGGCGGCGCAAAACGAACGGCTGCGGAGGGAGCTCGCGGAGGCGCGGAGAGCCGCGGCAGTCGCGGTCGCCGCCGCGGGTTCGATCCCGCTCGGCGGCGGCGAGTCGGCGAGCACCCCAACAAACGCCGCCGAAACCAACGCGAATCCCTCGACGACGACGGCGGCGCCGACGGTCGACCTGTCTCTGTTCGCGTCGCCAGACGCGCGGCGACGGCGGCCCAAGCGTCGAACCGCGGCGCCCGGCGCGGAGGAGCTCAAGGCGTTCAGGGCGTCGGAGCTGAGCGTCGGCGCCGGCGACGGCGACGCGCTCGCGGGGAAGGGCGCGAAGATGCACGGCGCGAACGAGTGCGCGCGCGAGGACGACGACGACGAGGGAAAGGACGGCGGGGAGGACGACGACGGAAAGGAAAACGCCGAGGCTGGCGGGAAACACGCCGACGCGGCGGCGGCGTCGCTCAGGTGCCTCCTCGACTCGGTGCGCGAGCGAAGACGCGACGCGACGGACAAGTCCGCGGCGGCCGCTAAGGCGGGCGGCGCCGGGAAGGGGAGGAGGAAGCTCGGGAAGCAGGGCGCGATAGGTTCGCCGCTGGGAATGATGAGGGCGTAGAAGAACGCGCGCGCGAGAGAAGAGAAGGGGCGTACGTACAACGTTGTAGACGACGGACGACGTGTGAAGGAAGAAAAGAACGCGCGAACGCACGTGATTCGCCGAGACAGCGCACCTTTCGACAACCACGCGACGTCCGAGTCATCCGAGGCGTCACTTCTCAGCGCGCGCGCGCGCGATGTCGATATTCGACGCGCTGCGGCGCGACGCGGACTTGCGTCGTCGCCGGGGCGCGCGCGACGGCGACGGCGACGGCGACGTCGACGCGGTCGGCGACGCGGTCGTCGAACGCGAGGAGGGATCTGACGCCGCGGGGGCGCCCCCGCCTTTCGACGCGCGCGACGCGTCCAACGCGTCCGCTGCCGCCGCCGCTGCCGCCGCGGCGGCCGCCGACGACGACGACGAGCCCGAGGCGCTGTGCTGCCCGATCACCAAGGTCATGATGCGCGACCCGGTCTTCCTCGCCGGGAGCGGGAACACGTACGAGCGCGACGCCATCGAACGATTCTGGCGCGGCAGCGGAGGCTCGCGAGGACGGAAGCGCGACCCGCTCACGAACGCGCGCGTCGCCAACGCGTCGCTGTTCACGAACTGGGACAAGCGACGCGAGGTCCAGGCGTGGCTCTCGCGAAACGAAGGCAAAGTCCCGGAAGGGTGGGCCTCGCGCGACGACGTCCCTCCCGCGAAGGAGACGACGGACGACGCGCGAAGGAGGAGCAAAAACGGAGGAGGAGGAGGAGGAGGAGCGCGGCGGTGGGCGACCATCGCCGTCGCCTTCGTCGTCTCGTCGATCGTCATCGTCGCGTTCCAAGCCGGGGCCGTCGAACGCGCCTGGCGGCGCGGCTGGGAGTGGCGGCGGTCGATAGGATGGCGCGCGCCGCACTCGGGCGGCGGCGGCGGCGGCGGCGACGACGGCGACTCGGGGCTATTTTTCGGCGGGTCGACGAATCGCGAGATGAAAACGCGGCTGCGATGGGAGAGCGCGTTGATAGAACGGTTCGGGGAGGACCGTTTCAAAACCATGGCACCCATCGCGCCGCCGCACGGGAGCCGGATACGCGCCATGAGCGGCCCTCACGGCGAGCTCGCGATTCTGATCCCCCCCGGCGGCGTCTTCAACGCCGGCGCCGTCGCGGAGACCGCGTTCACCGGCGCGTGGACCGCCATCACCGCGGCGTGGACGTACGGCGCGATGATCGGTCCGTCGCCGCTGTTCGCACTCTTCTCCGTGCCGTTCTGGGGCGTCGGCGCGCACCTCGGGAAGACGGTCGCCGCGGCGATGTTCGAGTCGACGCGCGTGGATTTTGTTCCGCCGGCGGCGGCGCCGGCGGCGCCGCCGCCCGGCGACGTGCATCGTCGCGGACTCCGACCGCCGCCCGCTCGTGAGGAGCTCGGTCGGTTTCACTACTCGCGCGAGGCGTTCGGGCGAGAGCTCGCGCGCGCGGATGGCCCGCTCGGGGCGATATCGGGACTGAACGTCGTGACGCGGACGCACGTGAACGACGTCCCGACGACGACGCTGAACCTCTTCGTCGGCGTCGAGACGTACGAGATGGGCGTTGGCGTCTCGGAGGTGGAGCAGCGATGGATGCGCGCGACCGCGCTGGAGGCGCTCGCGAGGGCGCGCGTGTTTCTTCCGCGAGGCGGCGGCCGGCGCGAGTTCGTGAGTAGAGACGCGTGACGATTTTTTTAGCACAAAAAAAATTTCACTCCGCGGGTCGCCTCTTCAACGGCGGCGGCTGCGGCGGCAGCGGCGAGGACGGCCCTTGCGGGACCTCGCCCTTCTTCCTCGCGTGATTCTCCCAGTAATCAGCCGCGATCGCGTCGCCGTCGTCCGACGCCGCCGGTTTCGGTTTCGCCGTCGGTTTCTCCGCCGCCGCCGCCGCCGCCGCCGACGACCGCGTCTTGATCGCGATGACGCCCTTCGGCGCCTTGCCCGGCCCCCCTCCGGCGACGCCCGGCCACTTCAACGCGCTGCCGTACGCCGCGGGATACCGCGGCGCGTTCGGACCGGGTTTACCCTGGAACGAAGCGCCAGGGTGACCCTGACCCTGACCCTGACCCTGACCCTGACCGCCGTCCCTCGTCGTTCCTCCTTGACGCGGTTTCTTGTTCCACCCCGCGGCGCGCGGCGTAGGCAGCGTCTCCCTCGCGACGTCCTCCATCTGCCCCCTCAGATACGGCGTCTGAGACATGAGCTTATCCCGCAGGGCGACGTAGTCTTTGAAGTTCTTCACGAGAAAGTCAATCCCGGTCCGTTCGACGTCCTTGACGGTGGGGATCCGGCCGCGCCGCGCGACGAACGCGGCGCTCCATTCCTTCAGGTCGTCCCTCAGGCGTTTGTACCGCTGGAGATCGGCGCTGAACTTGGCCACCGTCAGCGAAGGGCTCACCCCCGACCCGGTGAGCTCAGCGCGTTTCTTCGCGAGATCCGCGAGGCGCTTCTTCATCTTCCGCTTCGTCTCCTTGAGCTCCGGGTCGTCGTCGTCGTCGTCGTCTTCAAACGCGGCGTAGGCGGGGGCGGGGGCGGGGGCGGCGCCGACGCCAGCCTTCGCGATCGACGACGTCGACGTCGACATCGACGCGCGCGCGGCGATGGAGTTCGGAACCTCTCCCGACCGCGTCAGCAACGCGGCGAACGCCGCGGCTCTGTCCGCGACGTCGTCTGAGGAAGCGTTCGGCGATTCGAAGGACGCGTCGTCGTCGTCGTCGTCGTCGTCCTCGTCAAACGATTGAATCGCGGCGATCGTCTCTTCGTACGCGCGTTGACCGGCGCCGAGCGCGAGCGCTTCCCACGGCGCCGACGGGTTGAACGGCGCCTCCCGCGGTTGAACGACGCCTCGCGGCGTCGGCGCGACGGCGTCGTCGCGATCGACGCCCTCCGCCCGCGATACGGCGTCGTCGCGATCGACGCCCTCCGCCCGCGAGACGGCGTCTCGCCCCGCGGCGGCGGCGGCTTTCGCCGCCGCCGCCGCGGCGCCGCGTTTGAGCGCGTGCACCGTCGCCGCCACCTCGGCGGTCTTCGCGTTCGTCGCGTTCTCTCTCGCGGCGCGCCATCGCTCCCTCGCCGCGCCGGCGATCTTGCGACGCGTCTCCGCGCTGCGCGTCCTGCCGCTGTTTTTTCTCCCAGCCGTCGCCGCCGCCTCCTTACGTCGCGCGTCCCTCTTCTCTTCGTCTTCGCGAAGGCCCGCGTCGTCCGCGCGGCGTGGCGCTCCTCGAGCGCGCGCTTCTTCGTCGAGCATCTCGATCGTCTCGCCGAGGGAGCTCAGGATGCTGCTCTCGACTATCTTCTCCACGCTGTCGCCGCCGCCGTCGTCGTCGTCGTCGTCATCCGTCGTCGTCGTCGTCGTCGTCGTCGTCGCGGAGGAGGAAGACACGCGTCGCGCGTCGCTCGCGGCGTTTCTCGCGGCGGCGTCCAGCGCGGCGCTCGCCTCCTCCGTGCTGGACGCTCCTCCGCCGCCGACCTCGTCGTCTCCGCGCCGTTTCGCGAGCTTCTTCTTCTTCTTCCGCGACGACGCGCCGCTCGGTGGCACCACCGCCTCGAGGCCGTGCGGTTGGATGCGCGCGCGTCCGAGCGTCTCCTCGTCCTCGCTCGCGAGCCGCCAGAGCAGCGACGCGATCCCCATCGCGTCGCCCGGCGTCGGCGACGTCGTCACCTTGCGCGTGCCCTTCGGGCGGCCGCGTCGGCGCTTCGGCGGCGTCGGCGCCGGCGAGGAGGAGGAGGAGGAGGAGGAGGAGGAGGAGGAGGAGGAGGACGAGCTCGTCAAATTCGACGCGTTATCCGCCACGCGCATTGACGGCGTCGCTCCCGCGGACGACGACTCCCCGTCGTTCGGCTCCGGCGCGCCTCCGCGGCGCGTCGGCGTCGTCGCGAGCGCGACCCATCGCGCGTGCGCGCCCCGCCGTCGCGGCCGCGCCGTATCCGCGGCGAATACTCCTCCTCCTCCTCCGCCTCCTCCCTCGCATTCCGACGTCAACTCCGAGCGCGAGCGCGAGCGCGCGCCCGCGCCGGCCCATCCCCCGCGCGCGCTTCCGCGCGCGAGCGCGTAGACCGCGCAGCGCGCGCGCGCTCCCGTCGCCGCGAGGACGGGAACGCGCGACGCCGGCGCGGAGGACGACATCTCCGTCGTTCGCCCTGCCGCGCGCCTCGCGAGTGCCCTCGGGGGCGCGGCCGCGCGACTCGGCGTCGGCGAACAACAAGAAGGGGCTTTCGCGTCCGCTCGCGTGGATCCAGATCGGATCTCGCTTCGTCAGTTCGCTTCATCAGACTGATTCCTCGTACGAAAACGAGCGCGAGCGCGTACTACGGCGAAAACTACTCGTCTCATCACGCTCGGGAAAATTGGTTTTCCTAACCGTCTCGCCGCGCAGCCGCCGATTTTAGGTTTGCGAAAGGTCGGCCTCGCATTCCCGCGCGCGCCTCCCACGCGCGCCGCCGCACACGTCGGGAATTTCCCCACGCGCGCGAATCCCCTCGAGATGGGTAAATCCAAGAAGGACGTCGGCCTCGCGCAGGTGCGTCGCGCTCACGATCGATCGACGCCGCGATCGGAATCAAGAATTCTGCGCTCGATCGCCCCGCCGCCGTCGAACGAATGAATGAATTCTTCGCCCACGTCCGTCCCCGCGCTTCCTTCCTTCCTTCCTTCGCGTCTTCCTTCGATCGATCTGACGTTCTCTCCCCCTCTCCCCTCTCCCCGCTCGCGCCACCCTCTCATTCGCCGTCCGTCCGTCCGCAGACGACGGAAGACTTCGCGATCCAGCCCGAGAAGGTCACCCCGACCCTGGACGCGTCGAAGTGGCCGCTGCTCCTGAAAGATTACGACAAGCTCATGGTCCGCACGGGCCACTACACCCCCATACCGTGCGGACACTCGCCGCTGAAGCGCCCTCTGCAAGAGTACATCCGATACGGCGTCATCAACCTCGACAAGCCCGCGAACCCGTCCTCGCACGAGGTGGTGGCGTGGCTCAAGCGGATGCTTCGAGTGGAGAAGACGGGGCACAGCGGCACGCTCGACCCGAAAGTCACCGGCGGCCTCATCGTGTGCATCGACCGCGCGACGCGCCTCGTCAAGGCGCAGCAGGGCGCGGGGAAGGAGTACGTCTGCGTCGCGCGGCTGCACTCCAAGCCCGAGGGCGGGAAGCAGGCGGTGCTTCGCGCGATCGAGACGCTGACGGGCGCGCTCTTTCAGCGGCCGCCGCTCATCTCGGCGGTGAAGCGCCAGCTGCGCATTCGCACGATATACGAGAGCAAGATGTGCGAGTACGACGAGGAGCGGAACCTCGTCGTGTTTTGGATCTCGTGCGAGGCTGGGACGTACGTGCGAACGATGTGCGTGCACCTCGGCCTGCTCCTCGGCGTCGGCGGGCACATGCAAGAGCTCCGACGCGTGCGCTCGGGGATACTCGGCGAGAACGACAATCTGTGCACGATGCACGACGTCATGGACGCGATGTGGGTGAACGATAACCTGAAGCAGGAGGACTACCTGCGACGAGTCATCATGCCCCTGGAGGTGCTCCTCACGAATTACAAGCGCGTCGTCGTGAAGGACAGCGCGGTGAACGCCATCTGCTACGGCGCCAAGCTCATGATCCCCGGCTTGTTGCGATACGCGTCCGGGATCGAGGTGGGCGAGGAGGTGGTGCTCATGACGACCAAGGGCGAGGCGATCGCCGTCGGCGTCGCGCAGATGAACACCGCGGTGATGGCGACGTGCGATCACGGCTGCGTCGCGAAGATTAAGCGCGTCGTCATGGAGAGGGACACGTACCCGCGAAGATGGGGGCTCGGGCCGACGGCGACGGCGAAGAAGAAGCTCATCGCGGAGGGGAAGCTGGATAAGTTTGGGAAGCCGAACGAGAAGACGCCGAGCGAGTACTTGCGCTCCGTGCCGGACGCCGCGGGAGGGAGCACCGCAAACGGAGGGGAGGCGAAGCGCGAGCGGTCTCCCACCGCGGCGGCGGAGGACGCGGAGAAGAAAAAGTCCAAGGGGGAGAAGAGCGCGAAGAAGGAGAAGAAGGAGAAGAAGGAGAAGAAGGAGAAGAAGGAGAAGAAGGAGAAAAAGTCGAGCGACAGCGACAGCGACTGACGAAGAACGACGATGGACGACGGACGACCGTGATCATGTACCCTTCGTCACCTCTCGCGACGACGGAAGCGGAAGAAGACGCGGCGAGCGAGCGAGAGGCCACTGTACTCTACTTACGCGTGTGCATACTACTTCGATATACAAAAGTACCGTACAACCCTAGACGTACCGCAGCGCGCGCACCGTACCCTCGCGACCGCGCGGCGTCTAGTCAGTGCCCGTTCAAGACGCCGACGTAGGGCCACTCACGGCACCGCCCGTCTAAATCTAATCCGTACCCCACGACGAATCGGTCTTCGCACTCGAACCCGACGTACTCCGGCCCGTCGCTCGCGAGCTCCTCGCGTCGCCGCGCGCGCTTGTTCAGCAGCGCGACGCACGTCACGCTCGCGGCGCCGCGCGCGTCCATCGCCGCGCGCAGCTCCCTCAGCGTGACGCCGGTGTCGACGATGTCTTCGATCACGACCACGTGCCTTCCTCGCACGTCCACCGCGCTCGCCGCGCCGTCCGACAGCGTCACGCGCTCGCTCGACGTAGTCCCGACGTACGACTTGGCTTTTATGGCATCGATCGTCGCGCCGCGCGGCGTGTTCGGGTGCATCGCGCGCAAGAGGTCGGACGCGAACACGAACGCGCCCGTCATCGTGATGAGAAACGCGGGCGACTTTTCAGCGTAGTCGGACGCGATGGACGCCGCGAGCTCGCTCACCCTTCGCGCGATCGCGTCCGCGGAGTATAAGACCTCGTGGTCGGCGACGTCGATTGGCGGCGGACTTCGCGACATGGCGATCGGGATCGGGGCGCGGCCGCCGCGAGAGAAGACGCGCGGGGGCGAGTGTCAAGTCTTGTTTTCGAAAGGAAGGACGAGTTCTCCGAAACCTAAAACCTGCTCGCACTGCCCATGGCGCTCCGACGCGCGGCGTCGCGCTTGACGCGCGGCGCGCTCGGCGCGCTCGAGACGCGCGGCGGCGGCGGCGGCGGCGACGTGGGGTGCGACCGTCTCGCCGCGATCGCGCCGCGCGTCGCGCGCGGGGAGGCGTCGCCGTCGAGCTGGCGCGCGACGACGACGACGACGACGACGACGACGACGACGCCGTCGTCGTCGCGACCGATGTCGAGCAAGCCGCGCGACGTCGTGTACGGCGGCCCGAAGCCGCCGGTGGAGCGGTTCACGCTGCGGAAGCTCGCGGCGAAGTACCGACGCGGCGAGCGCATCACGATGGTGACCGCGTACGACTACCCGTCCGCCGTGCACGTGCGCGCCCCGACCCTCCGCCTCCCGGAATTCAATTCGATCCCTCGCGCGTTATCCTTCACACCGGTCCCCGTACGACCCCGTCGGCGCGGTGAACGCCGTTCCTTAAGGACTTTCTCTCCCTCGCGCGCGTTATCCATCCATCATCCGTCGTCCGTCGATCCGTCCCGTCCGTCCCACCCTAAACTCCACCAAACCCCTCGAACCCCGCGCCCCGCCGCCGCCGCCGCCGCCGCTGCGCGCAGGTGGACCTCGCCGGCGTCGACGTCTGCCTCGTCGGCGACTCCGCGGCGATGGTCGTCCACGGGCACGACACGACGCTGCCGATCACGCTGGAAGAGATGCTGTCGCACTTCCGAGCGGTGGCGCGCGGCGCGTCGCGGCCGCTCCTCATCGGCGACCTCCCGTTCGGGTCGTACGAGCGCGACCCCGCGCAGGCGATCGAGACGGCGACGAGGATCATGAAGGAGGGCGGCATGGACGCGGTGAAGGCGCGTTCTGTTCTGATCACACTGGTTCCCATACGACCGCGTTCGCGTGGTGAACGCCGTTTCTTAAGGACTTTTCCCGGCGTCTCTCTCCGCCCATCACCCCTCGCCGCTTTCATTGACCGTTCGACCCTACGACACCTTTCAACTCCGCTTCTGACGCCTTTCGACGCCACCCCGCGACCGGCGACCTCGACACCCCCGCCGCAGCTCGAGGGTGGGTCGCCCGCGAGGGTTCGCGCGGCGCGCGCGCTCGTGGACGCCGGCGTCGCGGTCATGGGCCACGTCGGCCTCACGCCGCAGTCCATCAGCGTCCTCGGCGGGTTCCGCCCGCAGGGCCGCAGCCACGACGAGGCCGCGGATATTGTCGAGCGCGCGCTCGCGTTGCAGGACGCGGGGTGTTTCTCAGGCGCGTTTTGTTCTATCTCACACTGGTCACCATACGACCGCGTTCGCGTTGTGAACGCCGATCCTTAAGGACTTTCTCTCCCGGCCCACGCCTCGCTTTCGATCCCGACGCGCCTCGACGCCCGCCTTTCGACTCCGCTTCTGACGCCTTTCAACTCCACCCCGACTTCCTCGCTTTGAACGGACCCTCCCTCGACCCTCATCAGTCGTGTTGGAGTGCGTCCCCGCCGCCGTCGCCGCCGCGACGACGGCGGCGCTGCGCGTGCCGACGATCGGCATCGGCGCCGGGGGCGCGTGCAGCGGCCAGGTGCTCGTGTATCACGACCTCCTCGGGTTCACGCAGCACCCGCACCACGCGGCGGTGACGCCGAAGTTTTGTAAGCGGTACGCGAACGTGGGGGAGGTGATCACCGGCGCGTTGGCTGCGTTTCGGGAGGAGGTTGAAAACGGGTCGTTTCCGAGCGTGGCGTTCTCGCCGTACGAGCTGAGGGAGGGAGACGCGGCGCGGTTCGCCGCGGCGCTGAGGGAGAGAGGGCTCGGGGAGGCCGCGGGCGCGGTGGAGGAGCTGGAGGGGGGCGAGAAGAGCGGCGGGGGGGCGGCGTCCTCGTAGGCGGGCCCCGTCGCCGCGAAATATTTTAGAAAACTGAACTGAATGATTTGGTCAGAAACTAACAACGACCGCGGCGCGGACGACTTCGATGCGCGCGGCGTCGGCGTCGCGGCCCGCCGCGCGCGGCGCGCGATGGCCGCTCGCGGCGGCGAAGGGCCCGCACGACGGCCTGACGAAGCGGCAGAAGCGCGAGCTGAACCGACCGTACGTCCCGCGCGAGGACGAGCGCCGGCTGGCGATCTCTCTTCTCGAGGACGCGTCGTCGTCGTCGTCGTCGTCGTCGTCGTCGTCCTCCTCCTCCTCCTCCTCCTCCTCCGCGCGGCGCCGCGACGTCGCGTTCCTCGTCGCGCGCTCGGACGCCGACGCCGACGCCGACGACGTCGTGTGGTACGCCACCGCGCCCGCGGACGCGCCGGCGTGGGACTCCCCCATCGCGAGGCTCGTCCTCGGCGCGCGCGAGGCGGGCGGACGCGCGCGCGCCAACGCGTGGTGTCGAAGGCGCATCGTGTCGACGAGAGCGATGAGCGCGCTGGACCGCGCGATCGTCAAGGTGGCGGCGCAGCGCGCGACGTACTTGGACCTCGGCGTCGACGACGGCGGCGCCGCGGCGGGGACGATGAACGCGTCGTCCGCGTCCGCGTCCGCGGACGACGACGACGACGACGACGCCGGCGCCCTGACGCGACTCGAGCGACGAGACGCCACGCCGTTCGCGCGCGCGGCGACGCGACGAGGCGCGAGCGCGTCTCGCGCGCGCGTCGACGTCGCGACCGCGACCGCGACTGCGACGCGGGTGGACGACGACGCCGCGTGCGTCGCGTGGGCGCGCGAGGCGCTCGACCGCGCGGGGGAGGAGACGACGCGGACGAATGATGATGAGAATGATGATGAGAACGAGAAGGCGCGGTGGCGGCGCGACCGCCGCGTCGTCGCGATGGTCGTCGACCGCGACGGCGTCCTCGTCGACGCGGCGGTGAACACGAACGCGGAGAACGCGATGCTGCACGCGGAGTTTAACCTGCTGATGCCGTGGCTGATGCGCGTGGACGGGGACGGGGACGGGGACGGAGAAGCGGCGAAATCGCTGCCGCCGGGCGCGCGTCTCTTCGTCAGCCTGCAGTGCTGCGCGATGTGCGCGGCGCTCGTGTGCGCGGCGTCGGACGCGCGGGGCAGGGAAGTCCTCACCGACGTCGTGTACGGCGAGGAAGACCCCGGCGCGCTCGCGAGGGACACGGAGCTGCGCCGCCGCGGATGGGAGAGGAAACGAGACGAGAATAGGTAGACACTCTATCATAGAAGGTACCGGTAGGTTTTAGCCTCGTGCCCGCGTGGCGTTCGTTCGTCAGATTCAGATTCAAACCCGATTCAAACTCCCTTCTCACGCCCATCTCACGCCTCCATGGGCACCGCCCCAACGCTCGACTCCGGCTGCGCCGTGCCGTTCGTCACGTCCTCCGGAGTCCCCACGAAGATGTCCACCGTCTCGTTCAGCGGCAGCGTCGCGCTCGTCGCCGTCGTGAAGTTCCGTCGGTTCAGCGGCGTCGTCCCCGGCGGGAACTCGTACCCTTTACTCCGCGCGTACGTCCGCTCGTTGGGCGTCTCGTGATTGCGGAGGTACTTGACGCCGTCGGCGGTGATGACGCACAGGTCCACGTTCGACCCGGACCCGAGGTCGTTGAAGATCCCCGCCCGGATCGACCGCGCGACGAGCTCCTTCGCCTCCTCCTCCGCCATGTCCTCTTTGAAGTCCGCCTCGAACACCGCCATCGCCGCGAGCGACCCGGAGCCCATCGTCGCGAACGGCAGCGCGTCGGACGAGCCGTGCGGGTACACGCAGAAGAGGTGCGGCCCGTTCTTGTCGTGCCCGCCGAGGACGCACGCCGCGCCGACGTGCCCTTGGTATTTGAAGAGGTGCGTCTTCAACATCGTCAACGCGGTGACGACGCGAGAGCTTCGCTTCGTCGCCATCCGATGCAGCTCGAGGTTGCTCGCGATCATGCCTGAAATGTGTCGTGTCGTGTCGTGTCGTGACGCACGGTGGACGGGGACGGGATCATCGGGTCGGTCAGGTCGCGCGGCGCGAGCGCGACGAGCGGAATGATGAGCGGAATGAGCGGAAACGCGCGGACGAGAGAGGGAACCCTAAACGAGAGCGAGCGAGCGATCTCGCGGCGACGTGACGACGCGCACCGGTGACAGCCTCCGTGTCCGCGGCGGTCCCCGCGCCGCAGCAGTAGATGTTCGGCGCGATGTAGTGGATCTTCTCGCAGTTCTTATCCGCGACGGTCTCGCCGTTCGTCGATCGCGTGTCCGCGCCGAGCACGACGCCGCCCTTGAAGACGACGCCGCTGATCGTAGTCCCCGTCTTCATCGCAGCCTTGAAGCTCAAGCCGGCGCTCTGAAGCATCGCGTTCCTCTGAACGTTGTCGAAGTTGAACCCGCCGCGGTCATCCCCGTCGAACCCGCGCGTCCCATGTGCCATCCTCGCGTCGACGTCGACGTCGCGCGCGCGCGGAGAGTCTTAGTCTTTTTTCTCTTATTCCCTCTGCCGCGCCGCTCGCGAGATCTGCCGCTCGTCGGTCGGATCTCGCGACGGGCGCGCTTCCGCTCGCGCGCGGCGAGAGATCGAGACGCGCGCGACGCTCGACGCGATCACACGGACGCGCGTGCGTGAACGCGGGCGCGCGCGGACGTGCTCTGCGCTGGTCGTCGTGACGAGAGGACGAGGACGAGACGTGATGAGATCGTAGGGCTGTTTGAACGGGCTGGCCCGGTCGTCGCGTCGACGCGACGCGACGCGAGCCTCGCCTCGCCTCGTCGACTTCCGCGGGAAATGACGACGACCGCTGTCAGTCTGCGCCGCGCGGCGAGGCTCCGGCGGGGCGTCATGTCGCGCGCGCACGAGACCGCGGAGGCGACGGCGACGGGGAACGCGCGCAGGGACCTCACCGCGGCGGTATCGGAGAGGATAGGACGCGGGAACAGGTGCGACGCGACGACGACGACGACGCGCCCCGCGCGCGCCGTTTACTCCTCCTCGTCTCGTCTCTCGTCGTCGTCGTCGTCCGTCCGTCCGTCGTCTGAACGTTCCGACCTCCCTCGTCTCGTCCTTTCAACAGGGGTTCGCGCATGGACGCCGCCGTGGGCGCGATGTTAGAGAAAGAGAACGACGCGAGCGCGCGCGACGCGCGTCATCGCGACGTCGACGTCGACGCGGACGCCGTCGGCGCGTGGGCGCCGCGAAAGCGACGCGAAGAAAAATTCGTCGACGCCGCGAAGACGTCGTCGCCGCCGAAGGCTGGTTCCTCCGCGGCGGCGACGCGAGCGCCCGCGATACCCGCCGCGACCGCGACCGCGACCGCGACCGCGAGCGCGAGCGCGAGCGCGAGCGCGCGCGACGCCGCCGCCGCGGACGCGGCCGAGCGACGCGCGGCGCTGAGATGCGACGGGAGGAGGATGATCAAAAGCGGGCACGTGCCAGCCGCGCCGCCGCCGACGACGTCCGCGAGGAGGAGGGCGGAGGCGTCGACGCATCGGTCGTTCCTCGGGAAGTACGGGTTAGACGCCGTCGACGGCGATGTGGTCGTGAAGAGGTGAAGAAGAGAGGGGGGACGCGGGAAGTGCAGACGGCGCCGCGTCGGCGCCGGACCGTCGCGGAGGCCAGACCGCGCGGTTGATCGGTTCGTAGGGCTAGACTACGGTTCAACTACTGTATCGCTGCTTTCAAAAAATCGATCGCGCTTTCTAAAGCACCAAAGAAACGTTTTTGAAAGCAGAAAAATCTCCAGAAAATCTCTGAAAAATCTGAGAAAGATGCGGGCACGAGGGTGTTACGAGTTACGTCTGGTAAGTCCTACGTGCACGCGGCGTGACAGCGAGCGCCACTGCGAACGCGCGCGCGACGACGCGTTCCACGCTCGATCTCCCTCCTCGTCGTCGGCAGATCGCGACGCTTTCGGACGGCGCCTCGCGCGAGTCGCCGGCTCCCCGCTTCGGCCGCGCCGAGGATCTGATCTGAGAGGCCGCGGCGATCCTTTTCTCTCTCGAATCGAATCCCCCGCGGGCCCCGGCATGACGACCTCTCGCGCGAGCGAGGCGCAGCCTCTGCTGAGGCGCGAGAGACCGTCCGCCGCGGCGCGCGCCACGCGCGCGTCGCTCGTCGCCGTCGCGATCGCGGCCGTCCTCGCGGCCGTCGCCGTCGCCGGAGTGTCCTCTCGCTTCAATAATGTCCTCGCGTCTTCAAGCTTGGGATCGCTCGACGCCGCCCTCGGCGACGCGGGCGCGCCCGCGCGATCGCTCCACGTCGGCGCGCGCGGGCACTCGCGCTTCCACGCCGCGCGCCTGGGAGAAGAGGACGCCGAGCCCATCATCCCGCGCGCGTCCGCGCCCGAGCCCGCGGACGACCCGGACTCGGACGACGACGCGCGCGCGATGGGCGGATTCCGCGCGACCGCGCTCGACCCCGCGCGGTTCGACGCGTTTAAAGAAGGCGTGTCGAAGTCGTTTCACGCGTACCTCACCGACGCGTCGTGCGCGGCGGACGACGACGCGAAGCGCTGGCTCGACGACGGCTTCGACGCGACGCTGACGCGCGCGCGACGCTCCGACGACGACCCGACCGCGACGCGGTTCGAGTTGTTGATGGACGTCACCAAGCCCGTCCAGGCGCGTTCTAGTATCCCACACTGGTTCCCATACGACCGCGTCGACGTGGTGAACGCCGATCCTTAAGGACTTTACTTCCCGGCGCATCTCTCCGCCCAGGGTCCCTCGCTTTCGATCCCCGCCATCGACGCCTTTCAACTCCGCCACTGACGCCTTTCAACTCAAACAGGGACCTCACGTCGCCGTCTTCGTGACGGGCGCGGACGGCTCGCCGCCGGACGAGCTCGTGTCGATGCAGCCCGGCGCCGGCGTGATGCCCGCGTCGACGTCAAACGCGACGTACGACGTCTCCTTCTTCCCTCCGTGCGTCCGATCGCAGATGGAGGCGGCGGCGAAGGCGGATCCGCTTCCGTTGGAGGCGACCAACCGCGCGTCGTACGATAAGGTTTTATCTCACACTGGTCCCCGTACGACCGCGTTCGCGTGGTGAACGCCGATCCTTAAGGACTTTTCTCGACGTGTCTCTCCGCCCAGGGTCCCTCGCTTTCAATCCCGACACACCTCGACGCCTTTCAACTCCGCTTCTGACGCCTTTGAACTCCACCCCTGATCCTAAACCCGAAGGCGGTGCGGGAGACGTACCCGGCCGGGTTCGGGCACTGCGAGGACGAGAAGGGCGAGCACGCGGCGTGCGTCGCGCCCGCGTCTCTCACTCCTGTGGTGACGGCGACGGCGACGAAGGACTCGCCCGACACGCACGCGGAGATCCCTGACACGGCGACGACGACGACGGACTCGCCCGACAGGCGCGCGGAGATCCCTGACCCGGATGGATCGGTCATCGAAGTGCTGCACGCCGTCGGCACTCCCGACGACGAGTGCTACCACATCCTGCCCGACGGCTCGAAATCTGAAACGATGCCGTGCCCCCCCGCGGATTCGATGGACTCCATGCCGGGCTCCACGATGGACTCCATGCCGGGCTCCACGATGGACTCCATGCCGGGCTCCACGGTGGACTGCGTTGTACCCCATTGGTGCTCGACGTACCCCCCGGAGATTGCAAAGGGTAAACCGGAATGCCAGTGCCCGGAGTCCATGCACCCCATGCCGGGCTCCACGACTACCGAGCCGGAGGTCCCGACTACCGAGCCGGAGGT